>Ga0268299_1003729_pt1 | contig 13350 bp, 12 predicted proteins | sample NOBtaG_FD_193484 | JGI IMG/M metagenome (GOLD analysis project Ga0268299, IMG submission 193484) | Activated sludge microbial communities from bioreactor in Nijmegen, Gelderland, Netherland - NOB reactor | ecosystem: Engineered > Bioreactor > Aerobic > Activated sludge | place: Netherlands...
GTGGGCGGCCAGCACCTGCTCCCGCTCGGAGCGGGTCTCCTCCAGGTGGATGTGGAACAGGGCCCCCACGGCCTGGGCCCGGGCTGCGATCTCCCCGCACTGGGCCGGGGTGAGGTCGTAGATCGAGTGGGGGGCGAAGCCCACCGTGATCCGCTCGTCAGGCCGGTGGTGGGTGCGGTGGAAGTCGGTGATCTCCTCGATCCTGGGCTCCACGTTCCCGTTCGGGATGAGAGCCGAGATCACGCCGGGGGTGATCACCAGCCGGGCCCCGGTGCGGGCGGCGGCGGCCACCACCTCCGCCTCGAACAGGTACATCTCGCAGCTGGTGGTGACGCCGGCCAGCAGCATCTCGGCCGAGCCCAGCAACATGCCGACGTGGGCGTCGTCGGGCGTCATGCGCCCTTCGAGCGGCCACACGGCCTCCTTGAGCCAGCGCATAAGGGGCAGGCCGTCGCCCACCGAGCGGATCAGGCTCATCGGGGTGTGGGCGTGCACGTTGACCAGGCCGGGCAGGAGCAGGCCGCCGACGGGGCGGACGGGGCCCGGCGGGGGGCCCAGCTCGTCGGGCCGGCCCACGGCGGCGATGCGCCCGCCGGGCCCGATGTCCACCGCGCCGCCGGCGATCACGTCGGCCGGGGTGTCGGGCCGGCACGGCACCACATAGTCGGCCACCAGCCGGACGGCCTGCACCGGCACGTCCACGGTCTCGATCCCGGTCACGCTCATGGGGGACAGTCTGCCGGGCCCGGACCGCCCCCCGTTCTGCGCGACGGAAACCGCGCCCCATCCACGATCTGCGTCACGTTTCCGCCGGATCTCGGGGGTTTCGCGACGCAGAACGGCCTCGGGGCGCGATTTCCGTCGCGCGGATGACGGGTCAGGTGAGGGTGTGGCCCTGGTCGAAGCGGACCACGCGGCGGTCGGTGACGAGGGCGGTGATCAGATCGACCGGGGTGACGTCGAAGGCCGGGTTGACGGCGGCCGTCCCCGGCGGGGCGGTGGCCACCCCGCCCCAGGCCACGACCTCGGCCGGGCCCCGGTCCTCGATCTCGATGTCGGCACCGCTGGCGGTGGCCACGTCGACGGTGGACTCCGGCGCCACCACCAGGAACGGCACCCCGGCCCGGGCCGCCCCCAGGGCCAGGCTGTAGCTGCCGATCTTGTTGGCCGTGTCGCCGTTGGCCGCCACCCGGTCGGCCCCGATGAGCACCACGTCGGCCGCCCCCCGGGCCAGCAGGAACGGGCCGGCGCCGTCGACCGCCAGCCGGTGGGGCGCCCCCATCCGGCCCAGCTCCCAGGCGGTGAGGCGGGCCCCCTGGAGCAGGGGGCGGGTCTCCATGGCGATCGCCTCGGCCAGCACACCCCGCTCGTGCAGGGTCTGGATCACGGCCAGGGCCGTGCCCCGCTCCACCGTGGCCAGGCCCCCGGTGTTGCAGATGGTCATGGCCCGCACCGGGGTGCGGCCCACCAGGTCGAGCACCAGGTCGGCCCCCCGCTCCCCCATGGCCCGCGACGCCTCCCGCTCCTCGTCCCGCACGCGGTGGGCCTCGGCCAGGGCCGCATCGGCCGGGGACCCGGCCGCACCGGTGCCGGCCCCGGGAGCGGCGGCGGCCTCGGCGGCGGCGGCCACCCGGTCGACCATGCGGGCCAGGTTCACCGCCGTGGGCCGGGCCGAGCGCAGGGCCGCCACCGCGGCGCGGAAAGCGCCGGGATCGGTTCGGGGGTCGTCGGCGGCGGCGGCCAGGGCCACCCCGTAGGCCCCGGCCACACCGATGGCGGGGGCGCCCCGGACGGCCAGGCGCTTGATGGCGTCGATCACGTCGGGCACGGCGGTGAGCCGAAGCGACACCAGCTCGGCCGGGAGGCGGGTCTGGTCGATCAGCTCGAGGGCGCCGTCACGCCAGGCGATGGTGGGCTCAGTGGTCACCCCACCATCGTGCCTGCTGGTTCAGCGGTCGAGATGCTGTGCCCGCTGGTTCAGCGGTCGAGGTGCAACAGACCGGCCTGGGGCGACACGGGCGGCAGGGGGTTCATCTCGGGAGACGAGCCGTAGCCGATCTTGCTCATCTTGTCGATGACCTCATCCATCTGTTCCCGGCTCAGCTCGGGCACCTCGCCCAGGGCCCGGGCGGCCAGGTACTGATGGGCCAGCGCCTCCACCTCGACGGCCAGGGCCAGGGCCGACCCCAGGTCGGGGCCGGTGGCGATCACCCCGTGGTGGGCCAGCAGGCAGGCCGACCGGCCCTCCAGGGCGACCAGGGCATGGTCCGACAGCTCCTGCGAGCCGAACGTGGCGTAGGGGGCGCAGCGGATGTCGTGCCCGCCGGCCACCGCCACCATGTAGTGGAAGGGCCCGATCCCCCGCCCGTGGGCCGACAGGGCGCTGGCATAGGGAGAGTGGGTGTGCACGATGGCGCTCACGTCGGGCCGGGTGCGCAGGATGTCGAGGTGGAAGCGCCACTCCGACGACGGCCGCAGCCCGTTGGTGGCGAACCAGCTCGTGTCGAAGTCCATGGCCACGATGTCGTCGGGCGTGAGCTGGTTGTAGTCCATGCCCGACGGGGTGATCAGCATTCCCGACTGGGTGCGGGCCGACACGTTGCCCGCCGTGCCCGTGGACAGGCCCCGTGCGTTCATGGCCTGGGCCGTGGCGATGATGTCGATGGCCAGTTTCATGAGGCGGTCCCTGCGCCGGCCAGCTCGATGGTCCGGCCAATCAAACGATAGAGAGGATCACTGGCTCCGTCGATCACGGCGAAGATGTCGTCGGCCGAGAGCTCGGCGGCGCCGAGGCCGGCCGCCGGGTTCGAGACCACGCCGATCGAGGCGTAGGGAACCCGCGCCTCCCGGGCCAGGGCCACCTCGGGGTAGCCGGTCATCCCCACCAGATCACCGCCCAGCATCCCCATCATCCGGATCTCGGCCGGGGTCTCGAACCGGGGGCCGTTGGCGGTGCAGTAGACGGCGCCGTCGACGAGGTCGATCGACTCCAGCTCGGCCGCCCGGCGGATAGCAGCGCGCATGGTGGGATCGTAGGGCGAGGTCATGTCGGTATGGGTGACCGGGCCGCGGCTGTGGGCGAACCCGGGGTCGGTGATCCCGTCGAAGAAGGTCTCGGCCCGGCCCGAGGTGAAGTTCAGGAAGTCGCTGATCAGCACGAGCCGGCCCGGCGTAAGGGCGGGGTTGATGCCGCCCGACACGGCGGTGGCGATGATCCCGGTGACCCCGGCCCGGGCCAGGGCCCACACGTTGGCCCGGTAGTTGATGGCGTGGGGCGGCACGGAGTGGTCGGCCCCGTGGCGGGGCAGGAACGCCACCGGCTCGCCCCGCCACCGGCCGGTGGTGAGGCGGACGGGCCCGTACGGGGTGTCGACGGTGTCGACCGCGCGGTCCTCCAACTCGGGGATGTCGTAGAAGCCGCTGCCGGTGATCAACCCATGCACGGGACAGAAGGTAGACCATCGGACCCGGCCCGCTCCCGTGTCCCGCCGCTTTGCCCAGCCGAACAGGCCGTTCGGGGAGGGTTTGCACCGGGGGATCGTCCCGGCACACTGCCGGGGTGCAGCCCGACGGCCCCGGCCACCCGCACGGTCATCCGCACAGCCATTCGCACGGCCACGCCCACGGCCACCCGCACAGCCACGGCCATGCCGCCGACGGGCCCGGGGCCCGGTGGGAGGACCTCCTGGCCAGCCCGCCGTTGCTGGCCACGGCGGGGCTGCTGGTGGTGGCGTTCGTCGCCACCATCGTGGGCCTGGTGTGGCTGTGGCCCGACGGCAAGGGCCAGGAGGCGGCGATCCAGCAGGCCGCCGAGCTGGGGCTCGGCACGGAGCGGCTCGACGCCGTCGTCACCGCCACCAGCGACGGCCCCTGCTCCTACGCCGATCCGGTCGACCCCGAGACGTGCCGGAACCTCACGTTCGACCTGGAGGAGGGGCCGGAGGCGGGGGCCACCATCACCCTGTCCGACCTGCCGCTGGGCATCACGTCGCAGACCCCGGACCTGGCCGTGGGCGAGCGGGTGGTGCTCGGCTACGAGCCGAGCACCAACTTCTATTTCTACGCCGACCGCGACCGGGGCTCGGTGCTGGTGTGGCTGGCCCTCATCTTCGCGCTGGTGGTGGTGGCCCTCGGCCGGCGCCAGGGGGTGCGGGCCCTGTTCGGCATGGCGGTAACCCTGGCCGTGCTCGTCGGCTTCGTGGCCCGCTCCGTGCTCGACGGCCATGATCCCCTGCTGGTGGCGGTGGTGGCGGCATCGCTGATCGCCTTCGTCAGCCTGTTCCTGATCCACGGGTACAACCCGCACGCCGCGGTGGCCCTGGTGGGCACCCTGGCCTCGCTGGCCCTCACGCTCGGCCTGTCGTGGCTGTTCTTCCGGGCATCGCGCTTCACCGGGCTGGCCACCGAGGAGGGGCTCACCCTGCCCCTGATCGCCGACATCGACCTCGTGCCTCTGCTGCTGGGCGGCGCGCTGCTCGGCACCCTGGGCGCCCTCGACGACGTCACCGTCACCCAGGTGGCCACGGTGGCCGAGCTCAAGCACCGCAACCCGAACCTGGGGGTGGGCGAGCTCGTGGCGTCGGGGATACGGGTGGGGCGGGACCACATCGCCTCCACCGTGAACACCCTGCTGCTGGCGTACGTGGGGGCCAGCATGCCGCTGCTCCTGCTGTTCGCCGTGTCGCACCAGAGCCTGGCCTCGGTGGCCAACTCCGAGCTGGTGGCGGTGGAGATCGTGCGCACCCTGTGCGGTTCGGTGGGTCTGGTGGCCGCCGTGCCCGTCACCACCGCACTGGCGGCCCTGCTCGTCGCCGGCCCCGACCGGGCGGCCACCGCTTCCCGGCCGGCCGGGGCCGGCGACCCCTCCCCCGCCGTCGAGCTCGACGACGCCGGCGACGAGGACGCGCTGTGGCACGACGGAGCGGGCATCGGCCCCGACGGGGCCTACCGCCCCCCGATCGTGCTCGACGACCCCGACCCCACCCACCGGGCCACCTACGAGCCCGACCCGGCCCCGGCCGACCCGGCGCCATCTGCGCCGGTCGTCGGCGGCGCCGGCGGCGGCGGCGGCGAGGAGGACGACGCCACCTGGTGGGCCCGCCAGGCCCGGGGGCCGGAGGACGACCGGGAGCGGGGCTGATGGCAGGCGGGAGGTGAGGTGACCGCCGGTGTGGTGCGGTTCGGGGTCCGGGTGAAGCCCAGGGCCCGGGCCGATCGGGTGGGCGGGGCGTGGGCCGACGGCTCCCTGCTGGTCGAGGTGCAGGCGGCCGCGGTGGACGGCAAGGCCAACGCCGCCGTGGTGGCCGCTCTGGCCGACGCCTTCGCCGTGCCCCGCTCGGCGGTCTCGATCGTCACCGGGGCCCGGGCCCGCACCAAGCTGGTGGCGGTCGACGGCGACGCCGAGGCCGTGGCCGTCCGCCTGGCCGAGCTGCTGGAGCTCCGCCCGCAGGGCGGCTAGCGGCGGGGCGGGGCGCCCGAACAACACCGCCGCAGGGCCGCCGGGGGCGCCAGCCCCCGAACAACACCGCCCGCAGGGCGGCGTGCGGCGGGGTGGGGCCCCCGATGCAGATGGGGGAGGCCCGAAGGGCCGCCGGGGGCGCCAGCCCCCGAACAACACAGCTAGCGCCCCGGGGCCGGGCGGGGACAGACTGTCGCCATGTCTGCTCGGTTTGTGATCTACGGAGCCGGCGCCGTGGGGGGTGTCATCGGGGGCCTGCTGGCTGCCGTGGGCGGCCACGACGTCGCCCTCATCGCCCGGGGCGCCCATCTGGCCGCCCTCCAACGGCGGGGCCTGGAGCTACGGATGCCGGAGGAGACCCACCTCGTCACCGTGCCCGCCGTCGGCCACCCCGGCGAGCTCGCTCTCACCTCCGACGACGTGGTGATCCTGGCCATGAAGACCCAGCACACCGAGGCCGCGCTCGACGAGCTGGCCGCCTGCGCCCCCAACGACATCGCCGTGGTCTGCTGCCAGAACGGGGTGGAGAACGAGCGGATGGCGCTGCGCCGGTTCCCCAATGTGTACGGCATGTGCGTGGTGCTGCCGGGGTCGCACCTCGAGCCGGGGATCGTGGAGGGGGCGGGGGCGCCGGTGGGTGGCGTGCTCGACGTGGGGCGCTTCCCGTCGGGGTCCGACGCCACGGCCGAGATGATCGCCGCCGCCTTCTCGACGTCGAACCTGCGGTCCCTCGCCATGGCCGACATCATGCGCTACAAGTACGCCAAGCTCCGCCAGAACACGGGCAACGCCCTCGACGCCGCCTGCGGCCGGGCCGGGCGCAAGTCGCCCCTCAACGCCATGGCGGCGGCCGAGGCCCTGGCGGTGTTCAAAGCGGCCGGGATCGGCGTGGCCACTAAGGAGGAGGAGGCCGAGCGGCGGGGCGACTTCGTGATCGTCGACTCCGAGGCCCGCCGCCGCACCGGCAGCTCGTCGTGGCAGAGCCTGGCCCGGGGGGCGGGGTCGATCGAGGTCGACTACCTGAACGGCGAGGTGGTGTTGCTGGGCCGGCTCCACGGGGTGCCGACCCCGGCCAACGAGCTGCTGCGCCAGATCGCCAACACGATGGCCCGGGAGCGGCGGGCCCCCGGCACCATGACCCTGGCCGAGGTCGACGCCCTGGCCGCCGCCGCCGGCATCACCCTGCCCGCCCAGGGCTGACCCGGCTCTCGTCGAATCTCCGTGGGGAGGGTCTCACCGGTGAGACCCTCCCCACGGAGATCACACCAAGGACGACACCGGGGTGGCGTGCCAGCCCGCCTCCCGGCGGGCCCAGTACTCGGTGCGGAGCCGGAGCGACAGGGGCCCGGCGCCGGGGCCGTGGCCCAGGGGCTGGCCGTTCACGGCGGCCACCGGCATGATCCCGCCGGCGGTGGACGACAGGAAGGCCTCGTCGGCCGACGTGAGATCGTCGGCCACCAGGTCGGCCTCCTCGGCCTTCAGGTCGAGCTCGGCCGCCAGCTCGAACACCGTGCGGCGGGTGATGCCCTCGAGCACGTTGCCCACCGGTGTCCGGAGCACGCCGTCGCGCACCAGGAACAGGTTGAAGCCGGGGCCCTCGGAGAGCCGGCCGTCCGGGGTGCACAGCACGGCGGTGTCGGCCGATCGGTCGAGCGCCTCGAACAGGCCCTTCTGCAGGTCGAGCCAGTTGAAGTTCTTCATCCGGGGGTCGATGGCCTCGGGCGGGGTGCGGCGGTTGCCGGTGGCCACGGCCAGGTCGATCCCCTCCAGCTGGCGGGCCGGCTGAATGATCCAGATGTAGGGCAGGGCGAACCCGTAGAGCGTGTTCTTGCACTGGCGGGGGTCCCGGTTGGTGGGGTCCTTGTAGGGGCCGCGGGTGGAGATCATCTGCACGAACGCGCTGTCCAGCCCCGACTGCTGCACGCACGAGGCCAGGATCCGCTTCACCCCCTCGGGTTCGGCCGGGGGCGACAGGCGGGCCCGCTCGCAGGACCGGAAGAACCGCTCCACGTGGTCGTCGAGCCGGAAGAAGCTGCCCTTCCACACCGAGGTGGTGTCGTAGACGGCGTCGCCCCGGGTGAAGCCCGGGTCGAGCAGCGGGATCGCCGCCTCGCCCAGGGGGACGTAGGTTCCGTTGGTGTAGGCGATGCCGTCGGCCGGGTTGGTCATGGTCCGGCAGCGTAGCTGCCCGGCTGGGGTGGGGGCCCCAGCCCGGATGGGGCCCGGGGGCGCAGCCCCCGCAAGATCAGCGTAGCTGCCCGGCTGGGGTGGGGGCCCCAGCCCGGATGGGGCCCGGGGGCGCAGCCCCCGCAAGATCAGCGTAGCTGCCCGGTTGGGGTGGGGGCCCCAGCCCGGATGGGGCCCGGGGGCGCAGCCCCCGCAAGGCCAGGGCAGCTTGCGGTCGCCGGCCGGCCCATGGCCCCCTCGGCGGGCCGGGGCGCCGACGGGCTTGCCACCGGCGGCCGGGATGGGCAGATTTGGGGCAGCTCACAGGCCGCCGACGGCCGGGAAGGGGACGCAGGGCATGGGCCTGCTGGAGAACAAGGTGGCCATCGTGACCGGCGGCGGCTCGGGCATCGGGGCCGCCTCGGCCAAGCGGTTCGCCGCCGAAGGGGCGGCCGTGGCCGTGGTCGACATGCGCATGAAGAAGGCCGAGGCCACCACGGCGGCCATCAACGAGGCCGGCGGGCACGCCATCGCCATCGAGGCCGACGTGGCCCAAGCGGCCGACGTTGAGCGCATGGTCACCACCACCGTGGAGCAGCTGGGCGCCCTCAACGTGCTGTTCAACAACGCCGGCACCCTGCGGCCGGGCACGGCGGTGGAGCTCAGCGTGGAAGACTGGGACCTGGTGATGGCGGTCAACGTCCGCTCGGTGTTCCTGGGGGCGAAGTTCGCGGTGCCGATCATGGAGGCGGCCGGGGGCGGGTCGATCATCAACACGGCGTCGATCTCGGGCCTGCACGGCGACGGCGGGGCGGTGTGCTACGCCGCCTCCAAGGCGGCCGTGATCAACCTCACCCGGGCCCTCGCCACCGACCACTCCCCCGCCGGGATCCGGGTCAACGCCATCTGCCCCGGCACCATCCAGACCCCGCCGGTGCTGCGGATGATGGAGCAGCCGGGGGCGCTGGAGCGCAACGTGAACGCCCACAGCCTGGGCCGCCTCGGGTTCCCCGAGGAGATCGCGGCGGCCGCCCTGTGGCTGGCGTCGGACGAGAGCTCGTTCGTCACCGGCGAGCACCTGGTGGTCGACGGCGGCCTCCGCTCCCAGTCCCCCCTCGGCCGTCTGGCCGACCCCCGCCCCGCCCACCTGCGCTAGACAGCCGAAATTAGGAGCCTGAGCCGCACTGAGTACGGCTCAGGCTCCTCAGAATCAGGAGAGAGACCATGAAGTTCGGGCTTCGCTACTGCAACACCGGGCGCTACGTCGATCCGGCGCTGGGCCAGGAGCTGGTGCAGGCGGGTGAGGCGGCCGGGTTCGAGAGCGCCTGGACCGTCGAGCACACCGTGGTGCCGGCCAACTACTCCTCGCAGTATCCCTACTCGGGCGACGGCAAGATGGCCGGCGGGCGCGACGACATCCCCCTCCCCGACCCGCTGATCTGGATGGCCTACATGGCCGCCGTGACGTCCACCATCAAGCTGGCCACCGGCATCCTGATCGTGCCCCAGCACAACCCGGTGATCACGGCCAAGCAGGTGGCCACGCTCGACCAGATGTCGAGCGGGCGGGTGCTGCTCGGCATCGGCGTGGGCTGGATGAAAGAGGAGTTCGACGCCATCGGCGCCCCGTTCGAGGACCGCGGTGCCCGCACCGACGAGTACGTGGCCGTGATGCGGGAGCTGTGGACGGCCGACAAGCCGACGTTCCACGGCCGGTGGGTCAACTTCGATGAGACCTACTGCCGGCCCCAGCCGGCCCAGGGGTCGGTGCCGATCATCGTGGGCGGCGACACCGTGCCGGCGGCCAAGCGGGCGGGGCGGCTGGGCGACGGCTACTTCCCGGCCCGCAACGCCCCGGCTGAGCTGATCGACCTGGCCCGCCGCACGGCCGAGGAGCACGGCCGGGATCCCGATGCGCTCGAGATCACCACCAGCGTGCCCGACGACCTGAACGACATCCCGGCTCTGGCCGCCCGGGGCGTGTCCCGCCTGCTGGTGCCGGTGTCGCCCATCGCCGGGCTGGCCACCGTTATCCAGAGCCCCGACGACGCCACCAAGTGGGGCGAGATCGTCGAACGCTACGCCGATCTGTAACCCTCTCCCTCCCCGACGCAAAGGACCGATGTGATGACCGACCAGCTGGTGTTGCGCCACGACGAGGGCGGCGTGACCACCCTCACCCTCAACCGCCCGGAGAAGCTCAACGCCCTCAACCCGTCGGTGTTCATGGAGCTGCGGGCCCACATCGAGGCCCTGGCCGCCGACGACACGGTGGGGGCGGTGGTGCTCACCGGGGCCGGGCGGTCGTTCTGCGCCGGCAACGATCTGGGCGGGATCGCGGATGGGGTGAAGGCCCCGTCGCGCCACTACCAGGCCGAGACGATCGACCTGCTGGAGCAGCTGCCCAAGCCCACGATCGCCAAGGTGCGGGGCCACTGCTTCACCGGCGGGCTGGAGCTGGCGCTGGGGTGCGACCTGATCTACGCCACCGAGTCGGCCCAGTTCGGCGACACCCACGGCCAGTGGGGCCTGGTGGCCACGTGGGGCATGACCGTGCGCCTGCCCGAGCGGGTCGGGGTGGCCCGGGCCAAGGAGCTGATGTTCACCGCCCGGCGGATCACCGGCGCCGACGCGGCGGCGATCGGCCTGGTGAATCGGGCCGTGCCCGACGACGAGCTCGACGCTGCGGTGGATGCCCTGACGGCCGAGATCGTGGCCGCCTCGTGGGACACCAGCCGCATCGACAAGGCCTACCTGGCCGACCATCGCGGCCTCAGCCGGGCCGAGGCGCTGCTCCACGAGCGCTCCGGCGTCCACGGCCAGCCCCGCGACCGGGCTGAACGCATGGGCCGCCGGGGCAAGTAAGCGGCCGCCGGTCTCGGGCTCGCCGGCGTATGTCGGTGCCCAGCGAACCACCACTACCGGTGCCTGGCCGCGCCACCGCATGGTGAGCCGGCGGGAGCTGGTGCCCACGACCTCAGCCGGTCGCCTGTGATCAGCTCCGGCGCTGGCCGGTGAGCGACATGGCCCAGCGGCAGTCGTCGACGAGGGTGGTGGCCCAGCGGGCGTCGTCCGTGGTCGCCGTCCGGGCCGAGGCCAGCACGCCCGGCCGGGGCACGAGATCTTCGACCCTGGGGGGACCGCTGAGCTTCTGGTCGGCCAGCTTGGCGACCAGGTCCTCCCAGTACCGGTTCATGTCGGCGCCCACGGTCCAGGTGGCGCTCGCTGCCACCTGGTCGAGCCGCTCGTCGTTGCCGGTGATGGCCCAGTCGAGCACCACCGAGCACTTCAGCACCTGGTAGAACCACTCGGCCTCGCTCCGGTTCAGGGGCGGGCCCTCTCGCAGCACGCCGAGGTCGGCGGTCGCCGGCACCGGCGCATCGGCGAGCCATCGATCGATCGCGGCCTGGCGATCCTCGAGATCGGCCGGTAGCTCGGCCAGGAGCTCATCGTGCTCGACTGCCCGCAGCGACGAGAGCAGCGTCTCGACCTCGGCCGCGGTGGCGCCTGGCGCCGTGTCCGTGGGCGGGAGGATCGTGAAGGAGTACGCCCATCCGGGCTCGTCCCACGAAGCGCTGTCGACCAGCAGCGCCGACGCCTGGTTGTCGGTGGTCGGATCGGCCGATGCGATCAGGGCCGGGCGGCCGTCGATGGTCCTCTCGACGATCCCCGGTCGATACCGGATGAAGGCCGACACGTCCGACCCGGCTCCCACCCATCGGCTGATCGACACGTTGACCGCCCCAGCCGCCCCACGGAGCGCGTAGCTGAACGTGAGGTACGGCCGGTCGGGTGTGGTCGGGCCGGCGGTGAACCCCGCCGGCAGCGCGGCGGTGTCGATCTCGACCCGCCCATCGACCACCGCCGCCGAGTCGATCAGGCTGAGCAGCTCGGTCTCGTCGAGGTCGAACGACGTGATCGCCAGGCTGCCGCCCTCCACCACCCTGATGGCGGCGAGATCTTCCGGGGCGGCGCTCCAGCCGACCCGGACCGTGTGACCGGCCGGTGACGTGGTGTCGTGGTGGGTGGCCGGCCCGTCGGGGTACTCGATCGTCTCGACTCCGGCGTTGAACCGGATCCACGCCATCGGCCCAAGCGGGCCGGCCGGGCCGGTCACCGCCCGCACCGTCGCATCGGGTGCTGTGTAGCCGCCACCCTCCAGCACCGCCAGCTGCCAGCCCTCTGAGGGCAGCAGGACCGCCGGGCCGCCCTCTTCCCCGCCGGCCAGCACCGGCTGTGCTTCGGTTGCGGACGGGCTCGCCGTCGGGGGCGGCACCGTGGTCGAGTCGACCGTGGCGACGTCGTACGTCGGCGGGCGGCGGGTGGCGGCGACCATCACCCCCACCGCCAGCACCGCCAGACCGGCGGCGGCAACGGCCCCCAACCGGCGCCTACGGGCCCGGCGGCCGCGCTGCCGGAGCTCCGCCACCGACGGCGGGCGGCCGTCGACCCGGGCCGACGCCAGTAGCTCGGCGAGATCGGTGCCGTTCGTCATCTGCCCTCCAACCGCTCGGGCGCCATCAGTGTGGCGGCGGGGGCCGGACCGTCACCGTCCGCTCGGGCGTGACGCTGGGCCGTCTGCAGGCCGGCGGAGCAGAGGGACTTCACCGTGCCCTCGGCCACACCCATCACCTCGGCCGTCTCCCGCACGCTGAACCCGGCGTAGTGGCGCAGCACCACGGCGGTGCGTTGGCGCTCGGTCAGGCCATCCAGCAGGGTGAGCGCGTCGATGGCGGCCTGGTCGTGGTGCACGGTGTCGCCGCCCACGAGGTGGCCGAGGCGGAGCGTCGTCTGGAGGCGTCGCCACCGCGACCGGGACAGGTTCAAGGCCACCTTGACCAGCCAGGCCCACGGCTGGTCGAGCAGGCCCACCCGGTCCCACCCCGCCACCAGGCGCATCATGGCCTCCTGGGCCAGGTCCTCGGCATCGGCCGGCTCCGCCCCCTGGAACCGGAGCAGCCCGACAAGCCGGCCGTAGTGCCGGTCGATGAAGGCCTGGAGCTCAGGCTGGTGCTCGTGGGACGGTGCCATCTCACCACAAGAACACGCCTGAACGACCCGTTTGGTTCATACCCGTCATCCGTTCGAACCGCGGCGGCCCACCTGCCTAGGATCGCCGCCATGACGAGCAGCAACGCAGGACGGGTGTACGCGGTGACCGGAGGGGCATCGGGCATCGGCCGGGCCACGGTGGAGCGGCTGGTGGCCGACGGCGCCTCGGTGATCGCCGCCGACCTCAACGCCGACGCCCTGGCCTGGACCAAGGACATCAACGGGGTGGTGGCCGTCGTCGGCGACGTGACCACCGAGGAGGCCAACGATGCCATCGTGGCCGCCGCCGAGGAGCACTTCGGCGCCCTCCACGGCATCTTCCTCAACGCCGGCATCCCCGGCTTCGGCCTCGTCGACCGCCTCCCGATGTCGGTCTACGACAAGGTGATGGACGTGAACGTGCGGGCCGTGGTGCTCGGCATCCGGGCCGCCCTCCCCGCCCTGCGCAAGGTCGACCACGGCGCCATCGTGGTCACCGGCTCCACCTCGGGCCTGGCCGCCGACCCCGGCGGCTGGACGTACAACGCCTCCAAGGCGGCGGTGATCAACCTGGCGAAGTCGGTGGCCCTCGACCTGGCGCATGAGGGCATCCGGGTCAACGCCGTGTGCCCCGGCCCCACCAAGACCGGCATGACGGCCGGGATGCAGAGCCGCCCCGACGTCGACGAGACCAT
>Ga0268299_1003730_pt1 | contig 13333 bp, 14 predicted proteins | sample NOBtaG_FD_193484 | JGI IMG/M metagenome (GOLD analysis project Ga0268299, IMG submission 193484) | Activated sludge microbial communities from bioreactor in Nijmegen, Gelderland, Netherland - NOB reactor | ecosystem: Engineered > Bioreactor > Aerobic > Activated sludge | place: Netherlands...
TGAGCGCGGGCAGCTACCTCGATTCCGAGCGCGACGAGCTGCTGCTCGGCGATGCCGCCCACGCCCCGGTCGACCTGGTCGCCTGGGCCGACTCCGGCACGACCGTGCCGCCGGACTCGTACGAGGATCTGTCGGCGGTGACCGGCGTCGTCTTCGCCTACGGACTGACGCCCGGCGGCGCGGCCTGGGACGGCGCCGAGACGATCGTCGACGATGCCGGGTACTATGCCGCCGCCGTCGACTTCACCGCCTTCGCCACGGTCTCGACCTGGGGCGGCGGCGCGCTGCGCCGGCGCAGCACGGGCGGCGTCTTCGACGTCGCCTCACCCGACGGCGCGGCGCAGTGGGAGGCGGTGCCGCGCCACCGCGCCGCGCTCGGCAACGCCAGCGACGACGTTCCCACGGGCGGCGGACTCCAGCCCATCCGCATCACCGGCGATCTCGCCGACTGGCTGGGGCAGATCGAGACCACGACCTTTCCCGATCGCCGCATCGCGCGCTTCGCGGACCAGAATCCGCCCGACTTCGTCGCCGCCGGCGCGCTGGAGAAGACCGCTTTCGAGTCGGTCCTGGCGCTGGCGCTGAGCGGGACCTGGGAAGAGGCCTTCGCCGCCGCCGACGCGCTCGGGTACGAGGTCGTCGAGTTCCTCGACACCGCCAGCGGCGAGACCTTTCACCTGCTGCGCGAGCGCTTCGTGCCGGGAGAGGTCGGCTTCACCGGCCGCGGCGTCTTCGCCTTCTTCAGCGGCAGCGGCGTGCGGGAAGGGCTGGTGATCGAGATTCCTCATCCCATCTTCGACTCGGGAACCCTCGAGCAGGGCGCGCTCGCCCTCCCCGACGTGCGCCCGCGGGTGCTGGCGATCGCCGGCACGCACCGCAACAACCACCCCGATCCCACCACCTGCGACCAGGGCAGCGAGTCGTACCGCATCAGCGACGTCGCGCATCACCCCGACAACTTCTTCCACGCCGCGCACGTCTGGCTCGAGGACCATCTGGCGGAGATGCGTACCGTGCAGTTCCACGGCTTCTGCTGTCCCGGCGTCGAGCCCTACGCCGATCTGAGCGACGACACGGTGCTGAGCAACGGCTTCGACGCCGTGCCGGCGGAGAGCGACTTCGGCCGGCTGTGGGGCGCCCGCATCGAGGCGCAGGGATTTCTCGCCGATGGCGTCGATCTCACCACCGTCGCCCTGTTCGGCGAGGACACCGATCACCTGGGCGCCACCCTCAACCTGCAGGGAAGGGTCAGCAACGGCGTGGTGGTCGGCACCGAGTGCAACGCCGCCGCTCTCTCGGCCAGCGGTCGCTTCCATCACCTGGAGCAGGATCCGGACGTGCGCGAGGAGCCGCAGCACGTGCTGGACGCGCTGAAGCAGGCGCTCCTGCTGAGCGACGACGCGCCGTCGCCCTGTGGCCCGACCCCGGCCGCGGGCTGCCGCCTCCCCGGGCGCTCGGTGGCCGTGCTGGTCGACCGTCCCGGCACGTCGAAGGATCGCTTCGTCTGGCGCTGGCTCAAGGGCGCTGCGACCGATCTCGCCGACTTCGCGGACGCGCCGAGCGGCGCGGCTCGCTACCACGCCTGCATCTACGATGCCTCGGCCTCGCCCCAGCCGCTGCTCGACGTCGGCGCGCCGTCGGGCGGCGCCTGCGGCGGGGTGCCCTGCTGGAAGGCGGTGGGGACGAAGGTCTACCGCTACCGCGACAAGACGGGAGCGAACGACGGCCTGTCGCTCGCACGCCTGGTGAGTGGGCCGGCGGGCAAGTCGCGCGTGATCGTGCGCGGGCTGGGCGACAATCTCCTCCTCCCCGCCCTGCCGCTGACGCCGCCGGTGACGGTGCAGCTCCTGGTCGACGACGGCCTGACGAGCGAATGCTGGCAGGCGACGTTCTCCGACCCGCCGAAGAGCAACGACGCCTCGCGCTTCCGGGCGACGCAGTAGCGACTGCGCGCACCGGTTCGCTCGATCGACTGTGGTCAGGAGGAGCCGAAGCGCCCCTGGCGCTGGAAGCGCTCGACGAAGGGGCCGTAGTCGGCCGGCTGTTGCTCGGCCTGCAGGCGCTCGCCCGAGAACGTGACCCAGGGCTGCGCGCTGCGCGTCCAGATGTCGCCGACGGGCTCGAGCCAGGTGGTGTCGTCGAGGGTGCCGCCGCGCACGCTGAGGATGCCGACCGTGGGGCTCTGCCCGTGCGCGATGCGGATGCCGCAGTCGCCGCAGAACCAGCCGAAGCGGCGGTTGCCGGCGTCCGAGGTCCACTCGAACGTCTTCGGCTGCCCGGCCGTGAACGCGAAGGTCGATTCCAGCACCGTCACGGGCGTGGAGAAGGCACCGCCGCCGATGGTCTGGCAGTTGGTGCAGTGGCAGTTGTAGACCATCAGCGGAGGCTGGGTGATCTCGTAGCGCAGCCCGCCGCACTGGCAGCCGCCGACCAGGGGAAGTGTGACCATGGGCTCTCTCCTCGACTGCGTGCCTAGCTCGCGCCCTGGTTTGCCTCAAGCGAGCCGTCGTGGAGCTCGCCCCGGGGGGCCGCCGGCGCGGCTCAGGTGCCGAACGACCACTCGGCGATGAAGAGGCCGGAGGCCTGCTCCTGCTTGAAGCGCGTCGCAGGCCAGCGCCAGCCGAGCGCGAGGCTGAGGGCGCTGAGCGGGTGCTCGTCGGCGAAGGGGACGAGCCAGAAGCCGGCCGCCAGCTCGACGCTGGTGCCGGTGCCGCCGGGTTCGGCGTCGACGATCGAGGTGCCGAGCATCTCCAGGACGGGGCGCACCCGTCCGCCGGCGACCGGTTGGGTGAAGGCGAGATTCCAGAGCACCTGTTTCTGTCGCACCGCCTCGCGGCCGAGGCTCGCGGCGATCGCCTCGCTACCGGCGTCGGGGCGGAGCTGCTCGGCGTAGGCGAGCTGCGCCTGCACAAGCAGGTCGGGGAGCTGTGGCAGCAGGGTCTGCAACCGGCCCGGCAACAGCGACACCTGCCACGAGCCGGTGCCGCCGATGTCCTTCGCGCGGCTGCCCGTCGGCGCGCCGACGTCGAGCCGCAGCGAAAGATAGTCGAGGATCTGCTCGGGCGCGCAGCAGACGAGGAGCTGGACGCCGGCGGCGACGTCGTCGAGGCTGCCGGTGGTCGCGCCGTCGTCGGGGATCTGCAGGCCGGTGGGGATCTCGACGTCGATCTCGAGTCGCCGGGCGAAGACCCAACCGGCGGCGGCGGAGAGCGCGACCTCCTGGCCGTCGGCCTGGCCCGTCCAGCCGACGTCGAGCTCGATGTTCTTCTCGACGAAGGACCGCTGTGTAAAGATCGGCTCGCCCGGATCGAGACGGGCGCGATGGTGGGCCATCGAGTGCGGCGGCGCGAGCGCGGCCGCGCTCGCGACCCAGACGAGGAGGCTTCCCTTGAAGAGACGAAGTCGCGCTTCCCACGACATGACGCGTCGCACCTTCCTCGGCGGCAGCGTCGCCGCCGCCGGCCTCGCCCTCGCGCGCCCCTCGGCCATCGCCGTCGCCGCCGCTCCCTACGTCCCGCAACCGGGCGCTGCGCAGGTGGCGTTGCGGGTCGCGCGTACCACACTCGATCCCGATGGCAAACTCGCGCTGCCGGGGGTGACCGCCAACGGCACGCTGCCGGGGCCCGAGATCCGCGCCCGCCAGGGCGACGTGCTGCGGGTGGTGGTCGAGAACGGGCTCGCGGACGAGCCCACCTCGATCCATTGGCACGGCCTACTGGTGCCGGCGGCGATGGACGGCGTGCCGGGGATCTCGGGCCCGCCGATCGCGCCCCAGCGCATCGCCGTCTACGAGTACCCGCTGCGGCAGGCGGGCACGTACTGGTACCACTCGCACGTCGGCTTCCAGGAGCAGGTCGGACTGTTCGGGCCGCTCGTGATCGAGGAGGCCGGCGGGGTCGCGGTCGCGGATCGCGATGCGGTGGTGATGATCAGCGACTGGACGCACACCGCTCCGGCGGCGATCTTCGCCAAGTTGCGGGGCGCTGCGGCCGGGGGCCAGTCGGCAGGAGGCGCGGCGGCGGCGATGGGCGGCGCGGCAGCAGAGATAGGCGGCGGCATGAAGGGCATGGCCATGGACGGCATGGCCGCGCAGACGGGCGCCATGCCGGGCGGCGGCATGCCGGGCGCGAAATTGAAGGGGATGGCGATGGCGAAGGGCGGCGCCGATCTCGCTGACGTCGCCTACGACGCGTTTCTCTTGAACGGCCGCTCGGCGACGACGCCGTGGACGCTCAGCGCCGAGCCCGGCGAGCGCGTCCGCCTGCGCCTGATCAACGCGGGGGCATCGACGTACTTCCGCGTCGGACTCGACGGCCACGCCCTGCAGGTGACGCACGCCGACGGTCTGGCCGTGGCGCCGGTGACGGTCGACCACCTGCTGATGGGGATGGCGGAGTGCTACGACGTCGTCGTCGCGCTGTCGGGCTCGGGGAGCTACACGCTGCACGCCGTCGCCCAGGACGGCTCGGGTCAGGCGGTGGGCGTGCTGCACACGCCCGACGTCGCCCCGGTGGCGAACCTCGCGCTGCCGTCGTTCTCCGGCCGCGCTCTCGCTTACGCCGACCTACGCGCCACCGCGCCGACCACGTTGCCGGAGGGTCCCGAGCGCGTGTATCGCCTCGCCCTCGGGGGCGACATGAAGCGCTACGTGTGGACGATCGACGGGCAGACGTTCCCGCAGGCCGACCCGCTGCTCGTCCGCGCCGGCGAACGGGTTGCCGTCGAGATGAAGAACGACACGATGATGTGGCACCCGATGCACCTGCACGGCCACTTCTTCCGCCTGCTGCAGGGCGCCGGCGAGCACTGTCCGCTCAAGCACACCGTCAGCGTCGCCCCCGGCGAGACGGTGAGGATCGAGTTCGCCGCCGACAACCCCGGGAGTTGGTTCTTCCACTGCCACAACCTCTACCACCTCGAAGGCGGCATGGCGCGCGTCTTCGAGTACGAGCTGTGACGCCGGCGCTTCCAAGAAATGAATTGCGGGGTCGCCGGGTGCGTGATACCCCGAGGCCACGGTTCGCGCCCCGGCGCGTCATCGATGCGCTCACCCAGGGGGACGAGGAGATGCCGTCATGGGACTCTTTGGAAGGATCCTCGAGAAGCTCGGTCTCGGCCGCAGTGCCGCCGCAGCGACCTCGGAGCCGGCGCCCGCGCAAGCTCCTGCAGGCCCTGCGCCGGCGGCCCCGGCTGCGGTCGCCGTCGTCGACGTGGTTGCGCAACTGGAGCGGCTTGCGGCGGCCAACCCGCAGAAGCTCAACTGGAAGACCTCGATCGTCGATCTGCTGAAGCTGCTCGACATCGACAGCAGCTTCGCGGCGCGCAAGGAGATGGCGGTCGAGCTCGGCTGCCCTCCGGATCTCATGGGAGATTCGGCCAAGATGAACGTCTGGTTGCACAAGACGGTGCTGGCCCGCATCGCCGCGAACGGCGGCAACGTGCCACCAGAGCTGCTCGACTGAGGCAGCACCAGACCAGGGGGAGATCATGGACATCGACGACATCCTTGCGCGGACCGGAGGTCTCGAAGCGATGGCGCGAGACCTGGGAGTCAGCGAGGCCGAGGCCGCGCGCGGCGCGGAGGAGCTCCTCCCGGCCATCCTCGGCGGCTTCAAGAAGCAGGCGCAATCGCAGCCGACCGGTCTCGCCGGGCTCGGAGGCTTGCTGGCGCAGCTCGGCGGCGGCGGCCTGCTGGACGAGCTCCTGGCGCCGCAGCCGACCGACGTGAGGCACGGCGACGACATCCTCGGGCAGATCTTCGGATCGCGCGACGTGAGCCGTGCGGTGGCGCAGAACGCTTCCTCGCGGTCCGGACTCGACCAGAGCCTGCTCAAGAGAATGCTGCCGCTGTTGGCGATGCTCGTCGCGGGGTACCTGTCGAGGCAGGGCGGGGCCGGCGCCGGAGCGGCACGTCCCAACGCCGGGGGCGGACTGGAGGATCTCGTCGGCGGAGTGCTCGGCGGCCGCGACTCGGGAGCTTCGGCCGGGGGCCTGGCCGATCTGCTCGACCTGAACGGCGACGGCAATCCGCTGGACGACATTCTGCGGCTGGCCGGCAAGGCGCTCCGCTAGAGATCGATCCTCCGCGGCCGCCGACTCTCAACCAAGGAGGAAGAGCATGAGTTGGATCATCTCGCTGGTCATCGGTGGAATCGTCGGCTGGTTGGCGAGCATCGTCATGAAGACCAATGCCCAGATGGGCCTGATCGCCAACGTGCTGGTCGGCGTCTTCGGTTCCCTGCTCGGCTTCTGGCTCGCCGGTCTCCTCGGCATCGTCCCCGCCGGCAGCATCGTGCGCTTCGGCGTGGCGCTGGGCGGGGCGATGTTGTTGATCTTCATCCTCGGCAAGCTCGGCTTCTATCGCGGCGGCCAGGCTTAGAGCAGGCGGCCGAGGCCGCCGCTGCGCCCGGCCCTGGGCCGGGGGCCCTGGGGGAGAGCGATGAAGCGGGCGCCGGCTCAGGCGCCGAAGCGGTCGAGCACTCGCTCGGCGCGGTCCAGTTGCCGGGGGACGTCCTCGGGGTGATGGCGGATCGCCCAGTGCGTGCGGCGGAGCGTCATGTGGGCGACGTACGCCCGCAGCACCTGCGGCTCGACGAGCGGTTCGACCCGGTACCAGATCTGCTGGCCGTGACCGTCGAGGTCGAAGGCGTACGCCACCAGGTCGTAGCGGTGATCGCCGGCGCAGGCGCTCTCCCAGTCGATGATCCCGGTGAGCGTGCCGTCATCGAGGGCGAGCACGTTGTCGGTGTGCAGGTCGAAGTGGACCAGCCCGCTCGTCGGGAACCAGCCGGCGTCCGCGTCTGCGCCGATCGACTCGACGAGGTCGATGATGCGGCGGGCGCGATCGGAGTGCGCTCGGAGCGAGCCGTGCTCCGCCCAGCCGTGCTCGCCGACCGTGAGGGCGTGGATCACGAACTCGCCCCACCCGTGCGGCGCCGGTGCCGGTGGCGGAGCGACGATCCCGGCTGCGGCGCTGACGCACTCGATCATCCGGTCGACCAGCGCGGGCGGCGCGGTCGGGAACGATCGTCCCGGCAGCACCTGCTGGGCGGAGAGCGTGCAGCCGTCGACGACGCGCACCAACGGGTACTCGGGCACGGGCACGCCGCGCGAGCGGAGCAGGTCGAGCGCGGGCAGGAGCAGCGCGTAGCGCTCGGCCATGCCCTCGTCGGCGAACCACTTCAGGAGGACGCGCTCACCGTTGGCGGCGGTGGCGAACCATGCGCCCCCCGACTCGCCCCCGGGTGCACGGCTCTCCAGCCGGAAGCCGAGGTCGCGCACCCGCTCCGTGTTCACGTTTCGCCCATAGTGTGGACGGGCGGCGAGGTTCAAGGGGAACAGCGCGTACCGAGTTCAGCCGTAGTCGGCGCCGGGTCGACCTTCGAGTCGGAGCGCCCGGCGCAGTGGTGATCGTGCGCCAGGATCGCCACGCGGTCCGGGCGCGCGCTCTCAGCCGCGGCGCTCGGTAGTGTGCCCCTTCGCCGCGTGCCCATCAGATCGATTGCCAGAACAACTCCTTGAGTACGGCAAGCACGCGGGCGCCCCAGCGAAAGCCCGCAACCGAGACTGGCGCGGCGACGAGAAACACCGTGAGACGCCAGTCGACGCCATGCAAGAACATCGTCCACAGGCCGAGCAACGAGCCCAGCACGGCACCGACGACGCCGTAGACGAGGCGCTCGCCGAGCGAAGGGGGAGCTGGTTCCATCTACGGCTCGTCCGTCAGCCGCGGCTCGAGGCAACAGTTGACTGCGTGCGCACAGATGACGGCTCCGCTCTGGTCTCCACCCGACCGACGGCGGGGGCCAAGCCCCCGCCGTCACATCGGAATGGGAAGTGGGCAGAGAGTGAATTGAACACTCGACACAGGGATTTTCAGTCCCTTGCTCTACCAACTGAGCTACCTGCCCGTCCCTGACAGACCGCTTCCAGTACCGGTTGGGACTTGGGCAGTCAAGGCGCTCCGGGACGGGTGCGCGGCGGGATGCGAGCGGTTCGCGCTCGCATCCCGCTCAGGATTTGGCGGCGGCTTTGCGCTTGGCCGGGCGCTTGGTCGCCGCCGCGCGGGCGGTGGCGCAGCCGCAGCGACCGCAGAAGCAGGTCGGCTGCTTGCACTTCTCGCAGACCGGCAGCTCAGGCGTCAGCGGCGCGCCGCAGCCGGCGCCGCGGCAGCGGGTCCAGTGCCGGCCGCGGGCGGCCTCGGGGTGCTCGGGCAGTTCTTCCAACTCGCCCTCGCCGGCGAGGAAGACGCCGCGCTTGCGCGAGCGGACGCGATACGCGGCCGCGATCGGCGACCACGCCTCCACCTGGACGTTCTCGCCCGTCTCGCGCAGCGTGACCCAACGCTCGGGTCCGAATCGTCGCGCCGTAGCTTCCTTCGTCATGCGATCTCTCCCTCTGCTCGTGCGGCCTGCTGCGCGGTCATGCGCTGGGCGCCTCGGCTGCCGCGGCCACCGCCTGGCGCCGCAGGTGGCGGGCGCCGATCCACCACTCGCTGCCGTCCAACAACCGGCGCACGTGGTACAGCGCGCCCGCGCTCGAGCGGGGACGCCAGGCGAGAATCTCCAGTTGCTGGCCGTCGAGCAGGTCGTTCTGCTGTGGATTGCCGAAGAGGTCGGTCAACGGCACCGAAGTCGCCGCCCCGGCGACGGCCGGCCAGTGCACGAAGGCCTTCCAGCCGACGCAGTACACGGGTTCGTTCTTGGCGCGGCGACTCGCCGGGCGCGGAATCGCGGTTCGGTGCGGATCAGCCATCGGTTCTCCTCTCGTCACTTCGATTCTCCTCGCCGCTCGCGGCGCCTGCCAAGCAAGCCCGCGCGCGACACCTCGACCCCGATGCCGGCGCGCCCGACGTCGCTGCTGGCCCTCTGTGCCGGTGAAGAAACGGGGAGCACCAGAGGCAGACGTCGGTGGTGGGATTCTCGCGGCTCGAGGCTCGCAGAACGTAGCAGGTCGGCGGCAGCCGAACAACCGCGGGCCCCACTGCTCTCGTGCGTACTCGAGGCCTATTCGTCGGAGCCGAGCGGTGACGCGGTTGGCGGCCAGGGGAGGATCTCCAGGCCGGCGAGCCGCTCGGCCGCGCAACGACCGACCGCGCGGCGCGATCGCTGGGCGGCGGGCGAGCTGCGCTGCGTCTCTGGTGCTCTGCCGCAACGCGGCGTGGCGCTGAAGCAACGTGCTGTGGCCGTAGTGGCGGAAACCGGCCGTGGCGCATCTGCTCGCGAGCGCTGGCACCATGCCTGCTCCTGCGAAACACGGAGGAGGAGAGCATGAGCAACGAGATCCGAAAGCCCGTGGAGGTGGTACGCGCCTTTCTGGCAGCCATGGAGAAGCTCGACTACGACGCCGCCCTGACCTGGGTCGCCGAGGACTGCGAGTACACCAACATGCCGATGGCGACCGTGCGCGGGCCGGCCGGTGTTCGGGGCGTGCTCGAGCCGTTCTTTGCGCCAACCCGGGAGAACGAGTTCATCGTCAAGAACATCGTCGCCGACGGCCCGCTGGTGTTCGTCGAGCGCCTGGATCGACACCGCCTCGCAAAGGGCTGGGCCGAACTACCGGTCGTCGGCGTGTTCTCCGTGCACGACGGCCGCATCACCGCGTGGCGCGAGTACTTCGACCTCGCTACCCTTCAGAAGGGCATGGTCGAGTTCGGTTGAGCCCGCGCTGCGACGCTCTCAGCCCGCGGCGGGCGCCAGCAGGCGATCGAGGTCGAGGCGCTGCTCGGCAAGCGCTGCCAGGCGGGCGCGGTTCTCCGGCGCCGGAGCGGCGGCGGCTTCGGCGAAGGGCAGGACGCCGAGCGGCGGGCCGAGGCGCCTCGCCAGCACGGCGACGTTGGTGTCGGCGGCGACGTCGCTGCCGGGAGAGGGGAAGTTGACGACGTAGCCGGCGAGGCGCAGACCGCGGCCGCGCGCGACCTCGCACGTCAGCAGCGCGTGGTTGAGCGCGCCCAGCTTGGAGCCGACCACCACCAGCAGCGACAGGTCGAGCTCCTGAGCCAGGTCCGCCATCGTCACGCTCGTCGTGATCGGCACCAGCAGCCCACCCGCGCCCTCCACCAGGACGAAGTCGGCGGCGGCGCGGATGCGAGCGTAGGCGGCGTGCACGGGGTGCAGGTCGATGGCCACGCCGGCGCGCTCGGCGGCGACCTGCGGCGCCAACGGCTCGGCGAGGCGCACCGGGCAGACGTCGTCGGCCGCCGCGGTCGAGCCGGCGAAGTGGCGCAGCGCCTCGGCGTCGGCGGCGATCCGTCCGCCGTCGGGGGCCGGCGCGCAGCCGGTCTCGAACGGCTTCATGACGCCGACGCGCAGGCCGCGCGCGCGCAGGCCGGCGGCGAGGACGCAGGAGACGAAGGTCTTGCCGACGCCGGTGTCGGTGCCGGTGACGAACACGCCGCGCATGCGTGCGTGCTATCCGGGCGCTGGCGGCGGCGCAAGGTGTGGAGTGCGGCGGTCACCGCCGCTCTCGATTCGACCGCGAACCATCCAGAGCGGCGGTGACCGCCGCACTCCAGATGGCTACTTCGCCTCGAGCGGGCGGAGGCTCTCGAGGACCTGCGTCTGCAGGGCGCGGTAGGACGAGGGCGTGGCTTCGTCGACGCGATACTCCAGCACGACGCACAGCCAGCGCTCGCCCTTTTGCCGGCAGACGATCGAGACGTCGTGCGGGGTCTCGCCGCGCGACATGACGTCGACGTAGTCGAAGCGCGCGTCCGCGCCCTCGCGCGCAGGCACCCGGTGCACGTCGCGCGTCTCGTCGCGGTTCAGCAGTTGCTCGAACCAGAAGTTGGGGTCGCGCACCGGGCGCACCCAGAGGCGCGCCGTGCCGCGCGCCAGCCCGCCCTTCTTCACCGGGCCGGCGGGGTCGAGGAGCTCGACGTTCTCGCCCTTGTTGTAGGCCTCCCAGCCCCTGGGGACGGCGAGGCGGTAACCGCCGGCTTGGTTGACGATCTCGGTGGCGCCGGTCGGGCCGGCGGAGAGCGCGAGCAGGGCGAGGGCGAGGAGCGCGCGGCGCGCGGCGCGCGGGCGATCCAGAGCGGCGGAGAACCGCCGCACTCCAGACGCGCTGGCGCTCGGGGCTGGCGAGGGGTCGGTGCGCGGTGGGCGGAACGCGCTCGTCTGCGGGGCTGCCAGGGCGCTGGCGCGCGGTGGGCGGGCGGTGCTGGCGTGCGGGCTCATCGGCGACACTCGAGCCGCATGAAGACGCGCTCGGCTGGATCGAGGCCGTTAGCGGACTCCTCGCCGCGGACGTCGAGGAGAAAGGGGGTGAGCTCGGTCTCGGCGAGGTCGCGGAAGCCGTGGCGCCGGTACCAGGGGGCGTTCCAGGGGACGTCGCGGAAGGTGGAGAGCAGGACCGCGGGCAGCCGCTCGGCGCGCGCCCAGGCGACGACGGCGTCGAGCAGGCGGGTGCCGAGCTGCCGGCCGCCGTGGTCGGGGTGGACGGAGATCTCCTCGAGGTAGGCGCAGCCGTCGTGGCGGTGCGCGAGGGCGAAGCCGACCGGGCGATCGCCAGCGTCGGCGGCGACCCAGAGCTGGCCGAGGGCGAGCGCTGCGCGGTGATCGTCGGCGCCGACCGGCTCGCCATCGGCGACGTGCGCCATGCCGACGTCGGCAAAGCGCCGGCCGGCGGCGCGCTCGACCTCGGGCAGCAGGTCGGCGTCGTCGTCGCGCGCGAGGCGGATGACGTAGGCTTCTGCGCTCATGCCCCCGACCCCACAGGCGGCCGATTCTGGAGTGCGGCGTGAAGCGCCGCTCTGGATTCTCCGACGATCCAGTGCGGCGCTTCACCCCGCACTCCAGATGCGCGCACTCTCATCCCCGTGGCAGGCCGCCGCCGGCGTCGATGTTCTTCTGGATCTTGAGGCGGCGCTCCTGCAGCTCGCGGTGGGTGAGCGAGTCGACGTCGCCCTCGAGGCCGAGCTGGGCGCGCAGGTTGTCGAGCTGAAGCTCGTTCTGGCTCGGGTCAATGCCGACGTCGCGCGAGATCCGCTCGGCGTGGTTCATGGCGAAGTAGCCGTAGATCTTCGTCACCTCCTCGAACATGTTGAGGTCGGGGGCGAGGTGGGCGATGGCGCCGTCGAAGAAGAGCATGTTCTTGACGTACAGCATCAGGTGCTTCGGCAGGCGCGCACCCTGCGCCAGCAGTCCGCGCAGAACCTCCTGGATCTCGCGCACGAGCTGGTCGGGTTCCATCTTGGTCGGGTCCTGCACCGGGCGGTCGACCTTGAGCAGCTTCAGGATGCCGTCGATGTCGGCGTCGGCGGGCAGCGCGCCGAGATCGCGGAACGCCTCCACCTGACCGCGCACGTCGTTGACCGCGCCGGTCATCATCATCCGCAGGAAGGCCAGGCGCTGCGGCTCGTCCATGCGGCCGGTCATGCCGTAGTCGAACAGCGCCACCCGCCCGTCGGGGCGGACGAAGAGGTTGCCGCCGTGCAGGTCGCCGTGGAAGACGCCGAAGATCATCGCCCCCTCGAGGAACGAGATCAGCATCGAGCGCAGCACCTCGGCGCCGTCGACGCCGGCGGCGCGCATGCCCTCGACGTCCTCGTACTTGAAGCCGTGCAGCCGCTCCATCACCAGCACCCGCGGCGTCACCAGCTCGGGGTGCGGCCGCGGCACGACCACGATCGTCTGCCCCGCCTCGCGCAGCAGCAGCGCGATGTCGAGCATGTTCTGCGCCTCGAGGCGGAAGTCGAGCTCCTCGGTGATGGTCTCGGCGAACAGCTCGACCAGCGCCGGCGGGTTGGCGAGCGCGGCGACCGGCAGGCGGCCGATCAGGTAGGGGGCGATCCAGGCCATCGCCGCGATGTCGCGCCGCACGAGCTGGTCGACGCGCGGCCGCTGCACCTTGACGACCACGTCCTCGCCCGTGAGGAGCGTGGCGGCGTGCACCTGGGCGATCGAGGCGGCGGCGAGGTGCTCGCGATCGAAGCGCGCGAACACCTGCGCCAGCGGTCGGCCGAGGTCCTCCTCGACGACGCGGCGGACGACGTCGAAGGGCTCCGGCGGCACCTGGTCGCGGCAGGCCTTGAACTCCTCGACCAGCTCCTCCGGAAAGAGGCCGCGGCCGGAGGAGATGATCTGGCCGAGCTTGATGTAGGCCGGGCCGAGGTGCTCGAAGGCGCGGCGCAGGCGGCGCGACAGACCGCGGCGCGAGCTCGGGCCGCCGCTGCGGCGCTCGCGCACGGCCCAGCCGAGGAGGGCCGAGCCGATCAGCGCCGTCGCCTCGACGAAGCGCCAGAGCGGCGGGACGGCGCGCGGCGTCACCAGCACCGGCACCTGGTCGCGCGTCCTCTGCCGCAGCCCCTCGAGCCCGGCGCGCCAGGCGAGCC
>Ga0268299_1003731_pt1 | contig 13329 bp, 7 predicted proteins | sample NOBtaG_FD_193484 | JGI IMG/M metagenome (GOLD analysis project Ga0268299, IMG submission 193484) | Activated sludge microbial communities from bioreactor in Nijmegen, Gelderland, Netherland - NOB reactor | ecosystem: Engineered > Bioreactor > Aerobic > Activated sludge | place: Netherlands...
TCGGTAGGTGTTGCACGGTGCGCTCCGCCCAGCTCGCCGGCGTCACCGGGTCGAACACCCCGGCGAGGATCAACGCCGGGATCTCGCTACGCACCGGCTCGCGTTCGCGCAGGCCGGCGGGCACCTCGCCCCACAGGTCGCAGACGCGCTCCATCATCTCGGTGTCGCGCCGCTCGTGCCGAGCCACCAGTGGATAGAGTCCCGCGGCGCGACGGGCGCTGTCGCGGTCGTTGAACGCGACCTCCTCGCGACACTCGACCGAGAAGTTCACCGGATAGCTGAAGTCCTCGTCCTGCATCGCCGTCCAGTAGTCGCGCACCAGGCCCTCGGCCGCGCCCGACTTGCCGCGATCGATGCCGTCGATCGCCGTCGCCAACTGCTTGAGGTCGGCGTGACCGGAGAGGCCGACGATCAGCGCGTCGATCAGGCGGTCGCCGTCGAGCACGACGAGGTGCTTCTCGAGCGTGTCGGGGTGAACGAAGCGCACCGGTACCGGGCGCTCGTTGAGCTGCGCCACCACCCGCTCCAGCGCCTCGCGCATCGCCGGATGGGCAGCGGCGCACTCGGGGTCGCTCTCGCACGGCAGCCACATCATCCGGAACGCGAAGTCGAGCCCGCCCGGCCCCTCCACCAGCGTCTGCACCTCGAGCGGATAGACCGAGTCGAGCACGAGGCTGCGCACGCCGGCGGGGTGGTCGCGCGCCACCGTCAGCGCCAGTCGCGTGCCGTAGGAGATGCCGTACAGGTTCCACTGCTCGACGCCGAGCGCGCGCCGCAGCGCCTCGATGTCGGCCGCGCTCTGGGCGCTGCCGAAGATCGACAGGTCCACACCCTCGCTCAGCAGGCGATCGCGGCACATGCCGATCGCCTCGATCCACTGGCGGTCCTCGTCGTCGGGGTGCACGTCGCGCTCGAGTAGACGCTTCTCCAGCACCCGCAGCCCGGGGCAGTCGACCCGCGGCCACGAGCGCCCGACGCCGCGCTGGTCCATGGCGATGAACTCCCGCCCGTGCTGGAGCGCGACCGTGTCGATCCAGCTCCACCACCACCCCTTGCCGTCGCCGAAGCCGAAGGCGCCGCCCGGGCCGCCGCTGAGAAAGAGCACCGGATCGCTGCGGCTCGCACCGCCGGCGGGCGAGAAGACCGCGATCGCGAGGTGGCTGTTGGTGGTCACGCCGCGGTCGCGGTGGTCGGGAACCTCGAGGTAGCCGCAGCGCGCGACCCGCCCCTTGGGGATGTCGAACCAGCACTCGGTCGGTTGCAGGCGGTCGAGGCGGACGCCGACCCGTCCGGGGAGCACGGCGCTGAAACGCCAGGCCGCCGCCAGCAGGAGGATGGCGAAGAGCCAGAGGGTGGCGCGGTCGAGTCGCATGGCGAGAGCTCTTCGCGGCGGCGCCGCCCTCACGACCTCTCCACCGCCGCCCCCGCGGCGGCGGCCAGCACGAAGCGGTGGGGCACGGGGTCGGCGACGCGCGGCCGGTAGAACTCGCGATCGACGTGCGCCAGGAAGCGCTCGACCTCGCCGCGGGCGACGAGGTTGACCGTGCAGCCGCCGAAGCCCGCGCCGGTCAGCCGCGCGCCGAGCGCGCCGCCGCGGCGCGCGCTCGCGACCAGATCCTCGAGCTCGGCACAACTGATCTCGTAGTCGTCGCGGCAGCTCGCGTGCGAGGCCGCCATCAGCTCGCCCAGCCGCGCCAGCGAGCCGGAGGCCAGCGCCTCGACCGCCTGCGCGACGCGCTCGGCCTCGGTGAGGACGTGGCGCGCGCGCGCCAGCACCGCGAAGCGATCGGGCAGCCCCGCTGGCACCTCGCAGTCGCGCGCGAGCTTGCCGGGGTAGGTCGCCGCCGCCTTCGCCACCTCGCTCAGCCGCAGCGCCCCCGCCGGCAGCGCCGCCGCCAGGGGCTCGACGAAGCTCGCCAGCGGCCGCGAGGGGAAGAGCGCAGCGAGGTCGCCGAGCCGCTCGAGGGGGCGCGGCAGCTCCCGCGCGAGGACGTGATTCAGGACGCGACACGCCATGCGACACTCGACCACGCGCGTGTTGTAGGCCACGCGCGCGCCCGCCGACTTCTCCGCCTGCACCAGGCTGTGGCAAACGACCACGGCGACGTCGGCGGGCAGCGGCACCGGCTGCACGCGCAGCGGAAAGAAGTCGATGCGCACGGCGCAACCGGCGCGGCCGAGGAGGCTGGCGGCCTGGTCCATGCCGCCGCTGAGCGTGCCGACGTAGCGCTCGGCGCGCGCCATCGCCTCGGCCAGCTCGACGGGCTCGACCTCGCGCTGGTTGACGGCGAGGAAGGCGAGCGCGGCGGCGACGACGAAGGCCGAGGAGGAGGACAGGCCGGCGCCGGCGGGAACGTCGCCTTCGACCAGAAAGTCGCCGCCGCGCCACTCGCCGCCGAGGTGGCGCAGCAGGCCCTGGACCGCCGCCTTGTGGTAGTTGCCCCAGTCGCCCGCCGCGAACGGCGGGATCGCCGCGGCGAGCTCGTACTCGCGCGCCGCGAAGCGCGGCTCGACGTTGGCGAGGCGGACGAGCCCGTCGCCGCGCCGGCGCGCCGCGATGCGCACGGAGCGATCGATCGCCATCGGCAGGACCGGCAGGCCGTTGTAGTCGGTGTGCTCGCCGATGAGGTTGACGCGGCCGGGGGCGCGAGCGACGAGCTCCGGGGCGGCGCCGAAGTGCTCGCGGAAGCGAGCGGCGAGCGAGCCGACTGCCGGCGAGCCGCCGGCGGCGAGGCAGCGCGCGAAGGCGCCCTGCACCGCCTCGAGGTCCTCGGGGGTGCCGACGTCGCTCCAGAAATCGCCGACCGCGATGGCGCGCACGTCGCGCCCGTCCGCGACCATCCGCGCGATCGCCTGCGGCAGCTCGTACTCGCCGCGCGGCGAGGGCTCGAGGCGGGCGGTGTAGTCGAGCACCAGGGGAGAGAAGACGAACACCCCGGCGTTGTTCCAGCGCGTCGTCGAAGTCCCGCGCGCGGGCTTCTCGACGATGCGCTCGACGCGCCAGGCGTCGTCGACGTACACCGCGCCGCCGCGCCAGGGGTCGTCGACCGGGTTGACGCTGAGCAGGACGTCGCACGGGAGGGCGGCGAAGCGCTCGACCATCCGGCGGTAGAGTCCGGGCTCGACCAGGATGTCGCCCCAGCTCAGCAGGAACGGTCCGTCGCCGAGCAGGTCGCGCGCCAGCAGCAGGGCGCCGCCGGTGCCGTCGGTGCGTTCCTGGCGGCGATAGGCGATCGACACTCCGAAGCGACCGCCATCGCCGAAGTGGCGCTCGATCTGCTCGCCCAGGTAGCCGGTGACGACGACCAGCTCGCGCGCACCGGCCGCCGCCAGGCCCGCGACGATGTGCTCGAGAATCGGCCGGCCGGCGACGCCGAGCAGCGGCTTCGGCGTCGCAGCCGTCAGCGCCCCCATCCGCGTGCCCCGCCCGGCCGCCAGCAGTACTGCCTTCACGCGCGCGAGAATAGAGGCAAGCGCCGCGCTCTGCCAGCGACCGGCCGTTGCGGCATCGATTCCCTGCCCCAATCCAGCACACGATCGGAGCCGCGACCGTCAGGGAGCGGTTGGCATCGCCCTGGAACGCAGCCAACCGCTCCCTCACGGTCGCGGCTCCGAGTGCCTGCCGGGCGAGGTGCCGTGCTACATCAAGGCCATGCCCACGCTCCGCATCCTGGTCGCCGGCGCCGGCGCGCTCGGCTCGGTGTTCGGCGCACTGCTGCGCGCGCAGGGGCACGAGGTCGCGCTGCTCGGGCGACCGGAACACCTCGAGGCGATCGCGCGCGACGGCCTGCGCCTCGATGGCATCTGGGGCGAGCACCACGCCCGCGGCTTCGAGCTGGCGCACGACGCCGCGGCGCTGCGCGGCCCCTACGACGCCGCGCTGGTGTGCGTGAAGTCGTACGACACCGTCGCCATGGCGGCGGCGATCGCGCCGCGTCTCGCCGCCGACGCCTCCGTCCTGTCGCTGCAGAACGGCCTCGGCAACGTCGAGGCCCTCGAGCAGCGCTTCGGGGCCGCGCGCGTGCTGGGCGCGCGCGTGATCTTCGGCGCGATCCTCACCGCACCCGGGCGGGCGCGGGTCACGGTCTACGCCGAGCCGGTGCTGGTCGGCCCCTGGCGCGCCGCCGCCGACGACCCGCGCCACGCGCTGGCGCGCGCCTGGGCGGCGCGCTTCGCGGCCGCCGGCATCCCGAGCGAGGCCACCGAGGCGCTGCCGGCCGCGCTCTGGGCCAAGGTGTTCTACAACGCCGCGCTCAACCCGCTGGGCGCGCTGCTGGGTCTGCACTACGGCGCGCTGCCCGAGCGTCCGGAGGTGCGCGCCGTCATGGACCGCGTCATCGACGAAGCCTTCGCGGTCGCGCTCGCCGAGGGCGTCGCCCTGCCCTGGCCCGACGCCGACGCCTACCGCCAGGTCTTCTACGGCCGCCTCGTGCCGCCGACCTACGACCACCGCTCGTCGATGCTGCAGGATCTCGAACGCGGGCGGCCGACCGAGATCGACGCCATCAACGGCGCCGTCTGGCATCGCGGCGCGGCGCGCAGTATCCCTACGCCCTACAACGAGACGCTGACGCGCCTCGTCCACAGTCGGGAGCAGGCAAGGTGAAAGACGTCCAGATCACGGCGGCGGTGCGCGCCGCCATCGAGGCGCACGCGGCGGCGTGCTACCCGGACGAGTGCTGCGGCCTCGTCGTCGAGCGCGGCGGTGCGCTCGAAGCGGTGCGCGTGACCAACGTGCAGAACGAGCGCCACGCCCAGGACCCCGCGCTCTACCCGCGCACCGCCCGCACCGCCTACAGCATGGGCCCCGAGGCCGTGCCGATCCTGCTCGAGAGCGAGCGCGGCACGCTGCGGCTGCGCGCCTTCTACCACTCGCACCCGGAGCACGAGGCCTACTTCTCCGAAGAGGACAAGCTCTCCGCCCTCGGCGGCTGGGACGAGCCCAACTACCCCGACGCCGGCCAGATCGTGTTGTCGGTGCGCGAGGGAACGGTGCGCTACGCCAAGGCGTTCGCCTGGGACGCGGAGAAACGCGACTTCGTCGAGGTGCCGCTGGTCGAGTCGTAGCACCCCCGCGCCGATCACCACGAGTAGCGCACGGTATAGCGGACCTTGGCCTCGCCGTCCTTCGCCACCTGCACCGGGAACTCGATCGTGCGGGCGTCGACCTTGGTGTACTTGGCGCTGCTCTGGGTGATCTCCCAGGTGAGCCAGCGGAAGAGGTTCTCCTTGACGATCACCTTCACCGGCTCGTCCTTGTGATTGCGAAGCGTGACCTCGATCGTCTCCTCGGCGAAGTTGCGGTCGGTGTCGAGCTTGAAATCGACCTGCTTGCGCTCGCCGACGACGTCGAAGGCGCTGCCGAGCTTGATGAGGACCTTCTCGTCCTTGGGCGTGTGGTCGATGGTGTCCTCGCCGATGAACTCCAGGCTCTGGTCGGCGGGGTCGAGCTTGTTGACGCGCACCCGACCCGCCGGCAGCGGCATGCCGAGGCCGACGTCCTTCGAGTTCTCGAAGCGCAGGTAAACGTCGACCTTCTTGTTGAACTCGCCGGCGCCGTAGTTGCGGTCGGTGACCGGGTCGGCGAAGACGCCGCGGAAGCCGGCGCCGAGACCGTAGTACACCAGCACCTTCTCCACCGGCACGCCGCTCACCGGCGGGAACAGCTCGATCTGCTTGGTCGAGTTGTCGGGCAGCGTCGTCTTCCGGCCGAGGCTGTAGAGGTGGTACTCGAAGAACGCCTTCTCCTCGAAGCCGGGGGCGGCCATCTCGGCCGCCATCGCCACGCGCTTGTCGCGCATCAGGTACTGTGCCGGCGGTGGCGCGGCGCGCTGCACGTCGCCGGCGATCAACTTCAGGCCGGCGTCGGGATAGCTCGCGCCCGACTGGTTGATGATGCTGACCCAGGCGCCGACGTCGAGCGTACCGCTGTTGGCGTCCTTGCCCTCGGCGAAGGTGAGGTTGTAGTCGGCCCACCAGGTGAGGCCGCCGGTCTGGTACGACACCCGCACGCGCTGCGGGCCGGTCTTCGCCGCAGCCACGTCCCACACCAGCGTCGGCCGCGTGATCAGCCCACCGGGCAGCTCCGGGAAGCGCACCGCGTCGTAGGCGTTGATCACCTGCACCGCGCCGTCCTTGCTCTGCAGCACCAGTCCGCCGGCGGTGCTGAGCAGCCGGCCGGTGACGGTCTCGAGCTTGTCGCCGACGGCGCGTTCCACCGTCACCTCGCGGTCGATGTAGCGCTGCAGCAGCTTCGCCGTGCCGACCAGATCGAACTGGTAGTTCTGCTCGACCACGCTCGTGCCGTCGGGGTCGCTGAGCGACTCGAACACCACCGTCGTCGGGTCGATCAGCGAGGCGACGTCGGTGAAGCGCACCGTCGCGCGCCCCTTCTCGAGCGGCATCTCGCGCTCCTGCTTCACCACCGCGTAGCCCGGGATCGCGCCGCCCGAGGGCGCGTAGCCCTCGCCGCCGAGCGCCGGCCGGTAGAGCTCGGGCGGCACCGCGCCGGGCGCGGCGGTGCTGTAGACGGTCAACGCCACGCCCTCCGGCTGCGCCTCCTGGGCGACGGCCGGGGAGGCGAGGAGAACGAGGGCGAGAGCGAGAGCGGGGCTCTTCATGGACGACTCCTTTCCGACGCCAACGCGTTCTAGCCGCTGGAGTTGCGCGGCGGAAGTGAAACGCCGCATGCCCTGGCAGAACAACGGAGCCGCGACCGTCAGGGAGCGGTTGGCCCCGCGCTGGCACGCAGCCAACCGCTCCCTGACGGTCGCGGCTCCGAGGTCGTGCTGGCCGGCGACCGGCTGCCATTCTTGCGTCGCCGGTCCGCGCGCGCGCATAGTGCGGGCGCGAGATGAGGCGCGCGGCGCTCGAGACCATGGCCACGGGGGCAGCGGGGCACGGAGGACGTACGACCTCTCCGCGCCTCCGTGCCTCCGTGGCGTTCTTCGGGACGCTCCTCGGCGTCCTCCTCCTCCCGGGCTGCGCCCTGAACCCGGTGACCGGGCGGCCGGACTTCGTCCTCGTCTCCAACGAGAAGGAGATCGAGATCGGCAACCGGGCGGCGGCGGAGGTCGAGGCGGAGAGCGGGGTCTACGACCGCCACGACCTCGAGGCCTACGTGCAAGCGGTCGGACGGCGGTTGGCGGCCCGCTCGCCGCGGCAGGACGTGAGCTACACCTTTCACGTCCTCGACGCGCCCGAGCCCAACGCCTTCGCCCTGCCGGGCGGGCACGTCTACGTCACCCGCGGGCTGCTGGTGCTGGTCGACTCGGAGGACGAGCTCGCCTGCGTCCTCGGCCACGAGATCGGCCACGTCGCGGCGCGCCACTCGGTGCGACAGCTCTCCGCCCAGGCGCCCCTCGGCCTGGTGACCGGCATCACCTCGGGTGTGGTCGGCCTCGCCAGCCCCGCGCTCGGCGACCTGGTCGGCGGCGTCGGCAGCCTCGCCTCGGGCCTGGTCATGGCGCCCTACAGCCGCGACCAGGAGCGCGAGGCCGATCGCCTCGGGCAGCAGCTCGCCGCCGAGTCGGGCTGGGATCCGGCGGCGATGGCGGACTTCCTGCACACCATGGAGCGCGACGAGAAGCTGCAGAGCGCGAAACGCCGCCGCTTCGACTTCCTCTCGACCCACCCGACGACGCCGGAGCGGGTGGCGAACACCGCCGCCTACGCGCGCGAGTTGCGCCGCGCCGACGAGCCGCCGCTGAGCGCCACCCGCCAGGCCTTCCTCGAGCACCTCGCCGGCCTGCCGACCGACGTCAACGTCGCCAACGGCTTCTTCAGCGGCGACGCCTTCGTCCACCCCGACTTCGGCCTGCACCTCGAATTCCCCGCCGGCTGGCAGCAGCGCAACACGCCGTCGAGCGCGATCGCCGCCGCCCCCGACGGCGCCGCCGCCCTGATCCTCTCGCTCGCGGCCGAGGGCGACGATCCGATGGCGGGGGCGCGGCAGATGCAGCAGGAAGTCGGCAACGGCCTGGTGGCGCAGACCGAGCGCCTCACCATCGGCTCGCTGCCGGCGGCCCACACCGCCTTCCGCGCCCGCGGCGAGCGCGGCGACCTCGGCCTCGACGTCACCTGGATCGCCTACGGCGGCCGCGTCTTCCAGCTCGCCGGCGTCACCGCGGCGCAGAACTTCCCCACCTTCCAGAAGCCCTTCACCACCACCCGCGACAGCTTCCGCCCCCTCACCCCCGCCGAGCGCGCCGCCGTGCGCGAGAACCGGCTGAAGCTGGTCGCGCCGCACGCGGGCGAGAGCGCCGATGCCTTCCTGGCCCGCACCGGCGCCGCCTGGAAGGCCGCCATGCTCGCCGTCGCCAACGACCTCCCCGACGGCGCGCCGTTGCCGGCGGAACGTCTCAAGGTCGCCGTCCCGGAGAAGTACGAGTGAACGAGCGGAGATGACGTGCCCCACCTGCAGCTTCGAGAATCGCCCCGACGCCCGCTTCTGCGGCGAGTGCGGCGGCGCGCTCGCGGCCGAGGTGCGCTGCGCCGGCTGCGGCCGCACCAACCCGGCGGGGCGCCGCTTCTGCGACGAGTGCGGCCGGCCGCTGGGTGCGCTGCCGGCGGAGCGGCAGCGGCCCTACACCCCGCGCCATCTCGCCGACAAGATCCTGCGGGCGCGCTCCGCCCTCGAGGGCGAGCGCAAGCAGGTGACGGTGCTGTTCGCCGACGTGAAGGGCTCGATGGAGTTGGCGGAGCAGGTCGATGCGGAGGAGTGGCACCGCATCCTCGATCGCTTCTTCCAGATCCTGACCGAGGGCGTGCACCGCTACGAGGGCACGGTGAACCAGTACACCGGCGACGGCATCATGGCGCTCTTCGGCGCGCCGATCGCGCACGAGGACCACGCCCAGCGCGCCTGCTTCGCCGCGCTCGACCTGCGCGACGCGCTGCGGCGCTACGCCGACGAGCTGCGCGTCTCCGACGGCCTCAACTTCTCGGTTCGCATGGGCCTCAACTCGGGCGACGTCGTCGTCGGCCGCATCGGCGACGACCTGCGCATGGACTACACCGCGCAGGGGGCGACGGTCGGCCTGGCGGCGCGGATGGAATCGCTCGCCGAGCCCGGCAAGGTGTTGCTCTCGCCCCACACCGCCGAGCTGGTCTCCGGCTTCTTCCGCCTGCGCGATCTCGGCGCGGCGCGCGTGCGGGGCGCGAGCGAGCCGCTCCGTCTCTACGAGCTGGAGGGGGTGGGCGAGATGCGCACCCGCTTCGATCTCTCTCGCGCGCGCGGCTTCTCGCGCTTCGTCGGCCGCGAGGCGGAGATGGCGGAGCTGGAGCAGGCGCTCGAGCGCGCGCTGGCGGGCGAGGCCGCCGCGATCGGCATCACCGCCGAGGCCGGCACCGGCAAGAGCCGCCTCTGCCACGAGCTGGCGCAGCGCTGCCGCGCCCGCGGCATCGCGGTCTACGAAGGGCACGCCCTGTCGCACGGGCGCATGGTGCCGCTGCTGCCGCTGCTGGAGATGCTACGCGGCCTCTTCGGCGTCGGCGCGGGCGACGACCCCGCCACCGCGCGCCAGAAGATCGCGGGGACGATCGTCCTGCTCGACCCCGAGTTGCAGGAGAGGATGCCGCTCTGGTTCGACTTCCTGGGCGTGCCCGACGCCCAGCACCCGCTGCCCGCGCTGTCGCCCGAGGCGCGCCAGGCGCGCCTGGTCGGCGCCACTCGCCGGCTGCTGCAGGCCCGCGGCCGCAGCGGCCCGAACCTGCTGCTGTTCGAGGACCTGCACTGGCTCGACCCGGCGAGCGAGGCCCTGCTCGCCAGCCTGGCCGAGGGGCTCGCCGGCAGCCGCACCCTGCTGCTGGTCAACTTCCGGCCCGAGTACCAGTCGACCTGGAAGCACCGCGACACCGTGCCCTATCGCGAGATCCAGTTGCAGCCGCTGGGCGACGCCGACATCGAAGCCCTGCTCGACGACCTGCTCGGCGGCGACGCGAATCTCGGTGCCCTGCGCCGGCGGCTGCGCGAGAGCGCCGCCGGCAGCCCCTTCTTCGTCGAGGAGGCGGTGCGCTCGCTGTTCGAGCACGGCGCGCTCGAGCGCCGCGCCGACGGCGGCGTCGCGCTGCTGCACGAGGTCGAGCAGATCGAGATCCCGGCGACGGTCCAGGCGGTGCTGGCGGCCCGCATCGATCGGCTGGCGGAGGCCCCCAAGCTGGTGCTGCAGACGGCGGCGGTGATCGGCAAGGCGTTTCCCGAGCCGGTGCTGCGCGCCGCGCTCTCGGTCGAGGAGGCGGCGGTGCCACTCGACGCGGCGCTCGACGAGCTCGAAGCCGGCGGCTTCCTGCGCCGCACCGCGCTGCACCCGGAGGTGCGTTGGGCCTTCCTCCATCCGCTGACGCAGGAGGTTGCCTACGGCTCGCAGCTCGGCGACCGGCGGGCGCGCGTGCACGCGGCGGTGGCGCACGCGATCGAGGCGGCCTATGCCGACCGGCTGGACGAGCAGGCCGGCCTGCTGGCGCAGCACTGGGCCGGAGCGGGTGAGCCGCTGCGCGCGGCCGAGTGGCACGCGCGCGCCGCCGAGTGGCTGGGCGCGCGCGACCGGCGGGCCATGATGCGTCACTGGCAGCAGGTGCGCGAGCTGGTCGGGCGCACCCCCGAATCGCCCGAGGCGTTGGCGCTGGGCGCGGTCGCGCGGCAGCGGCTGCTGGTCAACGGCGTCTTCGTCGGCATGTCGCCGGACGAGGTCGCGCGCCTCTTCTACGAAGGCCTGGAGCTCGCCGAGCGCCTGCCGAACCCGGCGCCGCGCCTGTTGCTGGGCGTGAGCTACGGGCTGACGCGCATGTTCGCCGGCGCCGTCGGCGACGCCCTCGAGCAGATGCGCGAGGTGCTGCAACTGGCGGAGGAGTCCGAGCAGCCGCTGCTGCGCTACGTCGCGCGCGTCTCGATGCTCGCGCCCCTGATCCACAGCGGCCATCTGCTCGAAGCGGTCGCGCGCGCCGAGGAGGCGGAGCGCCTGAGCGGCGGCGACGTCACCCTGGGCGCCGACTTCACCCGCTTCAGCCCGTACGGCGCGCTGCTCGCCAACAAGGGGCAGGCGCTGCTCTACCTCGGCCGGGTCGACGAGGTGCCGGCGCCGCTCGCACGCGCCGAAGAGATCGGCCGGAGCCGCAACGACCCGGAGCTGGTCTCGATGGCGCGCGTCTTCCGCGCCCAGCTCCACGACCTGCTGGGCGACGGCGAGGGCGCGATGCGCTTCGCGCGTCAGGCGGTCGAGGCGGCGGAGAGCAGCGACAGCCCGCAGCTCCGCGTCGGCGCGTACGGCGCCCTCGGCGGGGCCCACGCGCTGGCGGGCGAGTGGCAGGAGGCGATCCAGGCGTGGTCGCTGGTGCTGCGCACGATGCGCGAGACCGGCACCGGCCTGTTCCTGGAGGCGCAGCGCCTCGGCAACCTGGCCGAGGCGCGCCTGCAGGCCGGCGACCGCAGCGGCGCGCGGCGCGACGCCGAGCAGGCGGTCGCTCTGGCGCGCGAGCGGCAGGCGCTGACCGGCCTGGCGCGGGTGCTGGTCGCGCGCGCGGCGGTCCTGCGACACGAGGGCGAGGTCGAGGCCGCCGCGGCCGACCTGAGCGAGGCCGAGGAGCTGATCGCCTACACCGCCGCGCGCGCCTTCGAGCCGCTGGCGCAGCTCGAGCGCGCCGCGCTGGCCGAGTTGCGCGGCGACCCGGGCGCGCGCCGGCGGGCCCTGGCCGCGGCCCGCGCCATCTGGGCCGAGATGCGCGCCACCGCCCGCGTCGCCGCCGTCGACGTTCTGCTGGGGCGCTGACCCTCGTTGCACCGGCGGCCGATCCAGAGCGGCGCTTCACTGAGACGCGCCTTCGCGGCATAAGGGGCGCGATGCCCGTCACCGACGTCGACGGTCGGCCGCTGCGCAATCTCCGCCTGTCGGTCACCGACCGCTGCAACCTGCGCTGCCAGTACTGCATGCCGGAGGAGGACTACGTCTGGCTGCCGCGGCACGACCTCCTCCACTTCGAGGAGATCAGCCGCCTGGTCGACGTCTTCATCGGCCTCGGGGTCGACAAGCTGCGCCTGACCGGCGGCGAGCCGCTGCTGCGGCGCGACCTGCCGGCGCTGGTGCGGATGCTGGCCGACAAGCCCGGCCTGCGCGACCTGGCGCTCACCACCAACGGCATCCTGCTCGGCGACCTGGCGCCGGAGCTGCGCGCCGCCGGCCTGCACCGCCTGACCGTCAGCATCGACACCCTGCGCCCCGAGCGCTTCAAGCAGCTCACCCGGCGCGACGAGCTGCCGCGCACGCTCGCCGGCATCGAGGCCGGCATCGCCGCCGGCTTCACCGGGCTCAAGCTCGACATGGTGGTGATGCGCGGCAGCAACGACGACGAGATCGTCCCGCTGCTCGACCACGCCCGCGCCCTCGGCGCGGAACTGCGCTTCATCGAGTACATGGACGTCGGCGGCGCCACCCACTGGTCGATGGAGCGCGTCGTCCCGCGCGCCGAGATCCTCGAGCGCCTGGCACGACACTACGGCCCGATCGAGGAGCTGCCCGAGGAAGGCTCCGCGCCGGCCGACCGCTTCCGCCTCCCCGACGGCACCGTCTTCGGCATCATCGCCTCCACCACCGAGCCCTTCTGCCACGCCTGCGACCGCAGCCGGCTCACCGCCGACGGCCAGTGGTACCTCTGCCTGTACGCGCCGCGCGGCACCGACCTGCGCGGCCCCCTGCGCGCCGGCGCCAGCGACGAGCAGCTCGCCGACCTCATCGTCCCCACCTGGCGCCAGCGCCGCGACCGCGGCGCCGAGCAACGCCTCCACCTGCGCCAGCGCGCGCCGCTGTTCGCCGCCGAGGAGCTGAAGAAGGACCCGCACCTGGAGATGCACACGCGCGGGGGATGACATCCCTTCCCATCCCCCCCGCCTCCACGCTAAACGGCCGCCCCATGTCCGAATCCCTGGGGCTGAAGACGGACGATCCGAAGTTCTGGGATCGCGGCGAGCTGCGCGCCGAGGTCGATCGGATCTTCGACATCTGTCACTCCTGTCGCCTCTGCTTCAAGTTCTGCGGCAGCTTCCCGTTCCTCTTCAACACGATCGACAAGATCACCGAGGAGCGCCGCGGCCGCTATCTGGCGGAGCACCCGGAAGTGGTCGAGGCGGCCGAGCGCCGGCGCGCGGCGGCGGCGGCGGCCGGGCCGAAAGAGCACGCCCACGGCGAGGAGCGCGCCGAGGCCTTCGGCGACGAGATGCCGGAGCTGAGCGCGCGCGCCGCGGATCTCAGCGACGCGCACGTCGACCGCGTCGTCAACCTCTGCTTCCAGTGCAAGCTCTGCTACCCCAACTGCCCTTACACCCCGCCGCACGAGTGG
>Ga0268299_1003732_pt1 | contig 13324 bp, 13 predicted proteins | sample NOBtaG_FD_193484 | JGI IMG/M metagenome (GOLD analysis project Ga0268299, IMG submission 193484) | Activated sludge microbial communities from bioreactor in Nijmegen, Gelderland, Netherland - NOB reactor | ecosystem: Engineered > Bioreactor > Aerobic > Activated sludge | place: Netherlands...
TCGTCGATCTTCAGCGCCACGCCCAGGCCGCGCCCGGGCAGCGCGGCGCAGTAGACGCCCTCGGCGCCGACCTTCACGAAGGCGCGCTCGCCCAGCCGTTCCATCACGCGGGTGTCGAAGCGGCCGGTGCCGGCCACCATGAAGGGCGCGGCGGCGACGGCCCGGCGCAGGCGCTGCGCCGCTGCGGCGCGACGCGGCGCCAGACCGACGCCGCTGCCAAAGCGCGCGAAGCCGCGCGCCAGGTCGCGCAGCGCGATGCCGTAGGTCGGGATCGAGCAGCCGTCGGTGCCGCGCGGCGCGCGGTCCAGGTCGACGCCGGTGACGCCGGCCAGCGCGCTGCCCACCTCGCGCATCAAGGGATGCTCGGCCTTCACGTAGCCGCGCAGCCAGCCGCGCGCCTCGCCGTCCGCAAGGCCGCAGCCGAAGCAGACGAAGCCGGCGTGCTTGCCCGAGCAGTTGTTGTGCAGGGCGCTCGGCAACTCGCCGCGGGCGGCGAGCTCGCGCTGCGCCGTGTCGAGGCCGGGCCAGTGCGTGCCGCACTCCAGCACGTCGGCGTCGAGCCCGGCGCGCGCCAGCATCGCGCGCGCCACCTCGACATGCCGCCGCTCGCCGTTGTGCGAGGCGCAGGCCAGCGCGAGCTCCTCGTCGCCTAACTGCAGGCGCTCGGCCGTGCCGCTTTCGAGCAGCGGCAGGGCCTGCAGCGCCTTCACGGCCGAGCGCGGAAAGATGGGCCGCTCGACGTCGCCCAGCGCGCACAGCAAGGCGCCATCGGCATCGATCACGGCGAGCGCGCCGCGATGCGCGGACTCGATCGTGCCGCCGCGCAGCAGTTCCACCAACACCGGATTCGTCGTCATCACCCCGAGTCTGTCATGGGCCCACGAGCAGGGGGATCGTCACCGGCCCGTCATTCACCAGGTGGATTTTCATGTCCGCGCCGAAGACGCCCGCTTCGACTTGGGGATGGCGGGTGCGCGCCGTGGCGAGTACGCGCTCGTAGAGCGCGCGGCCCTGCGGGGCCGGCGCCGCGCCGCCGAAGCTGGGGCGGTTGCCGCCGGCCAGGTCGGCGGCCAGCGTGAACTGGCTGACGAGCAGCGGGCCGCCCTGCACGTCGACGACGCTGCGGTTCATCTTGCCGGCGTCGTCGGCAAAGATGCGCAGCTTCAGCAGCTTGTCGACCAGCTTGTCGGCCACCGCGTCGGTATCGCCGGGCTGGGCGCAGACCAGCACCAGCAAGCCGCCGCCGATCGCGCCGACCGCCCGGCCGTCGACGACGACGCGCGCCTCGCTCACGCGCTGGACCAGCGCGATCACGGCCTACCCTCCGCGTTGTCGACATGCGCCTCGACGCCGCCGGAGAAGTACTCGGCCTTGTTCGTGAACAGCGCGACCGCGATCGACAACTGCAGGGAGGCACCGACCGACATGCGCTGATTGTCGTCGGCGCCCACGGGGAGGCCGCCGTCAGTTCAGGATCACCCGCGCGAACTTGCGCTTGCCGACCTGGACCACGAAGGTCCCGGCGGCGAGCTTCAGGCCCTTGTCGCTGACCGCCGCGCCATCGATGCGCACGCCGCCCTGGTCGACCATGCGCAGGCCCTCGCTGGTCGAGGGCACGAGGTTCGCCTGCTTGAGCAGCGCGCCGATGCCCAGCGGGGCGCCGGACAACGCGACCTCCGGGATCTCGTCCGGGATGCCGCCGCGCGAGCGGTTGACGAAGTCCTGCTCGGCCGCATCAGCCGCCGCAGCGCTGTGGAAGCGCGCGGTGATCTCCTTGGCGAGCATCACCTTCGCGTCCTTCGGGTTGCGGCCGGCGTCGACCTCGGCCTTCAGCGCCGCGACCTCAGCCTCGGCGCGCCAGCTCAGCAGCGCGTAGTAGCGCCACATCAGCGTGTCGCTGATCGACAGCAGCTTGGCGAACATGTCGTTGGCCGGCTCGGTCAACGCGATGTAGTTGCCCTTGCTCTTGGACATCTTCTCGACGCCGTCCAGGCCCTCGAGCAGCGGCATCGTCAGGATGCACTGCGGCTCCTGACCGTACTCGGACTGCAGCGCGCGACCGACCAGCAGGTTGAACTTCTGGTCCGTGCCGCCGAGTTCGAGGTCGCTCTTGAGCGCCACCGAGTCGTAGCCCTGCATCAGCGGGTACAGGAACTCGTGCACCGAGATCGGCACGCCCGACTTGAAGCGCTTGGTGAAGTCGTCGCGCTCCATCATCCGCGCGATGGTGTAGCGCGAGGCCAGCTGGATCATGCCGCGCGCGCCCAGCGGGTCGCTCCACTCGGAGTTGTAGCGGATCTCGGTCTTGCCGGGGTCCAGCACCAGCCCGGCCTGTTTGAAGTAGGTCTGGGCGTTGGCCTCGATCTGCTCGCGGGTCAACGGCGGGCGGGTGGTGTTGCGCCCGGACGGGTCGCCGATCATCGAGGTGAAGTCGCCGATCAGGAAGATCACCTGGTGCCCCAGGTCCTGGAGCTGGCGCATCTTGTTCAGCACCACCGTGTGGCCGACATGGATGTCGGGTGCGGTCGGGTCCAGGCCCAGCTTGATGCGCAGTGGCACGCCGGTTGCATCGGACCGGGCGAGCTTTTGCAGCCAGTCCTCCTGCGGCAGCAGTTCGTCGCAGCCGCGCAAGCTGATGGCCATCGCTTCGCGAACCCGGTCGGTGACCGGGTACTTCGGCGCAGATGAAGGCCGTTGGTCGCCGCTGGGGGCGATTGCCTGATCGGCGGACTGGGACATGGGGAAGATTTGGGGTTTCCACAATGGCTGCACGAGGAGCCACCGGTAGAATTTCACGGTCGGAAAGCGACGGCATTCTAGAGGACGCCCCGAACCTCGCCGCCGCAGACAGACCCTCAAAGCCGGCCTGCCGGATCGCCCTCGCGGGCTTCGCGCAGGACCTACACACCGTTCGGGACCGTTGGGATTGAAGACCACTGACTCTCTGCTGCGCCTGGCGCAAGACACCAACGCCATGCTGCAGCGCCATCCCCGGCGCCTGACGGCCGCGGTGGTGACCCTCCTCCTCGGCTCGGCCGTCACCGCCTTCGGCGTCGCGCCGCTGGCGCCGGACGCGGCCGACCTGCCGCGCCGCGTGGTGACCGAAAGCGTCACGCCGCTGTCACTCGACGCACAGTTGCAAGCGCTTGAAACGCATGCCGTCGAGCTCTACCGCAGCGACCTGACCCGCCACAGCGACACCGCCGACACCCTGCTGCAACGCCTGGGCGTGGACGATCCCGAGGCCGCCGCCTTCATCCGCCGCGACACCACCGCCCGCAAGCTGCTCGAGGGCCGCGCCGGCAAGATGGTGCGCGTCCTGACCACCGAAGGCCGACTGGCCGAGCTGGTGGCACGTTCGCCCGCCGAGGCCGGTTCGCAGTTCTCGACCCACTTCACGCGGCTGACGATCACGCGCGACACGCTCGGCCTGCAGGCACGCAGCGAGCAGGCCCCGCTGGCCAGCGAGGTCAAGCTGGGCTCGGGCACGATCGAGACCTCGCTGTTCGCCGCCGCCGACGACTCGCGCCTGCCCGACCCGGTGACGATGCAGATCGCCGAGCTGTTCGGCAACGACATCGACTTCCGCCGCGAGCTGCGTCGCGGCGACAGCTTCACGGTGCTGTACGAGGCCCTGACGGCCGACGGCGAGCCGATCACCTGGAACCAGGCCTCGGGCCGGGTGCTGGCGGCGCAGTTCATCAATGGCGGCCGGCAGCACGACGCGGTCTGGTTCCAGGACGCGCTGCCCGGCGGCAAGATGCGGGGCGCCTACTTCGGCCTCGACGGCCGCAGCAAGACCCGCATGTTCCTCGCCTCGCCGATGGCCTTCTCGCGCGTGACCTCGGGCTTCGCGATGCGCCTGCACCCGATCATGAAGACCTGGCGGGCCCACCTGGGCGTCGACTACGGCGCGCCGACCGGCACCGCGGTGCGCGCGGTCGGCGACGGCCTCGTCGAGTTCTCGGGCTGGCAGAACGGCTACGGCAACGTCGTCATCCTGCGCCACCCGGGCGATCGCGAGACGCGCTATGCGCACCTGAGCCGCATCGACGTCAAGCGCGGCCAGCGCGTCGAGCAGAGCCAGACCATCGGGGCCGTCGGCGCGACCGGCTGGGCCACCGGGCCGCACCTGCACTACGAGTTCCGCGTGCGAGGCCAGGTCGTCGATCCGATGACGATCGCCCGCAACTCCGAGAGCTTCACGATCTCGCCGGCGGCGCGCAACCGCTTCGACGAGATCGCCGGCTCGGCCCGCTCGCAGCTGGCCGTCGCGCCGGCCACCGCGGCAGCGCGCTTCGAGTGATCGACGCCCGCCGCGACACCAAGGCCCGCTCCGGCGGGCTTTTTCGTGGACGTGGCGCTTAGCATCGACGCATGGACGAGCGCTACATCGGCCTGATGTCGGGCACCTCGATCGACGGCGCCGACGGCGTGCTGATCGACTTCGCCGGCGGCCGCATGGACGTGCTGGCCCATGCCCACCGCGACTTCGATTCGGGCCTGCGCGCCGAACTGCTGGCGCTCAACGCCGCCGGCGACAACGAACTCCACCGCGCCGCACTGGCGGCCAATGCGCTGGCGCGCGTCTATGCCGCGGTGGTCGCCGACCTGCGCACGCAGGCGCCGGGTCCGGTGCGGGCCGCCGGCGCGCACGGACAGACGGTGCGCCACCGTCCCGGGCAGTTCGATGGCACCGGCTACACGCTGCAGATCAATGCGCCGGCGCTGCTGGCCGAGCTGAGCGGCCTGACGGTCGTCGCCGACCTGCGCAGCCGCGACGTCGCGGCCGGCGGCCAGGGCGCGCCGCTGGTGCCGGCCTTCCACCGCGCTCGCTTCGCGCAGGCCGGGCGAGACCTGGCGGTCGCCAACATCGGCGGCATCAGCAACCTGAGCCTGCTCCCCGCCTCGGGCCCCGTGCGCGGCTTCGACTGCGGCCCCGGCAACGCCCTGATGGACCTGTGGTGCCAGCGGCATCGGGGCCGCCCCTACGACGACGGCGGCGCCTGGGCCGCCGGAGGCCAGGTGATCCCGGGCTTGCTGGCCGCGGCGCTGGCCGACCCGTACTTCGCACTGCCGCCGCCCAAGAGCACCGGCCGCGACGATTTCCACGCCGACTGGCTGGACGCGCTGCTGGCTGGCCAGCCGGCCGCGCCGCCGCAGGACGTGCAGGCCACGCTGTGCGAGCTGACGGCCCGGGCCATCGCCCGCGACCTGCGCGCCCAGCTGCCGGCCGCCGGCGAACTCCTGGTCTGCGGCGGCGGTGCCTTCAATGCCGAGCTGATGCGGCGCCTGCAGCAGGCACTGCCGGGCTGCCGGGTGGCGTCGACCGCGAGCCGCGGACTGCCACCGCTGCAGGTCGAGGCCGCGGCCTTCGCCTGGCTGGCCCGTGCCTGCCTTCAAGGCGAAGCGGGCAACCTGGCCTCGGTGACGGGCGCGCGCGGCCCGCGCGTGCTGGGCGCCATCTACCCGGCTTGAGCCGCCACAGGAACGACGAAGCCGCCCGAGGGCGGCTTCTGGCGGAAGGAGCGGACCCGAGGATCAGACCGAGAACGAAGACCCGCAACCGCAGGTGGTGGTCGCGTTCGGATTCTTGATCACGAACTGCGCACCTTCCAGATCTTCCTTGTAGTCGATCTCGGCGCCGGTGAGGTACTGCAGGCTCATGGCGTCGATCAGCAGCATCACGCCGTTCTTCTCCATCTTCGTGTCATCGTCGTTGACGATCTCGTCGAAGGTGAAGCCGTACTGGAAACCCGAGCAACCGCCGCCCTGCACGAACACGCGCAGCTTCAGTTCGGGGTTGCCTTCCTCGTCGACCAGCTGCCTGACCTTGTCGGCAGCACTGTCCGTGAAGACGATCGGGGCGGGCATTTCGGTCGCGATGGATTCGGCAACGGCGCTCATGAGGACTCCTGGGACTGGCGGTCACCCGCCACCTTCGTATTGTGACCGACGGCCGCGACGTTCGCATTGGCTGCCAGACGAAGTGCGGGCTTGTCCTCCGCATTCAAGGGCTTGAGCTCGCCATGGACCTGGGCGCCCTGGTGCATTTCCAGGCGCTCGTAGCGGACATTGCCCTCGATGCGCGCCCGCGGCTGCAGTTCGAGCAGCTCGTCGGACTCGACCGGGCCGCGCACCTCGCCGTTGACGATCACGTGACCGGCCTTGACCCTGCCGGCGATGCTGGCTTTGTCGCCGATGACCAGCAGGTTGCGCGCGTCGCCGAGCGCGATCACGTTGCCCATCACCCGGCCGTCGATGCGCAGGCCCTCGGTGAAGCGGATCTCGCCTTCGATCACGGTGCCCTCACCCACCAGGGTGCGGATCGGCGGTTGCTTGCTCATTCCGAACATCTTGACCTCCAAGGACCCGGGCCGCCGCGGCGGCCGTTCACAGATTGACGTCCTGGCTGGCGCGGATCGCGCCCTGGGCGTCGACCACGCTGACCTGCAGAGCCTCGACCACGACCGCGGCCGGGAACTCGATGACGCCATCTACACGTTGATACTGGCGGAACTGCAACGCACGGGCCGTGCCCGCCGGTGCCTGTGACCAGGCGCGTCCGTCGAGCCGGCCGCGCAGCGTCAGCTCGTAGCGTCCCTTGAACTCCGCCGGCGACTTGCCCGGCTGCATCACCAGCAGCTGGTAGCGCAGCTGGCCCTGTCCGACGACCTCGGCCTGCAGGCCCCGCACCATCAGGCCCTGCCGGCCGCTGGTCGGCAGCAGCCGCTCGAAGAAGCCGAGGTCGCCCTTGAGCGCCAGGTTCTCGGCCTCCAGGGCCCGCACCTGGCTGGCCAGGCGGTCCAGCGTCGTTCGCTCGGTCTTCAGCAGGCTCTCGGCCGTGTTGGCGATGCTCTGGGCCTTGTCGCGCTCGCTGCGCAGTTGCTCGATCTCGTCGGCGACGCTGCCCGACTCCACGCGGCCTCCGCCGCGATCGAGTCCCGCGATGTCCTTGCCGAACTCGAAGGCCCACACCGCGAGTGCCGCCGAGAAGCCCAGCGCCAGCGCCATCACGGCCCAGCGCAGGGGCCAGGGCAGATGGCTGCGCACGATCATGCGCGGGGCGCTGATCGACAGACGGCGGCGCAGCAGCTTCCAGCGCATGGTGGGTTCGAGAGGAAACCTGGATTCTAGGTAGCGAGCCTGGGGCCTCCGGCCCGAAGTTGCAACGGCTGATGAAGTCGGCGCGCGAATGAAAAAGCCGCCCGAAGGCGGCCTTTTGTCTCGCTGGCGAAGAGATCAGCGCTTGCTGAACTGCTTGCGACGGCGCGCGCCGTGCAAACCGACCTTCTTGCGCTCGACTTCGCGCGCGTCGCGGGTCACGAAACCCGCGCGGCTCAGTTCGGGCTTGAGCGCCGCGTCGTAGTCGATCAGCGCGCGCGTGACGCCATGGCGCACCGCGCCGGCCTGGCCGGACTCGCCGCCACCGTGCACGTTGACCTTGATGTCGAAGGCTTCGACGTTGTTGGTCAGGAACAGCGGCTGCTTGACGATCATGATCGAGGTCTGGCGGCCGAAGTACTGCTCGACCGGCTTGCCGTTGACCGTGATCTGGCCGGAGCCCTTCTTCAGGAACACCCGCGCCACCGACGACTTGCGGCGGCCGGTCCCGTAATTCCAATTGCCAATCATCGTCATCCCCTCAGATCGCCAGCGGCTTGGGCTGCTGCGCGGTGTGCGGGTGCGAGGCACCGGCATAGACCTTCAGCTTCTTGATCATCGCGTAGCCCAGCGGGCCCTTCGGGAGCATGCCCTTGACGGCCTTCTCCAGCGCGCGGCCGGGGTGCTTGGCCTGCATGTCCTTGAAGCGCGTCGCGTGGATCCCGCCCGGGAAGCCCGAGTGGCGGTAGTAGATCTTGTCGTTGGCCTTGTTGCCCGTGACGCGGAGCTTGTCGGCGTTGACGATGACGATGAAATCGCCGGTATCGACGTGAGGCGTGTAGATGGGCTTGTGCTTGCCGCGCAAACGGAGGGCCACTTCGCTGGCAACCCTGCCGAGAACCTTGTCGGTCGCGTCGATCACAAACCACTCGTGCGTCACTTCGGCCGGCTTGGCGCTGAAGGTTTTCATGAGGGTCCTGACGGAAAATCCCGGCTCTGCTGCAGCGGTCGGTGCCTCTTGTGAAGCCCGTCTGGCGACGGACCCGAGGCCTCTTAGGCTGCATGATCGGCGGCAGAGTTGCCACCGACTTTTCCCGGAGCCGGACGGCGGGAAAGCCGCGGAGTATAGCCGCGATCGTCGCGCCCGAGCAACGGCGCGTCCCGGCGCAGCGGACCCTGCCGCGGCCCGCAATCACCCCGGCAGCGGCGGCCGGCCATGGCGTCTACAATTCAGGGTAAACCCTAATCATCCTCTCATGGGCTTCCCCGGCGACATCCTCCATCGAGGCACCCCCTCCGCCGACCGGCACGCCGGTCCGGACTCGGCGCCGCCTCCCGGCGCGGGCGCCTTTCGGTGGGTGCCGATCCGCTCCCTGGCGGAGCGCCACCGCGAACGCATCGTCGCCCACCTGCTGGCGCTGCCGGCCCACGACCGCTACCTGCGCTTCGGCTATTCGGCCAGCGACGCCCAGATCGCCGCCTACGTCGACGGCATCGGCTTCGAGCGCGACGAGGTGTTCGGCATCTTCAACCGCCGCCTCGAGCTGATCGCGATGGCGCACCTGGCCTACGAGCGGCCCGCCCAGCTGCAGTCGCGCCCGCCGATGGTGGAGTTCGGCGTCTCGGTGCTGCCGCAGGCGCGCGGCCGCGGCTACGGCGCGCGGCTGTTCGACCACGCCGTGATGCATGCGCGCAACCGCGGCATCGACACGCTCTTCATCCACGCGCTCAGCGAGAACACGGCGATGCTCAAGATCGCCCACGGCGCCGGCGCCGTGGTCGAGCGCGACGGCGGCGAGGCCAGCGCCTGGCTCAAGCTGCCGCCCGACACGCTGGCGAGCCAGGTCGAGGAACTGGTCGAGACGCACGCCGCCGAGGTCAACTACCAGTTCAAGCGCCACGCGATGCGCCTCGAGCAGCTGCTCGACGCCGTCGGCGAGGTGCGCGCCTCGCTGGGTCGCAGCACCGGCGCCGCGTCCGAGTAGGGCGACGCGGGGCGTCGCCCGCTTGCCACGGCCCCCAGCTGGGGGGACACCGGCCTGCGGGCCCGGGCTAGCATGCCAGTCCGACTGCGCCCCGCTTCGGCCCGGACACTCTCCCGGCCGGTCTCGCTGATGACCTCGTCCCCCTGGATGCTCTTGCTGCTTGCCGGCGTCGCCGTGATCGGCGCGTTCTGGCTCGGCCGCAGGTCGAACGCGCGCAACACGCAGACGCCGCTGCCCGGCGACTGGGCGGTGATGGCGCGGCCGGTGCTCAACGCCGACGAGCGCCGCACGATGCGCATGCTGCGCGACGCGATGCCGCAGTACGTCGTGCTCGCCAAGCTGCCGCTGGTGCGGCTGTGCCAGCCACGCGATCCGCAGAAGGTGCGCTACTGGTTCGACCTGCTCGGGCCGCTGCACGTGAGCTTCGCGGTCTGCAGCCCCAACGGCCGCGTGCTCGCGGTCATCGACCTCGAGCCCGAGCGCGGCTTCTCGCGCCGCGCCGCCAAGATCAAGCAGTCGGTCCTCGACGCCTGCCGCATCCGCTACCTCGCCTGCCGCGCCGAGAACCTGCCGCCGGCCGGTGAGCTGCAGCTGCTGCTGCGCCCCCAGGGCGTGGTCAGCAGCCCGGTGCCGCTGGCACCCACGCCCACCTTCGTCGCGGCGCGCAGCACGCTGTCGGACACCGTGCGCACCAAGCGCGCCGAACGGTCCGCGCGCTGGGCCGACTCCAACTTCCCGCAGGATTCCTTCTTCGCGCCCGACAGCCGCCACGACGGCGGCCCGACCAGCGAGTTCTCGCCGCTGAGCATGGCGCGCGAGGACCTGCGCTGAAGCCTGCGTGAGACCATCGCGGCATGGACGATGCCGCGAGCGCCCCGCAACCTTTTGCCGACCTGACACCGCACGCGGTGCTGGACGCGCTGGCCGATGCCGGCCTGTACGGCGACGGCCGCCTGCTGCAGCTCAACTCCTACGAGAACCGCGTGTTCCAGGTCGCGCTGGAGGACGGCAGCTTCGTCGTCGCCAAGTTCTACCGCCCGGGCCGCTGGAGCGACGCGCAGATCCTCGAGGAACACGCCTTCGCGCTGGAGCTGGCCGCCGCCGAGGTGCCCGCGGTCGCGCCGCTCGTGCTCGACGCCGGCCGCGCGGTCGCCGGCACCACGCTGCTCGGCACGCCGCCCACGCTGGCGCGCCGCGACGGCATGCGCTTCGGCGTCGCGCCGCGACGCGCCGGCCGCGCACCCGAACTCGACGACCCCGAGGTGCTGGAATGGATCGGCCGCTTCATCGGCCGCCTGCACGCGGTGGGCCGCCGGCAGCCCTTCGCCCACCGTCGCACGCTCGACGTCGACACCCTGGGCCGCCAGCCGCGCGCCTGGCTGGTCGACCACGAGGTGCTGGCGCCCGCCGAGTCCGCGCAATGGGCCGCAGTCGCCGACCAGGCGCTGGCGCTGGCCGAGCAGCGCTTCGCCGCCGTCGCCCCGCGCCGCCTGCGCCTGCACGGCGACTGCCACCCCGGCAACCTGTTGTGGACGCCGCAAGGCCCGCACTTCGTCGACCTCGACGACGCGATGACCGGCCCGGCCATCCAGGATCTGTGGATGCTGCTGTCGGGCGATCCGGCCGAGGCGCGCCGCCAGCTGGCCTGCCTGCTCGAAGGCTACGAGAGCTTCTGCGACTTCGACCGCCGCGAGCTCGCGCTCGTCGAGGCGCTGCGCACGCTGCGCATGATCCACCACAGCTTCTGGATCGCGCAGCGCTGGGCCGACCCGGCCTTCCCGGCCGCCTTCCCGTGGTTCGGCGGCCCGAGCTACTGGTCGCAGCAGACCGCCGACCTGCGCCAGCAGATCGAGGCCATGAGCCAGGACTGAGCCGCGCTCAGGTCAGCAAGCGGTTGACGCGCTGAACGTAGGCCGCCGGATCCTCGAGCTGCCCGCCCTCGGCCAGCACCGCCTGGTCGAACAGCACGTGGGCCAGGTCCTCGAAGCGCTCGCTGCCGTCCAGGCGCTTCACCAGCGCGTGCCCGGCATTCACTTCCAGGATCGGCTGCGATGCCGGTGCGCTCTGCCCGGCCTGCTTCAGCAGCCGCGCGAGGTGGCCGCTCATGTCGCCCTCCTCCACCACCAGGCAGGCCGGCGAATCGACCAGCCGCGTCGTCACGCGCACGTCCTTCGCGCGGCCCTTCAGCGCTTCCTTCAGCTTCTCGAGCACCGGCTTGAAGGCCTCGGCCGCCGCCTCGAGCTGCTGCTTCTCGGCCTCGTCCTGCAGCTTGCCCAGGTCGACCGCGCCCTTGGCCACGCTCTGCAGCGGCTTGCCCTCGAACTCGTAGAGGTGCGCCAGCATCCACTCGTCGACGCGGTCGGCCAGCAGCAGCACCTCGATGCCCTTCTTGCGGAAGAGCTCCAGCTGCGGGCTGTTCTTCGCCGCCGCCAGCGTGTCGGCGGTGATGACGTAGATGGCCTCCTGGCCCTCCTTCATACGCCCCACGTAGTCGGCCAGGCTCACGCTGGCATCGGCGTGCGTGGAGGCAAAGCGCAGCAGCTTCGCCAGGCGCTCCTGGTTGGCATGGTCCTCGCCGATGCCCTCCTTCAGCACCGCGCCGAACTCGGCCCAGAAGCTCGCGTACTTGTCGGCGTCGTTCGCGGCCAGGTCCTCCAGCATGCCCAGCACGCGCTTGGTCGAACCCTCGCGGATCGCCTTCACGTCGCGGCTTTCCTGCAGCAGCTCGCGGCTCACGTTGAGCGGCAGGTCGCTGGAGTCGATCACGCCCTTGACGAAGCGCAGGTAGCTCGGCATCAGCGCCTGCGCGTCGTCCATGATGAAGACGCGCTTGACGTAGAGCCTCACGCCGCTCTTGCGGTCGCGGTTCCACAGGTCCTGCGGCGCCTTGGCCGGCAGGTAGAGCAGCTGGATGTACTCGCTGCGGCCCTCGACGCGGTTGTGCGTGTAGGCCAGCGGCGGCGCGGGGTCGAAGCTGATCTGCTCGTAGAAGCTCTTGTACTCGGCGTCGGTGATCTCGCTCTTGGGCCGCGCCCACAGCGCCGCCGCCTTGTTGACGGTCTCCCAGTCGTCCAGCGTCAGGTACTCGCCCTTCTCGCTGTTCCACTCCTGCCTGCGCATCAGGATGGGCAGCGAGATGTGGTCGGAGTACTTGGCGATCGTCGACTTGATCTTCCACTGCGACAGCCACTCGTCCTCGCCCTCGCGCAGGTGCAGGATCACGTCGGTGCCGCGCGTCGCGCGCTCGATGGTCTCGACCTCGAACTCGCCCGTGCCGGTGCTGCTCCAGCGCACGCCCTGCGCGGGCGCCAGGCCGGCGCGGCGCGTCTCCACGGTGATGCGGTCGGCCACGATGTAGCCGCTGTAGAAGCCCACGCCGAACTGGCCGATCAGCTGCGTGTCGCGGGCCTGCTCGCCCGAGAGCTTGCCGACGAACTCGCGCGTGCCGCTCTTGGCGATGGTGCCCAGGTTGGCGATGGCCTCGGCCTCGTTCATGCCGATGCCGTTGTCGCTGATGGTGATCGTGCGGGCGTCCTTGTCATAGCTCACCCGCACCTCCAGCGTCGGTGCGTCCTCGAACAGACCGGCCTCGTTCAGCGCCTCGAACCTCAGCTTGTCGCACGCGTCCGACGCGTTGGAGATCAGCTCGCGGAGAAATATCTCCTTGTTAGAGTAGAGCGAGTGCGTCACCAGGTGCAGCAACTGTTGCACCTCGGCTTGAAAAGACAGGGTCTGCTTGTTCATGGCGGACTGATGATTCGTTGGGATGGGCGCCGACCCGCGATGCTCGATCGCGCGCGGCGTGGATTGTGGGGCCGCTCGCGCGGCTTTCAAGCCCGGCATGGCCCGCATCCCTGGACCGGAACTCATCCCCCGCCCCGCGCTCCCACGGTCGGGACCAGAGGAGACCAGAACAAGATGAACGACAACCCGCTCGCCAACACCGACGTGCTGCGCGCCCCGCTGTGGACGCTCGAGGGCCTGCGCAGTGCCGACCCGGTCCTGGGCATCGCCCTGCTGATCATCATCGCGGTCGTGGCCGGCGAGGCCGTGCGCCGCTGGACGCGGCTGCCGCGCGCCTGCGGCCACATGCTGGTCGGCGTGATCGCCAGCCCGCTGGCGCTGCGCCTGCTCGAGCGCACCGACCTCGACCCCTGGAAGCCGCTGCTCGACCTGGCCGTCGGCGTGCTGGTCTTCGAGCTCGGCACGCGCATCCGCCCGCGCTGGCTCATCCA
>Ga0268299_1003733_pt1 | contig 13318 bp, 10 predicted proteins | sample NOBtaG_FD_193484 | JGI IMG/M metagenome (GOLD analysis project Ga0268299, IMG submission 193484) | Activated sludge microbial communities from bioreactor in Nijmegen, Gelderland, Netherland - NOB reactor | ecosystem: Engineered > Bioreactor > Aerobic > Activated sludge | place: Netherlands...
CGCCGCCTGGGAGCAGCTGCGCAACGACGACGAGGCGTGGGTGGCCATCGTCACCGGTGCCGGGCGGGCCTTCTGCGCCGGGGCCGACCTGAAGGACCCCGGCTCCGCCGTCGGCAACGACCAGCACTCGTTCTGGGAGGTGCCGAGCTTCACGTCGCTGGAGAGCGGCATGGAGATCTGGAAGCCGATCATCGCCGCCGTCAACGGCTACGCCCTCGGCTTCGGCCTCACCCTGGTGGCGGCGTGCGACTATGTGCTGGCCGCCGACAACGCCAGCTTCGGCTTCCCCGAGGTGCAGCTGGGGGTGCCCACGGTGCAGGGGGCGGTGCGCATGCCCCAGGTGGTGGGCTGGCAGAACGCCATGGAGCTGTTGTTGTGGGGCGACCGGGTGGACGCCCAGCGGGCCAAGGAGATGGGCCTCGTGCAGCGGATCGTGCCGGCCGACGACCTGATGGACGAGGCCCGGGCCCTGGCCCAGCGCCTGGTCGACAACTGCGCCCCGCTGGCCGTGCGGGCCACCAAGGAGATCGCCAAGCGGGGCCAGCAGATGGGCTTCGTGGAGGCCATCCGCTTCGGGGAGACGATGCGCAAGGTGGCCGGGGCCACCGAGGACGCCAAGGCTTTCCGGGCCGCGTCGGCCAAGGGCGAACGCCCCGGCTGGCAGGGCCGCTGACCGACCGTAGGACAACCGAACCAGGAGGATCGCACCGATGCGGGAACTCGTCGACCTCAGCGTCACCGATGCCTCGGCCGCCGTGGTGTCACGCCAGGCGTCGCCCACGGAGCTGACCGAGGCCTACCTGGCCCGGATCGAGGCCCTCAACCCGCAATTGACGGCCTACGTGGAGGTCACGGCCGACCGGGCCCGGGCCGACGCCGCCCGCCTCACCGAAGAGGCCGCTCGCCGGGAGTTCCGGGGGCCCCTGCACGGCATCCCGATCGGGCTCAAGGACCTGATCGACACCGCCGGCATCCCCACCGCCGCCGGCTCGGCCGCCTATGCCGGCCGGGTGCCGGCCACCGATGCCGCCGTGGCCCGTCGGCTGGCCGAGGCCGGCACGGTGCTGCTGGGCAAGACCGCCACCCACGAGCTGGCCTACGGCGTCACCACCTCGAACCCCAAGGCCTACGGCACCACCGTGAACCCGTGGGACCGCAGCCGGATCCCGGGCGGGTCGAGCGGGGGCTCGGGGGCCGCCATCGTGGCCCGCTTGGCGGCCGCCACCATCGGCACCGACACCGGCGGCAGCATTCGCATCCCGGCCAGCTTCTGCGGCTGCGTGGGCTTCAAGCCCACCTACGGGGTGGTGAGCCGGGCCGGCATCGCCCCCTTGTCGTGGTTCCTCGACCATGCCGGGCCGATCACGGCCACGGTGCGAGACGCCGCCATCGTGCTCGACGCCATCGCCGGCTACGACCCCGACGACGAAGCCACCCGGCCCGGAGCGGGCGGTGTGACGGCGCTGGCCGGCCGGCTGCTGGCCGATGTGACCGGCCTGCGGGTCGGCGTGCCCCGCTCCACCGCCTGGGCCGCGCTCCAGCCCGGGGTGCGGGAGGCGGCCGAGACGGCCCTGGCCCAGCTGGAGTCGTTGGGGATGCACCTGGAGGAGGTGGAGCTGCCGTCGAGCGACGAGTTCATGGCCGCTGCCTTCGCCATCGTGTCGGCCGAGAGCCGCACCGCCCATGCCGAGATCTGGCCCTCCCGCCACGACGACTTCGGGCCCGACGTGCAGCAGCTGCTGGCCATCCCCCCGCTCGACGGCGACGCCACGGTGGCGGCCCTGCGCCAGATGGCGGCCTACGAGCAGGCGGTGCGCCGGGTGCTCACCAGGGTCGACCTGCTGGTGTCGCCCACCACGCCGCTGGTGGCCCCGCCGCAGGGGGCCGAGACGACCGATCTGGGCGGGGTGGAGCTGCCGGTGATCAACGCCGGCATCGTCAACACCATGCCCTACAACTTCGCCCACCTGCCGGCGATCTCCGTGCCCTGCGGCTTCGCCGACGGCATGCCGGTGGGCCTCCAGCTGGCCGGCGCACCCTTCGACGATCTCCGGGTGCTCCAGGCGGCCCACGCCTACGAGCAGTCCACCACCTGGCACCTCCAACGCCCCGACAACCTCGCCTGACCCCCGACGCCGTGGGGGCCGGCACCCGCCCCGATCCGCCAGCCGGTCATCCCCACCGGGACGAGATGGCGAGCCTGCCGCCGATCTGGTCCGGCCCCGGCCCGGAGGTGACGCTCAGCTACGTGGAGCTACAGGCGACCGACGGCCGGGCCAACCTCGGCCTCCGGGAACCTACGGCGGCCGAGCGGACGCTGGGGGCCGCCGTGGAGAGCCACGGGTCCCCGCCCCCCCGCCCCTCCCCGAACTGTGCGACGGATTCCGCGCCCCGCCAGCAACCTGCGTCGCGAAAACCCCGAAATACGGGGAAAGCGTGACGCAGAACAGTGCCAAGGCGCGGAATCCGTCGCACAGTTCAGCAGCGACGAGGCCGAACTCGGTTGCCAAGCGTCGTGCGATCGTGGCATGAGTCATGACATGGCCACGCCCACAACCCGCACGCCGACCTGGAACCCGCCCGGCCCCGGCTCGTGGCGGGCCGAGCGCTCGCACGGGGGGCCGGGGGTGACCCGCCTCTACGCCCGCATCCTCGCCACCCATACCGAGCCCACCTACCGCCAGGTGTTCGCCGAGTTCGGCGGCGCCGTCGGATCGATCGACATGCAGGTGGTGAACGGCGCCATCTACCGCCGCATCGTCCCGCTCGTCGGGGCCGACAAGGACACCGGCAAGGTCCCGCCGGCGGCGGTGCTGTGGCTGGCCACCCGCCTCCACCCCGAGTTCCGACGCCGGGAACGCACCGCCCGCCGGGTCCTGGCCGACAACATGGCGCTGGACCAGGTGAAGGCGTGGTTCGCCGGGGAGCGCGACCGGTGGCACGAGGCGAACAGCGCCATCCAGGCCGTCGACCCCACCACCCTCGACGATGCGGCCCTGGCCGATCACCTGGAACGGCTCGACGCCCACCTGGTGAAGGGATGGTGCCGCCATCACCAGCTCCACGGCAGCGATCTGGGCCCGATCGGCGACCTGCTGGCCCACGCCGGCGAGTGGGGCCTCGACCTGGTGGCCGTGATGGGCCTGCTGCGGGGTGCCTCCCCCGCCACGATCGACGCCGCCCGCCACGGTGCCACCATCGCCACCGCCCTTCGGGCCGGCGGGGCGGACCCCGCCACCGTGACATCGATCGACCAGATCCGGGCCGTCGGCCCCGCCGCCGACGCCCTCGACGCCTACCTCGACGAGTTCGGCTGGAGGGTGGTCTCCGGTTACGACCTCGACAGCCTCACCCTGCACGAGCTGCCCAGCGCGGTGTGCACCCTGGTGCGCCGGGCGTCGGCAGCGGGCGACGACGGGACCGGCGACGGCGCAGCCGGTCCCGACCACGGCCCGGCCGAGGCGGAGCTGCGGGCCAAGTCACCCGACCCGGCCCTGTTCGACCAGCTGCTGGCCTCGGCCCGCCTGGCCTACGGCCTGCGCGACGACAACGGCCCCCTCACCTGGGAGTGGCCGATGGGCCTCACCCGGCGGGCCTACCTGACCGCCGGCGAGCGGCTTGCCGGCGGCGGGCGCCTCCACCGGGCGGCCGACGTGTACGAGCTCGACATCCCCGAGCTGGCGGCGATCCTGCGTGACCCGGCCGGAGCGGGGAGCGTGTCGGCCGACGAGGCATCGGCCCGGGCCGACGAGCGGCGCTGGCAGGCCACGCTCCAGTCTCCCGAGTACCTGGGGGCGCCGATGGCCGAGCCGAACCTGACTCCCCTGCCTCCAGCCACCCGGCGCACGATGGGGCTCATCCTGGCGGCCACCACGATGCTCGACCCCGACCCCGAGCGGGCGGCCACCAGCCTGGCCGGTCTCGGCATCGGATCCCGCACCTACCGGGGCCGGGCCCGGGTGGCGGACGACCCCAACCGGGCCATCGCCGAGATGGAGCCGGGCGACGTGCTGGTGGCCCCGTGGACGGCGCCGTCGTACAACTCGGTGCTGGCCATCGCCGGCGGGATCGTGGTGCAGGAGGGCGGCCTGCTGTGCCACGCCGCGGTGATGGCCCGGGAGCTCGACCTCCCTGCCGTGATCGGATGCACCGACGCCATGACCGCCATCCGGTCGGGCGACCTCGTCGAGATCGACCCGACCGCCGGCACGGTCACGGTGCTGGAGGCCGCCGCCGGGTAGTCAGCCGCTGTACCAGCTGGCGATGGCTGCGGGCAGGGTGTTGGCCTGGCGCAGGCCCGTCCAGCGAGCCTCGTCGGCGGCGGTGGGGGCGCTGCCGGCCCGGACGAGCTGCACCGCCGCCAGCTCGTTGCGCCACCCGGTGAGGTTGCGCATCTCCTGGCTCTCGCTGAAGCTGGCCACGATCGTGCCCCGGGTCACCTTGCGGTTGGCCAGCTGGGCCAGCCAGTAGTCCCGGCCGCCGGCGTCGGGCTCCCGGCCCAGCACGTTGCGGTAGATCTGGTCGATGAAGGCCCCGAAGTCGGTGCCCGGGTAGCGGAGCCGGAACTCCTCGGAGGCGGCGAAGTTGTCGGCCACCTTCTGCACCGACTGGCCGCTGCCCCGCACCCCCACCCAGTACCGCAGGCCCTCGGTGTCGGGGTACCGGAGGAAGAAGGCGTGGTAGAGGCGGTCCACGGTGGCGGCGTTGGACGTGTTGCCGACCCGGGCCGCCATCGCCGGCCACAGCCCGTTGGCGGCGGCGTCGGCGTCGAAGGCCGACCGTTCGGCCGCCGTGGGCCACCGGCCCGCAACCTGGTACCACAGGTGATCGGCGAAACCGGCCTCCCCCGGGGCGGCCGCCGGAGGGGGGCCGCTCGGGGCCTTGGGGGCGGCGGCCACCGGCCCGGCCGGCGGCGGCGAGCCCTTCAGCTTGGCCAGGGCGGCGTCGACGCTGGGGGTGGGGTTGATGGCCTCCACCCCGCCGGCACCGTTGGGCTTGTACACCTCGAAGTGGAGGTGAGGGGAGGTGCTCTCGGCGTTGCCGCTGTCGCCCAGGTAGCCGATGACCTCCCCCTCGGCCACCCGGGTGCCGATGGCCAGGCGCCCGTTGGCCCCCACGGTGGCGCAGATCTTGGCCGAGAACGCCTCGTCACACGACGCCTTGCCGTCGTCGCTGTTGGGGTTGTCGTTGTTGAGGTGGATGTACTGGTACTCCCAGCCCTCGTCGTCTCGCATGCGGAGGTAGTTGCCGCCGGCGTTGTCGAACTTGCCCCACACGATCGTGGCCGACCGCACCGCCACCAGCGGCACCATCTTCACACCCAGCATGTCGACCCCGAGATGGCTGCGGCCGCCGCCCCGGGGCGCGCCCCACGTGTCGGTCCAGCGGACCTTGGCCACCTGGTCGGCCTGGACGGGAAGGGTGAACGCCCTCACCTCGGCGGCGGCCACCGGCCCGCCGGCCGGAGCGACCGAGGCTCCGACAGCGAGCACGAGCAGCGCCACCACCCAACGGGGCACGCGCCGCAGTAACGGGTCTTCCGTGGTCTCCATGAACTTGCTCCTCCACCCAACGACAATCGGTTGGCTTGTTCTGCCGAGGCCGGCGGGACGGTGCGAACACACACCACCCACACACGGGAACCGGACCTCGGACCGGAGTGCGAAGCCACAACCCTAGATCGTTGCGGCCGATCCTTCCAACATCGTGACAATTCTCTACTGTGAGTTGCACCATGCTGCCTGAAGTCATCGCCGCACTACGACGGGAAGGCGGGAACCGCGTCCGGTCCGCCATCGCCGGTGAGGAGCGCCTCTCGGCGGCCGAGCTGGCCACCTGGGACGACCCCGGCCTGTTCGGCCCGGCCAGCGTGGCCTGGCGGGTCCACGGCGAGTCGTCGATGCTGATCGGGGGCCTGCGGGCCCTGCTGCTCCAGACCCTCCACCCCTTGGCCATGGCCGGGGTGGCCGACCATTCCGACTACCGCCACGACCCGTGGGGTCGGCTCCACCGCACCGGCCGCTACATCGGCGCCACCACCTACGGCAACACCGCCACCGCAGAGCACGTGATCGCCATGGTCACCCGCATCCACCGCCGGGTGGAGGGCACCGCCCCCGACGGTCGCCACTACGCCGCCAACGACCCCCACCTGCTGGCCTGGGTGCACGACACGGAGGTCGACAGCTTCCTCGCCGCCTACGACCGCTACGGGTCGGGCCGGCTGACCGACGCCGAACGTGATCGGTACGTGGCCGAGATGGCCGAGATCGGCCGGCGCCTCGGGGCCGATCCGGTGCCCACCACCCGGGCCGAGCTGACCGAGGCGCTCGACGCCTACCGACCCGAGTGCCGCTACGGGCGCCAGGCCCGCAGCGCCGTACGGTTCCTGCTGGCCCCGCCGGTGCCGCTGGCGTTGCGGGGCCCGTACGGGCTGATCGGGGCGGCCGCCGTGGGGCTGCTGCCCACCTGGGCCCGGCGCATGATGTATCTGCCGCTGCCCCCGGGCCTCGACCCCCTGGCCATCCGGCCCGCCGCCACCGCCCTCACCCGGGGCGTCGGCTGGTTGATGACGGCCCCCGCCACGATGGACCGCGACGACCACCTCCTCACCTCCCCCTGACCCATCCCCTGGGGGTTCCAGCCCCTCTACCCTGCCGGGATGGATCTGGCCCGCTGGCAGGCGTTGATGGAGGAGCTCTACGGGGCCCAGGACCGGGAGCGGGGCGTGCCCGCCACCGTGGCCTGGCTGTGCGAGGAGCTGGGCGAGCTGGCCCAGGCCGTGCGCAAGGGCACCCGGGAGCAGCAGCTCCACGAGCTGGGCGACGTGCTGGCCTGGCTGGCGTCGCTGGCCAACCAGCTCGGCCTGTCGCTCGACGACGCCACCCGCCGCTACGTCGAGAACCCACCCTGATCGCCGGCGGCCCGCTGATCTAACCTCGGCGCCATGCCCGAGATGATGGAGTACGAGCGGGACGGGTCGATCGTGACCATCCGCTTCAACCGGCCCGACAAGCTCAACGCCTTCAGCGACGAGATGACGATCGCCCTGTTCGAGGCGCTCCGGGAGTTCGACGCCGACGGCGACGCCAACGTGGCCGTGCTGTGCGGGGCCGGCCGGGCCTTCTCCACCGGGGCCGACGTGCGCCAGCGCCAGCTCCGGCCCCGGGAGGAGCTGGAGCGCCTGGGCGGCCCCCAGGGACACGGGGCCCGGGCGGGGGACCTGCTGTTGCACTCGGTCAACTGGAAGCCGGTGATCGCCGCCGTCCACGGCTACGTGATGGGCCTGGCCACCGGGATCATGTTCGACAGCGACCTGATCGTGGCCGAGGAGGGCACCCAGATCCAGGCCACCGAGCTGGCCCGGGGCCTCGGCGGGGCCCGCCACTGGGCCACCATGCGGTTCCGGGGGGCGGCCGCCTTCGGCACCGAGATGGCGCTGACCGGGCGGAGCTTCAGCGCCGAGGAGGCGTTCGAGAACGGCCTGATCAACCGGCTCGCCCCCAAAGGGACGTACCTGGACGTGGCCTACGAGCTGGCGCGGGAGGTCGACGCCAACCCGCCCCTGTCGGTGCGGGCCACGGTGCGGGCCCGCCGCTGGTACCTGGGCCAGGTGCTGAAGGAGGCGGAGATGATGACCGCCCCCTACAAGCTGTACCTGAGCGAAGACTTCAACGAAGCGGCCAAGGCCTTCGTCGAGAAGCGCAAGCCCGGCCCCTTCAAGGCCCGCTGATGGGAACCCGCCGGGTTCCCGCTACCGAAGCCCGGCGACGATCTCGGCGATCTCGACGGCGTTGAGGGCGGCGCCCTTGCGCAGGTTGTCGCCGGCCAGGAACAGGGCCAGACCGTGGTCGACGGTCTCGTCGCGCCGGATGCGGCCCACCAGCGACACGTCGCCGCCGGAAGCCTTGATCGGGGTCGGCACGTCGTCGAGCACCACGCCCGGGGCCGTGGCCAGCAGCTCGGTGGCCCGCTCGGGGCTGAGCGGCCGCTCGAAGCGGGCGTTGATGGCCAGCGAATGACCGGTGAAGACCGGCACCCGCACGCAGGTGCCCGACACGGTCAGCTCGGGGATGCCGAGGATCTTGCGGCTCTCGAACCGGAGCTTCTGCTCCTCGGAGGTCTCGCCGGTGCCGTCGTCCACCGCGCTGCCGGCCCAGGGCAGGGCGTTGTAGGCGATGGGCTCCACGAACGCCGACGGCTGGCCCAGGTCCACCGAGGTGCCGTCGTGGGTGAGGCTGCGGGCGTCGCCACCCTTCACGATCTGCTGCGCCAGCTCCTCCACGCCGGCCAGGCCGGCGCCGGAGGTGGCCTGGTAGCTGGCGACCACCATCGAGCGCAGGCCGGCCTCCAGGTGGAGCGGCTTGAGCACCGGCATGGCCACCATGGTGGTGCAGTTGGGGTTGGCGATGATGCCCTTGGGCCGGTTGGCGGCCTCGGCGTCGTTGACGTCGGCCACCACCAGGGGGACCTCGGGGTCCATCCGCCAGGCCGACGAGTTGTCGATCACGACCACACCGGCCCCCGCCACCCGGGGGGCGAGGACCTTGGAGGCGGAGCCGCCGGCCGAGAACAGGGCGATGTCGAGGCCCGAGTAGTCGGCGGTGTCGGCGTCTTCCACGGTGACGTCGGTGCCCTTGAAGGTCAGCTTCCGCCCGGCCGAACGAGCGGAGGCGAACACCCGCAGCTCGTCGACGGGGAAGTTGCGGTCGGCCAGCAGTCTCAGCATCACGCCACCGACCTGGCCGGTGGCACCTACGATCCCTACGCGCATAGGTGTTCAAGGGTAGAGCGCAGACCATCGAGTCCGTTCAGGAATTAGCCTGCCGCCGTGGTTCGGTTGCGATCGGGGCTGACGGCGCTCCTGCTGGCGGTGGCCGGCTGCGGCCTCGGCGGCGACGGCCTGGGCGAGGTACATGAGCAGAACCAGGCCAACCTGGCCTATCCGGCAGACGACGACGAAGCCACCCTGCGCCGGCTGTACGAGCAGCTGACCACCGCCGCCGGCGACGACAGGGCGGTCACCCTCCGCTGGAACGACGCCGGGGCGGCCGGCGGAACCGATCCCGTGGGATCGATCGACGTACGCCACGCCACCGACCGCTACCGGTTCACGTTCGAGACCCTCTACGACGACGACTTCGAGCTGTCGGCCACCGGTCTCGGCTCGTTCAGCATCGTCGCCGCCCGCTACACCCTCGACCTGCCCGACACGAACCTCCCCCCGATCTACAGCCAGCCGGTGGCCCCCTCGGCCCGGGCCGACCTGGCGACCTACCTGGCCTCGCCGGAGGATCTGGCCGCCCACGCCGCGGCCAAGCTCGAGACCCTGCGGGCCCAGGCCCAGCGGTGGCTCGACCTGCCCGGCCTCCGCCGCCAGTTCAACTGCGAGACGAAACCCGGCATCGAGGGCCAGGTGACCCGGTGCCAGCACGCCGAGCTGAGCGACGCCGAGCGAGACGAGCTGCGGGCCACCGTCGATGCCGTCGTCGACGCCCGTATCGCCGAGGCGGAGGCCAACGCCCAGGCGCTGCACCCCCTGCTGGTGGAGGCCACCCTGGCCGACCGCTGCCCCGGCTGCTGGGGGTGACACCGCCCGGCGGGGGCAGGGCGAAGGCGACGGGCGGGCCGGGCCCCGATGCGGTACGGTCGATCTGTCATGGGGAACCGGTGGCGGTCGGTGGGCGTGACGTTGGGGGCGGTGTGGGTGTCGCTGGTGCTCGCCGCCTGTTCCGGGGAGCCGGAGCCGACGCTCGACGTAGCCGTGTCGGCCGGGCCGGCAACCGTGGAGGGCGGAGGCGATGCCGGGGACATCGAGGTGCCCCCCGATCCCGAGCCGGGCGACTACCGGTGCGGTGGCGTCGCCGTGACGATCGAGGAGCTGGAGAACCTGGCCGCGTTGCCGGAGCCCGACCAGGCCCTGTTCGACCAGGCGGCGCAGTACGTGCCGCTCGGGGCGCGCAGCAACTGGGGGATGCTGGCGTCGGGTTGGCTGGCCGATCGCCGGCCGCTGGAGGCCGGCGGGTTCACCGGCCTGGTCATCGTCGATCCGGCCGGGGGCACGCCCACCGCCTGCGTGCCGGTCACCGCTCTCGAACCGCAGACGGCGTGGCGCCGGACGGCCCCACTGGTGGCACCGGGTGGCCCCGACCCGGCCGCCCTCGCCGCCGCCCGGTGCTCAGCGGAGGCCACGGCCGACGGGATCACGGTCTACTGGTGGGACGTGCCGGCAGGCTCGGCGTGGGAGGTGCTGGGCGACGGTGCCAGCCTCATCGGCGGCACCATCGACCCCGCCTCGACCACGGCGACGGTGCTCGACGCCGCCTTCGCCGAGCGGAGCGCCGGCTACGGCTCGCCCGCTGACAACGGCGGCGGTCTCCCCGCCACCGATCCGGCCCCGCAGGGGGTGTTCAGCGACTTCGGGGCCCTCGGCGCCCCTCTCGGCGTGGCCCGCACCTACGAGATGCGCCTGACCGCGTCGGGCGGCTCCGTCCACACGCTCGCCTGCGGCTCGGCCGCCATCCCGGCCGAGCTGCCCGCTCCTCCCTGCACCCTGTCGCTGTTCGCCGGCCATCCCCAGATAGAGCTGGACGCCGGCGGGGGCACCCCCTACTTCCCCGACATGCTCACGATCCATCGTGACGGCGAGCCGCTCACGCTGGGCAACCAGTGGGGCCCCCCGATCGACGTCACGGCCGAGGCGGGCTCGACCCACCGGTACGAGGTGGAGATCCGGGACCGGATGCTGGGGCGGCCCCCGATATCGGTCGACTGCGGCTCCATCACCGCCACCGTCCCGGCCGACGACAGCGAGGAGCTGCGGGCCGGAGCCGAGCTGTTCCAGCGGGTCCTGCTCGGGCCGTACCTGTACGCCCGGGCCGAGAACGACGGCCAGATCGTGGACCTCGTCATGCAGTACGCCGGCACCAGCTTCGCGTTCGCTCCCGGGCATCCGGCCGACGAGTCGCTCAACCCCTACACCGTCCACGATCAGTTGCTGGCCGCGATCGCCGAAGGCCGCCGGGTGACCTTCGAGCTCGACCCGCCCACCGGCCTGCCCCGTTCGTGGACGATCGACGGCGTGGCGCGGGCCTACCACTGCGTCACCACCGACACCCAGCCCCCGGAGATGCGGCCCACCACCGCCTGCGACGAGGCCGTTGACCGCCTCGGCCCGGCGCGATGACGGGGCGGCGAGGCCCGTGGCCGGCCGGCCCGAGCGGGTCTACTGGCCGTCGAGGCCGAAGGCGGTGTGGAGGTACTGGACGGCCGGCTCCACCTGGTCGGCGTTGACCACGCAGCTGATGCGGATGGCCGAGGTGGAGATCATGTCGATGTTGATGCCGTGGGCGGCCAGCGTCTCGAACATGGTGGCGGCCACGCCCGGGTTCGACTTCATGCCGGCACCGATCACCGACACCCGGCCGATGGCCCGGTCGGCGGTGACGCCCTTGATCCCGAGGCGGCCGGCGATCCCGTTGTCGATCACGGCCGAGGCCCGGTCGAGATCCTCGGTGGGCACGGTGAACGAGATGTCGGTGGTGCCGTCGGCCGCCACGTTCTGCACGATCATGTCGACGTTGATGTTGTCTTCGGCCAGGGCCCGGAACAGGGTGGCGGCCACGCCGGGCCGGTCGGGCACGCCCACCACGGTCAGCTTCGACTCCGAGGTGTCGTGGGTGACGGCACGGATGATCGGTTCTTCCACGGACAGGTCCTTCTCTCCAACGTAGGTGCCCAGCTCCCAGGTGAAGGCGGAGCGGACGTGCAGGGGCACGGCATGGTTGTGGGCCACCTCCACCGACCGCATGGCCGGCTTGGGGCATCCGGTGGCCGTCATCTCCAGCAGCTCGTCGAACGTGATCGACGCCATCTTCTGGGCCGCCGGCACCACCCGGGGATCGGCGCTGAACACGCCCGACACATCGGTGTACAGCTCGCACACGTCGGCCGACAGCACCTTGGCCAGCGCCACCGCCGTGGTGTCGCTCCCGCCCCGGCCGAGGAACGTCACGTCCCGGTCGGTCGACATGCCCTGGGCCCCGGCCACCACCGGCACGATCCCGGCGTTGATCGCCTCCAGCACCCGGTCGGGCCGGATCTCCAGGATCTTGGCGTTGCGGTGGTTGGTGTCGGTGAGGAACCCGGCCTGGCTGCCGGTGAACGACTGGGCCGGCACCCCGAGGTCGGCCAGGGCCATGCACATCAGGGCCACGGCCTTGCGCTCCCCCGCCGTGATCAGCATGTCCATCTCCCGGCCGGGCTGGGTCTTCGACACCCGGTCGGCCATCAGGAGGAGCTCGTCGGTCTCCTTGCCCATGGCCGACACCACCATCGTCACCTGATCGCCCCGGCGCCGGCACCGGGCCACGTGATCGGCCACGGCCCGCATCCGCTCGGGATCACCCACCGACGTACCGCCGAACTTCTGCACCAGACGAGCCACGATCTCACAAGCTACCGGGTGATGGGCCGGGGCCACTCAGGTCGGGCTGCGGGCCGCATCGGATCGGCCAGCACGGCCTGTACGGTGACGGACCGTGGGAACCGAGAAGCGAGCCCGTCAGAAGGCCAACCGGGCCAAGAAGATCGCTGAAGTCCAGAAGATCGAGAAGCGAGACAAGCGCAAGCAGTACGTGATCGTGATCGCGCTGCTGGTGGTGGGCGTGGTGGCCGCGGCTCTGCTGCTGTCGCTCACCGGCGGCGACGACGACGAGACCGCCACCACGTCGACCTCCGCCGCCGACGGCGGCGGCACGGGCGACTCGGTGCCGGCCACCGCCACCTCGGCTGCGGTCGACGACACCCCCGCCGTCAGCGCCCCCGCCCCCGGGGCCACCAGCACGGGGGCACCGGAGTGCCCGGCCGAGGACGGCTCGTCGGAGCGGACCACGAGCTTCGGGGAGGCGCCGCCCATCTGCATCGACGAGTCGAAGATCTACACGGCCACCCTGGAGACCACGCTGGGCACGATCACGGCCGAGCTCGATCCGTCGCTGGCGCCGGTCACGGTCAACAACTTCGTGTTCCTGGCCCGGTACCACTACTACGACGGGGCGCCGTTCCACCGGATCATCAAGGGCTTCGTGATCCAGGGCGGCGACGCCGTGGGCGACCCGCTGGGCACCGGCGGTCCCGGCTACACCATCGCCGAAGAGGTGCCCACGGTGGAGGGCGACGCCAAGGCCTACGAGATCGGCTCGCTGGCCATGGCCAACACCGGCCAGGCCAACAGCACCGGGAGCCAGTTCTTCGTGGTGACCGGCCAGAACGGCGTCAACCTGCCGCCCCAGTACTCGCTGTTCGGCAAGGTGACCGA
>Ga0268299_1003734_pt1 | contig 13312 bp, 13 predicted proteins | sample NOBtaG_FD_193484 | JGI IMG/M metagenome (GOLD analysis project Ga0268299, IMG submission 193484) | Activated sludge microbial communities from bioreactor in Nijmegen, Gelderland, Netherland - NOB reactor | ecosystem: Engineered > Bioreactor > Aerobic > Activated sludge | place: Netherlands...
CCTGTTCAGGCCGCCCCGGTCATTATTGAAGATAATGCGTTTATTGGCTCTCGGTGTATTGTGGTGGAAGGTATTCGTATTGGTCGCGAGGCCGTTCTTGGCGCCAATGTCGTTTTAACAGCCAGTTCTAAAATTATTGATGTAACCGGAAGCGAACCAAAGGAGTATAAGGGATTTGTACCGGAACGTTCAGTCGTCATTCCGGGGTCGTATCCGAAAAAATTTGGGGCAGGGGAGTATTCTGTGTCATGTGCTCTGATTATTGGGAAACGAAAAGAGAGTACTGATAAAAAAACCTCTTTAAACGATGCTCTTCGCGATAATAGTGTTTCTGTGTAGGTTGGCACTTGCTTTGAATGATATTGACCAGAAAGTGATGAATTGAGTATTTTAACTTTTTGATATCTGATAGTCTGTAAACGTACCCAATGATTAAGCGACCACTCAAATCTAAAAGTGTTGAACCGTCAGGCTGTGGACATTTCATCAGGCTACCATATTTGGAAATGAAACAATTGATTTACTGGTTAGTTATCTCTTTTATTTTTTCAGGGTTTACATCAGACCGGAAAGAAATTTACCCGGCTGTTAAAAATGAAAGTTTCGGAAAGGGCGAGGTGCTGGAGTATAAAATGAGTTATGGAATTTTTACAGTTGGAAAAGGAAGCACCAGAATTGACAAACAATACCACCGGGTTAATAACCGCGACTGTTTTAAAATAGATGTGTTTGGCAGAACGGTTGGCATGGTGGATTGGGTAGCCGATGTTAATGATCAATGGGGATCGTACATCGATACTGCTGCCCTGGTGCCTCATGTTTCATACAGGAAAATAAGAGAAGGGAAATACAAGAAAGATGAAATCATAACCTTCGATCACCCCAACGGTAAAATTGAGGCAAAAGTATTCAACCATAAAACGGGCAAGTTTAAAGAACCGAAACATTACGATGCGCCTGTGCATGTTCGCGACATGATTTCCGGATTTATGTATTTGCGAACGCAGGATTTAAGTAAAGTGAAGGTAGGAGATACCGTAACGATTTCGGCATTTTTTGAAGATACCTTCTATAAATTGAAAGTTATCTACAAAGGAAAAGATGTAGTGAAAACAAAAGCGGGGAAAATCCGTGCCTTAGTGTTTAAGCCACATATGCCCGAAAATTCACTCTTTGATGGTAAAGATTCCATCACGGCCTGGTTCTCTGATGATAAAAACAGAATTCCAATTAAGGTCAGCGCCAACATGTTCATTGGTAGTGCGGGTGTGGAGCTAACCGCCTACCACGGGTTGAGAAATCCACTCAATCTTGTAAAGTAATTTGATAGTTCGGTATATTGGGATTTTAAAAACCTCTTATACCTATGTTAAATGAATTCAAATCTTTTATTCTGCGCGGCAATGTAGTTGACCTGGCGGTTGGTGTTATCATTGGTGGCGCGTTTGGTGCCATTGTTAACTCATTGGTAGCCGATATTATTACACCCATTTTACTTCAGCCTGCACTGGAATCAGCGGGTGCGGCAGACATTGCCTCCTGGAAACCCGGAGGAATGTTGTTGGGCAAATTTATTGCTTCCGTTATTTCATTCGTTGTTATAGCCTTTGTTCTTTTCCTGATTGTGAAGGGCATGAATGCGGCACTGAAAAAGAATGAAGAAAAAACTGCCACGGCTCCTGTGCCCCCTCCGGCAGATATTCAATTGCTTACAGAGATCAGGGATTTACTGAAGAAGTGAAAGGGTTATCCCCGGCCTTTGTGCCGGGGGCTCACCTGGTACGGTATATTTTAAATAGCTTACCTGAATCTTTCCGCCACCACCAGGTCTTTACTGCCAGCGGTGTATTGGTAAAAACCACTGCCGGTTTTTACGCCTTTATGTCCTGCCTGCACCATATTCACCAGCAGCGGACAGGGTGCATATTTTGGATTACCAAATCCATCGTGCAGTACATGAAGAATGGAAAGACAAACATCCAGTCCGATAAAATCGGCCAGTTGCAATGGACCCATAGGATGAGCCATTCCTAATTTCATCACGGTATCAATTTCGTGAACCCCTGCAACACCTTCGTATAACGAATAAATAGCCTCGTTGATCATAGGCATGAGAATACGATTGGCTACAAATCCCGGATAGTCATTCACCTCCACAGGAATTTTCTCCAGCATTTTAGAAAGCTGCATGGTGGTTGAGGTAACGGCATCTGAAGTATCATACCCCCGAATAACCTCCACCAATTTCATCACCGGAACAGGATTCATAAAGTGCATGCCTATGACCTGCGAAGGTCGCTTGGTAACCGATGCAATTTTGGTAATAGAAATCGAAGAGGTGTTAGAGGCCAGGATTGCCTCCGGTTTGCAGAGTGAGTCCAGGTCTTTAAATAGTTTTAGTTTTAAATCAACATTTTCGGTAGCAGCCTCAACCACCAACTCTGAATTTTTAACGCTATCGGAAAGTGAGGTGAATATTTTGATATTGGCTAATGCCTGTTTTTTTGTTGCTTCTGTAATCAGCTGCTTGGCTACCTGTCGCTCCATATTTTTTTCAATTGTAGCCATTGCTTTTTTCAGGGGTTCTTCCGCGATATCCACCAGTGAAACCTGGTAGCCATATTGCGCAAATACGTGGGCAATTCCGTTACCCATGGTGCCCGAACCGATTACCGTTATATTCTTCATGCTTTTCATTAGTTTAGAATGCTCAAAGATAAAATTTGAATGCTGGCAGAAAAAAATCGAATCAGGAATTTATCAACCCGGTGGTTAACGCCATTTAAGATCGCACTCTTTGTGATCTATTCGGTGTTATTTTTGGGAATTGTTTGGTCCTTTGTTGATGATGTTCATAATATTTCGGATTGGTTTTCCGGAATCATGATGGCGGGTGTGTATGGTTATCTCTTTTACCACCTGATGCTGGTTACAACAAAGCTATATCGGGTGGAATTTGATCAGGAGTACTTATATGTTTTGTTGCGTAAACAGGATATACTTATTCCATTGGAAAATATCGAGTCGATTGAAATAGCCACACTGGGCGGAGTGTATAAAGTAAACCTCTTCCATAAAGATCAGCTTGGCGATCATTTCTATTTTAAACTCTCGCTTTTTTATCCGATCAATGCGAAATCTAAAGATGCACTGGTAAATGTTTTACGGAAATATGTTGTGCAGGCAAGAGGTAAGCGGCAGGAAATAATGCCGAATGCACTTCATAGCTAAAAAAAATGCTCCGTATTTCTACGAAGCATTTTGTATTGATTCAGGTTTTATTTCTCTATTTGGCAGTATCAGCCGGTGCCGTTTCTGTTGAAGATGGTACCGGCATCTGAGGCGCCTGGGACGATTCGCCTGCACGATTCAGCAGTTCATTGCTCGATCCGGTATTTTGAGTAACAAAATTTGTCGACAGGGCTAGGATCATAATGGTGATCACAAATCCCCACGTTAATTTTTCCAATAAATCGCCTGTTTTTTTTACGCCAATGATGTTGCTGGCACCTGAACCTCCAAACTGGTTTGATAAACCTCCGCCCTTTGAATTTTGTGCTAATACAACCAATACAAGCAAAACTGCTACAAAAATGATGATTCCTACTATTAAAGTAAACATGTTATTTTTTCAGTTCGTCAATTCGAGCCGCAAAGTAAGTCTTTTTTTGTGGAAACTTCCAAATCAGCTTTTTGTACACTTCAATGGCCTTCTCTTTTTTGCCCTGTTGGATTAGAATAGTTGCCAGCGTTTCTGATATGATGTTATCGGCAAATTCCCCACTTTTTATTTCAGATAAATCACCCTGCGAGGGGGTTTCAATTGACTTCGGCTTAATAGAAGGCTGTGCCTTTATAAACTGATCGATAATGGCAATCTGTTCTTTAGCTTTTAGGCTTTCAGGATCAATTTTTTTTTTAGTGGTCTTGATATTCTCAATGAGCGGGTCTGCCGAGGGTTCAATATTTTTTTTTGGTCTTCCCGGTGGTTTTCGTTTAGGTTTTTCCAATGCAGGCATGCCTGCAGCCAGTGTTTCAAAATTGTGTTTTAATTCGTTCAGCCTTTCCAGGTCATGGATAACCTCATCCGCATAATCGATTGAATCGATGGCTTCATGAACCTGACTGTCTTGGACGACCGCTACTGGTGTTCCGGCTTTCTCTTTGGTTTTGATTGCCGAATAGGCTTTCGACATGATTTCCTTCAGTACAGACCGGTCGGTGCTATAGACGGCAGCAGACTGCAGTAAAGACTGCTGATTTTCTAAGTTATGGTCTTTACCTACACGGGCCGACAGCGCTTGCAGTACCTGACTGTACGGATAGGTATGAACAAGTGAGAGCACCTCTTCAGCTTCTTCTGAAGATGATCCTGAATAGTGCTGAAGCAAGTCAACAAGTTGTTTTTTTTCCACGCAGATTTTTGCCCTAAGTAAAAATAGAAAATTTTTACCAATTGGCAATTGAGGCGTTGAAGATGTCGAGACAGATTTGATCGAATATTTGCCGGATCAATTGTTCCTCAATGTCTGCCAGGTTTTGATCGTTACTGAAATCCTTATAAAAGGAAAAACTTTTATCCTTGAAACTCATAGCCTCATCTCGTGTGTTTACATAGTTTGCTTTTACGACAATAGTCAGTCGGGTAGAGGATGCTGAATTGATTTTGTTAGGGTCTCCGGTAGAGGTTGGGGCAATAGGCGTTATCCGGTAGTCAGCAATCGTTCCTTCGAATTGAAGTTCGCCATTACTTTGCACAACGCTTAAACTGCTGTTTTGAATAAAGTAATCTTTCAAACGGTTTGTGAAGGTTTGTCCTAAATTGGCAGGGCCCAGATCTGTATTATTATAAAATTCATCTACCGAGATATTTTTTGCAGTAGTATTGGAGCCGGTAAAGGAGTAAACCCCGCACGATGATGTAACAAATACCAACAGAAAAGTTGTGGCCAGTGCAGGCAATTTATTCATCAAGGTCATACTGTTTTATTTTTCGATACAGTGTTCTTTCCGAAATGCCCAAATCTCGTGCCGCGTATTTTCGTTTGTTGTTATTTTTTTGAAGAGCGCGCTGAATCAGTTCTTTTTCTTTCTTTTCTATCGACAGCGAATCTTCTTCTGTTTCGTGTGAAATATCCTGCACTTCTTCTGCCGGTTCCTGGTGGGCATGCGTGGTAACGGCCGGATTGTAATTCAGCATAACCGGTTCGCCTGTTGGTACAGGTGCATCAATTCCCTCAAACAACCCCGGATGTTCTTTCATCAGGTTACCCTGATGACCTAAATTATCAAGAACGATTTTCTTTAAGTCAACCATATCCTTTTTCATGTCAAAAAGAACCTTGTAAAGAATGTCCCGTTCTGAAAAGGAATCGGAGGCAGGGCTGCCATTTCGGTATAAGGTTGGCAAACTTGTTTCCTGAGGAAGATACTGCCGAAGCCTTTCAGCAGAAACATCTTTGTCGTCTGTTGAAAGAACTGAAATTTGCTCGACCAGATTTTTTAACTGACGAATATTTCCAGGGAAACGATATTTCAGCAAAACATCTTTAGCGTCCTCGGTCAACGAAATTGGTTTTACTTTATATTTCTCGGCAAAGTCGGTTGCAAATTTCCTAAATAGCAATTCAGCATCCTTTCCGCGATCGCGCAACGGAGGTACAAAAATAGGAACCGTGCTAAGCCTGTAATACAAATCTTCTCTGAATTTCCCTTCTTCTACCTTGCGCATCAGGTTTACATTGGTGGCTGCCACCACCCGCACATCCGTCTTGATTACTTTCGAGGAGCCAACTTTGATGAACTCGCCATTTTCCAGTACGCGCAGCAAACGGGCTTGTGTTCCCAGTGGCATTTCACCAATTTCATCCAAAAAGATGGTTCCGCCATTGGTTACTTCAAAGTAACCTTTACGCGCCTCGTGTGCTCCGGTAAAAGATCCCTTCTCGTGGCCGAAAAGCTCTGAATCGATTGTTCCTTCCGGAATAGATCCGCAGTTAATGGCAATAAACTGGCCGTGTTTGCGTGAACTCAGGTGGTGGATAATTTTTGAAAACGATTCTTTTCCACTACCGCTTTCGCCTGTGATTAACACCGACATATCGGTAGGTGCCACCTGCATGGCCACCCGCACAGCATTATTCAGCAAAGGCGATACCCCCATGATACCGAACCGTTGCTTAACACTCTGTATTTCTGAATCTGTAATACTCATGAAACCACGTTACCTATTAAAGTTGCTCCGGTGCAGCTTTCGATCAGCACACTCACATAATCACCTTTTTTAAATGAATTTTTGGGAAACACCACCACCTTATTCGCAGTATTTCGCCCTTGCAGATATTCTTCCGAACGCTTCGAATATCCTTCGATTAATACCCGGTGCACTTTGCCGACATCACGTTGATTGCTTGCAAGTGAGTGTGCGGTTTGTTTGTTGATGATTTCCTGTAGTCTACTTTTTTTAACCTCGGGCGGCACATCATCTTTGAATTTTTTTTCAGCCAGTGTTCCGGGGCGCTCTGAATAAAAGAACATGTATGAAAAGTCAAATTGAACCAGGTCCATCAGCGAGAGTGTCTCCTTGTGTTCCTCTTCTGTTTCGGTACAAAAACCGGTGATCATATCGGAAGAGATTCCACAATCATTTCCAAGAATTTCGCGAATACGGTTGATTTTATTCAGGTACCATTCGCGGGAGTATCCGCGGTTCATTAGTTCCAATATGCGGGAATTGCCACTTTGTACGGGCAGGTGAATATAGTTGCAAATGTTTTCGTACCGTGCCATGGTGTGAAGCACATCATCGGTGATGTCTTTCGGGTGTGAGGTAGAGAACCGAACACGAAGATTCGGATGTATGCTTGCTACCTTCTCGAGCAGGTGGGCAAAATTTACAATTTCGCCCGACACTTTCTTCTCCAGGCGTGCTTTGTTGTTTTCTTCTGTGCTCCACTTGTAAGAATCAACATTTTGTCCAAGCAAAGTAACTTCACGATAACCACGTGCATACAGGTCTTTGGCTTCCGCAACAATCGAATGCGGATCGCGGCTTCGTTCGCGGCCCCGGGTGAAAGGGACAACACAAAAAGAACACATGTTGTCGCATCCGCGCATAATGGAAATAAATGCGGTAATTCCATTAGAGTTTAGTCTTACCGGACTAATGTCTGCGTAGGTTTCTTCGCGCGATAAAAATGTGTTGATGGCTTTTTCACCTTCATCAACCTGGGTAATTAATTTCGGAAGGTCCCGGTAGGCATCAGGGCCTGCAACTAGGTCAACAATTTTTTCTTCCTCCAGAAATTTCGATTTCAGTCGCTCGGCCATGCAGCCCAACACACCCACCAGCATGTCGGGTTTTTGTTTCTTCAAACCATTGATATGGATCAGGCGGTTACGTACGGTTTGTTCGGCCTTCTCGCGTATGGAGCAGGTATTCAAAAAAATAACATCTGCCTGAGCAATATCCGAGGTGGTATCAAAACCTTCTTTTTCAAGGATGGATGCTACAATTTCACTATCGGAGAAATTCATTTGGCAGCCGTAGCTTTCAATATAAAGTTTCCGGCTTTTTCCGGTATCGGAGTCCAGTGATGTTTTATACGCCTCGCAAGACTCGCCTTCAGCTTCCCTCAAAATGCCCAAATCTGCTATAATATCCGCCATTCTTCTTCTTTCAAGGACGCAAAAATACAACTTTTAGTGTTTCTTTGTGACATCTTGTCAGTAGGATTTGAAGCTGTTTATTAAGATTTAAGCATGGCAATCATAAAATCAGTAAGGGGTTATACCCCAACATTTGGGAGCAATTGTTACGTAGCCGACAATGCAGTGGTAGTGGGCCAGGTATCCATGGGCAATTACTGTACAGTTTGGTTTAATGCCGTGGTGCGTGGTGATGTTCACTCCATCACTATTGGAGACAACACGAACATCCAGGATGGCGCGGTTATTCATTGTACTTATCAAAAAGCAAAGACGGTTATCGGCAGCAATGTTTCGATAGCCCACAATGCCATTGTTCATGGGTGTACGGTTGAAGATAATGTACTGATAGGAATGGGAGCGATTGTAATGGATGGTGCCGTCATTGGCAGTAATTCAGTGATTGCGGCAGGAGCCATTATTTTACCCGGTACTAAAGTAGAACCGGGCAGTATGTATGCTGGCAATCCGGCCAAACGCATGAAAGATATTAGTGATGAAATGCGTGAGGTAATACAACGTACAGCCCGAAACTACCCCATGTATGCCGAATGGTTTAAAGAGCCATCAGCTTCCTGAACCAGCTTACCATTAATTGAACCGGCTTAATGATTTTTTCATGATTTATTTCTATATTCCTATTCATTAATAATTTAAGCATACAGGGCAATGCAGGCAATACGTAATAAAGGTTTTGATGCCGATGTGATTGGTGACTACAAGCGAAGAATGAAGGCGTTGGGCACAAATTTTTTGACAGACGACAACGATGAGAATACCGATGAGTATGTGCACTTTTATTTTGCCGGTAAGCATGACGATGGGCGAGAAGTAATTTTTGATGCGGTGATCTACACTTTGCGTTTACAGCATGAGAGTGAAATGTTTGAAATTGCTGAACACCGTGCTGCTCAGCACTTCCCCGATTATAAGAAGATTTCATACGATGAAGATGAGAATGGAAATTTAGAGATGTTGGATGATCAGGAAGAAGCCATTGGATTATTCATGGCGGAGGTAATTGTAGAACTGGAAGAGGAAGAGGCTGTAAAAGTGAAAGAGCACGTGGATATGGATGATCATGCGGATTTTGGGATTGCACTGGATATTGGCATCCATGCTGAGTCGATTACCCCCAGGATAATTGAGAAATTTATTAGCGACTTTAACAACGATTCGCTGCAATTGGACCCCACCCTGTATTCTTTCCAAACCAGGGAAGAGGAGGCGTAAACACCATCCATTTTTGTTTTACAATTCCATCCAAAATTGAAGCCTATGATTATATTTGCGGGCTAAAATCATTACTATAACCGTTTTTCATGAAGAATTTGTCACTCATTTTAAGCACAGTGCTGCTGGTTGCGGTAGGTGTTTTATATTATTTACACTTTTCGGCTGGCTCGAAAAGCACCGGTTCGGCCAATGTGCCTGTTGGCGATTTGACAATCGCCTACATTAATTCAGATACCGTATTAAAGTATTATGATTTCCTGAAGGACAACAAGGTTGTTCTGGAAGCAAAAACTAAGAAAATGGATACGGACTACCGTAACCGTGCGCAAGGTTTACAAAGTGAAATCACGGCTTACCAGCGTAATGTCTCCAACTTAACCATCGGGCAGGCACGTGCCCTGGAAGAGGACCTGGCTAAAAAGCAGCAGAATCTTCAGATGTATCAGCAGAGTCTGAGTCAGGAATTGATGAACGATGAATCAAAACTGAATAAAGAATTGTACGATCGGATTACCACCTTCTTAAAGAAGTACGGAAAGGATAATGGCCTGCAGGTTGTATTGAAGTATGACCCTTCCAGCGATGTACTCTATGGTGTTGAGACCTTAGACATTACCGATGTGGTTGTAAAAGGATTGAACGAGGATTACAAAACGGAAAAAAGTGGGGGCAGAGTGAAAGCTGACAGCACAACAACGAAATAATTTTTTTTCCTATAGAACATGAAACCGGTTCCCCGTAAGAAGGGGCCGGTTTTTTTTTATATTTGTTAGTCTATGGCTTCAGTTTTACCCGCATTCCTTCAGGTTAAGACACTTGAACAACGTCAGGTGTTGCTGATGCTGACCACCGGTTTTTTCATGGGGGTGTTTATTGCCACCTATCAGATTACTGCCGATTCAATATTCCTTAACCGGATGGGCGAACACCTGAATAAAGCCTTCCTGACGGCTGGGTTTTTGGGTATTGTTTCAACATTTATTTTTTCATCATTTCAAAACCTGATCCGGTTTTCGACTTTAACCCAAATCAGCGTAGCACTGATTTTTACTTTTACACTTGCTGTTTATTATCTCCTTCATTTCGGCAACCCCGCATGGCACGAAATAGTCATTTTTGTGATGTATTGCGGTTCCGGACCGGTTATCGCTATCCTATTATTGAGTTACTGGGGAACCTTTGGTCGCTTATTTAATTTCCGACAGTCGAAGAGCATCATCGGATGGATTGATACCGGCCAGCTAGTGGCTGCCATTGGTGCCTCATTTCTTATTCCCTTAACCTCGCAGTTGGTTCCAGATACTACGAATTACCTGATGGTTTGCAGCGTGAGTATGTTGGTGGTGGGGGTATTGCTGTTTCTGATTTCTTCCAGGTTTATCTTATCAAAAAACGATCCGCGTGAGTTTGATGAGCGCGTTCGGGAGGAAACAACCATGCGAAGAACATTCTCTGATCGTTACATCCTAACCATGTCGGTGCTGCTAGTTGTTTCCATGACGGTGTTTGTGCTCAATCAGTATTCATTCCAGCAGTTGGTGAGTGTTCAATATCCGGATCAGCGTGAATTGACAGACTTCAATGCATTCTTTATGGCAGCGGTTTATGGCTTGAGCTTGCTGATGCAGACTTTCGTTAATAACCGGATCATGGGTAACTATGGTTTGCGAATTTCATTGTTACTGTTGCCCTTTGTACTGGCAATATTTTCGATCGGATCTGTGGTGGCCGGTTTGGTTTTTGGTTTTGATAAAACTGCTTCACCCCAATATTTTATTTATTTCTTTCTGTTTGTGGCAATGAGCCGGCTGTTTAACTGGACGCTGCGCGATTCCCTTGAAACACCGGTTTTTAAACTCTTCTTTATTCCGCTCGATAGCCGGCTGCGCTTCAATATCCAGGCGAAGGTAGAAGGTTTTGTAAACGAGAGCGCCCGGTTCATTGCAGGTTTACTTGTTTTCCTGATGGCCCTCCTTCCTTTTTTCAAGGTTATCCATATTTCCGTACTGCTTGCCTTGTTGTCGGTACTCTATTATGTTGTCGTCAACAGGCTGTATAACGGTTACAGGGGAAAAATTCGCTTGAAGCTTGAAAGCACTGATAGTCAGCAAGATAAACTTGAACGAGGCTTTACTCAGGTTACGAAAAAGTTGGAAGCCATGATGGTGGAGGCAAATTCTGGTAAAGCTGTTTTTTCCTATAAGTTGCTGGAGAAAATTAATGCCAGTCAGGTTTCAACATGGGTGAACAGTCTGATTAAAAATGAAGAGGAAACCATCCACAGCTATGCCCAGGAAAAGCTGAATGAAATAAAAGGTCTTTCAGTTTCTGATAAGTACGTTATCCGCATGGACAATACAAGGGTTGATGGTGCCGAAAAAAATATTCTCAGTAAGAATGACCTGCAACTGATTATTCAAAATGATGGTGATATCACCAAGACCAGAATTCAACGCTTGTCGCGATCAACCAATCCGGATGACCGGCATTATGCAGCGGAGTTACTGCTACATACTACTGCCGAAGAGTGCATTTCATTTTTGATTGAACTTCTGAATGATGCCGAGCCCAAAGTTAGGAATACCGCAATTCGATCAGCAACCAAAAAATGGAATGCGGAAGTAATTATTGCGTTGATTGAAAACCTGGGTAATCCCGTGTACAGTAATCAAGCTATGAACAGTTTGGTTTTGATTGGAGCCAAAGCGCTGCCGTTACTTGATAATGCTTTTTACAGAAGCAGCCAGAGTACGCACGTGATTTTACGAATCATTCAGGTGATTGGAAGAATCGGAGGTCAACGGGCAAAAGATATCTTGTGGGGCAAAATTGATTATCCGAATAAGATTGTAGTTTCACAAGTACTGCTGTCGTTAGGCGAATGCGGCTTTAAGGCCGGAATGTCGCAGGTTACACGCATCAAGTATGCCATTGAAGCTGATATTGCCGATATCCGGTGGAACTTAAGTGCTATTCAGGAGGTTGGTAATGATGGATTTAATAGGCAGATAACCAGTTCATTACGACTTGAAATTCAAAATGATATCGAGCACGTTTATATGTTGTTGGCGATGTTGTATGACACCCGGTCCATCCAGTTGGTCAAGGAAAATATCGACAGCAAAACAACCGAAGGAATAACCTATGCTATTGAACTGTTGGACGTATTCCTTTCTGATCAATTAAAGCAGCGGGTAATTCCAATTCTTGACGAGATTACCGATAGCGATCGGATTAACCGGTTGGATGTGTTCTATCCACGCGTGAAACTGGATTCCAAACTGGTGCTGAAGTTCATGATCAACCGCGACTTCACTCAGTCAAACCGATGGACCAAAGCTTGTGTTTTATACCGGATTGGCTTGGAAAAAATCAGTGACTTTAAAATGGACCTGATCGCCCAAATGTTTAACCCCGATGCCCTGATCAGGGAAGTAGCGGCATGGGCTTTACATCAGTTGAGTGAAAAAGAGTTTCATCAAAATGTTAACAGGCTGTTTGATGATCACAAACGTGAACTGAATGAGATCATTGTTACAAAGAACAAGCTGAGCAAGTTTGAAAAGGTGTTGTTCTTCCAGCAGATTGAATTGTTAAACGATATTTCAGGCGTTACGCTCTCGTATCTGGCCGATATTAGTGAGGAGGTCAGACTTAAAACTGGAGAAACTTTTATCTTAGACGACAAGGTGAACAACGATTTCTTTGTTCAGTTATCAGGAGTAGTGGATTTTTATGAGCGTGGTGTTTTTGTGTCTGAATTCTCGAAAGGTCAGTTTATTGGAGAAATGCTGGCAAAACCAAATTTTGTAAATACCAATTTGATCATCGCGAAAAGCGAGACTGATATCCTGAAATTCAATAAAGACAAGTTCTATGAACTGCTGGCCGACAACGTGAAACTGGCCGACAAAGTGCTTGAATACGCCTGATACTAATTGAAAGCCTGAACCATTAATGTTGGTAATTACTGGATATTTGAGTTAATTGTGAGGTTATTCATTTTTTCAACTTGCTGATTGGTTATTTTTTAGACTAATTCTTTGAATTGTGTACTTAGCAATATGGCGTCAATTGATTAAATTTCAGGCTTTTCGTAGCAAATTATGTTAACTCATCCGCTACAGTCTGAAGACACTGGAATTGCTCCGGACACCCAAGTTATTTTGGATCCGGGGACGGGTAATCCTTTTCCGGGACTGAGGCCATTTACGGTTGATGAGTGCCACTTATTTTTTGGCAGAGAAGGACAAGTAGATGACATCCTGGTTAAGCTTTCGCAAAACCGGTTTGTGTGTGTGATGGGTTATTCGGGTAGCGGTAAGTCTTCACTGATGCATTGCGGACTGGTGCCTGTTCTTTTTGGCGG
>Ga0268299_1003735_pt1 | contig 13306 bp, 7 predicted proteins | sample NOBtaG_FD_193484 | JGI IMG/M metagenome (GOLD analysis project Ga0268299, IMG submission 193484) | Activated sludge microbial communities from bioreactor in Nijmegen, Gelderland, Netherland - NOB reactor | ecosystem: Engineered > Bioreactor > Aerobic > Activated sludge | place: Netherlands...
CCGGCAAGCTTGCGTTCGATCTCTTGAAGCAGAGGATCGTCGGAGAGCGCAATGCTTCGTCCTAAAGCGTACGCTAACAGTTTGCCTGCAAAGCCGCGGACGAAATCGTTTTCGCGGTGGCCGTGAATGTACTGCCGGATTCCCTGCAGTCCTTCTCCGTCAATGCCCCCAGGGAACGTAGCCCGGGCATCCACCGTGCGCCCGCCCAGATCGTGAGTTCGACTCTTGCCGACCGGATCGAACGTCTCGAACGCCAACCCGAAAGAGTCGAATCGCGCGTGGCAACCTGCGCAACTCGGATTTGCCCGGTGCCGCTCCAGCATCTGCCGCAAAGGCAGGTCCATCTTGGCTTCATCCGCGGGCAACTCAGGGACTATCGGGGGCGGCGGCGGGATTGCGTCGCCCAGTATGTTCTTCGCCACCCAGTAGCCGCGCTTCACCGGACTCGTCCGCAGGCCCGGGGCGTTCTTCGTCAGAAATACGGCCATGGGCAAGAGGCCGCCCCGGCCGTAACGGTCGCCGTCTGGGATCCGAACCCAGACGTTCTCGTCGCCGCTCCCGGGGACCATGCCGTAGTGAAGCGCCAGAACCGGGTTCACAAAAGTGTCGCGAGCATAGAGGAAGTCGAGGATCGAACGGTTGTGGCGAAACACGTCCAGTAGAAAGCGAATCGGCTCCTCGAACATCGCCTTCTTCAATTCGTCGCTGAATGTGGGAAACCGTTCTCGGTCGACCGTTCCGATCTGCTCGAAATCGCGAAAGTCCAGCCAGTTGCCGCCAAACTCGACCGCCAGCGCCCGGGTGCGCGCATCCTGCAACATCCGCCGCGCCTGGGCCTTGATGATCTCCGGCTTTCGCAGGTCGCCTGCCGTGGCAGCCCGTAGCAGTTCCGCGTCCGGCATGCTCGACCAGAGGAAGTAGCTGAGGCGGCTCGCCAGGTCGAAATCCGATAGCGGTTGAATTTCCCCGCCGGCTTCGACCAGGTCGATGCGATAAGCGAAGTTCGGAGACGTCAACACCAGAACGATCGCTTCGCGGATCGCCCCTTCGTGGTCCAGCTTGTAGCGCTCCCGGGCCTCGCGATAGAACGACAGCAGATCGGCGCGATCGGCCTGCGATAACGGCCGCCGGTACGCGCGCGCGGCGAAATCATAGAGCGCCCCTAGGTGACCCGGCTCCGCTTCGCTGCGCGCCCGCTGCACCCAACGGATGCTCTCGTTGGCCATGCGGAAGAAGTCTTTGACCGCTTGGATCGCTACAGGGCTCCCGGCCTTTGCGACTTCGAGGTAGTCGGCCTCGAGTTTTCGGATCTTCGCCTCCGAGACGATCTCCTCTACTTCGATCTCCCGAAGCTCGGGCTCGCCGTCTTTGAAGTCGTCTCGCGTCCCGCGTGTCCCCAGCTTGGCGAATTCGATGTAGGTGCGGATATTGATGGAGGCGACGAAATCCATTGCCCGCCACATCTCGTCCAAGTCCGCTTGCTGCCGCTCGTCCAACAACAATTCGTACAGCGGCTTGTCGTCGCGAAAGTAGCCCATCACATTGTGGAAGCCCGCGCTCAGATAGCGGCCTTCGTCCTTGCCGGTCACGAAATAATTGCGGCCGCGCGATTCCTTGTAGAACATGTCGGGAAAAACGCTGCAAAACCGGCCCCATGCCGCTTCGTAACGCGCCCGTTGACCGGCGGGAACGGCGAGATCCGGATCGCCGGGCCGATTCTCGACCAGAATCGTCTTGCCCGGGCCGAACGGATTGTTCCATTCGGGCTCAACCACGCCTGCCTGACTGAACTGCGGCTCGCCCTCGACCTGCAGCTGTCTGGGATCGAATTTCCGGCGATGCGCCGCATACTGCGTATTCTTCCAAATCAGCAGCGGCTGCCAGGCCGTGCCGATGGGGCCCGCCGTAATGTTGATGAACCGCGGTTCCACCTTCTTCCGCACACGAACGACGTAGGACCGCATCTCCTCGCAGCCCGCTCGCGCCACGTTCGGTCGATCCGCACGCGGCTCGGGCAGGGCCCGCCACATCGCCAGCAGCTTCACGAGCGGCCCGGCGTCTTCGTCGCTCTCTAGCGTCGACCAAATCGTCTCCAGATACTTCGCGCTGACACGATTCTGCCGTGCGAGTCCGGCTAGCGTGGCGTTCGGCTGCCCAAGCGCCGTCCGGTGCCGGAAACGCCAGGCCGTTTGAAAGTAGTCGGCGTAATCGATGTTCTGCGCGTGGTAGAAATCGATGATCTGGTGTACCGCGAACTTGTCGCGGTCGGTCTCCACCAGCATCGGATGTGGGGCGAAGGCAAATCCCTCCTCCTTCAGGTACATGTGGCTAGCCACCTCGCGCGCGGCGGCCAGATACTTCTTCAGAAGTGTGGGCGACATTGTTAGCGTTTCGCCGGAGTTGTCGAAGCCCGCCGTATTGGCCGGATCGACAGGAAACTCCCGGGCAGGGCGAATGTCGACTCCCGTGAGATCGCGGATCGTGTAGTTGTACTCGGAATTGCTGAGGCGCCGCGCCAGCACGACGCCAGGGTCGCCCGCATTGCGGCGCGTTTCGTACTCCCGGACGGAATGGAGCCAATCGACCGCGGCGCGCCTCTCCCGCGGCATCGGATGTCGCGCCCCCTTAGGCGGCATTTCTCCCGATTCCAGCCGCTCCAGGATTTGGCTCCAACGGCGGCCATCCTGTAACAGGGCCGCCATCGTCGTGAATCCACTTACATCGAGTTGCGCCGCGGGCCGTTTCGGGCCGTGACAGCCGGTGCAATATTTCGCAAGGAACGGCCGGACGGTTCGGCTAAACTGGCTCTCCAACTTGGAGCGGCCGCGCTCTTGGCCTTGTAGAGGACCGAGAACGGCCGTAGTTGCCAGGGCCAAGAAAATGCCCGCCCAGCGTACCGTGGATTTGAACCGTTCAGCGCCCCTCTGCATGGCCTGTTTCCAGACTCGATTGTCGGACGGCGACGCCGTAGCGTCAACCGGCTTCACGCGTTGCAGGTGGTGGCCTGTGGGCAACCAGGTTGGAATTGCCTTTCAATCCGAACTTCGTGCGCGAACATCCCTCGTTCCGCGATCGGGATCCCCCCGTCGCGGTGTCCGGCCTCGACGGGAATCCGGGGGCACGAAGGTTCGTGCTCAAATTGTCATTAGTTTTGAATGCGATGGCCGTTACGAGGCGCGTACTAAAAGCAGCGCGGACTACGCTCGTTGCCGCTAACTGCGAGTCTACAATCCCACAATTCCCCAGACGCTTCAAATGCGTCGAGCGCCATATGATCTATGAATGGTCGGGCCGGCGAGATTTGAACTCGCGACCTCTTGCACCCCAAGCAAGCGCGCTAGCCAGGCTGCGCCACGGCCCGATCTCTTTGAGTATAACAGGCGGACGTCTATTCGAGCACCTTTTGCTTCGTGACCCAATCGATCAGAACCTGCCGAAGGCCCCTGTCTGTCTTTTCAAACCGCAGCCCTTCAATGCCCAGCGTCTTTCGCTGTGCCTCGTTCTCGACGCTATAGTCTCCCAATGCCACGACGTATTCGCGATCGGCCTCCACCGCGCGCCCGGCGCGCAGCGCTTCCGAGAGTTGCCAGCCCCTCACACGCCCGACGACCATCCGGTTGTCGAATGGCATTATGTTCCACAACTCACGTTCGCGGATCACGCCTTTGGGCAGCTTGTCGCGCACGCCGCCGAGGTTCATGTGGCTGAAGTCCGCGCCCATTTCGTCGCGCATGGCGCGCTCCATCAGGAGTTTCACTTCAGCCTGAGTGAACGCCCGGCGCGCCTCCCCCACCGGCCTGTCCACGACTTTCGATACTTTGCGTTCCCATTTGGCCACGGATCTCTCCATGTCGCGCGCGGGCCGGATGCGATTGACTTCGACTGGAATTCTCGTCCACCGAGCCGACACTGCGCGGCGTGACACGGTGTCTATCTCCAGATCCAGCCGGCCAATCTCTATCCCATACCCACGTAAGCCGACGGCCACGCGCCCCTCTCTTTCCTCCATCGCGTCACGGCCCCTATGGTTATGGCCCTCGACTACCACGCTGACGCCCGGAGTCTCCTTCAAAATCGCCGAACCCTCCTGCTGCGAAATGTGCCCCAGCGCAACGATCACGTCCGCATTGCCCTGCAGGTCGATCAGAGCCGTCTTCACGGCATCCACCACCGGCTTCGTCCTCACTGGGCCGGCCGTCGCCGGCGTAAGGAACCCTTCCACCAGGTTCCCCATCACCAGCCCAATCACTCCTACTCGCATCCCGTTCACTTTCAGCACCACCGTCCCGTGATCGCCCACTGGCTTTCCACTGGGTAGGAAGGCGTTTGCCGACAAAATGGGGAACTTCGCGGCTTTACGGAACTTCGCCACCTGCTCCCAGCCGTAATCGAATTCGTGGTTTCCCAAAGCGAAGGCGTCCATGCCCAATAGGTTCGCCATTCCGAACACGGGGACTCCCCTAAATATGGAAGATACCGGCATTCCCTGCACCAAATCGCCCGCGCCCAGATGGATGCAGTGTGCGCAGCCCCGCCGCTCGGCCCGCAACGCTGCCGTTACATATGCGAACCCGCCCCGCGCTTGTTCGTCCGGTAGTACGCGCGCGTGCAGATCGTTAGTGTGCAGGATGGTCAGCTTTCTGCTTTCCGCCGAAGCCATGGAGCAGAAGGCGCTCGCCGCGAACAACGCCGCGAGCGTCCGGACGGCTCGCTTGTGTCGAAAGACAACTCTTGTTTGAATGCTTCGCACGCTTTTTCCCTCTGGCTTGGCCGCTAAAGCCGAGCCGCTGCAGCCGCAGGTTCACTCCTCGCGGCTGGGTATCTGCTATTACGCGAAATCAGCAGCGGAGTTGGCTCACGCGGACACCATTTCACATCCCTCTACTCCCGGCACGGCGCACTGGAGGCGCTTCGAGGCCGGCGCTCGGGAAGAGGATCTGGAAATCTGCGGTTTCATCCGCTCCGCCGGCTCCTGGGAGGCGAACAATGTACGGGCCCATGCGGCGGCGACTGCCTGCGATGCGATGAAACGATCGTATCGTTAGGCTGTCTTCATTTTTCGCACGACTGCTTGAAGCTCTCGCACAATACCGGCGTTCGCGGTATCGTCGATGCAATTGCGGAATTCCCCAGGATCGTTCTGGACGTCGAATAGTTCCGAGCGCCCCCAGTCCAAGTGGTTCAGCTTCCATCGGCCGGTGCGAACCATTTGGATCGGCGATTTGCCGACATAGCGATTGTCGCGAGTGAACACGTTGTGGCAGAAGTAGTATTCCGAGTATGCGAACTCGCGGCTGGCGTTGCGCTGATTCCGGAGCAGCGGCGCAAACGTGCGGCCGGGTAGATCCTTCGGCGCGGCATGACCGCACAACTCGGTCAGCGTCGGGAAAAGATCGATCTGCTCGATGAGTTCGGGCCGCGCGGTTTCCGAGTGCCCACGGCCGGGCATCGAGACAATCAGCGGAACCGCCACGGATTGCTCGAACATGTTGTGCTTGGTCCACATGCGATGCGCGCCCGCCATCTCGCCGTGGTCGGAGGTGTAAACGACCACAGTGTTCTTCTCCAAGCCAAGCTCGCAAAGCGTGTCGTAGACGCGGCCCACGCAGTTGTCCATCTGGCTCACGTTGCCGTAGTATCCGGCGAGTGAGCGGCGGAGAGCCTCCTCCGTTTGACCATACCAACCACGCTCTTTCGCCCGGATCAGGTGGCCTTCGAAGCCGCCCTCCAGGTCGTTGGCTGACCGCTTGGGCAGAGTCAGTTTCGCCGGATTGTAGCGTTCATAGAACTCGCGCATCGGCACGAGCGGCGTGTGGGGCATGAAGAACGACGACCAGAGGCAGAAGCGACGGCTCCTGTTCTCACGAAGAAATCTGACGGTCTCCTCCGCGTAGTAATTGTCCTGGAAGAATCGCGCAGGCAAGTCCGAATGGCGTCCGTCGATGCCGTCGGCTCCCCCTTGGTCGCGCCGCAGCCGTTCGCGCTCTTCGGCCGAAAGCGTGCGCTGGAAGTCCGCCTCGTACATCCGGTGATCGAAGCCATGACGACGGGACTCGTCGACGAAGTGCATTTTGCCGATCGCTCCGGTGACGTAGCCACGCTCGCGGAAGTAGTGAGCGATGGTGCGTGCGCCGTCGGGTAAGGCGTCGGCAAGAATTTTCGCACCGTGTGTGTGGGGGTACTGCCCCGTGATGATCGAGCCACGAGCGGGCACGCACACTGGGGCTTGGCAGTAGGCGCGGTCGAAGCGGACCCCGCGCGCCGCTATGCGATCGATGTTAGGAGTCTTTACCTCTGTGCTTCCGTAACACCCGGACGCTTCGCGCTGGTGCTGATCGGACATGATAAAGAGGAGGTTGGCGCCTTGTGTTTGTCCACGCAGCACGGCAGGCGCGGCCACCGCGACGGCGCCTCCCCCACGAACGAACTCTCGCCGGTTCATGTTCCCACCAGACTACACGGATCTTCGATCGAAGGGTGATACCATGCCCACCATGATGGACCGCCGAGAGTTCCTCGCCGCGGCGTTCGCAACCCCTTCCCAGGCGCAACGCCCGCCGGCGCAACGCTCACCGAATGTGCTCTTCGTATTTGCCGATCAGCTTCGTGCGCAGTCGGTCGGGTGCTACGGTAACGAAGAGGTCAAAACGCCTCACCTGGACCGGCTGGCCAGTGAGGGAGTCCTTTTTCAGAACACCTTGGCGAACACGCCCGTGTGCTGTCCGGCGCGCGCCAACATGTTCACGGGCACGTATGCGCACAAGAATGGAATGGTCGCCAATGATCTGCGGCTGCGCGAGTCCGAGACTACCATCGCCGAAATTCTGGCCGCGCAAAACTATCGCACCGGCTTCATAGGGAAATGGCATCTGGATGGGGGCCAGCGCATGCCTGGCTTCGTACCGCCTGGGCCGAGAAGGCAGGGTTTCGCGTTCTGGGCCGCCAACGAGTGCAGCCACCAGCACTTCAATACGCAGTATTTTCGCGACACGCCCGATCCGCTCCCAATGCGCAAGTTCGAGGCTGAAGGCTGGACCGATCTAGCCGTCGAATTTCTGACGGACAGCAAACGCGATGGCCGTCCGTTCTTCCTCACCATGGCTATGGGTCCTCCCCACGACCCGTACGGGGCTCCAGAGGAGTACATGAAGCAGTTCGACCCGGCGAAGCTCACGATGCGGCCGAACTGGCGGAAGGACGCAGCCAATGTGCCCGGGCCCAAGGAGATCGCTGCCTACTATGCGGCCACCGCCGCCGTTGACGATCAAATCGGGCGATTGCTCGCCAAACTGAAAGAACTCTCGCTGGACGAAGACACGATCGTGCTGTTCTCATCCGATCACGGCGACATGCTGGGATCGCAGGGACGGCGCCTGAAGCGCAAGCCGTGGGAGGAGTCGATTCGTATCCCGGGCATTCTTCGTTATCCTCGCCGGGTAAAGGCCGGCAGGCGTATTGAGGCGCCATTCACCCAGGTCGACTTCGCCCCCACGCTGCTAGCTCTCTGCGGCGTCAAACCTCCGGCGTCGATGCTGGGTAGTGACCTTGCTCCGCTCGCGCTCGGTCAGAGCACACGCACGCCGGACTCGGCGTTCTTCCAGATCTTCGGCCCCTTCCAGGGCGACGGCACCGAAGACGGATGGCGAGGCGTGCGCACGGCGAGCCATATGTACGCGCGCTTCCGCGAAAAGCCGTGGGTGCTTTACGACCTCAGGAGAGATCCCTATCAGATGAACAATCTTGCCGGCGATCGTGCCGTACGCGCCGTTCAATCGGACATGGAGACACGGCTGGCCAACTGGATGGAGCAGACCGGCGATTCCTGGAGCTACAACTGGTCGCACCCGGTGGAAGACAAGGGGCGGCTCTACCGCCATCGCACTTTCTATACGGTCGCAGAATACTTGGATTGGGCCAAGGAACACCCGGAATTGGATGCTCGATAGAAGGAGTGATCTCCGATGAACCGCAGGAACGCGATCAGTGGCTTGCTTGGGGGAGCGGTGGCGGCAACGGCCCAGACCGGCTCGCTGGCGGGGCTGGCCAGGAACGGTTCGAAGCCTCGCAATGTCATCTTCGTGCTTACCGACGATCATCGCTACGACGCGATGGGCTTTATGAGAGGCCAGGAATGGCTCGAAACCCCGCAAATGGACCGCATGGCGCGAGAAGGCTGCCACTTCCCGAACGCCTTCGTCACCACCGCTTTGTGCAGCCCCAGCCGCGCATCGGTGCTTACCGGGCAGTATGCTCACCGCCACCGCATCATCGACAACAATACCCCAATTCCGCAAGGCACAGTTCTGTTTCCGCAATATTTACGAAAGGCCGGTTACGCCACAGCGTTTATTGGGAAGTGGCACATGGGCGGCGAGAGCGACGCTCCTCAGCCCGGCTTCGATCATTGGGTCAGCTTTCGCGGCCAGGGCAGTTATCTGCCGTCCAGTAACGGTCTGAACGTCAACGGCAAACGTGTCCCGCAAAAGGGCTATATCACCGACGAGTTGACTGATTACGCCTTGGAATGGCTCAATGGCCGCAAGAAAGACCAGCCCTACTTCCTCTATCTCTCACACAAGGCCATACATGCCCAGTTCGTGCCCGCCGAGCGGCACAAAGGGAAGTACGTGAACAAGCAATTCAAGTATCCCCTGTCGATGGCAGCCACCGGCGAACATGCCCGCGGCCGGCCGTTGTGGGTTCAGAACCAGCGCAACTCGTGGCACGGAGTGGAATACCCGTTTCATTCGACTATCGATATCGGAGCCTTCTACAAGAACTCCGCCGAGGCGCTCTGCGCCGTGGACGATAGCCTCGGCCTCGTCTTCGACGCGCTGAAAGCTCGTGGCGAGTTGGACTCCACGCTGGTGATTTACATGGGCGACAACGGGTTCGCCTTTGGCGAGCACGGCTTAATCGATAAGCGAACCGCCTATGAGGAATCCATGCGCGTACCCCTGTTGGCGCGTTGCCCCGAACTGTTCTCCGGCGGCCGTACCGCCCGCGAAGTGGTAGCTAACGTCGACATCATGCCTACGGTCCTCGATGCCATGGGGCTGAAGGCCCCTGCTTCGTCGGATGGCCGCAACTGGTTACCCGTCGCCGCTGGCAAGAGCATCGAATGGCGGAAGGAACTGCTCTACGAATACTACTGGGAGCGCAACTTCCCGCAGACGCCGACGATGCATGCGCTGCGAGGCGACCGCTACAAATTCATCCGATATCACGGTATTTGGGACTCGGACGAGTTATACGACCTGCAAGAGGATCCGTTGGAGACGAACAATCTGATTTACAGCGAGACGCACCAGCAAACGGTCCGCCAGATGCGAAATCGCTTGTTCGAGGTCCTAGAGCAGACTGGCGGTTTGCAGATGCCTATTTGGCCCGACCGCGGCAATTCGCAAAATCTGCGCAATCCCAAGGCCTCTAAGGCGTCCGATTTCCCAAGTGAGATGAAGCGTCCGCCGCTGCCCCCCATTCGTCGGTAACCGGCGCGAATGCTGTCCAACACCGGCTCAAAACCGAGCCGCACCATTCGACGTGGCGCGTGTATGGCGCGCGAAGGCACGCGGCGTCTCAGTTGTAGAACTGAGCGCGATGGCGATCCGCGAACCCTTTCAACCGTCCTGTCACCTCCGGAAACTTCGCCGCCACGTTGGTCGTCTCAAACGGGTCCGCCGCCATGTCGAACAGCGACAATTCGATGGTTTCCTGCCGGTACTTGCCCGCCATCCCGTCGTTTCCTGCTTCGACTAGCGTGCGGTACGAGTGAGGAAGATGAAGCTTCCATCGTCCGTCGCCGCTGAGCACTCCCTCGAAATTCGGCCCTGTCGAAAACGCGTAGTAGTCATGTGGGTTGGCCACACCCGGTTTTCCGCTGATCAGGTCCCACACGTTGAGTCCGTCGATCGGATTCTCCGGCAGCTTGGCGCCCGCCAGGTGCGCAAACGTAGGAAGCACGTCGATTGAACAAAACAGCTTTTCGGAAACGGAGCCGCGCTTGATCTGTTTGGGATAGCGAACGATGCACGCGCTACGCGTGCCTCCGTCGAATCCGGTGCCCTTCGCCTCGCGGTACGGCGTCGAGCCGGAATGGTTGCCGTAGGAGGTCCAGGGTCCGTTGTCGGAAGTCATCAGCACGACCGTGTCGTCTTCGAGGCCGGCCGACTTCAAACTCTTCATGATCTCGCCGACGGACCAGTCGATCTCCATCATCACGTCGCCAAACAATCCCCGCTTTGATTTCCCCGCGAACTTCGGGCTGCAGAAAAGCGGCACGTGGGGCATCGAGTGCGGCACGTAGAGAAGGAACGGATTGCTCTTGTTCCGGCCGATGAAATCGACCGCATGTTCCGTGTTCCAGGCGGTGAGCATCGGCTGATGCTCCTTGGTTACACGCTCAATCTTGATCTGGCCGTTCTCCCAGTACTGTAACGGATACTTGGCGTAATTCTGAGGATTCTGAGGATGAAACTCCCACATGTCGTTGGAGTACATCAACCCGCATGACTCGTCGAATCCCCGCGCCGGCGGCCGCGTATCCTCCTGGTCGCCAATGTGCCACTTGCCGAAGACGGCTGTCCGATAACCGGCGCCCTTGAGAACCTGCCCGATCGTCGCGAACTTTGGGTCCAACCCTCGCGCCCGCGGACCGTGTGCGCCAAACAGCTTCGTCCGGCATGGGTAGCAACCGCTCAACAACGCCGACCGCGAAGCCGAACAAATGGCTTGCGGCACGTGGAAATTATTGAACCGGCACCCTTGCGACGCCAGGCGCTCGACATTGGGTGTGGGATATAGGGGCTTGCCGAATGGGCGAAAGTCGGAATAACCCGAGTCGTCAAGGAAGATCACGACGAAGTTCGGCGGCCGGCTTGCGCCCTGTGCACGAATGGCGTTCGGCAATCCCAGACCGGCGGCGCCGCCTCCCGTCGCCGCTAGAAACTCTCGTCTGCTCGTTTTCGACATTTGTCTCTCCCCCGCTTCAGTTTCGTCACCGGCTACGTGACAACGTCGGGCTCTATCCGCCCCGTCGTCTGTTCGAGTGCCAGAAGCTCCCGCGTGGCCTCCGCGAGCGGGCGAATTCTCTCGGCGCAATCCGAGGAAATCTCGTCTTTCGAGTACGACTCATAGTACAGCCGGAGCGTGGCGCCCTCCGTACCAGTGCCCGAGAGACGGATCACGATTCGCCCCCCGTCGTCGAGAAATAGCCGGACCCCTTGACGGGAACTCGTGTCGCCGTTCACCGGATCGGTATAGTCGAAGTCGTCGGCGAGGCTGATTCGCGATCCTGCGAAGTTCACACCGGGCAATGCCGCCAACCGGCCGCGCAGCCGCGACATCATCCCGTCCGCCGTGCTCGCATCCACACCTTCATAGTCGTGCCTCTGATAGTAGCTGCGTCCAAAGCGGCGCCAATGCTCCGTGACGATTCCGGCGACCGGCTTCCGCGTCTCCGCCAATATCGACAACCACGCCAGCACCGCCCAGATGCCGTCCTTCTCTCGCGCGTGGTTCGAACCTGTTCCGAAGCTCTCTTCGCCGCAGACCGTCACCAGGCCGGCGTCCATCAGGCTGGAGAAGAACTTCCAGCCCGTGGGAGTCTCGTAGCACGGGATGCCGAGGTGGGCCGCTACGCGATCGCAGGCGGTGCTCGTTGGCATCGAACGCGCGATTCCGGCATGCCCTCGCTTGCGGTAGGCGGGTATGCACGTGGAGGAAAGCTCGGCGATGACGGCCAGCGAATCGCCTGGGCTGACAAAGAAGTTTCTTCCGAGAATAAGGTTGCGGTCGCCGTCGCCATCGCACGCCGCTCCAAAATCGGGCGCTTCCTTGCCGGCGAGGCGCGCCACGAGACTGGCCGCATGGCTCAAATTCGGATCCGGGTGCTCGCCCCCGAAATCCTCGAGCGGCTCGGCCCGGATCACCGCGCCTGGGCCGGCTCCCAACAGGTCCTCGAAGATGTGTTTCGCATATGGTCCCGTTACGCCATTCATGGCGTCGAAACACATGCGGAAGCCGCTCAGGAACAGGTCGCGCAGAGCATCGAAGTCGTAGATCTCTTGCATCGACGCCACGTATTCCTTGAGTGGATCGATGACAGTGACGTCCATGCCGCCCAGCCGGAACTCGCCGGTCTGGTCCATCGGCGCGTCTTCCCGCTCCAGTATTTGGTACTCAGTGAGAGACTGAGTCCGTTCATAGATCCGCTGTGTGAACGTCTCCGGCGCGGGTCCGCCGTTGCTTGTATTGAACTTGATCCCAAAGTCCGCATCCGGACCTCCAGGATTGTGGCTCGCGGACAGGAGAATGCCGCCGGCCGCCTTTTGCCGCCGGATCTGAATCGACATTGCCGGCGTCGACAGGATGCCTCGCTCCGCCACCAGCACCCGTCCCACACCGTTCCCCGCCGCCATGCGCAGAATGGTCTGAATTGCGGCCCGGTTGAAGTAGCGGCCATCGCCTCCAGCGACGATCACCCGATCCTGTAAACCGTCTGCGTGATCCTCTCGAAGCACGTCGAAGATGGCCTGGACGAAGTTTTCCAGATAACGCGGCTGCATGAATTCCCGCGTCTTCTTTCTCAGGCCGGATGTGCCTGGCTTCTGTCCTGGAAAGGGCTGTGTCTGTACCTTGAGAATACGATCCATCGGCGGTTTCAACCTCGTATCTTAACGTCTTGGCGGCCAGCAACAACGATACTATCGATGCCGCGCTCTGTAGTGTAGTGCCGCGGTCGTCTCTCGCGGGGGTAAGGAAGAACGGCGTCTGCGGTGGGCCGCGGGCGGGCTCAACGAGCGAATTGGCACAATCGCTGGTACGCGGGCGCATCCCCGATTCAGCTCCGGCTCAGCGTTCCGCCGCCTCGCAAGGCGGAGAGATGCCCATCGGATCCTGGTGAAACATGCTGTGTTCGTTGGTAGGCGCGGCTGGAATCGAACCAGCGACCCTCTGCTTAGAAGGCAGATGCTCTATCCCCTGAGCTACGCGCCCGAATGTGGCCGACACCCCGACGCTACCATGACCGCGCGCTGCGCCGCAAACTTCCGGCAGTGCGAGACTGGCACGCGGCCTGCGCGGTGCACGGGAGCCCGTCGTGGCCTTTTCGGGCCACCCTTTCGCCTCGCCATTCACGGCGGCTACACTGGAATCATGCTGTGCCGGGCTCTCCTCTGGTTGCTCGCCTCCGCGGCTCTCCTTTCCGCTCAGAACTTCCGGCTTTTCCTCAAAGATGGAAGCCACCACTCTGTGCGTGAGTACTCGGTGAACGGGGATCGCGTCCGCTACTACAGCACGGAGCGCG
>Ga0268299_1003736_pt1 | contig 13303 bp, 11 predicted proteins | sample NOBtaG_FD_193484 | JGI IMG/M metagenome (GOLD analysis project Ga0268299, IMG submission 193484) | Activated sludge microbial communities from bioreactor in Nijmegen, Gelderland, Netherland - NOB reactor | ecosystem: Engineered > Bioreactor > Aerobic > Activated sludge | place: Netherlands...
CGGTCGGCGCTGTCGGTTTCCTGCACGCGAAGCGAGACGTTGGTTTCCAGCTCCTTGAAGAGCCGCTCCCGTAAATGGCGCGAGGTGAGGAACTTGCCTTCGCGTCCGGCGAACGGGCTGTTGTTTACTGAGAAGCTCATCTGGACGGTCGGTTCGTCAATGGTGACGCGCGGGAGGGCCACCGGCTGTTCCGCGTCCGCGATGGTGTCGCCGATGTTGACCTGGTCGAGACCGGCTATGGCCACGATTTCGCCCGCTTCGGCCTGTTCGATGTCCGTCCGTTCCAGGCCCGAGTACACCGCAAGATCGGAGACTCTGCCGGGATACTGCACGCCCTCCTTGCCCACGACGACCACCTGCTGCCGTCGCGCGATCGAGCCCGACTGAATCTTCCCCACGGCCATCTTTCCTTTGTAGGAATCGTAAGCCAGGGCCAAGACCAGAATCTGAAGCGGCGCCTTGGCATGCACGGCGGGAGCCGGAATTTTCTGGAGCACCGTGTCGAGCAAGGGGGTAATGTCGGTACCCGGTTTATTCACGTCGAGCGTCGCGAGGCCCTTGATGGCGGACGTGTACACGATGGGAAAGTCGAGTTGCTCGTCCGTGGCGTTCAGGTGCACGAACAGGTCGAACGTGCGATTCACCACGTCGTCGATGACCGCGTCCGGGCGATCGATCTTGTTGATGACGACGATGGCCTTGTGGCCGAGCGCCAGCGCCTTGCGCAGGACGAACGTCGTCTGCGGCATCGGCCCTTCCTTCGCATCGACGAGAATGAGCACGCCGTCGACCATTCGCAGCGTCCGTTCCACCTCGCCGCCGAAATCCGCATGCCCCGGCGTATCGACGATGTTGATCTTCACGTCCTGATAGGTCACGCTGGCGTTCTTGGCCCGTATCGTGATGCCGCGCTCCCGCTCCTGGTCCATCGAATCCATGATGCGTTCGCCCATGTCTTCGATCTTGCGGTGGACCCGGGTCTGCCGCAGCAGGGCGTCGACGAGCGTGGTCTTGCCGTGATCGACGTGCGCGATGATGGCGATGTTGCGGATGTCGTTTCGTCGATCGTGAGGGGCGCGTGAGTGCGACATAGTTTGTCTGTTCGTCCGGCGAAAAAAAAGACGCCCCCTGTCGGGCGTCGCACAGCAGTATACCCGAAGGTCACGCAAGGGAACAAGCGGAACCGAGACGGCGGTTTGCTTGAGTTTTCGGACCTCCCGGGGTATGGTGAACTCCACGAATTCCTACCGATGACCGAGCCCGACAGGGCATCAATCCAATGTCAACGATCGATCGGCCAGTTCAACTCTCGGATACTCCTCGTCGCCCTCCGCCGAGGCGCCCTTGGCGCTGGTGGCAAATCGCCTTGCTGAGTGCGCTCGGGCTGGGGTTGGCGGGGGTGCTTGCCGTTGCAGGTTTGCTCTGGCAGTACTCCCAGGACCTGCCGGACCTGAATCAGCTGCAGAACTATCAGCCGAGCCTCGTCACGCAGGTGTATTCGTCCGACCGCCAGCTGATCGGGCAATTCTTCATCGAACGCCGGATATTGACCCCGCTCTCGGCCATCCCGGAGCATCTCCGGCGGGCCGTCATCGCGGTCGAGGACGTCCGGTTTTTCGAACATCCGGGGTTGGACTACATCGGCATTCTACGGGCGGCCTGGACGAATGTGCGCCGCGGGGGAAAAGTTGAAGGCGCCAGCACGATCACGCAGCAGCTGGCCCGTTCGCTCTTTCTCTCCTCCGAACGGACGTTCGATCGAAAAGTACGGGAACTCGTGGTGGCGTATAAGATGGAGCTCGTGTCGTCCAAGGAACAGATCCTCGAACTCTATCTCAATCAAATCTATTTCGGCCAGGGCGCCTACGGAGTGGCCTCCGCGGCTCAGTCGTACTTCGGCAAGGATTTGTCCGCGCTGACGGTGGCGGAAGCCGCGTTTCTCGCGGGTCTTCCCAAGTCTCCGAATCATTTTTCTCCGTTCAAGAACTTTGAGCGAGCCAAAAAGCGCCAGGAGCACGTGTTGTTCCGTATGGAAGAGGCCGGATTTCTGACTTCCGCTGAACGCGAAAGATCTGCAGCGGAACAGCTGAACTTTCGACGGCCCGGCAGCGAGCAGATTGCGCCGTATTTTGTCGAGTATGTCCGCCAGATGTTGATCGCAAAGTACGGGGAAGCCATGGTCTACAAGGGCGGACTCAAGGTCATGACGACCCTGAATCTCGAGATGCAGCAGGCGGCGGAGGCCGCTTTTGCCGCGGGATTGCGCGAGATCGATAAGCGGCAGGGCTGGCGCGGGCCCGTTCGGACGGTGGATGTGTCTTCCGCGCCTCCGGCCGCGGCCGTGGGCGCATTGTCTCAGCCGCTGAAAGCGGGAGACTATCTGGAGGCCGTGGTCGTCAAACCCGGCAAGGATTTCTACTTCGTCCAGATCGGAGACACCCAGGCCCGGTTGGCGTTCGACGACATGGCCTGGGCCAAGCGGAGGCTGACGGGGCCGGATGTGACCAAAGACTTCGTCGTCAATCCCAATCCGAAGCAGATTCTCAAGCCGGGCGACGTGGTCGAGGTCGCCGTCAAAAAAATCGAAAAGGACGCCGTGCTTGTGCAGTTGGAGCAAACTCCGCTTGTCGAAGGGGCGCTGGTCGCAATGGAGCCCGGCAAGGGCGCCATTCGGGCCATGGTCGGGGGATTCGACTTCAATCGCAGCGAATACAATCGTGCGGTGCAGGCGCACCGGCAGCCCGGGTCCGCCTTCAAGCCGCTCATCTACGCGGCGGCCCTCGATCAGGGCATGAGTCCCGCCTCCGTGGTGCTGGATGCGCCCGTCGTGTACGAGCAAGTGGAAGAGGAGAAGACGTGGAAGCCGGAGAACTACGGCAAGAGATTCCACGGCATGGTGAGCCTGCGCGACGCGTTGGCGCAGTCGCACAATCTGGCGACCGTCCGCTTGTTGGAGAAAGTCGGCGTCAAGAACGTCATCGAGTTTTCCAAACAGGTCGGGATCTCCAGCCCATTGGCGGCCAACTTGTCTCTGGCCCTTGGATCTTCCTCGGTGGGTCTGATGGAATTGACCTCGGCGTACGGGGTCTTTCTCAATCAAGGCAATCGCGCCGAACCCTATGCGATCTTCTTCGTGAAGGATAATCAGGAGAAGGTGCTCGAGCTCGCGGAGCCCGAAAGCCAGGAAGTCATTTCAAAGGAAACGTCCTACCTGATCACCAACATGATGGAGGACGTCGTGCAGAAGGGGACCGGGCAGGCGGCCAAGGTGTTGGGACGCCCGGTGGCGGGAAAGACCGGCACGACCAACGATTTCATCAACGCCTGGTTCATCGGCGGCACGCCCAATCTGGTTACAGGCGTCTTCGTGGGCTTCGACGACCGCCGTTCCCTGGGTGAAACGGAATCCGGCGCTCATGCGGCGCTGCCGATCTGGATCAATTTCATGAAGACGGCGCTGAAGCAGGTGCCGGTGGTGCCGTTCGTCATCCCGGAAGGCATCACGTTCGTCAAAGTCGACCCTTCGACGGGCCTGTTGAACAACGACCCGGAGGATCAGCCCGGCAACGTGGAAATATTTACGAAGGGCAGCGAGCCGACGCAGGCGGCCCAGCGGCGGTTGGATCCGACGGATTTTTACAAGTTGGACCAGATGGCGGAAGGAAGTCAGTGAGGCAGGCGGACCGACGCGTCTCAGGCCTGTGAATCTTTGAATTCTTCGTGCCAAGCCATCTGAATCGTTTCGAGAATCTTCTCGTTCGATTTCTTGGGATCGTCTTTGAAGTCCGGCAGAGCGACGATCCAGGCGTGCATATCGGTGAAGCGGACGGTGAGGGGATCCGTGTCGGGGTGCTCTTCCACCAGCCGAATCGCGATATCCTCCGTATCCTGCCATCGTAGGTCCATCGAGTCTTCCTCCAGTCGTTCGGGCGCCCCCGCAGAAACGTGCCGTGGCCGTCGCGGATCCCGATTCAGGTCACTTCCGAAACTTTCTTGCCCTGCAATCCCCGTTTCAGCGAATGGTTCAGCAGCACGACGGTCAGATTCTTCGCCGCCTGCTCCAGTTCGGCCATTTTCCCTCTGATCACCTTCGGGTCGCTGCCGTCTTTGGCACCCGCCAGGTTCGAGACCGCCGTCCGTACCGTGGCGGCTTCTTCCGGTGAAATCAGCGCGGCCCCTTCTTCCAGCGATTTTTCCGTGGTGGTGATCAGCGCGCCGGCGTCCAAGCGGGCCTCGATGAGCTTGCGGGCGTTGACGTCGTCCATGGCAAACTTGAATGAGTCCTCGATCATGTGCTCGACCTCTTGGTCGGACAGGCCGTAGGAGGGCTTGACCTCGATGGACTGGCTCTGTCCCGTCCGCATGTCTTTGGCGGTGACGTTCAGGATGCCGTTAGCGTCGATGAGGAAGGTGACTTCGATGCGCGGGACCCCGGCCGGCAGGGGGGGAACCTTGAGACGAAACCTCGCCAGGCTGCGATTGTCTTTGACGAGTTCCCGTTCCCCTTGCAGGATATGTATGTCGACCCCCGTTTGTCCGTCGACGTATGTCGTAAACATCTCCTTGGCATTGGCAGGAATCGTGGTATTCCGTCGGATCAGGCTGCTCATGACCCCGCCCATCGTTTCAATGCCCAGCGACAGGGGGGTGACGTCCAGGAGCAGCATGTCGGTCGTCCCCCCTCCCAGAATGTCCCCCTGCACGGCTGCGCCGAGCGCGACGACCTCGTCGGGATTCAAGTCGCAGTGCGGTGGTTTGCCGAACAACGCTTCGACCCGTTGACGGACCAGCGGCATACGGGTGGATCCGCCGACCAGGACGACCTCATCGATCTCTGCCGGCGACAGCCCGGCATCCTTCAGCGCCATGCGACAGGGCGACAGCGTGCGATCCACAATGCGCATCGTGAGAGATTCCAGTTGATCGCGGGTCAGCTCGCTCCGATAGATACCCTTGTCGTCCGGCAGCTCGATGGATACGGAGGTAGTCGTCGCATCCGACAGCGTAATCTTGGCCCGTTCCGCTTCGAGCCGAGCAGCTTGGAGGTGGTCCGGGTGGGTTCCCAGGTCGATGCCGTGGATCTTCCGGATGTCTGCAACGAAGGAATCGAGGATCGCGCGATCGAGATCGTCGCCTCCCAAGTGCGTGTCCCCGTTGGTGGCCAAGACCTCGAAGATCCCGTTCTTCAATTTGAGGATCGAGATGTCGAAGGTGCCGCCGCCGAGATCGTAGACCGCGATCGTACCCTGGGTTTTCTCTTGCAGCCCATAGGCCAACGAGGCGGCCGTGGGTTCATTGATGATCCGCAGAACCTCCAGGCCGGCGATCATGCCCGCGTCTTTTGTGGCCTGTCTCTGGCTGTCGTTGAAATAGGCCGGCACGGTAATGACCGCCTTGGTGATGCTTTCGCCGAGATGCGCCTCGGCCCGTGCCTTCAGCTCTTTGAGCACCATCGCCGAAATCTGCGGAGGCGAATAGGTTTTTTCGCCCATTTTGATCCGGATCACACCGCCCTGCTCGCTCACGGAATAGGGGAAATAGGCCAATTCCTCCTGGACGTCCGCCAGTCCCTTGCCCATGAAACGCTTCACGGAATACACGGTTCGCTCGGAGCTGCGCGTCAAGTATTCCTTCGCGGCATCGCCGACGATGAGGCCGTTATCGGTAAGGGCGATGACGGAGGGGACCATCGTACGGCCGTTGCGGCCCGGAATGACACAAGGCCGCCCGTCCTTCATGTAGGCAATCAGCGAGTTGGTGGTTCCGAGATCGATGCCGACGATTCGTGCCATGGGTTGAAGGTATCGTGGTGAATGCCGTTCGCTACTCGATGGTGGCGACGAGGTCGCGAACGATGTTGCCGATGTAGGTGCGGTGCGACAGCAGGTCTCGCATCTCCTTCAGCAGCCGCTCCCGTTCGCTCCGGGACTCGCTGGTCGCCTCGCCGCGATCTTGCAATTGGTCCCATTGCGTAAATAATTTGCGAAGTTGGGATTCGACGGCCTTCGACCGTTCTTCCAGCTTGTGTTGTTCGGACTGAAGGATAGGGCGAAGTCGTTGCGCGGCTTCAGACGCGCGGTCTGCGGCCCGATATTCGTCGAGCGTGTCCTGCAACTCCAGGATCTCCTCGAAGAGATCGGCGGGAGGAGAGGTTCGGATGTCCTTCACGGATCCCGCCTCCAGGGACAGCAGATATTCCGCGCGCTGAATCGGATCGCGGAGCGTCCGATACGCTGTGTTCAGCGTGGCGGCGTTGTCGAGACTGATGGCCTGTTCCGTCTCGCTCTTCGTTTGATAGAAGTCCGGGTGAAACGCCCGGCTGAGTTCGTAGAACGCGGCTTCGAGCTTCTGCACGTCGAGGTTCAGCCGCCGGGGAAAACCCATGCACGTGAAATAGTCGGCGTCCTTGGATACCGGTTGCACTTTGACGCAACGTTCGCAGAAATATTCCCCGGACACTTCCGATTGGCAGTGCCAGCACATGCTGCGGGCCATCTGCAGTTCGCGTCTGCCGGAAGGGTGAGTATGTGGAACCATGAGCAAAAACGGGCATGGCGTCTCGCCATGCCCGCTCCCTACGGCTATTGATCTCGCAACGGCGGCCTTAGGCCGAAAAAGACTCTCCGCAGCCGCACGTCTTGTTGGCGTTCGGATTGACGAACTTAAACGAGCCGCCCATCAGATCCTTCTGGTAGTCAAGCTGGGTGCCCTGAAGATAAATGGCGCTCTTCGCGTCGACGATGACCTTGACCCCGTCGAAATCATAGACCTGGTCGTATTGCCCGATCTTTTCGTCGAAATTGATCGTGTAACTCAGGCCTGAGCAGCCACCGCCTTTCACTCCCAGGCGCAGGCCGCCTTCCGTGAGGCCTTGGACATTGATCAGCCGCTTGACCTCTTTCAAGGCGGCGTCGGTCAGGGTAATGACCGGAGTCTGGGTTGCCGTGTCCTGATCCATGATGAAGGTCCCCTTTCTCGCGCCGGCTTACTTGGCGTCCGACTTCTTGTGATAGTCGGCCAAGGCCGCTTTGATCGCGTCTTCCGCCAGGACGGAACAATGGATTTTGACGGGCGGAAGGTTGAGTTCCTGCACGATGTCGGTGTTCTTGATCTTTTGCGCTTCTTCGAGCGTCTTCCCCTTCAACCATTCGGTGGCCAGGCTCGAGCTGGCGATGGCGGAGCCGCAGCCGAACGTCTTGAACTTGGCATCGACAATCGTATCGTTCTGCACTTTGATTTGGAGCTTCATGACGTCGCCGCACTCCGGCGCTCCGACCATGCCGGTGCCGACGCCGTCCTCGTCCTTCTTGAAAGATCCCATGTTCCTGGGATTATTGAAGTGATCCACTACTTTATCGCTGTATGCCATGATTCGCCTCCGTGAAGATGATTCAACGTTCCGGTTTAAGAATGTTCATTAGTGAGCTGCCCATTGAACCGTTTTCAAGTCGACGCCGTCTTTGGCCATTTCATAGAGCGGGGACATCTCTCGCAGCTTGGTTACTACCTCAATAACCTTCTTAATCGTATAGTCAATCTCTTCGTCGGTGTTGAACCGGCCCAGCCCGAATCTGATCGACGAGTGGGCCAGTTCGGTCCCGACCCCGAGCGCCCGCAACACGTAGGACGGTTCCAGGGTGGCCGACGTACAGGCGGAGCCCGACGACAGCGCGATGTCCTTCATGCCCATCAACAACGATTCTCCCTCGACGTAGGCGAAAGAGATGTTCAAGTTTCCGGGCAGCCGATTGGTCGGGTGGCCGTTGAGGTAGGTTTCTTCCAAAGCTCCCATGATGGCGCTTTGGAGACGGTCCCGCATCTTGGTCAACCGTACGCTCTCCGCCGCCATTTCCTGTCCGCAAATTTCGCAGGCTTTGCCGAATCCCACGATCAACGGCACGGCCAGCGTTCCGGAGCGCATACCCCGCTCATGCCCGCCGCCGTCCATCTGGGCGGCGATTCTCACCCGCGGGTTTTTCTTGCGTACATAGAGGGCTCCAATGCCTTTGGGGCCGTAAATCTTGTGGGCCGAAAAAGACATAAGGTCGATGCCCATGTCCTGGACGTCCACCGGAATTTTCCCAACGCCTTGCGTCGCATCGCAGTGGAACAGGACGCCCTTTTCTTTTGCGATTTTTCCGATCTGCTTGATCGGGTTGATCGAGCCGATTTCGTTGTTGGCCAGCATGACCGAGATCAAAACGGTCTTGTCGGTGATGGCATTGCGCACGTCCTCCGGGTTGACCATGCCCTGCTTGTCGACCTGCAACAGCGTCACGGTGGCCAAACCCTTTGCTTCCAGCGTCTTGACGGTATCGAGCACGGCACGGTGTTCGGTCACCGCGGTAATGATGTGCGAGCCCTTTTCCTTGTACATCTCGAGCACGCCCTTGATCGCCAAATTATCGGATTCGGTGGCGCCGCTCGTGAAGACGATTTCCTTGGCGTCGGCATTGATCAGCTTGGCGATCTGCTTCCGAGCGGTGTCGATGGCCTCTTCGGCAGCCCATCCGAAGGCGTGGTTGCGGCTCGCGGCATTGCCGAATTTTTCGGTGAAATACGGGAGCATGGTTTCCAATACACGGGGATCCATCGGGGAGGTGCTGTGGTTATCGAGGAAAATTGGAAGCTTCATCATTCAACTCCTTGCGCCGTGGATGACTGAATAGTAATGAGCGGTGTGCCGCCCAGCATGTCCTGGAGGGTCATGCTGTTCAACAATTGATAAATACTGTCCTGCACCTTCAATAATGGTGTCCGGATATTGCAGTGCTCCCGCTGCAAGCACACATCACCGTCTTTTTCATGGGAGCAATCGGTGATACCCAACGGACCTTCAATGCTTTCAAGAATTTGCGCGATCGTAATCTGGCTCGCATTTCGCCCCAGCACATAGCCACCCTTGGGACCATTGTGACTTTCAATCATGCCGTTCTTCGCCAGGGTCTGCAGCACCTTTGCGAGGAGTTCCAGCGGGATATGATATTCCTCTGCGATCTCCTTTGTGTTGACAACGCGCCCGGGAGTGAGATCGCCAAACTGGACCGAAGCAATGTGCTGAAGGGCCATCAACGCGTAATCTGCTTTCTTCGAAATCTTCAACATGACTATTGCCGATCAGTTTGATCGGAGACTATAATGATCTCCGACTAGATAGGTCGGATTAACGATAGCACGGGCTCTTCAACAGTGTCAACCAGCGGTAGAGTCGAGTCCACGTAGATCGGCTGGGTCGAGCGCGAAGAAAGGAACAAGGTCAATGGGAGGAACGAATCCGTATATTGAGAAAAGCGACGTCGATCTACCGACGCGCCCATATACCGTTACCTTTGTGGCCCCAAACGGCGAGGTCACAAAAGTGCAGGTCGATCCGAACAAGATTCCCTATGGAATGACGGGGTTACCGGGCAGCCTACTGGATATTGCCATGGGAAATGGCATCGAGCTGGAGCACGTCTGCGGAGGCGTGTGCGCTTGTTCCACCTGCCATGTGATCGTTAAACAAGGTTTGGAGAGTTGCAACGAAGGCACGGACGATGAATTGGACCAACTCGACGAAGCTCCGATGACGACGCTGCAATCCCGCCTTGGTTGCCAGTGCGTACCCAACGGGACCAAGGATATCGTGGTGGAGATTCCCGCTGTAAATAAGAATCTGGTCAAGGAAGGTCATTGAAAGATCGGAGGCTTCCTCTGAAATACGAGTCCACCGTACGCAGTGCCCCGGCTTCAGACGGCTAGCGTCATGCCCGGCCGGGTCATTCAGTCATACGTCTCAGTCTTGACCTCCTTCCGTTCATATCCTGACTCGACGAAATATGCTCGCAGCGGCCGCACGAATTGTTTTGTTCCGCACAGCATGGGCAGCATCTGGGGCCCTCCGTTCATCAGGGGGCGTAGCATGGAGAGGACCAGGTCCACGGCCTGCTGCTCTCCGCCGGCCGCGACCAGCGGCAGGTAGCGGAACCCTGGATGGTGGACGGCCAAGGTCAAGAATTCGTGATGAAACAAGAGATCGTCCTCGGCCGGCGCGACGGCGATCAGCAAGACCGAGTCCATTCGATGGTGCGCGTACATCTGCTTCAGCATGCACCGGATGGGAACCAAGCCGGTAAAGCGGCCGATAAACAAGAGTTCACGATCGAGCTGGCTCGGGAGCGTAAAGTTGCCGTATGGACCCGACAATTGGATAGCATTGCCCGGACTCAGCCCATAAAGATAGCCGGATCCCAACCCGTCGGTGACCCGATCCAATATCAGCGTGAGCTCCCCTGAGGCCGTACCAGGCGCCGCCATCGAGTACGCTCGATTGAGCGGTGGGTTAGGACCCACGGGGAGCTTGAGCGACACCCATTGGCCGGGGGCGAACGAGAGCGGGCGCTCCTTCGGAAGAAGCACCAGTTGCCGGACATGCGGGGTGAGATTGGTGACCGACAGCAGCGTGGCCCACTGGGTGAATTCCGCCATGGATTCGATTCATAGCAGAAGGGCGTGCTGGAAGGAAGGTGCGTGTCATGAGTGCGTTGCTGTACAAGCATTTTCAGCCCGTGCTATAGATACGCCCCGCCGCAATCACATTGAAAAGCATATCGAAAAGGTAAAACCATGACCCAGGTTCGTGTCCGATTCGCACCGAGTCCTACGGGGTTTCTCCATATCGGCGGGGTCAGGACGGCTCTCTTCAATTGGCTCTTTGCCCGCCAGCAGCACGGCGTGTTCGTCCTGCGAATCGAAGATACGGATCAGGACCGGTCGACGGAAGAATCGATCGCCGCCATCATCGAAGGGATGAAATGGGTCGGACTCGATTGGGATGAAGGGCCTTTCCGCCAGACGGAACGCATGGATCTCTATCGTCAGCATGCGGTGAGATTATTCGACCAGGGAAAGGCCTATTGGTGCGTATGCAAGCCCGAAGAGTTGGAGACGCGTCGACGAGAGGCCGAGGCAAAGGGGCTCTCTCCGCGCTATGATGGTCGTTGCCGCAATCTCGGCATCACCCAACCAAGTGGCGAAGCCGCGCTGCGGTTCAAGGCGCCGCAGGATGGCCAGACCGTCGTGGACGACCTGATCAAGGGGAAAGTCGTCTTCGACAATTCGGTATTGGACGATCTCATCATCCTCCGGTCGAACGGCTATCCGACGTATAATTTCTCAGTCGTCATCGACGATGCGTTGATGCAGATCACCCACGTCGTCCGTGGGGACGACCACCTGACCAATACGCCTCGCCAAGTCCCGATCTTCGAGGCTCTCGGTTTTCCGATCCCCCGTTTTGGCCATCTGCCGATGATTCTCGGATCGGACAAGGCCCGGCTCTCGAAGCGGCACGGGGCGACGTCGATTATGGCCTACAGGGATATGGGATATCTGCCGGATGCCATGGTCAACTATCTGGTTCGGCTCGGATGGTCCCACGGCGATCAGGAGGTCTTTACCAGGCAGGAGTTGATCGAAAAGTTTTCCTGGGACCACGTGCAGAAGTCCGCCGCGGTCTTCAGCCCGGACAAGCTGCAATGGTTGAATGCCGAATATATCCGGACCAGCCCGCCGGAGCAGGTGGCCGATGCGCTGATCCCTCTCCTGGAATCGGCGGGACTCACGGAGCAAGTTCAAAGGGTTTCGAGGACATGGCTGGCCGAGCTTGTCGTGTTGGTCAAGGAGCGGGTCAAAACGCTGGCCGACATGGTGACGTGGGTCACACCTTATTTCGGTGAAACGGTTTCGTTCGACGAGGATGCCGCCAAGAAATTCCTGACGCCGGCAGTCGCTCCGCTTCTGGCAAAGCTGCTGGCTCGGTTCGAGGCCTTTCCGACCTTTTCGAAGCCGGAATGGGAAGATACCTTGAAGAAGCTGGTCGAAGAAGAAGGGTGGAAGATGGGGCAGCTGGCGCAGCCGGTCCGTGTCGCGCTCACCGGTCGCACGGCGAGTCCGGGTCTCTTTGAGGTGATGGACGTGCTGGGCCGGGACCGGACTCTTTTGAGATTGCGCAAAGGACTTGAAAAGGCCCAAGCTGTTTGAGTCGAGTCAGTAGGGTTACCCGCCCGGCGCGGTGGGCGGAAGACTAAGTCGGTTGGCTTGACGGAATCGGGACCCGTATATTACTGTGAATGCCGGTTGGGGGATCGTCTAGCGGTAGGACGTCAGTCTCTGGATCTGACTACCTAGGTTCGATTCCTAGTCCCCCAGCCAATATCTCTCTTTCATGTCTCATCGGTCCTCGTGAAGCCCCATGCCGCGCTGGGGGATCGTCTAGCGGTAGGACGCCGGCCTTTGGAGCCGGCTACCTAGGTTCGATTCCTAGTCCCCCAGCCAATATCTTTCCCTATACTCTCCGCAGGTTGCAGCCTCTCATCCTCTGCGGTCCTCTCCTGCTCCGTGGGCGTGGTAGCAGTTTTGGTAGCGGTCTCAATCAAACTTCCTCGGTTCACTGCCTCACGAAGATGCTCCCGGGAGAGGTGGGAATATCGCAGGGTCGTTTGAATGTCCCGGTGCCCCAGGATCTCCTTCACCGACACCAAATCGACACCAGCCATGACTCGGCGGCTCGCGGCCGTATGTCGCAGCGTGTGCCAGCAGGCGCCCTGAATGCCCACCTGCCGCAGATACGGCGTGTAATGGTGATTCACGAAGCTCTGCGGGTTCCACGGCTCCAGGGCATCCTTCGGGCTGGGGAACACCCAGGGCGAGCGAGTGAAGCTGTCGAGCGTGCGCAGGATCGTTAACGCGCCGTCGCTGAGGGGGACATGCCGGGTCTTGCCACCCTTCGGGAGGGGAAGCGTGGCAATCCGGGCTTCAAGATCGACCTGATCCCAGCGCAGCCGAAACTGCTCGTCTCGCCGCATCCCGGTCTCGACAGCAAACGCCACGAGACGCCAGTGCTCAGGCAGCATGAGCTGCTCAAGCTGCGTCAATTCCTCCTCGTTCAGAAAGCGCGTCCGACGTTCTTCCGGTAGGAACTTGATGGAGGAGACAGGATTCCTGGCCAGCTTCCCATCCTTGATGGCCAACATGAGCACACGACGCAGAAACGTGAAGTGTCGATTGATGGTGGCATCGCTCCACTGCCGCCGGCCCGCCATGGCCTTCGGTGAGCCCAGTGGAACCGGCCGAAGCCGAGCCCGCATCTTGGCTTGAATCCGTCGCAAGTCCTCCGTGGAGATGTCGGCGAGCAGCCGCTTTCCCAACAGAAAGGACCATCGACGCCCGTACCGGCGCTCATTGTCTATGCTGCGACTGGTCGATCCCTCCAGACACCGGAGCATCCACGCCCTGAGTGTGAGGTCCTTTCGCGGGGCGAATT
>Ga0268299_1003737_pt1 | contig 13295 bp, 11 predicted proteins | sample NOBtaG_FD_193484 | JGI IMG/M metagenome (GOLD analysis project Ga0268299, IMG submission 193484) | Activated sludge microbial communities from bioreactor in Nijmegen, Gelderland, Netherland - NOB reactor | ecosystem: Engineered > Bioreactor > Aerobic > Activated sludge | place: Netherlands...
AGGCGCACAGTTTGTGCGCCCTACGAGCATCATTTTACATCAATTGAGGTAAAACCTACCCCGGATACCCGCCGCTGGCGTCAATCGTGCCGCGTTCTTCGGAGACGCGCTTGGCGTAATTGTCAGCGCGGTAAGCCGCCATTGGGTCGGGATCGCGTCCGATTTCGATGCGCGCCTGAGCCAGTAATGGACGCACATCCGTCTCATAGGCATCAACGAGAACGCGGTGCGCGCCCAAAACGTCGCCTTCAAGCTGCCGCTGCGCCAATAATTTACGATCCACAATCAGCGCTTTGGCGTAGGCCGTCTGGCAGTTGAGGATGCTGACGAGCATGGCTTCCAATTTCGGCTCAATGTTGTGGCTCTGGTCGATCATATAGGCCACGTCTTTCGCCAGATCGCCCGCCGACACCAATTCGTGATAAATTTCGAACAGTTCGAACGGGTTATTCGTGCCGACGATCAGATCGTCATCGGCGTAGCGGCGCGCGTTGAAATGGAAGCCGCCGAGCCGCCCCTCATCCAGCAAGAAAGCAACAATATGCGCGATGTTCGTCCCCTGCGCATGGTGTCCGGTATCGACCAATACCTGTGCCTGTGGGCCGAGTTTCAGGCAGCAGGCGTAGGACATGCCCCAATCGGCGAGGTCAGTGTGATAAAAAGCAGGCTCGAAAAATTTGTACTCGATCACCATGCGCCCGCCAGCAGGCAGATGTTTATAGGTTTCGGCGAAGGCTTCTTCCATGCGGTGTTTGCGTTCGCGAATGCTGTCCTGTCCAGCATAATTCGTGCCATCCGCGAACCACAAACTCAGAATTTCGCTGCCCGTCTTACCCATAATTTCGCAGCATTCGACCATATGCGCCAGCGCTTCCTCACGCACCGCGCCAGAGGGGTTGGTGATGCTGCCGAGTTTATACTGGTCATCCTGAAACACGTTCGGATTGACCGCGCCGATGCCCACACCCTGTGATTTAGCATATTCCGCCAGTCCAACCCAATCATCAGTCTTGTCCCAGGGAATGTGGATCGCGACGGTGGGCGCAACGCCTGTCAGCTTGTGGATATAGCCCGCGTCAGCTAATTTTTCGTGGATATTGCGCGCCGCGCCCTTCCACGAGAACACTTTGAAGCGCGTGCCACTGTTGCCATATCCCCACGACGGCGTTTCGATATGCTGCGTTTTAAGTTTCTCTTTGACCGCTTCGACATCGATTCCCTGCTGAGTCAGGCGCTCGGCAAGATGTTTATATTCAGCTTCGACATTCATTTTGTTTTGTCCTTGAGCAAAAATGGGTAAAATCAATTATGTTTTGTTTCATTCCTTTTCAGATTATCGCTTCGAGAAAACGATGTCAACTATACCTGAACCTTTATTTGTTGCGGAACGGCGGCGCGCCATCCTCGAACAGCTTCGTCAAAATGGTCGTGTCTCCGTTAAAGAATTGAGCGATTCGATGAATGTCAGCACCGTGACGATTCGCCATGATTTACGAGCCTTAGAAGATGATGGGCTGCTCGAACGCACCTATGGCGGCGCTGTCCGCAGACAAGTTGAAGGCAGTTTTCCGCCGGAACTCTCGTTCGACGTGCGCAATACCCGCAATGCTGAAGCAAAAAATGTGATTGGCGCGGCAGCGGCGAAGCTGGTACAGGAGGGCGACAGCATTGCCCTGGACGCCAGCACAACAGCCTACGCGCTCGTCCCCTATCTTAAAGGCATCAACCGGCTCACCATCGTCACCAATAATCTGATTATCGCGCAAAGTTTTCTCGATCACCCTGGCATCGAAGTGTTGATTCCCGGCGGCAGACTGCGAAAAGATTCGGTCTCGATTGTGGGTCATCCAGACGGCCTGCCGGACATTAATCTGAATCTGGGCTTTTTTGGGGCGCGCGGCGTCTCGATGCTCGGCGGCATCAGCGACATTGACCCCGATGAAGTCGCCATGAAGCAGGCGATGATCGCCCGCTGCGTCAAAACCGTGATTATCGTGGACAGCAGTAAGTGGGGGCAGGTCGCGCCGTACACAGTCATCCCCGGTCATCATGCACACCGTATCATCACCAATGACAATGTCCCGCTCGATCTGGTCGAAGACTATCGCCAGCAAGGCGTTCAGGTCGATATTATCCCGCTCGGCAGTAGAACGCTTTAATCATTTTCAATCATTTTCAGATAAACTCTTTAATCACTCTCAGGCAGAACCTTAACCGCAAAGAAAAGAGAATTTTTGATGAGTCAAAAAAATGTAATCGCCGTCGATTTGGGCGCAGAATCCGGGCGCGTCATCCAGGTCGGGTTTGATGGCGAACGCCTGACACTCGAAGACATTCACCGTTTCCCCAATATTCCGGTGCAGGTGGGCGGGACGCTCCATTGGGACGTGCTGCGCCTCTGGCATGAGATTATGACAGGCATCCACATGGCGGCGTCCGACGCATCGAGCATCGGCGTCGATACCTGGGGCGTCGATTTCGCCCTGCTGGATCGTGACGGCAAGCTGTTGGGCAATCCGGTTCATTACCGTGACCAGCGCACCGAAGGCATGATGGAATGGGTTTTTGAGCGAGTTCCGCGCCGCACTGTTTTCGAGCGAACCGGGATTCAATTCATCATTTTGAATACGCTTTACCAGATTGCCAGTGTTGCCCATGCCAAAAGTCACCAGTTGGAAATCGCCAGCACATTTCTGACGATGCCGGATCTGATTAATTACTGGCTCACGGGGGTGCGTGTCTGTGAATTCAGCAACGCCACGACGACCCAGTTTTACAACCCCCGCACCGCCAACTGGGATTTTGAGACACTCGCAGCGCTGGGCGTCCCGACGCATATTTTTCCAGAAATTGTGCAGCCAGGGACACACATTGGCACATACAACGACATCCCCGTCATTGCCCCTGCCGCGCACGACACAGGCAGCGCAGTTGTCGGCGTCCCGGCAACCACTTCAAATTTTGCCTATCTCAGCAGCGGCACATGGAGCTTGCTCGGCCTGGAACTTGATGAACCAGTCATCAATGATGCGGTCTATGCCGCCAACCTCACCAACGAGGGCGGCGCTTATAACACAACGCGCTTTTTGAAAAATGTCGCAGGCTTATGGCTGGCGCAGCAGTCACGTGCGACCTGGCGCGAACAGGGCGACGATTACAACTACGAACAGTTAGCCACCGAAGCAGCGCACGCCGAGCCTTTCCGCAGTTTGATCGACCCCGATGATCCCGCATTTTTGCCTCCTGGCGATATGCCCATGCGAATCCGCGACTTTTGCCGCCGCACGGGTCAACCCATACCAGAAACCGTTGGTCAGGTCATGCGCACGATCTACGAAAGCCTCGCGTTAAAATATCGCCTGGTGCTGGAAAATCTGATTACGCTCAGTGGGCGCGCCGTTGACCATCTGCACATCATCGGCGGCGGTACGCAAAATAAATTGCTCTGCCAGATGACGGCGGACGCTACCGGGCGCGTCGTGCTGGCGGGGCCGATTGAAGCGACGGCGATGGGCAACGCAATTGTCCAGCTCATCAGCCTGGGGGAACTGGCAAACATCAGTCAGGCGCGCGAAGTCCTCAGCCATACCGTGAATCTCGCCCGCTATGAGCCACAGCAGTCGGGAGCATGGTCAGAAAATTTTGAACGCTTCAAAACACTGGTGAAAGCATGATGACCGACTCGCTCGATTTATTAGTCGAAATGACCCGCACCCTCGGTCAACCGCATCTGGATTACGTGATTATTGGCGAGGGCAACACCTCCTATCGCATTGACGACGACACGTTCTTCGTCAAAGCCAGCGGTCAGCAGATGAATGGCATCGCGCGCGAGGGATTCGTCGCCGTTCGCTTTGCGCCGATTCTCGACTTGCTCGAAAATCCGTCGAATGATCGCGACTCTATCCAGCAGGCCATGATGGCGGCGCGCGTGAATTTGGACTCCCCCGCCCGCCCATCGGTAGAGGTTACGTTTCATGCGATGCTGCTGGCAGAATGCGGCGTTCGATACATCGCGCACACGCACCCGACAGCCGTAAATCGCATATTATGCAGCACCCGCGCCGAGCAGTTCGCCTACAATCGTCTGTTTCCTGACGAGTGCGTGTTGTGCGGGCCATCGTCGGTTTTCGTACCCTATGCCGACCCTGGCTTGCCGTTAGCATTAGCAATTCGCGAAAACACGCGCGCCTATATGGACGAAAACGGCGAAGCACCCAAAGTTATTTTGCTCAAAAATCACGGCCTGATCGCGCTGGCACAAACGCCCACCGAAGCGCTGAATATCACGGCGATGTGCGTCAAAGCAGCGCACATTTTCGCGGGTGCGTGTACGGTTGGTGAACCCGTTTTCATGTCGCAGGAGGATATTCGGCACATTTATAAGCGCCCGGACGAAATTTATCGGCGCGGCATGTTCGTCGGCAGGAAAGATTAATCGTGCGCTATCGGATCGCGACGCCGGACGATGTGCCACTGCTGGCGCGTATGAATCAACACCTGCGCGAAGATGAACAAAGCCGCTGGGAGTTGACGATGGAACAGCTTGAAAGCCGGATGCGCGGGCTGCTGGAAGATGGCTATACGGCGGCAATTTTCGAAAATTATGATTCGGCACTCGCCTACGCGCTCTATCGACCCGTCGAAGGCGGAATTTATCTGCGCCAATTTTTCGTCAGCCGTGACCATAGACGGCAGGGTATCGGCAAAGCGGCGATTCAACAGTTAATCACCGAAATCTGGCCGCCGGACGCGCGGATTACGCTGGATGTGCTGGTTCAGAACCAACGCGCCGCCGATTTTTGGAAGGCTCTAGGATTTTCCGAATATGCGATTACACTTGAACTGGTCAAAACACCAAAAGCGGATTGAATCACACCACGAGGCAAAGTCACATGCAAAATCTCCCGTTTGATAAACCCGGCAAATTTTACCGGGGCAATCTCCACACACATTCCACCCTCTCCGATGGGCATCTCTCGCCCGAAAAAGTGTGCGAGTTTTACCGCAACTGCGGCTACGATTTCATCGCGCTCACCGATCATTTTCTCAAAGCCTATAATTACCCAATATCCGATACCCGCCCCTACCGGACGGACGATTTTACAACCATCATCGGCGCGGAACTGCATTCGGGGCAAACCGAGTTAGGCCGCTTGTGGCATATCCTCTCTGTCGGCCTGCCGTTTGATTTCGCGCAGCCAACCGAGGGCGAAACTGGCCCGCAGATCGCCGCCCGCGCGATGGCTGCTGGAGCTTATGTCGCCGTCGCCCATCCCTACTGGTATAACCTGACCGAAACCGATGCGCTCTCGCTAGGGCCTGCCCACGCCATCGAAATTTACAACGGCACGTCGGAAGATCATAATGATCGCGCTGATAGCTGGTACATGCTCGAAATGCTGCTCGAACGCGGGCATCGTTACTTCGCCTGCGCCACCGACGACGCCCATTTCAACCCGGATCGCTACGACGCGGCGATTGGCTGGGTTTACGTCAAAAGCGAAGCCCTTGAGCCAGATGCGCTTCTCCAGGCATTGATCGATGGGTGTTCCTATTCCAGCACCGGGCCGCAAATTTTTGATGTTCAGCTTGAACCTGGCAACAAAATCACCGTAAAATGTTCGCCCGCCAGCCGCATTTTCGTGACCGGAACGGCCTACACCTCGCGCACCGCCTGGGGCAACGGCATCCGTGAAGCCACGCTGGACATCAGCAATTTTGACAGCCCGTACTGCCGTGTCACCGTGCGCGACGCGAATGGCAAGCGCGCGTGGTCGAATCCGATCTGGTTCTAAATACAAAATCTTTAACGCAAAGGCGCAAAGGCGCAAAGAACGCGAAGAAACGCAAAGAAACGCAAAGAAAAAAACTTTGCGACCTTTGCCACTTTGCGACCTTTGCCACTTTGCGATCTTTGCGTTGAATCATTGTATCGGTTCGAGCAGCGCTTTAATTTGCGGCAGGCAGCGTTCAGCCTCGGCGATCCCGGCTGCAAGCGGCGATTTAAAATCTTTGAAATCCAACGAGCCATATTTGCCGACATCCGGGCGCAGCAGGACATCCGGCGGGTGCGCGGCGATGCGCGTCGTGTGCAGATTCCAGGTCATGATGCGGATCGAGCGCCACAGCGACGACACCATGCTCGGCGATTTTGAAATCGGGTTCGCCGCCAGCAGGTTAAACGGCAGTTCAACGCCCATAATCGCCCCCAGCGGGTCTGACCAGCCGTTTTGCTCAAGCTGGGGGTAAATATCGACGGCAATCATTTTTTCCGCGCCCTGCTCAAACGCAATGTGAGTCGCGAGGCTGTCGATCACGCCGCCATCGGCAAGCTGCATCCCATCGATTTCAACAGTTGGAAAAACAGCCGGGACAGCGCTGCTTGCCAGCAAAGCCGGAGTCACCAGACCACCGCTCAAGGCGACCTCATGCCCGGTGAGCATATCAACCGCCATGACAATCGTCGGGATTTTCAGGTCGGTGAAAATTTTGCCCTTCAGAACCGTTTCGATCTGTTCTTCAACCACACGCTGGCGGGCGCGGGCGCTGAACAGATTCAAGCTAAAGAGCGAATTGCCCTGCCATTTCGCGAAATAGCTTTCCAATTCCTGCGGGGATATGCCGAAAGCGAATAATGCGCCGACAATCGCGCCCATGCTCGTCCCGACGATCAGATCAATCGGAATCCCTTCGCGGACGAGGACTTGCAGCACACCGATATGCGCAACCCCTCGGCTTCCCCCACCGCCTAATACCAGGGCAATTTTGGGCGGCATTTCACGATCTCCTTAAATACGACACATGGGCACAGCGCGCTGCGCCCCTACAGCCAACATTGTTATTTACTCTGGCTTGGGTTCTTCGACCAGCAAGCGACGCAGCACTTTCCCGACAAACGATTTGGGCAAACTCTGGCGAAATTCAATATCCCAGGGGACGGCGTAAGCCTCCAGACGGCGGCGGCACAGATCAAGCAGTTCCTCTTTGGAAAGTGTTGTTCCTGGGCGCGGCACGACGAACGCTTTGACTTTTTGACCGCTTTCCGCGCTGGCGACACCAACCACCGCGACTTCCATCACCTTGCTGTTCTCATACAGCACTTCTTCAATATCGCGCGGGTAAACGCTGTAATTTCCAGCCATAATCGTGTCACGCTTGCGGCTGATGATCTGAAAATAGCCGTCATCGTCCATGACCGCCACGTCGCCCGTATAGAGCCAGCCGTCTTTCAGCACCGATTCCATGTCGCTCGAATGAATCTGCCCCCAATAACCCTGCATGACCTGCGGCCCGCGCACCACCAGTTCACCTATCTGACCGATGGGCAAATCTTCGCCTGTCGCCAGATCGACAATTTTTGCGTCGGTGTTGGGCAGCGGAACGCCAATCGAGCCGACTTTACGGACGCCATAAAGCGGATTCGCGTGGGTGACAGGCGAGCTTTCCGTCAAACCATAGCCCTCGACCAGCCGCCCGCGCGTCAATTTTTCGAACTTTTCTTGCACTTCGACAGGCAGCGGCGCAGCCCCGCTGATACAGGCTTTGATCGACGCCAGCCCATACGAGCGCACGTCCGGCGCATTGTTGATGGCGGTGTAGATCGATGGCACACCCGGAAAAATCGTCGGCTTATATTTTTTGATATGCTCCAACACCTGCTGCAACTCAAACACCGGCAGCAGAATAATCGTCGCAGCCATCGCGATTGGCACGTTCATCGCGCCTGTCATGCCGTAGCTGTGCATAAACGGCAGAACCGATAAAAATATCTCCTGTCCATAGAGCAAATCGGGAATCCAATGGCGCGTTTGCAGCGCATTGGCGACCAGATTGGCATGAGTCAGGCAAGCCCCTTTTGGCTCGTCGGTTGTGCCGCTGGTAAAGACAATCGCCGCTAGGTCTCGGCTGGAAACGTCAACGTTCGGCGACGTAATGAGCTGATCGCGCATCAAATCAGGCATCAGGCGGCCTAATTTTTCGGAGTCTTCACCGCTGGCGCTCTCTTTTCCGGTCAGTCGCTTGAAAACAGCCGGAGGGACAGCAATATCGGCAAAAATGATCGTCTCAACAGAGGTATTCGCCCGCACCGCCTGCGCTAACTCGGCGTAGGGACGCAGCATCACCACCGTTTTCGCGCCCGTTGTTTGAATTTGCCCGATGATTCCGGCAGCGTCGGCGTCAGGGTTGGGCAGCACCACGACACCACCCATTTTCAAGATTCCGTAATAGGCGATAATCATTTGCGGCGTGTTGGGCAAAACCAGCATCACCCGTTCGCCCGGTTGAATGCCCAGCCCGCGCAATGCATGTGCAAATTGGTTGCTTTGCTCGTTCAACTGCTGATACGTCAATTCGCTGCCGTAAAAGCTGACGGCGACACGTTTTGGCAGGCTGTCCGCCGCGCTTTCGAGAAATTTGTAGAGCGGCTGGCGTGGAATCGGAATCGTATGCGGCGTTTCCTTGCTGTAATTCGCCAGCCAGGGGCGCGGATTCGCAAGATGAGCGCTTTTCATACGCCACGAACTGCTCTGTCCGCCGCCGACAAAACGCTCAATCGCGCGGTTGACGGCTTCGTGCCGCTCCAACTGCACCTTATGTTTAGCTGAGCCAACATCATAAAGCTCAGCATTTGGCACCATTTTCCCCACATCATCAAACACGTAACGCGGAAAATAATTATCGCGTTCTCCCGTAATCACCAATGTCGGCATCGTAATATTGCGCAGCAGAGGCCACCCCTGCCACTTTTGCAGATTGTTGGTCATCATGCGCTTCATAACGTGGATTTCGGCGTTCCAGCGCGGACGATAGGGCCAAAACGGGCGAAAAAAAGCCGTCGGGATGCGAAAAACCCAGTTCATGATTTTGGGAAGCGGATATTCGCCAGCCGTCGCGATCAGTACCAATCTTTCTAACCGCTCCGGGTGCGCGTTGGCATATTCGACGCAGATTGCGCCGCCAAACGAGTGACCGACGAGCGTAAATTTTTCAGGCAGGTCGAGCGTTTCGACTATTGCCTGCAAATCCTCGACCATTTCGGGCATCGTATATTTGGTGTAGGGCGCGTCGCTCTGCCCATGACCGCGCAGGTCTGGCACAACGACACGATATTTGTTGGCGAAATAATTAATTTGATATTCCCAGGTTTCAGCACACCCCGCATAGCCATGCACAAAGATGATGGTGCGTTCAACGCCCTCCGGCCACAGGTCGATGACGCTTAACGACTCACCCGGCAGGCCGCGAATCGGCACGTCAACGCGATACAGGCTGAAATCTAATTTAAGAATATCTCGCTTGATGCCCCGTAATTTTTTCTTCATAAAAACAGCTTTTTCTATTAAGGCTTAGCCTCATAATTACCCATCATCATAACCAGCCTGATCCATAATTCCAACTGAACGCTCATCTGTTCGGCAGAACCCCGCGTTATGGGGGCTTACAGTTCGGCAGAGTGATGCTAACCTTCATGACAACTCATTAACATTTTGAGGTCATGTTGTGACGATGAAAAGACACCCCTACAAAAAGGGCATTTACAATTTCCGAACAATTTCCATAAGATATATGTACAGTTACGCATGAATCAGACCATAGGTGAGCTATAATGAATTACCAAAGCAGCAATTAGACATAGGATTAGAGTAACTATGGTTGACCAGAAACAAGCTGCTCACTTTGATATTGTTAAGACTCTCGGTATTCAGGGTTGGGGACATCTCGATCCAATCATTCTCGCCGCGCTTGCCACCGAAGCTCCCCTGCTTCTGGTCGGCCCACACGGCACCGCCAAATCGCTTCTGGTCGAGCGAATCTCCGCCGCACTTGCGCTCTCCATGCGCCATTACAATGCTTCGCTGATTAATTACGATGATCTGGTCGGTATTCCGCTGCCGGATGAAGACGGCGAAACGCTGCGTTTTGTCGCCACCCCCGGCTCGATCTGGAATGCCGAATTTGTCTTTTTCGATGAAATTTCGCGCTGCCGCTCCGATCTGCAAAACAAATTGTTCCCGATTGTGCATGAAAAGCGGGTCAGCGGCATCTTTCTCGACAAACTGCGCTATCGATGGGCTGCTATGAACCCACCCGCGCCGGATGACACCGACGGCAGTTCTGGTAAATATTACGTCGGCTCAGAGCCGCTTGACCCCGCGCTGGCAGATCGTTTTCCGTTTGTCGTATCCGTCCCCAATTGGAATCACCTCAGCAAAGAGGATCGCCGCAGTTTGATTGCCTGGAAAGATTCTGGTGGGCTTTCAGACGAAGACCTGGCGACTGTTTTAGCCGATTATCCGCTGATGGAGTATGTCGAGCGCTGCGCTGATCTCATACCGTCGCTGGAAGCTGAGATGGAATCGTGGCTGAGCGACTATGTGATTTACGTGGTTGACCTGCTCGAACAGGCTAAACTGCCTCAAAGCCCGCGCCGAGCGCGCATGTTAGCCCGTTCTGTCGTGGCTGTCCACGCCGCGCGGTTGGTGCTGGAGGGCGAGGATGCCGACCTGGAATACAGCGCTGAAATTGCACTGACCTACAGCCTGCCGGAAAATGCTGCCGAAGTTCCACCTTCGCTGGCGACCATCGTTGCCACGCACAAGCAGGCCTGGGAAATTTCCGTTCTCGACGAAGATGACGAACTGCGAAAAGTTTTCAGCGAACCGGATGGGATCCAGCGCATTATTCTTGCCGATCAGCTTTACATTGACGACACAAAAATTTCACGCCTGATCACGCAGGCGCTCGGCGAAGTCACCTCCGATGCGCGACGAGTGGGGTTAGCAGTAGCGATATTTTTAGCTTTCCGTGATAAGCGTAACCTCACGTCAGCCGCCTGGGAGCCTCTGGCGCAGCTTGCAGGGCGCGTTTTAGAGCCGCGTGTGATGTCGGCAGCTATTCAGGCTGGCCCCGGTCAGGAAGCGTGGCAGGAAATCAACGCCTGGTTAGGCGGCCTGGAGGATAAGCCCAATATGCGGACTCGCCTGGAGCGAAATTATGTCCTCAGCGGCTACCCGGAATTCTGGCTCAATGAAAATTGGGAAGAAGCCCTTAAACGTTTCCGCAGCGATCTCAATCAGTTTGGAATCAAGGACGCGCCAGCATGACCCAAAAGCCCAATACGCCTACATCGAATCCATTTGGTAATCAGCCGGGTTCGCGTCCACCATCGCCGCTACCCGGCACGAATCGCCCTGGTAATTTGCCTGCGCCGCGCCCAACGCCTGCGCCGCGGACGCCCTATACACCCGGGTCAACGCTGGCGTCGCGATTTGGCCCGGCGCGGACTGCCTGGGAGATTTTGCCGTTCAATTCGACGGTTGTGCGTTTTTCGTTGGAAGGACTCGGCGGGTCATTACAGCGTATCCTGGGGGGCGACCAAAACGCCAACATCGGCACTTATGACTCGATCATTCAGTCCGTCGAAAAAAATCGCGACGCCATGAATGCTTTGGTCACCAGCCTGGAAGCGACCTGGGAAAGTTATGCGCTTAAGGGTGCTATCCTGGTGACTCCCTGGGAGCAGGATACGCGACAGGTGATCGTCACTCATGCGAAAATTGCCAACATGAGGGCAATGTGCCTGCGGGCGCTTGACCCTCTATTGGTTCTCAATGTGCTGGGCCGTTCCCGAACCAATCTGCTTCAGCCGCGCGCACCATTAGCACTGGAGCGCGCCTATCTCGAACGTTCGCTCATCACTGACGACGCACGGCTGCTGGCGCTCGTTCAAAACAGCGGCTATTTTGAGGAAATCATCCCCGAAGAAGCCAAAAATGATGAGGATATTGAGGAATGAGCCAGCCTCGCATGAATATCAACCGGAATGACGATGGGCAAAAACTCATCGCCCGCTTGATCGGCTGCCTGCCTGCGGCAACCTTTGAAATGGAAACACTTTGCCGTCTGGCGGGTGTGAAGGCCAGCCGCGAGGTGCGGACGGCGGCAGTCGAATGTTTGCAGCGCCCACGTATGCTGCTCAACCCTGATTTTGTCGCCCAATTCTGCAAACGTGACGAGCATTTATTTCTGCTGGTGATGCACGAACTCTGGCACATCATTTTGGCGCACACGCGGCTGTATCCCCGTGTGACCGAAATTCACAACATCGCTTTCGACGCGATCATCAACGCAGGGCTATCTCGCCAATTCCCCGCGCCGGAATATCGCGGATTTTTTGACGCCATTAACCCCCCTGATTCCTTCCCTGCTCTGCTGCTGCGTCCGCCGGTGGGCTGGCCTGACAATCCCGAATACCCCACTGACGAAATAGGGCCGCCGGGAACGCGCGAAATTATGGAGCGCCTCTATCCACAGGGCAATCGAAATCCTGGCGCTGATCCGCTGTACGAAGAAATTCTCGATCTGCTGCGGCAGGCTGGGCTGGGGCAGGAAATGGTCGTTTACGTTGAGCCAGTTCTGCTGGGCGACCACGAAGACGCCGAACGTGAGGGTCAGGCCGTTGCCAGCCCGCTTTTCACCGATGCTATGAAAGATTTGGTGGGTAAATGGCCGAAATTTCCGATCATGATCGGCAGAGGCTTGGGCGGCCCGCCATCAGATTGGTACAGCAAGATCGGCACGTCGAGCGAAGAAGCCCGCCGCGCCTTCGCCAAAACGCTGCGACGCTGCCTCGGCCCGCAGGAAGGCCGCTACCGCCGCCGGATGCGTTCACTTGTCCCCGGCATTGGCGGGATGGGCGTCGTCCCCAACGCGCGTGACCGGATGGTTTCAGCGCGAAAATCGTTGGGAGTTCAAGGGCTGCTGTGGAATCAACCTGGACTGGTGCGGGCGCGCGTCCACGAAACGCCGAGCAAAGCCCATGTCTATCTGGATGTTTCCGGGTCGATGATTCAATTGATTCCGCACCTGCTCGGCCTGATTCTGCCCTATGTCATCAACGGGCAGGCTGATGTGTTTCAATTTTCGACGTATGTGGAGCATATGCCGCTGGAAGAACTACGAAAAGCGCGTCTGCGCACCAGCGGCGGCACAGACATCAACTGTGTGTTAATTCATGCGCTCGATGCAAAGCCGCACTTGCGCCGCGCTCTGATTCTCACGGACGGCTACACAGGTGTCCCGCGCCCTGATCTTGCCAGCCGCACCGCCGAGCAAAATCTGCACATTTATGCGGTGCTGCCCGCCGAGTCCGCCTCGACTGCGCAGCTCAAAGGGTTGGCGACGGCGATCATCATTTTGCCGCCGCTGGGCAGATCGCGTTCACCCTGGAATATCGGGCATTAAAGACTACCTCACCCCCAACCCCCTCTCCGAATTCAGAGAGGGGGTTA
>Ga0268299_1003738_pt1 | contig 13280 bp, 11 predicted proteins | sample NOBtaG_FD_193484 | JGI IMG/M metagenome (GOLD analysis project Ga0268299, IMG submission 193484) | Activated sludge microbial communities from bioreactor in Nijmegen, Gelderland, Netherland - NOB reactor | ecosystem: Engineered > Bioreactor > Aerobic > Activated sludge | place: Netherlands...
GCCCCGGCGGTGGTGCGCACCACGCGTCGGCGTGCGGCGCTCTCCACCGATGCGTCGTACCGGTTCGAGCGCGGCATCGATGGGGGCGCAACGGCCGAGATGCTCGCGCTGGGCGCCGCCCTCATTGCGGCGGTCGGCGGGGGGACCGTGATCGCGCAGGGCGTCGTGGGCACGGCGGCCGCGGCGCGCCCCGCGGTGCGCCTGCGCCCCTCGCGTGTCGCTCGACTGCTGGGCGACGCGGTGCCCGGCGCCGAGATCACGGCGTTGTTGCGCGGCATCGGCTTTGCGGTCGCCGATGCCGGCGCCGACGCACTCGACGTCGTGCCACCCACCTGGCGGCACGACATCGCGCGGGAGGTGGACCTCATCGAGGAGGTCGCGCGGCTGCGCGGCTTCGACCGGCTGCCGGACGCGTTGCAGGGTGCACGCCCCGGGACGGTGCCCGACCATCCGCTCTTCACGGCGTATCGGCGGGTGCGTGACGCGCTCGTCGCGGAGGGCCTGCACGAACTGCGGCCGCTGCCGTTCACGGCCGGCGCGGGCGAGGATCCGGCCACGCTGGTGCGCGTGACGAATCCGCTCGCGGAGGACGAACCCTTCCTGCGGGCGCGGGTGCTCGACACACTGGCCCGGCGCGCGGAGTACAACCTCAACCGCATGCAGGGCAACGTGCGCGTGTTCGAGGTCGGCGCGGTGTTCCGGGCACAGGGGCGGGGATTGCCGCAGGAAGCGCAGCACGTCGGGGCACTCATCATGGGCGCGCGCCGGCCGGTGCATTTCAGTGAGCCGCAGCCGCCGGCCTTCGACGCCTGGGATGCCAAGTCGCTCGCCGAGGTGATGGCGCGCGCGGCGCACCCCGCCGCCACGATCACGCTGGTGCCCGGTGACGGGGCCGTGTTGTGGCAGATCGAGGCCGACGCGGTGCGCATCGGTCGGGTGGAGCGCATCACGCTCGACGCGCCGGTGTGGGCCAAGCCGGCGTTCGGCGTGGAGCTGCTGCTGGGCGACGTGCACAACGTGCCCGTCGCGGCGCCGTCAACCAACGTCCACGACGTCGCGCCCGTGCCGGCGACGCACCGTGAGCCGGTGCGCTATCGGGCCCTGCCGACCACGCCGGCCGCCGAGTTCGACCTCGCGCTGCTCGTCCCCGACGCGGTCGCGGCAGGCGCGGTGGAACGGGTGCTGCGTGAGGTGTCCGGCGCGCAGCTGGAACGACTCGAGTTGTTCGACGAGTTCCGCGGTGCCGGCGTGCCCGAGGGCACGCGCTCCCTCGCGTGGCGGTTGACGTTCCGGCACCCGGAGCGCACACTCCGCGACAAGGAGATCGAAGGTCGGCGCGTGCAGCTCCTCAAGTCGGTGGAGGCCCAACTCGGTGTCCGAGCCCGTACGAACTGACGCCTCGGCGCAGGCGTTCCGCGAACTCGAGTTCCTCGTCCGCAACGTGGGCGAGGAGCTCGCGGCGTTCCGCAAGCGGGCGCACCAGGCGGAGACGCGGCTCAAGTCGCTCGGCGGCACGGGGAGCGGCGATGTCGCGGCCGAGGAGCGTGTGGCCCAGCTCGAGGCCGAGAATGCGCGGCTGCGCGCCCGGCTCGCGCAGGCCACCGAACGCACGCGGGCGATGCTCGATCGGGTGCGGTTCCTGCGTCAACAACATGCCTTGGGCGGTGAACCGTGAGCACGCACTCGACGCGGGTGCGGATCGTGGGCGAGGAGTACACGATCCGGTCGGACGTCCCGCCCGAGCACACGCGGGCGATCGCGGCGCACGTTGACGCCGCCATCCGGAAGGTGCTCGAGAGTCCGGCGATCACCGATCCGGGCAAGGCGGCCATCCTGGCCGCGATGTCGATCACCGACGAGCTGTTCCGGGAGCGCGACGCGCAGGCCGCGCTGGCCGATGAGATGCGGAGCCTGTCCGGCGAGCTGCGTCGCTGGCTGCCGCCGGGCAAGCGCGGCGAAGCGCTCTAGCAGGTCACTCGCTCGGTCCCAGGACCGAGGCGACCGCGTCGGACAGCGCACGCACCGTGAACGGCTTCTGCAGGAACCCGATGCCAGGGCGCTCGGGGAACCGGCCGCGCATCTCCTCCTCGCTGTAGCCGCTGTAGAGGATCCCCGCGAGGTCCGACCGGATGGCGAGGATGCGCTCCAGCGCGACATCGCCGGAGAGCGAGGGCATGGTCATGTCGAGCACCACGAGCCGCCACCGGGCTGGCTCGGCCTGCACCAAGGCCAGCGCCTCTCGTCCGTCCGCACACTGCGTGACCGTCAGGCCGAGCCGCTGAAGGGCCCGCGCAGCGACTGTACGAACGGTCGGTTCGTCGTCCGCGAGGATGACCTCACCGCTGCCTTTCCACGAGAAGATGCTCGACTCGCTCACCGCTGGGGTCGGGGTCGATGGTTGGCTGCGCGCAGGCTCCAATGGCATCACTGAAATACGCAGGTTCGATCCGACAGCGCAATATGTAGGGCGAAGGTCACAAATCGGCGCATTCCGACCGGACCGCCGCTCACGTTGCGCTTTGTGAAAAAGCACCCTAGCTTCACGAGCACGTGGGTGCAGAAAGCCCGTAGGTGTTTGCGCTCCCGAGACTTACCTCATCCCTCCCGCTCCCTACGCCGGGGCCGGATCGGTGGGCCGAATCTCGGCGAGTCGCATGACCGATCGGACTCGCGTGCCCTCATTCGTTACGCGGTGCATCGAGCATCGCCTTGCGCATAGAGTGTCGAAATGGAGACCCCGTTCCTCATCGCGATCGCGATAGGCGCCGTGCTCGCTGGTGCCATCCCGGTCGCGTTCGTTTTCGGGCGCAAGTCCGGCCGTGGTGCGGTCGAAGCGGCGCAGCGTGCGGCGGGGCAGTCCGCCGAGCAGGTGGCCAAGCGGATCGTGTCCGACGCCGAGCGCGAGGCCGACTCCGCCAAGAAGCAGGCGCTGTTGTCCGGCAAGGAAGAGGTCATGAAGGTGCGCGAGGCCTGGGAACTGGAGGCCCGCAAGCGGCGCGAGGAGATCGAGCGCGAGGAGAAGCGCCTGGTCGAGCGCGAACAGCAGCTCGACAAGAAGGTGGACCTGGTCGACGGCAAGGAACGGGACCTCGGGCGCCGCGCGAGCGAACTGGGCCGCCGTGAGAAGTTGCAGGAGGAGCGCCAGCAGGAACTCGACGCGCTGGTCGGCGAGGAGCGGCGCCGGCTCGAACAGCTCGCCGGGTTGTCCGCCACCGAGGCCAAGGCGGAACTCATCCGCCGGCTCGAGGAGGAGGCGCAGGCCGACGCGGGCAATCGCATCCGCGAGATCCGCGAGACGGCCAAGCGGAACGCCGACCGCGAGGCCAAGAAGATCGTCGCACTCGCCGTGCAGCGCATCGCCGCCGAGCACACGGCGGAGATCACCGCGAGTGCGGTGGCGCTGCCGAAGGACGACATGAAGGGCCGCATCATCGGGCGCGAGGGGCGCAACATCCGCGCCTTCGAGCTCGCCACGGGCGTGGACGTCATCATCGACGACACGCCGGACACCGTGGTGGTCTCCTGCTTCGACCCGGTCCGTCGCGAGGTCGCCCGGCTGGCACTCGAGAAGCTGGTCGCCGACGGGCGCATCCATCCGGGGCGCATCGAGGAGGTCGTCGAGAAGTCACGCAAGGAAGTGGATGCCTCGATCATCGAGACCGGCGAGCAGGCCGCGTACGAGGTCGGCGTGCACGGGCTGCATCCGGAGATCATCAAGCTGATCGGCCGCATGAAGTGGCGCACGAGCTACGGGCAGAACATCCTGTTCCATTCCAAGGAAGTGGCCTTCCTCGCCGGGATCATGGCGGCGGAGCTCGGACTCGACGTGGCGATGGCCAAGCGCGGCGCCCTGCTGCACGACATCGGCAAGGTGCTCACGCACGACCACGAGGGCACGCACGTGCAGCTCGGCGTGGAGGTGGCGACCAAGTACGGCGAGAACCCCATGGTCATCAACTGCATCGCGGCGCATCACGACGACGTGCCGCACGAGAGCGAGGTGTCGGTGCTCGTGCAGGCGGCCGACGCGATCTCGGGGTCGCGCCCGGGAGCGCGTCGCGAGGCGTTCGAGACCTACGTGAAGCGGCTGGAAGGGCTGGAGAAGATCGCGTCGAGCTACAAGGGCGTCGATCGCGTGTTCGCGATCCAGGCGGGCCGCGAGGTCCGCGTGATCGTGGACCCGGAGAACGTGGACGACAACCGCATGCAATCACTCACCGAGGAGATCGCCCGCCGGGTCGAGTCCGAGCTGCAGTACCCGGGCCAGATCAAGGTCGTGGCGATCCGCGAGAAGAGGGCCACCGACATTGCCCGCTGAACGGATCGACGGCGTCGCGATCGCGGCGCGTGTGCGCGCGACGGTCGCCGCGGATGCGGCGGCCCTGAAGGCCGCCCGCGGGGTCACGCCCGGCCTCACCGTGGTGCTCGTGGGCGACGACCCCGCGAGCGCCGTCTACGTGGCCAGCAAGGAGAAGGCCTGCAAGGAAGCCGGCATGAACGGCGAGACCATCCGTCTCGCGGCGTCGACGCCGGAGGCGGAGTTGCTGGCCGTGATCGACCGGCTCAACGCCGATGCGACGGTGCACGGGATCCTCGTGCAGATGCCGGTGCCCAAGCACATCGATGCGCAGAAGGTCATCCGCCGCATCGATCCGCGGAAGGACGTCGATGGGTTCCACCCGGTGAACGCGGGCAAGGTGCTGATCGGCGACGCCGACGGCTTCGCACCCTGCACGCCGGCCGGCGTGCAGGTGATGCTCGTGGAGAGCGGGGTCGACACCGCGGGCAAGGAGGCCGTGATCCTCGGCCGTTCGACGATCGTCGGCAAGCCCATGGCGGCGCTCCTCATCCAGTCAGGGAAGGGGGCGGACTGCACGGTCACCATCTGCCACTCGCGCACCAAGGAACTCAAGGCGCACACGCGCCGTGCCGACATCCTCATCGCGGCGATCGGCAAGCCGGAGATGGTCACCGCCGACATGGTGAAGCCGGGGGCGGTGGTGATCGACGTCGGGATCAACCGGGTGGACGATCCCACGGCCAAGAAGGGCTACCGGATCGTGGGCGACGTGCAGTACGACACGGTGCGCGAGATCGCCTCCAAGATCACGCCCGTGCCGGGCGGCGTGGGGCCGATGACGATCGCGATGTTGCTGGCGAACACCGTGCGCGCCGCGCGCCTCTCGGTCGGCGCCTGAGTCCGTCCGTGTCGGCGCCGGGCGAGTCTCCCGAGGCGGCCATCAGCGTCCTCGAGCTCAATGAGGCCGCGAAGGCGATCATCGAGGGAGCGATCCAGCGCCTCTGGGTGCGGGGCGAGGTCTCCAACTTCACGAAGCACCGCAACGGGCACTGGTACTTCTCGCTCAAGGATGCGAGCGCGCAGCTGCCCTGCGTCATCTGGTCGCGCGACGTGCGACGCCTGCCGACCGCGCCGACGGAAGGCATGACCGTGATGGCCCGCGGCCAACTGACGGTCTACCCCGCGCATGGGAAGATGCAGTTCATGGTGGACGCGCTCGAGGCCGAGGGCGAGGGGTTGTGGAAGAAGGCCTTCGACGAGACGAAGGCGCGCCTGACCAAGGACGGCCTGACCGATCCGGCGCGGAAACGCCGATTGCCCCGGTTCCCGCGCACCGTCGCGGTCATCACGAGCCCCGACGGGGCCGCGCTGCGCGACGTGATCGCCGTGATCCGGCGGCGGCAGCCCGGCGTCTCGGTCGTGGTGATCCCCGCCGCCGTGCAGGGGGAGACCGCGCCGGACTCGCTGGTGTGGGCCCTGGACCGCCTCGCCCGCTGGGTGCGCGAGAGCCGCGGCGACTCGCCGCTCGTGAGCGAGGCGGCGCGCGCCCTGGCACCCGATGTGCTCATCATCGGGCGCGGTGGCGGCTCACGCGAGGACCTGTGGGCATTCAACGACGAACGGGTCGCGCGCGCGATCGCGGCCTGTCCCATCCCCACCATCTCCGCCGTCGGTCACGAGACGGATGTCACCATCGCCGACCTCGTCGCGGACCTGCGCGCGGCGACGCCGTCGGTGGCCGCGGAGTCGGCGGTGCCGGTGCTCGCCGAACTGCGCCAGGCGGTGCGTGCCCTGGGGGGGGCACTCGCCGATGCGCTGGAGGACCGCGTCGCCGAGGGTGCGCGGGTGCTGCAGCAGCGCGCCGACGGCCTCTCGCTGCGCGCCGGGCGCGTGGTCGAGCGCCGCCGGGCGCGGCTGCAGCAGCTCGCCGGGCGGATCGAGGCCCTCTCCCCGGTCGCGGTGCTCGCCCGCGGCTTCGCCGTGGCGCGGGGGGCCGACGGCGGCACATTGGGGAGGCGCGCCGCGTTCACCGTGGGTGGTACATTCGACCTGCTGCTGCACGACGGGCGGATCCGCGCGCGCACCGAGAGCGTGCATGCGGACGCCCCTCACCTGCCGGAGTCCCCGTGACGTTCGAACAGACGCTGACGCGCCTCGAGGAGATCGCCGTCGCGCTCGACCGCGACGACCTGCCGCTGGAGCAGGCGCTCGCGCTCTTCGAGGAAGGGATCGCGAAGCTGCGCGAGGCGTCGGCGACGCTCGCCACGGCCGAGGGCAAGGTGCGGACGCTCGTGGAGGAGGCCGAGGGCGTGTTCGAGGTGCGCGAGTGAGTGCGACGGGGGTGACGCCGATCGACTTCGCCGCCGACCGCGCGGCCGTGGCGCGGGCGATCGACGCGCTGGTGGCTCGCACCCTGGCGGGGCAGCAGGGCGCGGTCTCCGACGCCATCCGCTACAGCCTCGCGGGTGAGGGCAAGCGGTTGCGCGGGATCCTCGTGCGCGCCGCCTACCGCGCGGCCGGCGGGACGCAGGATGTGAGCGCCCTCGCGGCGGCGGTGGAGGTGGTGCACGCCTACTCGCTGGTGCACGACGACCTGCCCTGCATGGACGACGATGACATGCGCCGCGGGCGTGCCACGGTGCACAAGGTGTACGGGGTGCCGGCGGCCACGGCTGCGGGCATGGCGATGGTGCCGCTCGCCGCCGAAGCGGCGGAGCACGCCGCCGTCACGCTCGGCCTGCGGGACGAGGTGCGCGGCGAGATCGTGCGGACGCTCATGCGGGCCTCGGGTGCCGGTGGCATGATCGGCGGCCAGCTGCTCGACCTCGAGGGGGAGGGACTGTCGCTCGACCTCGCCCAGCTGGAGCGCATCCACCGGTGCAAGACCGGTGCGCTCATCGAGGCCGCCATGCGCATCGGCGGGCTCGCGGCCGACGCGGACCCGGCGTTGCTGGAAGCGTTCTCGCGCTACGGCGCGAGCATCGGGCTGGCGTTCCAGATCGCGGACGACGTGCTCGACATCACGGCCACCACCGACCAACTCGGCAAGACGGCAGGGAAGGACCTGCAGTTCCGCAAGAGCACGTACCCGGCGCTGCTCGGCATCGCCGGCGCCAAGGCCCGGGCGGAGTCGCTGGTCCGTGAGGCCTGCAGCGGACTCGAGGCGCAGCAGGCGCTCACACCCGAGCTGGAGTTCCTCGCCCGATTCGTGGTCGCCCGGCGTTCGTAGGGCTGGCGCCACCCGCCTGCGCATGACAACCTACCAGAGTTCCTCCCCCAACTTTCCGTGCCGATGAAGCTGCTCGATCGCGTCCAGAGTCCCGCCGACCTCCGAGGCCTGTCCCCGGAGGAGCTGCGGCAGCTCGCGCAGGAAGTGCGGGAGTTCCTCATCGCCACCTGTTCCGTCACGGGCGGTCACATCGGGGCGGGCCTGGGTGTCGTCGAACTCACCATCGCCTTGCACTACGCGTTCGACACGCCGCGCGACCAGCTCGTGTGGGACGTGGGACACCAGGGCTACCCGCACAAGGTGCTCACCGGTCGCAAGGACCAGATGCACACGCTGCGCCAGGAGAACGGCATCTCGGGCTTCCTGAAGCGCACCGAGAGCGAGTACGACACCTTCGGCGCGGGCCACGCGGCCACGTCGATCTCCGCGGCGCTCGGCATCGCGGCCGGCCGGGACCTGAATGGGCAGGACTTCAAGGTCGCGGCGATCATCGGTGACGGCTCGCTCGGGTCGGGCCTGGCCTACGAGGCGCTCAACAACGCCGGGGCCTCCGACCGCGATTTCATCGTCGTGCTCAACGACAACGAGATGAGCATCGCGCCGAACGTCGGCGCGATGCACAAGTACCTCACCTCGGTGCAGCGCAATCCCATCTACAACCGCCTGCGCAGCGCGATCGGCGACTGGGCCGACCACGCCAAGGGTGTGTTCAAGGATGCGGGTACACTCGTCCGCCGCTGGGAGGAGTCGGTGAAGGCCTTCCTCACGCCGGGCGTGTTGTTCGAGGAGCTGGGCTTCCGCTACTTCGGCCCGATCGACGGGCACGACATCCCGCAGATGATCGAGACGTTCAAGGCGATGCGGGAGTTCAAGGGCCCGCGCCTCGTCCACGTGATCACCACCAAGGGCAAGGGATTCCCCGCCGGCGAACACGGCGAGAAATGGCACGCCCTGCCGCCGGGACACGACCCCACGACGGGCAAGCCGCTCAAGGCCTCGACGGCGAATCCCAACTACACCGCGGTGTTCGGCAAGGCGCTCGGCGAGCTCATGGACGAGTACGAGCGACTCGTCGTGATCACGGCGGCGATGCCGAGCGGCACCGGCACCGGCACGGCGGCCAAGCAGCATCCCTCGCGCTTCCACGACGTGGGGATCGCCGAGGGGCACGGCGTCACGTTCGCCGCGGGCATGGCCACGCAGGGTGCACGCCCGGTGGTCGCGATCTACTCGACGTTCCTGCAGCGTGCCTTCGACGGCATCGTGCACGACGTGGCGATCCAGAACCTGCCCGTGGTCTTCGCGATGGACCGCGCGGGGCTGGTGGGCGAGGACGGGGAGACGCATGCCGGCCTCTATGACATCGCCTACATGCTCGCCGTCCCGAACATGACGGTCACGGCGCCGAAGGATGGCCGCGAACTCGTCGCGCTGCTGCGCACGGCGGTCGAGCACGAGTCGGGGCCGTTCGCACTGCGGTACCCCCGCGACGTGCCGCCGGACCTCGTCCCGCACGCCAAGGAGATCCCGGTCGTGCCGCATGCGACCTGGGAGGTGCTGCGCAAGGGTGAGAACGTCGCCATCCTCGCCGTGGGCACGATGGTCGGCGAGTCGCTCAAGGCCGCCGATGCACTCGCGGCCGAGGGGCTGCCCGTGACCGTGGTGAACTGCCGCTACCTCAAGCCGTACGACGCCACCACGCTGGCGGCGCTGCTGGCCACGCACCAGCAGCTGGTGGTGGTGGAGGAGGGCACGGTGGTGAACGGATTCGGTGCGTTCATGGCCTCCGTCGTCGCCGCGCATGATCCCGCGGTGCGCGTGCACGCGCTCGGCGTGCCCGACCGCATCGTGTATGCGGCGTCGCGGGCCCGCCAGCTCGCGCAGTGCGGGCTCGACGCCGCGGGCATCGCCGCCCGTGTCCGCGCGCTGCACGAGACCGAGGCCCTCGCCGGGTGACCACCCGCCTCGGGGTCATCGGGCACGACGGGTACGACGGACTCGCGGAGATCATCGCGCTGCTGCTCCGCGAGGCGCCGGCGCACGGCTACAGCCTCGCCTTCGAGCAGGACCTCGCCACCTATGCACCCGGGCAACCGCGGCTCTCGCGTCCCGACGACGTCGACGCGCTCATCGCGCTCGGGGGCGACGGCACGCTGCTGCGGGCCGGACGCTTCCTGTCCGGCGCCGCCGCCCCCATCCTCGGCGTGAACCTGGGGAAGCTCGGGTTCCTCACGTCCTGCAGCCACGAGGAGTTCGCCGTCGCCTTCGCCGCCTTCGCCCGCGGCGAGTACACGGTCCAGTCACGCATGGCCATCGACGCGACCACGCGCAGCGATGCCGGCGCGGTGGGCGTGCGACTGCGGGCGCTCAACGACGTGGTGGTGCACAAGGGCGGCTTCGCGCGCGTGCTGCGCATGCGCGTGTTCGCCAACGACGAGTTGGTGAGCTCCTTCGCGGCCGATGGCCTGGTGGTGGCCACGCCGACCGGCTCCACCGCGTACTCGCTGAGTGCCTCGGGCCCCATCGTGGTCCCGACCTTCGATTCGCTCATCGTCACACCGGTCGCGCCGCACACCTTGGCCCTGCGGCCGACCATCCTGCCGCCGGACGCCGTGCTGCGGATCGAGGTGGAGGATGCGCCGGAGGAGGTGCTGGTGACGGCGGACGGCCAGGTCGGCACCTCGCTGGCCGGCGGACAGCACCTGGTGGTGCAGCGCAGTGCGCACCCGGTGCGGCTGGTGCGCTTCAGCGGCAACAGTTTCTTCACCCGGCTGCGGCGCAAGCTCAACTGGGGCGGGCTCGCCGACCGCGACCAATGACCGCAGGCGCGCGACGATCCGCGCCGTCGGGCGGCCGGACGATGCCGCGACGGTCCGCGACCGAGTAAGCTTGGGGCATGCTCTCCGAGCTGCGCATCCGGAACCTCGCGATCATCGACGCGGTCACCCTGCCGCTGGCCCCGGGGTTCAACGCCCTCACGGGTGAGACCGGGGCGGGCAAGTCGATCATCGTCGGTGCGCTCGGCCTGCTCATCGGCGAGCGCGCCTCAAGCGACCTCGTCCGCACCGGCGCCGACAAGGCGACGGTCGAGGGCGTGTTCGATATCGGCGACCGCAAGGACCTCGTCACGGCGCTGGACGAGCGCGGGATCGAGACCGACGGTACGCTCGTGCTCAAGCGCGAGGTCCCGGCGGGGGCGGGAGGTCGCGCCCGGGCCTGGGTGAACGGCTCGCCCGTGACCGCCAGCGTGCTCGCGGAGATCGGCCGGCAGCTGGTGAACGTGCACGGGCAGCACGAGGCCCAGGCGCTGCTCGAGCCCGACGCCCAACTCAGCATCCTCGACGCCTTCGGCGAGGCCGCGGAGGAGCGAACGGCGGTGGCGGCCACGCATCATCGGCTGGCCGAGGCACGGAGCGCCATCGCCGCCCTGGCGACGCGCCGCGCCGATGCCGAGAAGCGCGCCGACTGGCTCGCCCACGTCGCGAAGGAGATTGCTGAGGCGGCGCTCAAGGAAGGCGAGGACGAGCGCCTCGACGAGGAGGCCCGGCGGCTGACGCACGCGGAGGAACTCCGCGCACTGGTCGGTGAGCTCAATGAGGCGCTCGACGGAGACGGCGGGGCGCTCGGGCGCATCGGACACCTGCAGAAGCCACTCGGCGCCCTGCAGCGCATCGATCCCTCCACCGCGCGGCTCCAGGAGCTCTTCGACGCGGCGTGGTACGCGCTGGAGGAGGTCGCCCGCGAGGCCCGCGAGTACGGCGACGGCATCGAACACGACCCGGCGCGCCTCGACGAGGTGGAGCGCCGACGCGACCTGATCTTCCGCCTCACCAAGAAGTACGGTGGCAGCATCGCGAGTACGCTTGCGGCCGGTCGCGAAGCCCGAGCCGAGCTCGACCTGCTCGACACCGCCGGACTCGACCTCCGTGGACTCGAGCAGCGCGTGAAGGACGCGGAGTCGGAGTACCGCGCTGCCGCCGCGAAGCTCACCGCCAAGCGGCAGAAGGCGGCCAAGGCGCTCGCCGCAGCCGTGGAGCAGCGCCTCCCCGACCTCGGCATGCCCGACGGACGGTTCCTCGTGCAGCTCACGGCGCGCGGCGAGCCCTCGGCGTACGGCGGCGAGGAGGTGGAGTTCCGGGTGGCCCTCAACCTCGGGCACGAGGCGCGACCGCTGGCCCGGGTCGCGTCGGGCGGCGAGTTGGCGCGTGTGATGCTCGCCCTCAAGACCATCCTCGCGCGGCTCGACGGCGTGCCGACGTTGATCTTCGACGAGGTGGACGCGGGCATCGGTGGCCGGACCGGGCTGATGGTCGGTGATGCGATGCGCGACGTCGCCGGCTCGCACCAGGTCTTCGCGATCACGCACCTGCCGCAGATCGCGGCCCGCGCACACCATCACATCGTCGTGCGGAAGGCCGCGAAGGGCGGGGTCACCACCTCCGACGTGTCACTCGTGACGGCGGAGGACCGGGTGGACGAGATCGCGCGGATGCTAGGGGGTGATGCCGAGAGCGCGACGAGCAGGGAACACGCGCGGGAGCTGCTGGCCTCGGCTTCGGCGTCCGCCCTCTCGGCGTCGGCGAGCGGTGCGGTCCGCGGCGCGGCGGGTGAGACTCAGCGGCGGAAGAAGCGCGTGTAGTACCGGAGGGTCAGCCGATCCTCCCAGAGCTTGGGCACCACACCCATGCCGCTCGCCAACGACTGCAGGTGCTGGTACGACACTTCGAGCGCGAGCCCGTCGCGTCCGCGCGCCTTGGCGGCCAACGTCGAGAACGTCGCGTTCAACCCGAACGCATGCTCCTCGGCCTCGGTCGCCGCGTCGAGGGCCGACGCGAGGAGCGGGATCGGGTTGCCGTCCGGGTCCGCCGCGGTGCCCGGCGTGCGGTGGACGTCAGCGGCCCAACGACGCCATTGGTAGCTCGCGCCGACGGCGAGGTAGTCGTTGAGCATCCACTGCGGCGTCAGCGCTGCGTCGAGCCGCAGGCCCGGATCGACGTTCACGTCGGCCTCGCGCCAGGCTTCGAGGAAGACGAAGCCATCGGCGGACGGCACGCGCATGCGCCGCGTCTGGGCGAAGCCCTGAACGGCACCGACCGAGACCGAGACCCAGGCCCGCCGGTTCCACACCAGGTCCGTCACGGAGCGCAGCCCGATGGCGTCGGTGCCGGTGCCGGAGCCTTGGTCAAGCAGCGCATCCGGACGTTCGACGGTTCCCGTGCCGATCCGCCCCGTCACCACGAGAGTCTGGCGCAGCCCGCGTCCGGTGGACGCGAACCGCTCCGCGTGATCAGGGCCGAACGAGTCGAACAGTTTGATGCGCGCCTGCAGCTCGAGGTCGCCGATCGCGGTCAGCCCGCCATCGGAGAGATCCCGCGCGCCGAATCCGTCCGTGCTGTCGCGCACCAGGGCGTCCAGATCCGCGGCCGTCAGCGGCGTCTGGGCGGCGAGCGGCAACGTGGTGGTCGGTGTGATGTCCCCAATCCCGTAGCGTGTGAGCGCGCTGCGCAACGAGTCCACACGCGCCAGCAGTGCCGCCTCGGCGGCCGAGCCGGCGCGCGGGACGTAGCGCTGTCCGGCGGCCGCGCCGCCCCCGTAGAGCGTCGAGAGCCCGGTCGCGAACTGCGAGGTCCGCGTAGCCAACTGCGCGACGGCCGCGAGTTCGGCGAGGATGGTCGGGCATTCCGCCGCCGCGCCCGGGTTCGCCTGGCAGGCATTGCGCCGCGCGGTGAGGTTGTTCGCGGCGGCGACGTA
>Ga0268299_1003739_pt1 | contig 13261 bp, 8 predicted proteins | sample NOBtaG_FD_193484 | JGI IMG/M metagenome (GOLD analysis project Ga0268299, IMG submission 193484) | Activated sludge microbial communities from bioreactor in Nijmegen, Gelderland, Netherland - NOB reactor | ecosystem: Engineered > Bioreactor > Aerobic > Activated sludge | place: Netherlands...
CGGCCAGCGTGGTGGGCGCCAGCAACGAGCTGCCGGTGGGGACCGTGCCCGTGGTGACCTCGGTGCTGACGCCGTCTTCGGTGTCGCTGCCGGCGAGCACGCCGTGCTCCCGGAGGTTCAGCCCCACGAGCACCACGTTGAGCAACACGAGGAAGACGGCCGCCACCATCCGCAGGCGGGAGCCCTCTCGGGACCGGGGACGAGCCGCCGTCATGCCGTCGCCTCGGGGCATGCGGAACGGGCTTCGGGGCGCAGCATGGCCACGTACCCTAGCAGTATTGCCCAAGGGCGCACGTCCGAAGCCAACGTTCACGCTGAGGCAACAGCGTGAGCCGGCGGGCAGCCCCGCAGGCGCCGCCGGGCCCCTGCGTGCACCTCCTCGGAGGTGGCCCGGGCGGGGCCGGTCGCCACCGCCGATCCGCCGGTTGCGGCCGCCGGGCCGGGCCGTGTACACCGGTGGCGAGGAGCGGCCGCCGGTCGCCCGGTCGACGGAACGGAGGCGGTGCCATGGGGGCCGAATCGGAGGACCACTGGCACGGGACGCTGCGCCACATCAAGGGTGGCGAGCTGAGCGGCGACACCACCCAGACCTCGGGCATGCGCCGGTTCGAGGCCATCTCGGGCAAGTCGGTCGGGTCCGACAAGTTGTGGATGGGCGAGACCCACGTGTCGCCGGCCACCGCTTCGGGCGATCACCACCACGGCAAGGCCGAGACCGCCATCTATGTGGTGTCGGGCAACCCCGTGTTCGTCTTCGCCGAGGGCGAGGAGGAGGTGCGGATCGAGACCGAGCCCGGCGACTACATCTTCGTGCCGCCCTACGTGCCCCACCGGGAGGAGAACCCCTCGCCCGACTCCGACGCCGTGGTGGTGATCGCCCGCAGCACCCAGGACGGGATCGTGGTCAACCTCCCCAGCCTGTGGACCCCCGTGGAGCCCGACCCCGACTAGGTGTCCCCGGGCCGGTCGGCCGGCCTTGCCGGAGTTTCTAAAGCCGCTTAGGTTTGGGTCATGAGCGAGACCCCGACCCTGGACGACATCGTGCTCCACGACATCAGCCAGTGGCAGCGCGCCGGCTACCCGTGGGAGGCCTGGGCCCGGCTGCGACGGGAGGCGCCGGTGTACTGGTACGACCGCCCCGGGATCGACCCGGCGTGGATGGTGACCCGGCACGCCGACGTGCGCGCCGTGGAGGCCGACCCGGCCACGTTCATCAACGGCGGGCCCCAGCTCCGCTACGCCGACCAGGACTACAACCACCGGGCCACGCTGGCCCGGGAGCGCAAGGCCGAGCTGCACGGGTGGGACGCCCGGGCGGCCGACGACATGATCTACCTCGACGCCGCCGAGCACGCCCGCCTCCGGTCGCTGATGGCGCGCAGCTTCACCCCGGCCCGGTGCCGGGATCTGGCGGCCGAGCTCGACGCCACGGCCCGGGCCATCGTGGCCGACTTCGAGCGGAGGCTGGCCGAGCGGGGCGAGGCGTGCCTGGTCGACGACCTGGCGGTGAAGCTGCCGTTGGCCACGATCTGTTCGATGCTGGGCCTGCCCGACGGCGACTGGGCCGACATCCACCGCTGGACCGACGCCATGTTCGACACCGCCACCATGCGGTGGGCCCTCCCCGGCGAAGACCGGCGGGCCATGCGCAAGCGTCTGCACGGCGAGTTCCACCACTACATAGACGACGTGATCGAGCAGCGGCGCCGGGCCCCGGGCGACGACCTGGCGTCCAAGCTGGTGGAGGCCCGGCCCGACGGGGAGCCGCTCGGCCACCAGGAGCTCCACGGCTACATCAAGCTGCTGATCTCGGGTGGCAACGAGACCACCCGCAACGCCACCAGCCGCGGGGTCCTCGCCCTGCTGGACCGGCCCGACGAGATCGAGCGCTTCCACGCCGCCCCCGAGGCGCTGCTGGAGTCGCTGGTCGACGAGGTGGTGCGGTTCACCTCGCCCGTGATCCAGTTCGTGCGCACCGCCACCCGCGACACCACGGTGGGGGGCCAGGCGGTGCGGGCGGGCGAGATGGTGGTGCTGTGGTACCCGTCGGCCAACCGCGACGAGGCGGCCTTCGCCAACCCCGACCGCCTCGACATCGGCCGCCAGCCCAACGACCACGTGGGCTTCGGCCACGGCGCCCACTTCTGCCTGGGCGCCAACCTGGCCCGGTGGGAGCTGCGGGCCATCTTCCGGGCCCTGGGTGAAGCGGGCACGCTGAGCCGCTTGGAGGTGGCGGGCGAGGGCCGCTGGCTGACCGACCTCCACGTCGGGGCCCTGGCCGAGCTACCGGTGCGGCTCCGGGCCTGAGCGCCGGCCCACCGGTCCGTTCGTGCCCGGCCGGGGCGGCGAGTAGCGTCCGGTCCATGAACGATCCGATCGCCGCCCACGACAGCCGACCGGTGGTGGTGGGTGCCACGGCGTCGGACCCCGCCAACTCGGTCACGATCTGGAACCACATCCGGGCCTGGTTCAACGACCACGGCCTGCCGATCGAGTACGCCCTGTTCTCCACGTACGACGCCCTGTGCCGGGCTCTGCTCGACGGCACGGTCGACATCGCCTGGAACGCCCCGATGGCCCACGCCCAGAGCCTGGTGGTGAGCGGCGGGGCGTGTCGGACCCTGGCCATGCGGGACACCGACGACAGCGTGGCCAGCGTGATCATCGCCCTGCGGTCGTCGGGGATCACCACCGTCGACGACCTGCGGGGCCGCACCGTCGCGGTGGGGGTGCCCACGTCGAGCGAGCTGCGGCTGATCCCGGGGATCCAGCTGGAGCAGCAGGGCTTCTCGCTCGAGACCGATTGCCGGCACGCCGAGCTCACGCCCCGTCCGGCCTCCAACGGCGTCGAATGGATCGACGACTTCCTCATCTTCGACGCCGTGCGCGACGGCCGGGCCGACGCCGGCATCATCTTCGAGCCGTGGCTCGGCCACCTCATGCGCAAGCGTGGCCTGAGGGCGGAGGAGGTGGTGGAGGTGTGGCGCACCGAGCCGTTCAACCACTGCGCCTTCACCGCCCGCCCCGGCCTCGACGACGGGCTGGCGGCGCAGTTCGTCGACCTGCTGACGTCGATGGACCCCTCCGACCCGGAGGTGGCCGAGATGATGCGCCTGGAGCACCTCACCCGCTGGCTCCCGGCCAGCGACGACGGCTGGACCGCCCTCACCGACGCCATCCGGGCCCGCCACCTCGAAGGCACCACGTTCAACTAGACCGGGAGCACCGATGACCACGTTCCCCCACTCGAACCTCGGGGCCTGGATAGCCCGGCTCCGCAACGACGACCCGTCGCTGTCGCTGAAGGAGTCGCTCGACGAGATCGACCGGGTGGCGCTCGACAACGCCGTCGGCTTCGCCGCCGAGCACGCCCGCCGCTACGTGGCCACCGACGGGGCCGACGACGGCTGGGACGGCCCCCGCCCGATCCTCATCCTCTACACCACCGGTAGGCGCTCGGGCGCCATCCGGCGCAACCCGCTCCTGTACTTCGAGCACGAGGGCGAGCGGTACCTGATCGGCTCCAAGGGCGGCGACCGCCGGCACCCGGAGTGGTACCTCAACCTGGTGGCCGAGCCCCGCGTACACCTCCGGGTGGCGGCCGAGGTGTACGAGGCCGAGGCCCGCACCGTGGTCGGCGAGGAGCGAGCCGCCCTGTGGCCCGAGCTCGTGGCCCGCTACCCCATGTTCGACGACTACCAGGGCGCCACCACCCGCCAGATCCCCGTCGTCCACCTCCGACGCCTCTGAGCGGCCCCGAGGACAGCGCCCCGCCGCCGCCGCCGTCGTCGAACTGCGCGACGGAAACCGCGCCTCCGCCCGAACCGACGCCGCGAAACCGCCGGAAAGCGTCGAGAAGGTGACGCAGTTCGTTGGCGGGGCGCGGTTTCCGTCGCGCAGAATCGACGGCATGACCCAGAGCCGGACCCGCACGCCAGCCGAGACGATGACCACCTACCTGACCGAGGTGGTGCTGGAGGGACGGCTCGACCTGATCGAGGAGCTGGCCCAGCCCGACATGGTCGACGAGGCCAACCAGGCCTTCGGCGGGCCGCCCGGGCGGGACGGCCTGGTGGCCCATGTGGTGGGCTTTCGCCGCAACGTCGACGACTTCCAGCTCACGATCGACAAGGTCGTCCCCGGCGACGGCGAGGTGATGGCCTGGTGGTCGTTCACCGGCACCCTGGTGGGCCCGTGGCTCGGCCGCCAGCCCCACGGCGGCCCCATCTCCGGCACCGCCTTCAGCTTCTTCGACCTGGGCGACGACGGCCGCATCACCCGCTACCGGGTGTGGCTCCACGCCCAGGTGCCCGAGACCGTGGTGCTCGACTCGTCGAACCCGGTGCTGCCCCGCTGGTGATCCCGTCGCCGAGAGGCAACTGAGGCACCGGTCACCGGTTACCTCCTCCCCGCGTCGGGTAGTCGACGACGACACCTGAGGCGAGGAGGACGGGCGGTGGCCATGATCGGCCAGCAAGTAGGCGACGACGGGGAGAGCGGGATCCGGCGGTGGGTGGGATCGCCCTATCCGCTGGGCGCCACCTACGACGGCGAGGGCACGAACTTCTCCCTGTTCTCCAGCGTGGCCGAGGCGGTGGAGCTGTGCCTGTGCTCCCCCGACGGGGTCGAGACCCGGGTGCCCCTCACCGAGATCGACGCCTTCTGCTGGCACGCCTACCTCCCCGGGATCCGGCCCGGCCAGCGCTACGGCTACCGGGTCCACGGCCCGTGGGACCCGGCCCAGGGTCTGTGGTGCAACCCGGCCAAGCTCCTCCTCGACCCCTACACGAGGGTTGTCGACGGCACGATCGACTGGCAGCCGGCCTGCTTCGGCTACCGCTTCGACGACCCCGACCAGCCCAACACCGACGACAGCGGTCCCCACGTGCCGTGGGGGATCGTGCACGACCCCACCTTCGACTGGGCCAACGACCGGCCGCCCCGGATCCCCCTCCACGAGACGGTGATCTACGAGACCCACGTGCGGGGCCTCACCATGACCCACCCCGACGTGCCGGCCGAGCTGCGGGGCACCTACACCGGCCTGGCCCACCCGGCGGTGATCAACCACCTGCAGAGCCTGGGCGTCACCGCCGTGGAGCTGATGCCGGTGCACCAGTTCGTGCAGGACCACCACCTCACCGAGCGGGGCCTGCGCAACTACTGGGGCTACAACTCGATCGGGTTCTTCGCCCCCCACAACGGCTACTCGTCGGCCGACCAGCTGGGCCAGGTCCAGGAGTTCAAGGCCATGGTCCGGGCCCTGCACGCAGCGGGCATCGAGGTGATCCTCGACGTGGTCTACAACCACACGGCTGAAGGCAACCACCTCGGCCCGACGTTCTCCCTCCGGGGGATCGACAACCGGGCCTACTACCGGGTGATGGAGGACGACCCCCGGTACTACCTCGACTTCACCGGCACCGGGAACTCGCTCAACATGCGCCACCCCCATGTGCTGCAGCTGATCATGGACAGCCTCCGCTACTGGGTGACCGAGATGCACGTCGACGGGTTCCGCTTCGACCTGGCCGCCGCCCTGGCCCGCGAGCTGTACGAGGTGGACCGGCTGTCGGCCTTCTTCGACGTGATCCAGCAGGACCCGGTGGTGTCGCAGGTGAAGCTGATCGCCGAGCCGTGGGACGTGGGCGAGGGCGGCTACCACGTGGGGAACTTCCCGCCCCAGTGGTCGGAGTGGAACGGCCGCTACCGCGACACGATCCGCGACTTCTGGCGGGGCGAGCCGGCCACCGTGGCCGAGCTGGCGTCGCGCTTCACCGGCAGCTCCGATCTGTACCAGGGCGACTCCCGGCGGCCCACGGCCTCGATCAACTTCGTGACCGCCCACGACGGGTTCACCCTGGCCGACCTCGTGGCCTACAACGACAAGCACAACGAGGCCAACGGCGAGGACAACAACGACGGCGAGAGCCACAACCGCTCCTGGAACCACGGGGTCGAGGGCCCCACCGACGACCCCGAGGTGAACGCCCTCCGCCAGCGCCAGCGCCGCAACATCCTCCTCACCCTGTTCCTGTCGCAAGGGGTGCCGATGCTGTCGGGCGGCGACGAGATCGGCCGCACCCAGCACGGCAACAACAACGCCTACTGCCAGGACAACGAGCTCAGCTGGTACGACTGGAAGTCGGTCGACGAGGACCTCCTCGCGTTCTGCCGCTGGCTGGTCGCCTTCCGCCGGAGCCACCCCGTGTTCCGCCGCCGCCGCTGGTTCCAGGGCACGCCGGTGCGGGGCCTCGACCAGATCGCCTGGTTCCGGCCCGACGGCAAGGAGATGACCGACGACGACTGGGCCATCGACTTCGCCCGCAGCCTCGGCGTCTACATCCACGGCGAGTCGATCCTGGCTCCCGACGCCTTCGGCCAGCCCATCGTCGACGACACCTTCCTGTTGCTGTTCAACGCAGCCGACACAGACCTGGAGTGGACGCTCCCGCCCCGGCCGTGGGCCGCCCGCTGGGTGCAGGAGCTGTCGACCGTGGATCCGGGGCCCACACCGGAGGACGAGCAGCGCCCGGCGACCGCCGGATCCGCCGTGACCGTGCCGTCCCGTTCGGTGCTGATCCTGCGGGCCGACCAGGGCTCGGCCCCGGCCCGCGTGGCCCGGGCCGCCGAGGTCGCCCCGCCAACGGACGCGCCCCCCGCTCCCGCGCCACCGCCGATCCGCCCCGCCGCCGCCACCGGCCCCACGGCCGGTGGCCCGGCGGACGGCGACGGTGGTGCCCGGGCGGGAGGCGGCAGCCCATGACGGCCACCACCCGCACCCGGGCCGCCGACGAGCTGGCCGCGCTCCCTGCCGCCCGGCCGTCCCGGGTGGTGGTGGAACCGGTGCGACCCGTGGTGGACGGCGGCCGGTTCGCGGCCAAGGCCACGGTGGACGAGCCGGTGGTGGTGGAGGCCGACGTGTTCGCCGACGGCCACGACCTGGTGTCGGCCGCCCTCCGCTACCGGCCCCTCCTCGGCGACGGTCGGGGCCGGAGGTGGGCCGAGGTGCCGATGACCGCCATCGGCAACGACCGGTGGCAGGCCCGCTTCGTGCCGGACCAGCTCGGGCGCTGGGAGTACACGGTGCAGGGCTGGATCGACCGGTTCGGGTCCTGGAACCACGGGATCCGGGCCAAGGCGTTCGACGGCCAGGACGTGGCGGTGGAGCTCGAGGTGGGCCGGCGCCTGCTGGCCGGGATCCAGGCCGACGACGCCGACGACCGGCGGGTGCTGGCCGAGGCGGCCGACGCGCTGGCCCGGGGCGAGCTGGGCGCCGTCGACCGGCCCGAGGTGCTGGCCGCCGTGGCCCGCCACCAGCAGCGGGAGCCGCTGGCCGAGCTGGCGGCGCCCCTACCGATCCGGGTGGAGCGCCTCCGGGCCCAGTTCGGCGCCTGGTACGAGTTCTTCCCCCGCTCCACGGTGACCACCGCCAGCGGCGGGGCGAGCGGCGGCGATGGGGCCCCGGCCCAGCCGGGCACGCTGGCCTCCGCCGTCAGCCGGCTCGACCACATCGCCGACATGGGCTTCGACATCGTCTACCTGCCGCCCATCCACCCCATCGGCCTGACCCGCCGCAAGGGGCGGGACAACACGGTGGAGGCCTCCCCCGGCGATCCGGGCAGCCCGTGGGGCATCGGCGGCCCTGCCGGCGGCCACACCGCCGTCGACCCCGACCTGGGCACGATCGACGATCTGGTGGCCCTGGCCACCGCCTGCCGGGAGCGGGGCCTGGAGCTGGCCCTCGACATCGCCTTCCAGTGCTCCCCCGACCATCCCTGGGTCACCGAGCACCCCGCCTGGTTCCGCCACCGGCCCGACGGGTCGGTGCAGTACGCCGAGAACCCGCCCAAGCGTTACCAGGACATCTATCCCCTCGACTTCGAGACCGAGGACTGGCGGCAGCTGTGGCTGGCGCTGCGGGGGGTGTTCACCCACTGGATCGACCACGGCATCCGGGCCTTCCGGGTCGACAACCCCCACACCAAGGCCCTGCCGTTCTGGGAGTGGGCCATCACCACCCTGCTCGACGAGCACCCCGACCTCATCTTCCTGTCCGAGGCGTTCACCCGGCCCCGGGTGATGCAGCGCCTGGCCAAGCTCGGCTTCACCCAGAGCTACACCTACTTCACGTGGCGCCAGAACGCCTGGGAGCTGCGGGAGTACTTCGAGGAGCTGGCCGGCCCGACGGTCGATTTCCTGCGCCCCAACCTGTGGCCCAACACCCCCGACATCCTCACCGCCGAGCTGCAGACGTCGGGCCGGCCGGCCTTCATCACCCGGGCCATCCTGGCCGCCACCCTCGGGCCCAGCTGGGGCGTGTACGGCCCCGCCTTCGAGCTGGGCGAGAACCGGGCGGTGCGGCCCGGCTCCGAGGAGTACCTGCACTCCGAGAAGTACGAGGTGCGGCACTGGGACCTGGCCCAGCCCGGTTCCCTGGACCGCCTGCTGGCCCGCCTGAACCGCATCCGGCGCGACCAGCCGGCGCTGCGCCGGCTCGACACCCTGCGCTTCCACCCCGTCGACAACCAGTGGCTGCTGGCCTACTCCAAGACCGACCCGGCGGGCCGGGGCGACCCGGTGCTGGTGGTGGCGAACGTCGACCACCACCAGGCCCACGGCGCACTGGTGGACGTCGACTGGGCGGCCCTCGGGCTGCCCACCGGGGCCCGCTACCGCCTGGTCGACCACCTGGGTGGGGCCACCTACGAATGGTCGGGCCGTGACCGCAACTATGTGCACCTGAGCCCGTGGTCGCTCTCGGCCCACGTGTTCAGCGTGAGCCTCGTCCCCGACGATGACCGGGCCGGCGACGGGGGTGACGGCCGTGGCTGAGTGGTACCGGGAGGCCGTGATCTACGAGCTGCACGTGCGGGCCTTCTGTGACTCGAACGGCGACGGCACGGGCGACTTCGACGGTCTCACCAGCAAGCTCGACCACCTGGTCAACCTGGGGGTCACCGCCGTGTGGCTGCTGCCCTTCTACCCGTCGCCCCTCAGGGACGACGGCTACGACATCGCCGACTACACCACGGTCCACCCCGCCTACGGCACCCTGGCCGGCTTCCGCCGGTTCCTGCGGGTGGCGCATGACCGGGGGCTCAAGGTGATCACCGAGTTGGTGATCAACCACACCTCCGACCAGCACCGGTGGTTCCAGCGGGCCCGGCGGGCGGCGCCCGGTTCTTCGGCCCGCAACTTCTACGTGTGGAGCGACACCCCCGACCGCTACGCCGATGCCCGCATCATCTTCGGCGACTTCGAGCAGTCCAACTGGGCCTGGGATCCGGTGGCCAACGCCTACTACTGGCACCGGTTCTACAGCCACCAGCCCGATCTGAACTTCGCCAACCCGGCGGTGCAGAACGCCGTCATCGGCGTGCTCGACCAGTGGTTCGCCATGGGGGTGGACGGGCTGCGACTCGACGCCGTGCCGTACCTGTTCGAACGGGAGGGCACGAACTGCGAGAACCTGCCCGAGACCCACGAGTTCCTCCGCAAGCTCCGGGCCCACATCGACCAGCGGTGGGAGGACCGGATGCTGCTGGCCGAGGCCAACCAGTGGCCGGAGGACGCCGTGGCCTACTTCGGCGACGGCGACGAGTGCCACATGAGCTTCCACTTCCCGGTGATGCCCCGGCTGTTCATGGGGCTGCGCATGGAGCAGCGGGCCCCGATCGTGGACATCATGGAGCAGACCCCGGCCCCGCCGCCCGGATGTCAGTGGGCCACGTTCCTGCGCAACCACGACGAGCTGACGCTGGAGATGGTGACCGACGAGGAGCGGGACTACATGGTCCGGGCCTACGCCCACGACCCCCAGATGCGGGTGAACCTCGGCATCCGGCGCCGCCTCGCTCCCCTGCTCGACAACGACCGGCGCAAGATCGAGCTGCTCAACGCCCTGCTGTTCTCCCTGCCCGGCACGCCCGTCATCTACTACGGCGACGAGTTGGGCATGGGCGACAACGTGTACCTGGGCGACCGCGATGCGGTGCGCACGCCGATGCAGTGGAACGCCGACCGCAACGCCGGCTTCTCCCAGGCCAACCCCCACCGCCTCTACCTGCCGCTGATCACCGAGCCCGGCTACCACTACGAGTACGTCAACGTCGAGACCCAGAACGCCGATCCCAGCTCGCTGCTGCGCTGGATGCGCCAGCTGATCGCCCTCCACCGCCGCCATCCGGTGCTGACCCAGGGCGACATCAGGTTCCTCGACATCGACAACCCCCACGTGCTGGCGTTCGTGCGCTGCAGCGACTCCGAGCCGACGTTGCTGGTGGTGGCGAACTTGAGCCGCCTGGCCCAGCACGCCGAGCTCGACCTGCGGGAATGGGTGGGCCACACCCCGGTGGAGGTGTTCGGCCTCACCCGCTTCGCCCCCATCGGGGAGCTGCCCTACTACCTGACGTTGGCCCCGTACGGGTTCTTCTGGTTCTCCCTGGCCGCTCCGGTGGTGGCCGGCGGCGAGGACGACCTGCCCGAGCTCGACCCGGCCCGCCTGGCCCGGGCGGGGGTCGGGGCCGGGAACGGCAACGGCAAGGGGGCCGCCGGCAACGGGGCCCGTGATCCGCTGGCCGACGCCCTGCGCCGGTGGCTGCCGTCGCAGCGGTGGTTCAGCGCCAAGGGCCGCACGATCCGGGATCTGCGGATCGACGACAGCGTCACCGTGGCCACCAGCGCCGCCGCCGACACCTCGGTGCTGCTGGTCTCGATCGACTACGCGGAGGGGGAGGGCCAGCTCTACGCCATCCCCCTGGCCCTGGCCCGGGGGGCCAGCGCCGGGTCGCTGGCCACCCTGCGGCCGGGGGCGGTGGTGGCCCGGGCCGGCGACGACGCCCTGGTGGTCGACGCCATGGCCCACCAGCCCAGCGCGGCGGCCCTGGTGGGCACGGCCCTGTCGCGGCGCCGGCCCCGGGGGGCCCGGGGCCAGCTCGTGGGCCACCCCCGGCGGCGGGGCGGGGGGAACCAGGCCATCGACCCGCGGGCCGTGCACCTCATCGGGGGCGAGCAGTCGAACTCCTCGGTGGTGGTCGACAACGAGATCATCGCCAAGCTGGTGCGGCGGCCCGAGGCCGGCGACCACCCCGACATCGAGGTGCCCCAGCACCTGCGGGCCCGGGGGTTCAGCCATGTGCCGGCGGTGGCGGCGTCGCTCGAGTACGAGCAGGCCGGGCGGTCGCCGGTGACGGTGCTGGTGGCGCACGAGGTGGTGGGCAACGAGGGCGACCTGTTCACCTGGCTGCTGCACGAGCTGGCCCGGGTGCTCGACGAGCGGGAGCACGCGGATGTGGCCCACCCCGAAGACCTCGACGCCGACCTCAGCGACCGCAGCTTCGAGATCATGGAGCTGCTGGGCCGGCGCACGGCCGAGCTCCACCATGCCCTGGTGGGCGACGGGGCGTTCGCTCCCGAGCCGTTCACCCTGCTCCACCAGCGCTCGATCCTGCAGACGCTGCGGTCCCGGTGGCGGACGGTGCGCCGCGAGCTGGGCCGTCACGCCACCGGGCGCCGGGGGAGCGGCCGGTCGAGTGGCGGCGGGGCCGGGGCCGGGCCCGCCGACGGCGACGAGGCGCTGGTGGCCGAGGTGCTGGCTCGGGGCGACGGGTTGCTCGCCCCGTTCGAGGGGCTGCGCAAGCGCAAGCTCGACGCCCAGCGCATCCGGCTCCACGGCGACCTCCACCTGGGCCAGGTGCTGTGGTCGGGCCAGGATGTGGTGTTCATCGACTTCGAGGGCGAGCCGGGGCGGAGCCTGGGCGAGCGGCGGATCAAGCGGACGCCGCTGGTGGACGTGGCCGGGCTCGTCCGCTCGGTCGATTATGCGGCCCGCATGGCGGTGGCGGCATCGGTGGAGCGGGGCCGCCTGGTGGATCCCGAGGCCGAGGCGGCGGCCCGGCGGTGGGCGCTGAGCTGGCGGGACGAGGCCCAGCATCGCCTGGTCCAGGCCTACCGCCAGGCGGTCGACCCGTCTCTGATCCCGGCCGACGACGCCGATCTGGCGCTCCTGCTCGACGCCATGACGGTGGAGAAGGCGTTGTACGAGGTGAGCTACGAGCTGGCCAACCGCCCCCACTGGGTGGGATGGCCCCTGGCTGCCGTGGCCGAGCGCCTCGGCCCGGGGTCGGTCCGATGAAGCGCCGACCGACCGGCACCGAGCGGGCACGCACAGAGCCGGGGCCGGAGCCGGTGGCTGCCGAGCACCGCCAGCTGTGGGCCCGGGCGGCGGCGCTGGGGGTGGAGACCCGCTACCAGGGGGCCGACGAGGTGTGGCGCTCGGCGTCGCCCGAGGCGGTGGCCCGGGTGGTGGCGGTGCTGGAGGCCGATGCCCCGGTGGCCCCGACGGCGGCCGCGGCCGAGCCGCCCGGGCCCCCCGGGCTGATGCCCCGCTCGCCCGATCTGGCCGGCGGGGTGACGCTGTTCTGCCCGCCCTACGCCCTGTGGCGGGCCGACGACCGGGACCCGTCGTTCGGCCAGCTCCACCGGCTGTGCCGCGACGCCCGGCGCCGGGGGATCGACGTGGTGAGCACGCTGCCCCTCAACGCCGCCTTCCACGACGACCCCTTCGAGCCCAGCCCCTACTCACCGGTGAGCCGGCTCCACTGGAACGAGGCCTACGTCGACCCCGCCACCATCCCCGGCGCCGTGGCCGAGCCGGCCGGCGCCACCGGGCCGGGGGCGTTCGTCGACTGGCGGGAGCTGGCCGCCCGCCGTCGCCGGGAGCTGCTGGCCGCCGTCGAGTTGTTGAGCCCGAGCGACACCGCCGCCTTCGAGCGTTGGCTGCTGGCCAACCCCGACGTCACCGACTACGCCCGGTTCCGGGCCGACGTCGACCGGAGGGCGGTGCCGGCCGAGGGCCAGACCGGCCCCACCCGCCACCGACTGGTCCGCAGCTACGAGCTGGGCCAGTGGCTGGCCGACGAGAGCCTGCGCCGACTGGCGGCAGACCCGGCCGCCGCCGGCCTCGGCCTCGACGTGCCCATCGGCTGCCACCCCCACGGGTTCGAGACCCGGGTGCACCCCGAGCTGTTCGCTCCCGGCATGCACCTGGGCGTCCCGCCCGACCTGTACTTCCCCCAGGGGCAGGATTGGGGCTTCCCGCCGCCGCTGCCGGGGGCGGGGCGCCGCAGCGGGCAGCGCCTGTGGCGCAACCTGGTGGAGCGGGTGGGCCGACCCGCCGCCCTGCTCCGCATCGACCACGTGATGGGCGTCCACCGCCTGTGGTGGATCCCCGACGGCCACTCCCCGGCCGATGGGGTGT
>Ga0268299_1003740_pt1 | contig 13258 bp, 12 predicted proteins | sample NOBtaG_FD_193484 | JGI IMG/M metagenome (GOLD analysis project Ga0268299, IMG submission 193484) | Activated sludge microbial communities from bioreactor in Nijmegen, Gelderland, Netherland - NOB reactor | ecosystem: Engineered > Bioreactor > Aerobic > Activated sludge | place: Netherlands...
GTGGATGGATTCCATCGTTGCGTTGAAGCCCATCGTCCAGCGCCAGAACAGCGCGGCGCGCTCCGCGGCGGTCCCGCGATCGATCACTTGCTCGATCTCGCGCTCCCCGCCGAACCGGCTGACCGCCAGGATGGTGGCCCCGTGCATCGCGAACAGCAGCGTGGCCCCGTACAGGAAGGCGATCGAGAGCATGTGGAAGGGGTTGTAGAACAGATTGCCGTATCGGATCGAGAAGGCTGCGGTCCAGTCCAGGTGCGGGAAGATGCCGAAGGGCACGGCCTCACCGAAATTGCCAAGCAGCACGGGACGGATGAAGCCCAGCACCAGGTAGAGCCAGATTGCCGCGGCAAACGCCCATGCCACGTGGGTGCCCATGCCGAGCGCGCGCGCGCGCCGGTACACGCGCACCCACCAGAGCAGGATCGAAGTGGTCAGGAAGAATCCGGCCATCAGCCACCAGCCGCCCTCGTTAAGCGGCGGAATGGTCAGGCCGTACTCGGGCGAGGGCGGCTCGAGCGCGAGCCACGGCAGCTGTCGGATGAACTCCACGACATCCCAGTTCACCGAGGCCCACATGTTGAGGCCGATGATCTCGATGGCAATGAAGCCGCACAGGATCGAGGCCAACCCGGTCCAGCCAAGGTAGAAGGGGCCAATCTGGGCGTCGCCGAGCTTGCCGAGCCAGTGAACAACGATGCCGTTGCCGATGCGCGGCGAGGAGCCGCGTCCCAGCGGTACGCCGGAGTAAGCCGTGCCGTGCACCTGAACGCGCGTAAAGATGTTCTGATATTCAGCCATGGTCGTCCTCTCGCACTAGCTCCAGATCGGGAGTTTCAGCCACCAGTTCCACCATTCGGGCCAGCCGCGCGTCCAGAACGGCCCGCTGATGACGATGCACACCGCGCTCCAGAAGCCGGCGGAGAGCGCGAGGAACAGCCCCAGCCGATGGATGCCCAGCGTGCCGATGGAATAGCCGAGCGTGTCGCGGAAGAAGGTGTTCTCGTGCTCTGCCGTCTTCACCGGTTCGCCCTTGCCGGGATTGGTAGCCGAGAGGATCAGTGCGCCGTGCAGCGACAGCGCGAAGGTGGTCGCGAAGAAGAAGCTGACCGCGATCATGTGCGCCGGGTTGTAGTGAAAGTGCAGGTACTGGTAGCCCACGTTCGAGACCCAGTCCAAGTGACTGAGAATGCCGTAAGGGAAACCATGTCCCCACGCTCCGAGCAGGAACGGCCGGACGACCACCAGCGCGAAGTAGGCGAGAATCGCCACGCCGAAGGCGAAGGGAACGTGCAGTCCGATGCCGAGCTTGCGGCAGATCTCGACCTCGCGCAGCGCCCAGGACGTGAACGCCCCGAGCGCGCAGATGGTGATGATTTGCCACAGGCCGCCCTCCTGCAGTGGAGCAAGCCGCAATCCCCAACTCAGGTCGGGCGGCGCGATGTTGATCTGCCACAGGTTCCAGGTGGGCCCGAGCGCGGCGCCATAGACGATCAATGCGGTGCCGAGCACGCTGAAGAAGATCGTGGTGACGCCGAAGAATCCGACGTAGAACGGTCCGACCCAGAAGTCGAACAGGTCTCCGCCGAGGAGCGTGCCGCCTCGGACGCGATACTTTCGTTCAAAACTGAGCATGGCCATGCCCGTATCCTCCCTTCCACCGCCCGTGCAGCAAACTCGTGTTCGAAAGTCTCCCGGCGTTCAGGTGAAGCCGGCAGCCACCGGCTCCGTCCCGAATCGCCGGGAGCAGGTCTACTTCAACGCCGGACTCACCGCCGCAACGGTCTGCGCCGTCTGGGCAGGCGTGGTCTGGGCCGCCCTTGCAGGCGCCTTGCGTGGGCCTTCTATCCAGTTGAACCGGTCCGTGCTGAGCAGGATGAAATGAATCAGCAGGGCCAGTGCGAACAGGAACGTGAACAGCGCAACGAGCGTTCTGCGCGGATCGAACAGCATCCAGATACGCCACATGTCATGGTCTCCTATGCGCGGAACACGTAGGGCAACGCGGAGTACGCCGCCGCTTTGACACCGTCGATCATCGAGGTGTAGCCCTCGGAGCCGGGCAGCCACGGTCTCCATTGCCACACCAGGATGTGCGCGATGATGGCGATCACCGTGAACACCACGAAGCTGGTTACGAAGATGCGATGGAACTCCCGAGCCTCGTCGTCATTCAGCCCGGAGAGCGACCCCGCCTTGTCAGGACTTGCCATAGGTCACCTCCAAATTGGCCTTGCGGCCGTTTACCGCGCACTTCCCGCGGCAGGGATCCTTGCGGCGAACCTGCACCGCAGGGACTCTCCATCCGGCATGGGCCGGAGGGAAAACCGTGCCTTCGATCCACCATCCGCTGCCGGTCAGCGCAGGGGGCAAGCCGATCACAGGCGCTCATTCGAATGCGCTACGCGGGCTGTCTCTCCTGCTCGCGTGTCTTGCCAGGAACACCCAGCGCAGCCAGCCGCGCCGCGCTCACCCGTACTTCGCCCGCGCGACGCGCGGCATCCTCGGCGTCGTCGCGCAGCCGCTTCGCGGCAGATATTCGAACGAGCACCGGTTGCGCCTCGACCATGCGCTCGAGGGCAAGACGCGCGTCCTCGTCCCACGGCAGTTCGCGGTGCAGGCGCGAGGGGGTGGCGTCGACGCGGTCCAGCTCGGTGCCCAGGGGCAGGATGTTGAACAGCGCATCGAACAGTGCGTTGCAGAACTCCTGCACGATGTAGGTGGCGCCGGCATAGCCCATGAAGGGCGTGCCGGTGTGGCGGCGGATGATGGCGCCGGGGAACGAGGCGGGGATGTACGCAGGCCGCGGCCCATGGCCGGCTGCCTTCTCGGACAGGTACATGCGCTCGTTGTAGCTGCCGAACAGCACCAGTGGCGTGTGCTCGTGCACCAGTCGGCGCACGCCCTCATTGTCGGTTTTGCTGCCCGCGGTACGCGATAGTGCGAAGTTGCACGGCAAGCCCAGCTCGTCCTCGAGGAAATGACGGATGCCGCGTGCATAGGTCTCGCCCGCCACCACCCCGAAGTTGGCGGTGCCGAAGAAATCCTGCGTCACGCTGCGCCACAGATCCCAGATCGGCTTGATCGTGGTGTGCTTCTCCCGCTCGATGAACGGCTCGGGATCCAGGTGCAGCAGGCTGCCCAGCTCGCGCAGGAAGGCGGTGGTGCTGTGCAGGCCGATGGGCGCCTGGAGATAGGGACGCTCCAGCGCTTCGCACAGCATGCGTCCGTACTCCCGGTACATGCACACGTTCAGGTCGGCGTCGGCCAGCGCACGCACGTCGGCGAGGTGGCTGCCCAGCGGGAACACCATGTTGATCTGCGCGCCGATTCCTTCGACCAGGCGGCGGATCTCGGCCAGGTCACTGGGCATGTTGAAGGTGCCGTAGCATGGACCGATCAGGTTCACGCGCGGCTTCTCGCCGGCTGGACGCTGCTCGAGCGGGATGCGTGCGGGAACCTTGCGCGTGCCGTACTCGGTCCACAGCCAGTACATGGCGCGGTTCGCGCACTGCCACTGATCCTCGTCGATGGTGCGCGGCAGGAAGCGCTGGATGGTGGTGCCTTCGGGTGTCACCCCCCCGCCGATCATCTCGGCGATCGAGCCGGTCACCACCACGCTGGGCAAGTCCGGGTCGAGGCTCTTGTGCGCGCGGCGAAGGCTGCCTTCGGTGCCCTCGCGGCCGAGCTGCTCTTCGGCCAGCCCGGTGACCACGATCGGCAGTTCGTGCGGCGGCAGCGCGTCGGTGTAGTGCAGTACGCTGGTCACCGGCAGGTTCTCGCAGCCCACAGGACCGTCGATCACCACCTGCAATCCCTTGATCGCGGTGAACACGTACACCGCGCCCCAGTATCCCCCGGCGCGGTCGTGGTCGATCACGTAGTTGAGCGGGGCCATCAGATCATCTCCTCGGCCTTGCGCTTCTTGACGAGCTTGATGACCTGGCGCCTCGTCTCGGCTCGGAACTCCGGGCGCATCACCGGCGTGTCTTGCCATACGCCGGCCTGGTCTGCCTGGCCGGTGTCGCCGAAGAACGCGCGCATCGTCTCGAAACGTGCCTTGTTCGCGATGGCGGCGTTGATCACCTGCGCGAGCGATCCGGCACCGGCGGGGCCCATCAGCGGGCGCGCCGAGATCAGGTTGGTGAAGTAGAGCGCCGGGATGGCGGCCTGCTTGGCCGCCTGAACCACCGGGGTTGTGCCGATGGCGAGGTCGGGCCTGAACTCGCGTACCGCGCCGATGTCCTGCTCCAGTGAGGCGCGATACTGCACGTGCGTTCCGCGCGCTTGAAGCCATTCGAGATCGGGGAGGCTCCACGGTGTTTTCGGACAGGCGGTGCCGACGTAGGGCACTTGCGCTCCGCTCTCGATCAGCAGGCGCGCCACCAGCAGTTCCGAGCCTTCGTACCCGCTCACCGTGACGCGGCCCTGAATCGGCACGCGCGCGAGCCCAGCCTCGATGACCGGTAGCCACTTGTTCTTCGCCGCGTCGATCATCGCCTGTGGGATGCTGGCGGCACGTCCCACCGCCTGCAGCCACGCCTCGGTGCCCTCGCGTCCTACCGGCGCGGAGGCGACGATGGTGCGGCCAGCGGCTTCGAACTCGCGCACGCTCGCCGTGTAGAACGGATGGATCGCGGCCACTGCGGCGCAATCGAGCGCGGCGTACAACTCGCGCCACTCGCGCGTGGGCACTACGGGGCCCGCCGCCAAGCCCATTGGCTCGAGCAGCATGCCCACACTCATCGGATCGGCGGGGAACATCTCGCCCAGCAGCGTCACCGTTGGCATTTCCGAGAGACCGCCTCGGGGCGCGCTCACCGGGCCGGATTCGGCCTCGCCGCGCGCGTAGCGGAGCATGGCACCGGCCAAGACGTCCTTGGCCTCGGCATGAGTGGGTACGCCGAAGCCGGGGACGTCGATGCCGATCACCCGCACGCCGTCGATTTCCTTGGGCAGCAGCTGCAGCGGGACGCCGCTGGCAGTGGGAACGCACAGGTTGATCACGACGATAGCGTCATAGAGCGCCGGGTCGGCCTGCTTGAACACCGCTTCGCGGATGTCCTCGAACAGCTTGCCGGTGACGAGTGTCTCGCTGTTGAAGGGCACATAGCCCACGCTGCGGCGTGCGCCGTAGAAATGCGAGGTGAAGGTCAGTCCGTACACGCAGCAGGCCGAGCCGGACAGGATGGTCGCGGTGCGACGCATGCGCAGGCCCACGCGCAGTGAGCCGAATGCCGGGCACATACTCTGCGGCTGGTCGTGCGGCCCCATGCTCTCCGGCAGCGGGTAGTCCTTCGCGTACTGCGCCAGTTGCGCGGTCTTGCCCGCGGCCTGTGCGGCAGCGAGCATCTGCTCGCGTCCGGAATGGCACCCCAGTCCGTCGCCTTGCAGTGCGGCCGGTGCGGGAATCGCTGGCGCGTTCATGGCGTGCTAGGCCGCGTCGTAGATGACTTCGAGAGACTTCTTCACCGCCTGATCGCGACCGAGCATGTCGGCAGTGGTGGCAGGTTCGAGCCTCACGTTGCGGCCAGTGACGTCGGCAGCGAACAGGCCGAGCAGTGCGTCCTGCGACTGCGGCTTGGGCCGCACCGGCGGGGCTTCAGCCACGTTGGTGGCCAGCTCCTCGAACAGCGGCGCCCACTGCGTGCCGGGCCTGCCGATGATTTCGTAGCTCGCGCTCTTGCGTCGGATGTCCTCGTGCGCGGGAATGGCGGCCAGCACCGGGATGCCGGCATTGGCCGCGAAGGCCTGCGCCTCGCCGGTGCCGTCGTCCTTGTTGATCACCATGCCAGCCACACCGACATTGCCGCCCAGCCGCCGGAAGTACTCCACCGCGGAGCAGACGTTGTTTGCCACGTACAGCGACTGCAGGTCGTTGCTGCCCACGACGATGACCTTCTGGCACATGTCGCGGGCGATCGGCAAACCGAAGCCGCCACATACGACGTCGCCGAGAAAATCGAGCAGCACGTAGTCGAAGCCCCAGTCGTGGAAGCCGAGCTTCTCCAGGGTCTCGAAGCCGTGGATGATGCCGCGTCCGCCGCAGCCGCGGCCGACCTCGGGTCCGCCCAGTTCCATGGCGAATACGCCGTCACGCTTGAAGCAGACATCGCCGATGGCGACGCTCTCGCCGGCGAGCTTCTTCTTGGAACTGGTCTCGATGATGGTCGGGCAGGCCTTGCCGCCGAATAGCAGCGAAGTGGTGTCGCTCTTGGGATCGCAGCCGATCAACAGCACCTTCTTCCCCTGCTGGGCCATCATGTAGCTCAAATTCGCCAGGGTGAAGCTCTTGCCGATGCCGCCCTTGCCATAGATGGCAATGATCTGGGTGGTCTTGACCGCAGGCGAGGCCAGGACCGGTTCGGGTTCCACCTGGGCTTCCGCACGCAATTGCGCCCGCAGGGTTTCGAGGCTGGTGGCGGTGAGGCTGTTCATCTGCATTCTCTCCAGTCGAGGATCATCTTCAGGCACCCGGCATCCTCGAATGCCGTGCGGTAGGCCTGCGGTGCACGCGCCGCGTCGCAGCGATGCGTGATCAGGCCCTCGAGACAGAGCCTTCCATCGGAGGCGAGCGCGGACACCGCGCTCAGGTCGGCCGGCTTCCACTGCGCGGCGACGCGCAGCCGCGCTTCGCGCATGAACGCGGGCGGGAAGGCAAATGAAATCCGCTCGTGATAGAAGCCGGCGAGCGTGATCTCCCCGCCGGGTGTGAGTCGCTGGACCAGACCGTCCAGCAGGCCGGCGTCGCCACTCGCCTCGCAGATGGCGTGATAGTCGCGGCGTGCATCCTGACCCGGGTCGATGACGCGGTACCCCAGAGCAGCGTCGCGGCGCGCCGGGTTGGTTTCCCACACCAGCGGCTCGGCGCCGGCGATCAGCGCGAGGCGCGCGATCAGGCGCCCGAGTACGCCATGTCCCACGATCAATTCGGGCGGGGCGCCCGCGTGCACCGCATGATGTGCGGTGGCGGCCAGCGCCATCAGCACCGCGCGCTCGCCCAGGCGCTCGTCCACCGGTAGCAGCCGCGCGCCGGGCACCACCACGCGGCTGGCGGCGCCGCCGAACAGTCCATGCACTGCGCCGTAGCAGCGCGCCCCGGGAACGAACACGTGCTCGCCGGGCCGGCGCTGCGAAGTGGCTCCTGCGTGCACCACCCGCCCCACCGATTCGTAGCCCGGGACCAGCGGATAGCCCATTCCGGGAAACGGCGGCATGCTGCCCGACCACAGCAGGCGCTCGGTGCCGGTGCTGATGCCGCTCCAGAGCATGTCGACGACCGCGTCGTCCTCCCCCGGAGGGGACAGCGGCAGTGTGCGCAGCGTCAACAGCTTCGGCTGCTCGAACACGACGGCGAGGGCTTCCAGAGATGTGACGGTCTCGGCCATGTGGTGCGTGTTGGGTCCCTGTGGGGCTCGTCTCCTGAATGTCAGTGTAAGCTGACTATACAATATGTCAAGGTGTATTTACACCGATCGGGCAAGAACGACGCTCACCTGCAACGGCATGGCGGAGCGCGCCACTCGCACCGCATCGAATCCCGCGGCCACGAGCAACTGGCGGATGTGCGCGGGGGAGCGCGCACGCCCCTGGCCCATGGCGAACAGGTACATGCCGAAGTACGCTGCGCTCATCGTCTGCGCTCCGGGTGCGTCGCACATCGGCTCGCCCAGCAGCAGGGTGCCGCCCGTAGGCAATGCGCGATGCGTCGCACGCAGGATCGCCAGTGCGGCCTGGTCGTCGTGATCGTGCAGAACGCGCACCAGCGAGACGATGTCCGCACCGCGCGGCAACGCGTCGGACAAGAAGCTCCCGCCGAAGACGCTTGCGCGCCCGGCCAACCCGGCGGCGCTGAGGCGCTGCTGCGCGCGCCGCGCCACCGCCGGCAGATCGAACAGCATGAGGCGCAGGTTGGGGGCGCGCCGCGCCGCGCTCAGCAGAAACGCGCCTTCGCCGCCACCAACGTCGAGCAGGCAGCGGTGGCGCGACAGCGGATAGGCATCCAGGATGAGGTCGGCCACCAGGTGTTGGGAGGCCGACATCAGCGTCGTATATGCGCCCACCTCCTCCTCGCCCAGCGTGGCGGGATTGGCTGCGCGCGCGTACGCCCAGTAGCGGCGCAGCTGCGTGTCGCGCCGCGTATCCCGCAGCAGCGTCAGCGGGTCGGCCAGGTCGGCGTAGAGCAGCGCGTGATGTTCGATCATCGCCAGCACGCCAGGATTGCCGTTCAATGAGGCGCCCAGCACGCCCAGGGCGTAGCGCGCGCCTTCGCGCGCATCCAGCAGGCGCAAGGACACAGCCGCATCGAGCAGCCGTTGCGCCGAAGGCGCGGGCATCGACATGTGCTCGGCCAGCGCTGCGAGTGACCGGGGGCCATCGCGCAGATACTCGAACAGGCCGAGCCGCGTGCACGCGAACAACACCTGCGAGTAGACAAAACCTGCGCACAGGTCGAACAGCTCGCCTGCCCGTCGACGTGCGATGCGCCTGACGAGCGGGGTGCGGGCCGCCCAGCGGTGAAAACGTGCACTGGCGAGGAGCCGATCGCGCAGCGCGAAGACGCGCTCGAGCAGCGATACGCGCGCGAGCGCTGGGGCCGGCATGCCCGGCTGTCCCGTCTGCATGGCAGCGCGCTGTTCAGGCGGCCCGCCGCATCTCCATGGGCAGGATGCGCTGCGCTTCGAGCAGGATCAGCGTGCGCAGATGCGCCCCGCCGGGAGAATCGGGGATGCAAGCCATCGCTTCCTCCACCAGTTGCTCGAAATGCTTCACCGCCGCGGCCAGGCCCAGCTGGTGCGCCGCGCTCGGGCGCCCCAGCGCCAGATCCTGCCCGACCGGCTTGCCCAGCGTGGCCGCGTCGGCGGCCACGTCGCGAACGTCGTCGGCCACCTGGTAGGCCTCGCCCAGTCGCTCGCCGAGCCTCGCCCATTCACCCGGCTCGCTGCCGGAGGCGCAGGCGCCCGACATGGCGGCGGCCACGAACAACGCGCCGGTCTTGGCGCGCTGGTACTGCACCAGCGGCACGTCATCTTCGCATTCCCACGCCTGGCCGGCGGTGATGCCAGCCGGGGCGCCCACCGCCCGGGCAAGAATGCCGAGCAGCGGTACCAGCCGCTCAGGCGCGCGCGCTGCATGACGCGTCAGTGCCTGGAATGCATGCACGATCAGCGCGTCGCCCGCGAGCACGGCGAGGCGCTCGCCGAACGCGCGGTGAACCGACGGACGCCCCCGCCGCGTCGCCGCGTCATCGAAGCAGGGCAGATCGTCGTGGACGAGCGATGCGCAGTGCATCAACTCGATCGCGACTGCCGCTCCCATGGCGATCTCCAGGCGCGGGTCTCGACATGCCGATGCGACCGCCAGGCACAGCCGCGGACGCACCCGTGCGCCGCCCGGAAACACTGCGTGACGCATGGCCGCAGCCAGCCGTGGCGGGCAGTCGGCGCCCTCTGCCTCAGCCAGTGCCGCAGCCAGAGCCTGTTCGATGTGACGGGATACTTCCATGCGCGGCCCCTGAAGGTTTATGGGTGAGTGTCCAGATTACAGGTCACTCGCAACTGTCAGGTACTATAGACACCATCGGCCCGGCGGGTCAACCCGGCCACGCTCGGGCGGGTCCAGAGGAGGTGCGAGGAAGTGAGCGGCGCGCACGTGCTGGTGATCGGCGCGGGGGTGGGCGGCCTGGTTGCGGCCGTTGTCCTGGCCGCGCGGGGGGTGCGCGTGACGCTGCTCGAGCGCGCCGCCTCGCCGGGCGGGAAGATGCGCCAGGTGCAGGTTGGCACCGCCGCGCTCGACGCGGGTCCGACGGTGTTCACCATGCGCTGGGTGTTCGACGAAATCTTCGCCCAGGCCGGCGCGCGCTTCGAAGAGCACGTACGCCTGGAAACAGCTCAGGTGCTGGCGCGCCACGCCTGGGCGGATGGCTCGCGCCTGGACCTGTTCGCTGACATCGAACGCTCTGCCGATGCGATCGGCGATTTCGCCGGCGCCCACGAGGCACGCGGCTTCCGCCGCTTCAGCGCGCGCGCGCGCGCGATCTATGACGCCCTCGAGCGGCCCTACCTGCGCGCCGAGTGCTCCGGCCCTGTGCAGCTGATGCGTGGCGCCGGCCTGCGGGGCGTGGCGGAACTCGTGCGCATCAGCCCCTTCACCACGCTGTGGCGTGCGCTCGGAGAGCACTTCCGCGACGCCCGCTTGCGCCAGTTGTTTGCGCGCTATGCGACCTATTCGGGCTCTTCCCCCTTTCTTGCGCCGGCCACGCTGATGTTGATCGCGCACGTGGAGCGCAACGGCGTTTGGTTCGTCGAGGGCGGCATGCACACGTTGGCGCGTGCTCTGGTCGATCTTGCGCAGCGCAACGGAGCGTTGCTGCGCTACGGATGCGAAGTGGCCGAGATCGAGGTCCGCGCAGGCCGGGCGCGCGCGCTGCGGCTGGCCGACGGTGAGCGCATCGACGCCGACGCGGTCGTGCTCAACGCCGATTGTGCGGCACTCGCGCAGGGGCTCTTCGGCAGGAATGTCGCGCATGCAGCCGCGCCCGTTGCCATCGCCGCGCGTTCACTGTCCGCGCTGACCTGGTGCAGGCTGGCGCCCACCAGCGGCTTCCCGCTCGAGCGCCACACAGTGTTCTTCTCCGACGATTACGCGGCGGAGTTCGGCGACCTGTTCGTACACCGACGCCTGCCCGCTCGGCCGACGGTGTACGTGTGCGCGCAGGATCGTGGCCACGCCGACCTGCAGGCGCCTGCTGGCGCGGAACGGCTCATGTGTCTGGTCAACGCGCCGGCATGTGGGGACACGCGCGTGCTCGGGCATGCGCAGGTCGAGCGGTGCGCCGATGCTGCGTTCGGTCTGCTCGCACGCTGCGGCCTGCAAGTGGGGCGGGACGAAGCGCCTCCCGTGGTCACCGGACCGGAACAGTTCGCCCACCTCTTCCCCGCCACGGGTGGCGCGCTGTACGGGCGCGCGACACATGGCTGGAACGGCGCTTTTCAGCGCCCGGGTGCGCGCAGTGCGATTCCCGGCCTGTATCTGGCGGGCGGCAGCGTGCATCCCGGCGCGGGCGTGCCGACTGCGGCGCTGTCCGGACGCCTCGCCGGCGCCGCGGTGCTGGCCGATCTGGGCAAGCGAAATGGTCTTTGATTTTGCCCGTCCCGTTCCCCGCGATGGCTACATCTGGTGGTACGTCGACGCGATGAGCGACGACGGGCGCCACGCGCTGACGCTGATCGCGCTCCTCGGCAGCGTGTTCTCGCCGTACTACGCACGCGCACGCCGGCGCGGCTGCGCAGATCCGCTGCATCACTGCGCACTCAACGTCGCGCTATACGGTGTGAGCGGCAAGCGCTGGAGCATGACCGAGCGCGGCCGCGCGCAGCTCGAGCGCACCGCGCACCGCCTGCGCATCGGCCCGAGCCAACTCGACTGGGACGGCACGACGCTCACCCTGCGCATCGACGAGATCGGCGTTCCCGTTCCATACCGCCTGCGCGGCTGCGTGCGCCTGCACTGCCAGGCGATGAATGCACAAGACTTCGCATTGGACGCCGCGGGCCGCCATCGCTGGCATCCGCTCGCGCCGAATGCGCGCGCCGAGGTGGCGTTCGAACATCCGCGCATGCGCTGGAGCGGCAAGGGCTACGTCGACAGCAACCGCGGCAGCGAGCCGCTCGAGCGCGCGTTCCTGTCCTGGGACTGGTCGCGCGCGCCGATGCGCGGCGGCTCGGCGGCGATGCTCTACGACATGGTGCCGCGTGAGGGCGCCCGGCGCGGTATCGCGGTACGGGTGGACCGCCATGGCGACGTGGAGCCCTTCGCCGCCCCGCCGCCCGCGTCCCTGCCTTCGACGCTGTGGCGTGTCTCCCGCGGCACGCGCAGTGATGCGGGATGCATCGCGCGCGTACGCGCAACGCTGGAGGACACGCCATTCTATGCCCGCTCGATGGTGGATACGCAGCTGTTGGGCGAGCACGTCACGGCCATGCACGAGAGCCTCTCGCTGACGCGCTTCGGCACCCGCTGGGTGCAGACTCTGCTTCCCTTCCGCATGCCGCGACGCGCCTGAGGCGGGGGCAGTGCAGAACGATGTCAGAGTCCTAGGCGCGGCTGCGCTGCAACTGCTCGCGCTGTTCCAGGCGCAGGAACAGGTCGATCACCCACGCGGCACGCCCATCGACGCTGCGCGCAGGCTGAGGCGAGATCTGCGGCAGGCGGGTGAGGCCGGTCGGATCGACCGCTTCGACCAGGAAGCGCGCGGCCGGCAGCGGTGCTGCATGGGCCAGCTCGTCCGTGCGCAGGGCGGGCGCGAGCGCGCGCAGGAGCACCGCGGCCTTGGTGCGCGCCGGCACCACTGCGCGCTGCGCCACCGAATCGAGCCGGTTGCGCTCGATCTGCCGTCCGATCTGTGCATACAGCATGGCGGCAGCGCGGATGCCCGGTCGGCAGGCGCGCGGCAGGTCCGCGATGCCGCGCTCGGCGCGTGCATACAACTGATCGGCCTCGCGCAGCAGGCGGGCCACCACGGTTCCGAGCGCGGGCGAGAAGCGCGGTTCGGTCAGCCACTGCTCGCAATCGATGCCGGCCTCGCGCATCCATTCGCGCGGCAGGTACAGGCGTCTCAGGCGGGCGTCCTCGCCAACGTCGCGGGCGATGTTGGTCAGCTGCATGGCCATGCCCAAGTCACAGGCGCGCGCCAGGGCGCTCGCCGAACGCGCACCCATCAGCAGCGCCATCATGGCGCCGACGGTCCCGGCCACGCGCGCGGCATAGTCGAGTACCTCGTGCAGAGTGTCGTAGCTGCGCCCCTGCGCGTCCCACACGAAGCCTTCGAGCAGGGCATCGGGCAGCGCACGCGGGATTGCATAGCGTGCAACCACATCGGCCAGTGCACGGTCGACTGGGTCGGGCAGCGGCCGGCCCGCGTAGATGGCATCGAGGCGCGCGCACAGACATGCCAGGGCCTCACGCTCGGCAACCTCATTCTGCGCGAGATCGATGGCGTCGTCGGCTTGGCGGCAGAAGGCATACAGCGCCGTCGCCGCACGCCGCGTGCGTCGGGGCAGCACGTGGCCCGCGAGAAAGAAGCTGCGCGATCCGTTGCACAGCAGGCGCGTACAGGCCTCCAGGTCGGCCGGGCTGGCGTGGATGGGATCAGTTGATCGTTGCGGCATCGGGCACCACGCTGTCGAGCACCCGGGCTGACGAGATGACGCCCGGCAATCCGGCGCCAGGATGCGTGCCCGCGCCGACCAGATAGAGCCTG
>Ga0268299_1003741_pt1 | contig 13256 bp, 10 predicted proteins | sample NOBtaG_FD_193484 | JGI IMG/M metagenome (GOLD analysis project Ga0268299, IMG submission 193484) | Activated sludge microbial communities from bioreactor in Nijmegen, Gelderland, Netherland - NOB reactor | ecosystem: Engineered > Bioreactor > Aerobic > Activated sludge | place: Netherlands...
ATTGATGAAGTTGTGCTTCCGTGTCTAGAGTTCCATCCACCATGGTTCTCTTCACTCTATCGGCATTTCGCCGAAAACCTTGAGGCAGCCCGTACTGTCGGCGCCGTGCTCCCGGCTGGGGTTGTCTTCGTCAGATTGGCCTCGAACCCGGCGCCCGACGGCGGAGCCGGCCGGGGCAAACCGTGTCTCATTATACAAGAATTCCGGATTATGTTTTAAGAATTCCGGCCCGCGCACCGCCGCAACAGGCGGTTCCACCGGGGCGCGCACCCAAGACACACCTTCTTCAGATGCTGGTTTCGAGAAATCGGCGCAACCGCTCGGCCTGTTCTTCCACGAGCGCGCGATCGGCCGCTTGAGGACACAACTCGAGATAGCGCTGGAAGTCGGCGAGTGCGCTTCCATACTGCTTGGTCGCCATATGGCAGACACCGCGCTGCTTATATTCATCTGCGGATTGCGGCATGGCCAGCAACAGAAGATCGAGCACGGCTATCTGTGAGGCGAAATTCTCTTCGCGCAGGTAAGCGTTGCGCAGGTTGTTCAACATTCGCACTAATATGCTGCGTTTGGTCGCCGGTTCAAGCAATGCGGGATTGGACGCAATGTCCACGCCGGAGACTTCCAGCGCCAACTCGCGGCACTGCTCGGCGTCCATCAGCCGTCCGCCGTGGAAGCAGTCGATGAACAGTCCGTCGCCGCCGGAGCCATAGCGGGCCACGAAATGTCCGGGCAAGGAGACTCCGAAAACCGGCCGGTCGATCCTCCGCGACACCTCTATCAGCACGACGGCTAGCGTAATGGGGATTCCCGTCCGGTTCAACAGGACCTGGCTCAGGCAGGAGTTCTCGGCCGAATAATAGCGCTCCGTATTGCCGCGGAATCCAAGCTCGTCAAACAGGTACTCACAGGCGACCTTGATATATTCCACACCGCTTGCGCCAGCCGGAACTCGCTCCTCCAGTTCGCGCGCATGCGAACTGAGCAGGTCGAGAAAGGGCTCTAACTCCATGCCCGGATATTCGACGCGCGCCAACTCAAGCGCCGCCACGTCCAGCGGGGCGCTCTCGTCGCGGTCCAACAGAATTCGTTGAAGAGCTTCCACCTACTCATAGAATAGGACTGAGTGCACCGTCTTTGTCTAGTCCCCCTCCTAGCTTTCCCGGCCCTGGCCCAAACGATGGGCGCCGCGATCCCACCGCAGGCTGGGGCCGCGGCCGTTTGGGGCGACGGGGTCTTCCTTGAAGGTGAACGCCTTGCAAGCGGCTATTTTGGCCGAGGCGGCTGCTTCGCAGATTGGAATTCGGACGGCCAACAGGATCTGATTCTGAATGAAATCTCCCGTGGCGAGCCGGAAGCGGCCCTCGGAAAGATGGTTGCGTTGCTAGCCCCAGACTGGCGCCCGGAAACCATCGACACTGGCGCTTCGTTCCGCGATTGCCTCGGCACGGAGCTCCTTGGCCGGCGCGGCGTGCTCGTGACGCACCGGCAGATGCAACTGCGATTTTACGAGCGCGTGACCGAAGGGAGATTGGGAATCGAGAGCCGGGCGCCGAAGTATCGTGAGATCTACTCCATCTACACGTCCTCGGCCCAAAGCGGATTGGCGCAAGCCGATATCGACGGGGACGGCCGCCTCGACTTACTGCACGGCAATTACTGGCTACGGGCGCCGAGCAGGTTCGAACTCGGTTGGCGCCTATTCGCGTTGAACACCTGGTTCGATACGCCGCGGTCGGCCATGGTCCGCATCGCCGTGTCGCGTCTGGATGGAAAGCTCGCCGTCGTGGAAGCCGAGAGCGAGGCTTCGCCCGCGCGTTTTGCCTGGTTCGAGGCGCCCGCGGACCCTCGTCAGCTATGGACGCAGCACGCCATCGCGATCGAAGGCGGCCTGCACAGGCCCCAGGTGCTGGTGAGCGAGGGCCACGGCACAGTCCTCGTGGGGGAAGATAACGGGCCCGGATCGCGCCTCCTCCGCGTCCAACTTCGCCAGGGAACTGTTGAAGAGATTGGCCGGTCGAATGGCTATTTGGCGGTGGCGCCGGGCGGAGTCACCGCCGCCGTACGCAAGTAGGCGTCGTCGCCGCGGATCCAGTCCTCGCGGCGGGGAGAGAACAAGTCGAGCGCGACTGAGTCCTCGATCGCCTCGACAGCGTGCGGAACGTTGGGTGGAATCTGCATCACTTCGCCGACCCCTACGATCCGCTCGCCTTCGTCGAACAGGAACCGCAGCCGGCCGGCCTCCATCAGAGTGCACTGCTCGTTCTCATGATGATGGCGCGGTACGACGGCGCCCACTTTCAATGCCAGCCGCGATATCGTCATGCGCTCCGTGTGGATAGCCTGCCGCTGCACGAACGGATTCAATTGTTCGCGTTCGATCTCGTCCCAACGATGAGTCGTCATAGCGGGCGTAGTGTATCATGAGGCACTAGAATGACTTGTTTCCTTCTGAGGCGCCCGTGAAGGGGATCGTCCTCGCCGGTGGGTTGGGCAGCCGCCTTTATCCTCTGACTAAAATCACAAACAAACATCTGCTGCCGATTTACGACAAGCCGATGATTTACTATCCGATTCAGACACTGGTCGACGCGGGAATCGAGGAGATTCTCGTGGTCACCGGAGGACGCAACGCGGGCGACTTTCTTCGCCTCTTGGCCAACGGCAAGGAGTTCGGGTTGAAGCATCTGAATTATGCCTACCAGGAGGGCGAGGGCGGCATCGCGGACGCGCTTGCGCTGGCTGAGCACTTCGCCGAAGGGGACCGGCTCTGCGTCATCCTCGGCGACAACCTCGTCGAGCACAGCATTCGCGGGGCTGTGGACGCGTTTCGCGCGCAACCTGCCGGCGCCCGCATCCTGCTGAAAGAAGTAACCGACGCCGAGCGCTTCGGCGTGGCCGAGATATCCGGCGATCGCATTCTGGGCATCGAGGAGAAGCCAGCGAAGCCGAAGAGTAACTACGCGGTAACAGGGATCTACCTCTACGACGAGTCGGTCTGGCGGAAGGTAAAGGAGTTGCAGCCGAGCGCGCGTGGAGAACTGGAGATCACCGACGTCAACAACGCTTACATCCGCGAGGGAACGATGACCTTTTCCTACATCGACGGCTGGTGGACCGACGCGGGAACGTTCGAATCGCTTTTGCGCGCGGCCAACCTGGTGGCCGACAGCCAGCGGACGGGGGCTTCGGCCGCCGCCGACTGAAACCGCCATGAGTCAACCTCACCTTGCGACTGCTACGCCAACGATTGAATCGCCGGCGAACGAAAAGGGACTGGGCTACATCATCCGAACGAAAGATTCGGCTGGCCTGATTCCAGGCGTGGCCGTGAATGAGTTCACGCTCTGGCCCGACGACCGAGGCTATTTCGTCGAAATCGCCCGGCTCCGCACGGGACCAGTGGCGGAATTTCCTCCGGATTCGCAGGTCTCCTGCGCGCTGAGCTATCCGGGCACGATCAAGGCGTTCCATTTTCACCGGCATCAGACAGATTTCTGGGTGCCCGTGCAAGGAATGCTGCAAGTGGCGCTGGTCGACCTCCGAGCCGGTTCGCCCACATTCGGCGTGCGCAACACCCTCTATGTGGGCGCATTGCGCAGTTGGAGCATCGTGATTCCGCCGGGTGTCGGCCACGGCTACAAGGTCATCGGCGAGAGTCCGGCCATGCTCGTCTATGTCACCAATCGCGTTTATAATCCAGATGACGAAGGCCGTATTGCGTACAACGACGCTGGCATTGCCTACGACTGGGAGATTCAATACAAGTGAACCTGCTTGTCACCGGAGGCGCCGGCTTCATCGGCTCCGCCTTTGTCCGGCTCGCGCTCGCTACTCAACCGGGCGCGCGGGTCGTAAACCTCGATAACCTGACCTACGCGGGCAACCTGGAGAACCTCGTCTCGATCGCCTCGCACCCGGACTACCGCTTCGTGCGGGGGGACATCGGCGACCAGCCGCTGGTAGAATCTCTGATCGCCGAAGAGAAGATTGGTGCGATCGTGCACTTCGCCGCCGAGTCGCACGTGGACCGTAGCATTCTGTCCTCGAAGCCGTTCGTCGAAACCAACGTGCTGGGAACGCTCTCTCTGCTCGACGCCGCGCGCAAGGCGAAACTGGAGCGCTTCGTGCACGTATCCACGGACGAAGTCTATGGAGATATCGGCGCGCCGGCCGAAGCGGACGAGTCGTTTCCGCTGCGCGCAAGCAGTCCGTATTCGGCGTCGAAGGCGGGCGCGGATCTGCTTGCGCTGAGCTATGTACGCACCTTCGGCCTGAACCTCAGCGTCACGCGGGCATCGAACAACTACGGACCTTTTCAGTTCCCCGAGAAACTGATTCCGCTGATGGTCTCCAACGCGCTCGACGACAAGCCGCTGCCGATTTACGGCGACGGTCAGCAGGTGCGCGATTGGCTGTACGTGGACGATCATTGCCGCGGCATCTGGGCGGTGCTGAAGAGGGGTGGGCCTGGGGAGGTATACAACATCGGCGGCAACTGTTCTCTGCCCAATCTTGAAGTGGTGCGCCGCATTCTTGCACTCACGGGGAGACCCGAGTCGCTGATGACGACAGTTGCCGACCGTCCGGGCCATGACCGGCGTTACGCGCTGACGAGTGAGAAGCTCGAACGCGCGCTCGGCTGGGCGCCGCAGATGGACTTCGAGACGGGTCTGAGGCTGACGATCGACTGGTATCGCGCCAATACGGATTGGGTGCAACGGGTGAAGTCCGGCGCCTACCGCGACTACTACGAACAGAACTACGGCGGGCGCTGATACAGCCTGGTCTCCGCGCCGCTTTGCTACAGTTGACCTCATGCTCGCACTTCGGGGCATCGCCAAGGAATACGCCTCCCCGGGCGGCGTCCTTCGGGTGCTCGATTCGGTAGACCTGGAACTGAAGCCCGGCGAAACTGCGTCCATCATGGGCCCGTCGGGTTGCGGGAAATCCACGCTCCTGAGCGTAATGGGCGGGCTGGATGCGCCGACGGCCGGCGAGTACACGCTCGGAGACGCCAAGCCCTATGCCCTGAGCCCAGATGCGCTGGCCGGATTCCGGAACAAATCCGTGGGATTTGTTTTTCAGGACCATTGCCTGCTGCCGCAACTCACTGTGCTGGAGAATGTCTTGGCGCCAGTGCTGGCCGCGTCTACGGGGGACCCAGGGGCCTCCGAGCGCGCGCGGAGCCTCTTGCACCAAGTGGGCCTTCGCGCGAGGCTCGATCACTTTCCGGCGCAACTTTCAGGTGGCGAGAAACAACGCGCCGCGATCGCCCGCGCTTTGATCCGCGAGCCGCTACTGGTGCTGTGCGACGAACCGACTGGCAACCTCGACCGGCAGAGCGCGGACTCCGTGGCCGGGCTATTGCTGGAGTTGGGTAGCGCAGGCGAGCGAATCGTGGTGGCCGTCACGCACAGTGCGGAGCTGGCCGCGCGCTTCGCAAGCCACTATGTGCTGCGCGATGGCCGACTGCTTCGGGTCTGAACGCTCCGATGACGATGACGTACACGACACTTCTTCGGCGCGGCCTGGCGCATTATTGGCGCACGCACTTAGCCGTTGCGGCCGGCGTCGTCATTGCGGTGGCCGTGTTGGGCGGCGCGCTGCTCGTTGGATCAAGCGTCCGGGCAAGCTTGCGGCGCATCGCGCTCGACCGGCTGGGCGCCACGGGCTCCATCGTTTCCTCCTCGACATTGTTCCGGGAGGAGCTTGCGGCGAGCGTTCCTGGCAGTGCGCCCCTCATCGCGCTGGAGGGGCTGGTGGTTCACCCCTCAAGCCGCCGCCGCGCGAGCCAGGTGTTGGTCTATGGAGTGGACGCCCGCTTCTGGACGTTTCATGGCGTACCACCGGTTTCGCTCGCTGGACGCGACGCTTGGCTCAGTCCGGCGCTGGCCTCCGAAATGGCGGCGAGCAAGGCGGATACACTTCTGCTGCGTTTAGAGAGGCCAGGCGATATTCCGGCGGAGTCCATTCACGGACGCAAGGAAGACGCCGCGGCCGCGATCCGGCTGCGCTACCAGGGTGCGCTGCCGACCGAACAAATGGGCGAATTTTCGTTGCGTCCGTCGCAAGGAGCCATCCGTGCGATCTTTCTTCCCCTTCGCCGGCTACAGGACGATCTAGGCGCGGCGGGCCGGGCGAATCTGTTACTCGTTAAAGAAGGCGTGAATGCCGGTGCGGCCGTTCGCGACAACTTCACGCTTGCCGACCTGGGACTACGGATCAGGGCGGTGAATGGAGCGGCTCACCTCGATACCCTCAGCGGTGTGCTGCCGCCGCAATTGGCGGAGACCGCCGCGCACCTCGCACGTGACGCCGGCTTCGACGTGACGCCCGTGCTCACCTATCTGGCCAACTCGATCCGCGCAAATGGCCGCGAAACGCCTTACTCGCTGGTAGCGGCGCTGCCGTTGGACACCGTCGCACCGACTGCTCGAACTGGTTCGGGCGGCGCCGTTCAGACTAACGCTATCGTGCTGAACGACTGGACGGCGCGCGATCTGAACGTGAGGGTTGGCGACGAGGTCTCGCTGGACTACTACGTGTGGAAGGACGATGGCCGGCTCGTCACGGAATCGTCCGATTTCGTTGTATCGGCTGTCGTGCCCATCGAGGGGTTGGCGGCCGACAGGGAGTTGGCGCCCGAGTATCCGGGCATCACGGACGCTGAATCGGTATCCGATTGGGACCCCCCGTTTCCAATGGATCTATCGCGTATCCGGCCTCGGGACGAGGACTTCTGGGACCGGTACCGAACAACCGCGAAGGCGTTTGTGCGTCTGGAAAAGGGACAACGGCTTTGGTCGACGCGATGGGGCAGCCTCTCCGCGCTCCGGTTGACGGGAGGCGCCATCTCGCACGGCGACTTCGCCGCGAGGCTGCGGCAAGCGCTGGATCCGGCGCGATTCGGCCTAATCGTGACTCCGATTCGCGAACGTACGCTGGATGCTTCCCGAGGCTCGACGGACTTTGGAGAGTATTTCCTATACTTCTCGTTTTTCCTCGTTGTCTCGGCGTTGCTGTTAGTGGTCCTTTTCTTCCGCCTGGGCGTGGAGCAACGCACGCGGGAGCTTGGGTTGTTCGAAGCCGTCGGATTCACGCGCAGCCTCGCGGGGCGCAACTTCCGGCGCGAAGGGCTCGTGATTGCGGCAGGCGGCTCGGTGTTGGGGCTCTTCGCGGGTCTCGGCTACGCCGGGCTGATCGTTCATGGATTGAACACCTGGTGGAGCGGCGCGGTGGGGACGCACGATCTGCGATTGGCGGTGGAGCCGGTTCCGCTGCTGGCGGCAATTGGCTTCGGAATTGCCATGGGCGCGGCGGTCACGGCGCTTACGCTGCGGCGGCTGCTGCGCGAACAGCCGCGCGCGCTGTTGATGGGCGGTTGGGACCTGCCCGATGCCGCACGAAAGCGGTCGCGCGCCGGGACGTATGCGTGGTTGTTCGCGACGCTCTCGCTTGTATTGGTGGCGACCGGGGCGCGTGGAGACATTCCGGGCGTGGCGGCGTTCTTCGGCTCCGGCTCCTGCCTGCTGATTGCCTCGCTCACCGGCTTGCGAGCCCGGCTTTCCGCGCGCGGCTCCGCTGCGGTCCCGGTCCGCGCAGTATCGCTCTGGCCGCTGGCGTTCCGTAACCTGTCAATCCGTCCGGGACGCACGATTCTCGTCGCCTCCCTGATTGCCTCGGCTACGTTTCTGGTGATCTCGGTCGAGAGCTTCCGCCGGGAAGGCGCCACCGCGCGCGCCAAGAATTCCGGCACGGGCGGCTACGTATTGGCGGCGGAGAGCGTTCGGCCCATCTATTACGATCCCAACGACACCGCGGGCAGACAAGTGTTGAACCTGACTGCGTTGAACGACACCAACTTCGTCAGCTTCCGGCTGAAGCCGGGCGACGACGCGAGTTGCCTGAACCTTTACGAGCCTCGCAATCCGCGCGTGTTGGGCGCGCCCCAACCGTTCATCCGAGAGGGGCGTTTCTCGTGGGCTTCTTCGCTCGCGCTGACCCCGGAGGACAAGGCGAATCCCTGGCTGTTGCTGGAGCGAAGCGCTCTGCGGCAGGACGTGATCCCTGCCGTAGCGGACGCGAACTCGCTGCAATACGTACTGCGCAAGAAGCTCGGCGATATCGTCGAGGTTCCAGGCAGCAGGGGCGCTCCCGTCCGGTTGCAGATCGTGGGAGCGCTGTCGGATTCGCTTTTCCAAAGCGAGTTGGTTATTTCGGAAAGCAACTTCCGAAGAGCGTTTCCCGACGTGCAGGGGTTCCGGGTGTTCCTCATCGACGCGCCGGCGCCGCGCGCCTCCGACGTTGCCGCCTCGATCGAGGATGCGCTCTCCGATGTGGGATTCGACGCGCAGGACACGAGCGAGAAACTGGCCGCGTTCCACCGGGTCGAGAACACCTATCTGGCCACATTCCAGGCGTTGGGTGCGCTGGGGCTGCTGCTGGGCACTCTGGGGCTGGGAACGGTGCTGGTGCGAAACGTTTTGGAGCGGCAGCGGGAGTTTGCCTTGCTCGCCGCCGTGGGCTTTGCGCCACGCCGGATCCGCTCGCTGGTCTTGCGCGAGAGCTTGTTGATGCTGCTGGCAGGCCAGTTGGCGGGGATCGCCTCGGCCGCCGTAGCGATTGCGCCCGTTGCGGCGGAGCGGGGCTTCACCGGGTCGCTCGCGTCGATGGCGCTCATGATGCTGGCCGTGTTCGCAACGGGATTGCTTGCGTGCCGGTTGGCGGCGGGCTATGTCACCCGCCTGCCGCTGGTGGAAGCGCTTCGCGCCGAATAGTCGGACAATGGGTACAGTGATCCGATTGTCTCCGGTTGCTCTCTGTTGCGTCTGGGCCGCTTGGGCGCAGGCGCCGATTATGCCCTTGGGCGACGTGCGTCCGGGCATGAGAGGGACGGGCAGGACGGTCTTCGCCGGGGACCGAATCGAAGAGTTTGGCGTGGAGCTCCTCGGCGTGCTCGAGAACACCGGTCCGAGGCAGTCTCTGATTCTCGCGAAGCTCACAGGCAACACCGTGGAGCGGACCGGCGTAATGCAGGGAATGAGTGGCAGCCCTGTGTACATTCAAGGCCGTCTTGTAGGAGCCGTTTCGAGCGCGTTCCCGTTCGCCAAGGAGCCGATTGCGGGTATTCAGCCAATCGAACAGATGCTGGAAATTCAGAACGCCGCGCCTGGGGTTCGTGGGCCATCGGGCAGGGCCGCGGCGGGGACGGGCCCGATAGAGCCGGCGTCGATTCTGCCGGCTAATGCGCGCGCCGAGGTCCGTTTCGGAGACACGAGGCTGGTGGAGTTGTCTTCGCCACTCTCGCTGGCAGGCTTCACGCAGAACGCCATCGATCAGTTCGCCTCGAAGTTCCGCTCTCTTGGCTGGGAGCCGCGGCAGGGTTCGTCGTCCGGCGGTCCGGCCGGACCCCTGGGCGACCGCACGCGCATCCGCCCCGGTTCGATGATCAGCGTGCAGTTGATTCGGGGCGATCTGACGATGGGCGCCGACGGCACGGTAACGTACGTGAATGGCGACCGCATACTGGCATTTGGCCATCGCTTCCTGAGCATCGGCGGAACAGAGCTGCCGTTCGCCCGGAGCGAGGTGCTTACGTTGATGCCCAACTTGTCTACGAGCTTTAAGCTCTCGACTGCACGCGAACAGATGGGAGTAATCACGCGCGACGCCTCGGCCGGCGTGGCCGGCACACTCGGCCGCGCTGCGCGCATGGCTCAGCTTACGGCCAACGTCGAAGGGCCGGGGGGCAAGCGGACCTATCGCATCGAACTTGCGCGCGACCGTCTATTGACCCCCTTTTTGACTCAGGTAGCGACGTTCGCCGTGCTCGACGCGACCGAGCGCCTCAGCGGAGCGGGGACCATACACGTAGACGCGAAGATCGAATTCGAAGGCAGCGTTCCACCTCTCGTCATTCGAAACACCTATGCGTCGGACACAGCCACCGGGCTGCTGGCGTCGCTTTCCGCGGCGCTGCCGCTGACCTATGCGATGCAGGCGGACTTCGAGGAACTGACGCCGCGGGCGATCACGATGAATCTACGCGCGAGCGAAAGCAAGCAGCAGTGGAACGTGGCCGGAGTGTGGGCTTCGCCTTTGAGGGTGAAGCCGGGCGGAAGGCTGCGTTTCACTGCCCTATTGCGAGGACCGGCTGGCGATGACGTTTCTCGCGAGTTCACTTGGAACGTTCCGGCGGGGATGCCGGCCGGACAGGCGCAGGTCACGCTCAGCGACGCCGTTACGGCAAACCTTTCCGAGTTCGCTTCGACCATCGGACAGCAGCAGCCGAACGCGGTGGCCACGGTAGAGTTTCTGAACGCCATGCGATCGAATCAACGGGCCTATCTCCGTGTGCTCCATTCGCGCCCCGGGTTCACATTGAATGGCCGCCCAATGAACGCGCCGCCGGCATCGATGGCGTTGCTGTTCAAGGACTGGCAACCGGCGATCGGCGCGAATCTGACGGCGCAATCCTCGGCGGCCGAATTCTCCTTTGAACCCGGCTTTGGAGCTGTTACGGGTTCGAAATCCATCGCGGTCGAGATACAGGAATGATGCGCAGACCAACAGCCATTCTGCTTGCCGTCTCCTTGCCGATGCTCGCGGCGAGCCCACAAGCTTGGGAGATGAGCAGCTACGAGGACTTCTTGAAGGGTACGCCGACGGGGTTATCGGTCGGCCGGCAAGGACGGCTACAACTCGCGCCGAAACCGAACGAGGTCTTCGCTTCGTCGCAGGGCGCCATTTGGGCAATGGCGCGCGCCGCCGACGGTACCGTCTACCTTGCGACAGGCCACGGCGGCAAGCTATTCCGCATCGCGCCGGGGGGCCAGGGCGAGGTGATCTTCACCGCGCCCGAGCCGGAGATTTTCGCTCTCGCGCTCGATACGCAGGGGCGCGTGTATGCGGCGACATCGCCGAACGGCAAGATCTACCGAATCGAGAACGGCCGCGCCAGCGAATATTTTCGGCCGTGGACGCGCTATATCTGGACACTGGCAGCGGCGCCCGATGGTTCATTGTATGCAGGCACGGGCGACCAAGGGCGCATCTATCGAATTACCGGCCCGGGGCAGGGCGAGTTGTTCTTCGACACGGAGCAGATGCACGTGACGGCGCTCGCGCTTGACGCAAAGGGCCGCCTATTCGCGGGCACTGAGCCAAACGGCATACTGTATCGTGTCGACGCAAGAGACAGGGCGTTTGCGCTCTACGATTCCGCGCTGCCTGAAATTCGCGCGATACTTCCGTCAGCCGATGGGAGCCTCTACGTGGCCGCTATGGGAGGGTCCCTGGTGCGGCAACAGAGCGCGGCGGGCGGGTCTACGCCGCAGGTAAGCTCCGGCATCCAAGTAACCGCGCCCACGGCCACACTAACAGTCACGGAAGAGGGCGCGCAACGCAGCCAGCCGCCACAGCCCAAGCCGGCGCCCACACAGCAGGCGGCGCCGCAGCAGGCGGAGGTGGCGCAACAGCCGCTGATCGAGTACCCCGGCGTGGAGAAAGCCGCGCTCTATCGAATAGCCGCCGACAACACGGCGGAAACGCTCTGGTCGTCTAAGGAGGAAAACCTCTACGACGTGGCTCTCAACGGCAATCGCGTGTTTCTCGCGACCGACAACAACGCCCGCGTCTACGAACTGGGCCGCGACAGGAAGACTCGACTGCTGACCGAGACACGGGAGGGCGAGGCTCTGCGGCTGCTGGCCGATGGGGCTGGGCTATTGGTTGCGACGTCGCCGGCGGCAAGGCTCGTGCGCTACGCCGAAGCGGCTGCCGAAGGCGAGTTCGAATCGCCCATTCACGACGCGACCACCGTGGCGCGTTGGGGCAGAGTCTCGTGGAGCATGGAATTGTGCGCGTCCTGCAGAGTGGCGTTGAGAGTGCGCACGGGCAATTCGCCGCGACCGGACAAGACGTGGTCCGATTGGAGCGAGCCGCTCGTAACCGCCGAGGGCTCCGCAATTCCGAATCCGAATGCGCGCTACGTTCAGTGGAAAGCCACGCTAACCGGCGCGGCGGGTAAGTCTCCCGTGCTCGATTCGGTGCGCTTGGCCTATCTGCCGCAGAACATGCCGCCCGAAGTGAAGGCGCTTACCGTGAGCGCATTGGCTTCGAGCGTGGCGATTCCGGCCGCTAAGCCCAGCGCCGCCGCGCAGCCCGCCTACAGCATCACGGTGACCGATACAGGCGAAGAGGGCGCATCGAGCAGTTCCGGCACTCCGACGCAACCGGTGACGCGTTCGAGCGCCGAGCAAATTCAGATCGCGTGGTCGGGCGCAGACCAGGACAGCGACAAGCTGTCGTACAAGATCGAGTTCCGCTCCGAAGGGCAGAGCGGCTGGACATTTCTCAAAGGCAACCTCGGCGACTCGACGTATCTGGTCGACGCCGAGTCGTTCGCAGACGGCCGCTATCAGTTCCGCGTGACTGCGAGCGATGCGGCGTCCAACTCCGCGGCGGCCGCGCGCGAGTCCGACATCGAGAGCGCGTGGATCCTGATCGACCGTACGCCGCCCGCCGTGACCGTAGGCGCGCCGAGGCGTATCGGGCCGTCTAACCAGAGCGTGGAGCTCCAAGTGGAGGCGCGTGATGGAGCGTCGCCCTTGACACGTTGCGAGTACTCATTGAATGCGGGACCGTGGCGTGGAATCGACGCGGCGGATGGCGTGATCGATTCGCCCAGCGAAAAGTTCGCGTTGCGGATATCGAATCTGCCGGCTGGCGAGTATCTGCTGGTGGTCCGCGCATACGACTCGGCGAACAACGCGGGAGTGGCGCGAACAATCGTGAAGTAGACGCAGTGGCCGGTGGGCCGCGGTCGCGCTACAGCACCTGGTGCAACTTCATCATGTTCGTCGTGCCGGGCCGGCCGATAGGCTGGCCCGCAACAAATACCACCGTGTCGCCCGGCTTCACCATTCCGTGTTCGAGCAGGTAGCGGTCCATCATCGCCATCATCTCGTCCGTCGAGGCCAGGTCGGGGGCAACATGGCCGTGGACGCCGAACAGCACGCTTAGCTGCCGTGCGCGGTCGGCCGATGGCGTGAAAGCATAGATGGGAACCGAAGGCCTGTACCGCGCCACGAGGCGCGCGCTCGTGCCGGTGGACGTGAAAACCACGATGGCTGTGGCGCCAAGCAGGACGGTGGCGCGCCAGGAAAGGTAAGCAATCATCTCGGGCTGCGTCCGGTGCTCGGGCCTCCCGAGCTCCAGTCCGCCGAATTGCCCCAGCTTCGAATCCGTCTCGG
>Ga0268299_1003742_pt1 | contig 13254 bp, 13 predicted proteins | sample NOBtaG_FD_193484 | JGI IMG/M metagenome (GOLD analysis project Ga0268299, IMG submission 193484) | Activated sludge microbial communities from bioreactor in Nijmegen, Gelderland, Netherland - NOB reactor | ecosystem: Engineered > Bioreactor > Aerobic > Activated sludge | place: Netherlands...
CGGCACAACCTGACGTTAGGTTGACCGGAGGCAGTGACGAGTGATGCCGAACACACCGCCTTCGCGTGGTTGGTCCCTCGACGAGGGATTCGATAACGCCGCGCTCTTCTTCGAGCGCATTCCGTCGTTCTTTCCTCATGCGACGCTGCTGTGTGTCGAAGGCGTCTCTATGGTCCCAGCCGCGGACGCACTGTACCAAGCGCACCAATCGTCGCTTGAGAATCCCTTCGCCCGCAACACGCTTCTTCCCCTTCCTCGACGGTTCGCCTGCACTTTCTCCGTCGACCTCTGCGAGAAGCTGTCCATCCTCGCTCAGGTCCACGCGAATCAAGGGTTACTCGACCATCTCGCCGTCTTTGACGAATCCACCTGCCTGCTGCTGTGGCACGACGCCTTCGCCAACGCCCTAGAGATCGACGCATCGGTCGGCGAGGAGACCGTTCGAACCATGGCCGCTTGTTTCAACGTGGGATTCTCTCGGGAGTCGTAGCACGCGCTTGGCGAACGCAACCTAACGACGCTTGCTGCCGATGAACGCGATGCGGATGCCGTTGCGGGGCGGCCGCCTTATAGATCACGGGACGGCCTAGCGGCCGCCCCGCAACGGCTTCTTATTGAAGCGTTCACAGCAGAAGCACACGTTATACCGACACAGAGAGCCCCGTGCAGTCATATAATGCTAAGGCCGCCCGCATTGGCGCTCCACCTGGATCGAGCATGCACGCTCGTGTCTACGTCGGCGAAACTCGCGGCGGACTTCGCTACTGGCACGGCGAACTGATCGGCACCTTGGATGCGCAGCTGATGGTCGGCGATGAACTCGACATTGTTCTCGAGGATGGCAGACGCGGGCGAGCGCTTCAGAATCATCTTGCAGTTCACTCCGGCGGGACGCCCAGGGCCACATTCGAGGGCGCGACAGGACTGACCCTGTAGTTCGCTTCGCGTAAAGCGTGTCACCCGCTGCTCTCCGCAGATCGCAACCGTCGTTTCAGGTCCCCAACCGGAGTCTTCTAGTGCCGACGAAGAAGGATATTGATGAATCCACGCGTAGACTGTTCGTGGCGAATGCTGAGCTTCTAGCCACGATCGCGTCTGAGGGCGAGGCTTTGGCAAAGGCGAACGGCTATACCGGCCTCAAGGGTTTGGACGCAGTTCATCGGTTCCTCATCGACAAGTACCACTGGCTTCCAGACGAGGTCCGCAGGCTGAGTGTTGACGACCTGCAAATATTGCTCGCAGGAGTAGAAACCAATCCTCGCGCTAAGCGAGGGAGGTAGTCGCGGCGCGGCGGTATAACGACGCTTGCTGCTGATGAACGCGGGTGCGGATTGGGTTTGGCGGGGCCTCCGCGATGACCCGGGCTTGGTTGCGGAGGCCCCGCCAAACCCTTCTTATTGAAGCGTTCACAGCAGAAGCACACGTTAGGCCTACACGCATGCATTCTCGAACTCTCATGGTCCTAGTGCTGTTCGGGTGGGCCTTCGCCTGCGGCGGGCCCGAGTCTCCGCCGGCGGATGCGCCGTCAGCGGCGCCACTGGCTGCGGCGCCTGTCGTCGTTGACTCGCCATCGACTAGAGCGCTCGACACATTGCCGCATGGCCAAGGCTGGCGTGCACTGTCGGCGGATACGACTGCGCACTGGAACCCGATGGGTGAGGACTTGCAGAGGTACGCGGTTGAGGTCGCCGTCGGCGGGCGGCTCGACACGTTGCGTGGCATCATCCAGCTCGATCTTCTGCAGGTGACCGATAGCGTCGTGACCGCCGTTGGTGTGGAGGCGACGCAGGACGACGCCGACCGATTGATCATCGTTCTGCGGCCCGACGGAGTCCGGCGTTTCCCGTTGCCGCCCGACGTGTACTACAACTATCACGATCTCGCGGTGTCGCCGGACGGTCGTCATTTGGCGTATGTCGCCGCGCAGACCGAGCCCTATGGCCTCGCCGCCGTCGTCCGTGATCTCGAAACCGGGGCCGAGGTATTCCGCAGCCGCCTCACGGCGAAGTGCGATTGCGACATTGACTTCAATCACGCGCAGTGGCGCTCCGCCGACAGCGTCGACGTGGCCGTGGACGATACGAAAGGCCCCGAGCGCGGCTGGCTGGTCGCATCGGTGCGACTCCGCCCATTCTCCGCGGTAACGCGCGTGGTAGCCAGCGAGCCGGCCTGGCACTCGCCTCGCTGAGGCCTAACGACGCTTGCTGCCGATGAACGCGGTGCGGAGTGGGTTTGGCGGGGCGTCCGTGATGCCCTAGGCTCGGTTGCGGACGCCCCGCCAAACCCTTCTTATTGGAGCGTTCACAGCAGAAGCACACGTTAGGCGCACGGAGACGCATTGGAGCCAAGACGGCCTGCGCGGATCATGGACAATCTCACGCGCGTGCCGGCCAAGATTGAGGCGCGAAGCGGACACAACGTACTGCTTCACGGAACCGGGTTCTTCTACCGTGTTGACGAGTCCGAAGCATTCGTCACAAACTGGCATGTCGTCTCAGGCCGTTCGCCGACGACATGGCAGCCGTTGCATCCGTCCGGCGCGCTTCCCGACCATCTACGAATCGAGATTCCTTGGCTCGTTAAGGATGGAGAGCAGTCCGCAATTCAATGGCGCGCAATCGACTACCCGCTTTACGACGACCCGGACTTTACGAAGGCAGTCTGGTGGGTTCATCCAGTGCGTCGCCATGTCATCGATGTCGCGGCGCTCGACCTCAATGGTGTCGGTGAGACGGGACTCTTCGCCGCCAACGACTCCCGCTTAGACCTTAACGAGCTCAGCACGGCGCCCGGGCATGACGCCTTCACCATCGGGTACCCGCTTGGCATGTACGGTGGAGCAAAGTTTCCGATATGGAAGCGTGGAACCATCGCTTCGGAACCGGATATTGATCTGGACGGTCTGCCGAAGGCCTTCATCGACACCGCAACACGCGAGGGAATGTCCGGATCGCCGGTGTATGTCCAACAATCGGGACTTTGGTATCCCGCGGGCGAGACGGAACTTGGAAGTGTTGTGATCGGCACGGGACGGATGTTTCTTGGTGTCTACTCAGGACGAGTCGGTGCGGACGACGAGTTCAAGGCGCAGCTAGGGGTGGTCTGGAAGCGGAGTGCGATAGACGAGGTGATCCGCGCCAGGCTCGTCGGCGAGAGTGCATTCTCGCTCAGACCCTCCGCGCCTCCGGAGTAGTGCGAGCCGGCGCCTAACGGCGGTTGGTGACCGATGGCCGGGCTAGGGTAGCGGGTTGGTGGCCGCGGCTTAGAGTAGAGGAGAGTCGGCCGCGGCCACCAACCCGCATTCTATTGGAACGGCCACGGCACAACCCGACGTTAGCCGGATGGAGAAGACACTCGCTTGGGGAATAGACGGGTCTACGAGTGCGCCTATTGCGGCGAAGTTCGTCCGGCCTCGGACGACCACATTCCACCGCGATCCATCTTTGCGGGAGTGGTCGGAGGAAGCCGCATCTCGGTCAAGTCGTGCGATCCCTGCAACTCCGGATCATCCGATGACGACGAATACTTCCGGGACACGGTAGCCAAGTACTACCGAGTAAGTGAGACACCTCACGCGCGCGAAGTTGTCGAGAAGCTGCTTCGTGCGGCTGCGATGCCGGAGAAGCGCAGGTATTCCGAAGCGCATCTGAGAGCGCTGACAGGAAGGGAGCGCGTTCCTCCGTCTTCCCCTGAGCGTGAACCGATGCCAGAGTTCGTGGTTGACGGCGAGCGGTTTGATCGTGCGATACGTCGCTATGTGCGAGGCTTGCACAAGCATGAACGCGGCCGCCGAGTGCCTATAGACACGGAAATCAGCGTGGTCTCAGATCCGGAGCGGCTACTGCCCTATCAGAGCCAGCTGGTGGAGATGTTCCAGCACGGAACTACGCGTGTGGTGGTTGAGAAGGTCTTCTGGTATGCGTACGCGGTGCCGTTTGACTGCGAAACTGCGAGTGCGTGGTTGCTTGTACTCTTCGACGAGTATCCTATCCTTGCTCGTGTTCGTGACTTAAGCGGGCTTCAGGGTGCCACCGGCTAACGGCGGTTGGTGACCGATGGCCGTGGGTAGGGTAGCGGGTTCGCGGCCGCGCCTTATCGTAGAGGAAGGTTCGGCGCGGCCGCGAACCCGCATTTTATGAGAACGGCCACGGCACAACCTGACGTTCTGCCGATCCGACTCGCCCCAAAGACTCGAAGTTCTTCTTGCTCTGCCGAGCGCCGGCATGCTGGAACGCGGTATCCACTCCACCATGCCGTCTACGCTGCTTCATCATCAACAATCCCGTGAATATCGCGCGGCGCCCGCCGCCGCGTGCGCCGCGCACTTTGCTCGCTGGCGTAGCGCGCGGCTGAGCGCCACAGCCTGCGCACTCAGCCGCGGTCCTGCACTTCAGAACGCCGTGACCGCCTCGAGCATGAAGCCTTTGAAGCGCCCGCCGTTCCGGATGTCCGTGCTCGCGAACCCGTCGTACGTCTGATTCACGTACTCCGCCTTCAGCAGCAAGCTCGGTGTAATCCACCAGCCGCCACCGAAGTTCGTGCGCGTCACCTTGACGTCCGTGTTCGCGCCACCGAGGTCGCCAGTGACGCTGTTCCACCGTCCGCCGACGAACAGCTTCTCACCCGGCAGGAAGCGGTACACAAGCTCACCCATCAGCTGCGTGACGTCGCGCTCGGGTGGAGCCACTCCTGCCACCTCTTGGCCGCGTCCCGTCGCCGTCTCGTAGACGCCAAAGAACTCGAGTCCCCGGTACTTGATGAAGGGGTTGATCATGTACGCCCGGACCGCGTCGCTGAATCCGGGGTTCAACATTCCGGACGAGGCATTCGCGGTCTCCGTCGCCACGTAGTTCTCGAGCACGAAGTAGTACCGCGACCCGGCACGGTCTCCACTGTAGAAGGTGTTATTGATTGCCCCCGTCTGCGTGCGGTACGAGCCCGAGAGGCGCACGCGCAGGTCGTTGTTCAACTGCCGATCCACCCCGGCCTTGAACATCAATGCCGGCTCCCGGCTGTCCGGGCGCTGGATGTTCCCGCGGATCTCTCCGTTGGTCAGGCGAGGACGCCGTACAGCCCTCCCTTCTGGACGATGGCCTCCGCCCCGACCTCGGTCGTGAAGGCATCAAGGATCAGGTTGCCGACGAACGGGTTGTACAGCGCCTGGCCGTTGTCGGTGCGGCGGAAGTGAAAGTCGCCGTAGTTGATCTCAAAGTGCCCGATCTTCAGCGTCGTGTATTTCATGATGCTGTTGAACAATGGCACGTCGATTGGGGACTCGTCGATCTGGAGGAAGCCGTCCTTCACCCACGTCTCGTTGTGGCGTCGCGCCGAGAGATAGCTGGTGAGCTGCACGCGTACCCCGGGCGCCAGCTGCGCGTGGAGATACATGTTCGCGGTCGCATTGTTGAAGCCGTTGCCGATCTCCATCAGCCGGTTGCGATTGGCGATGGCAGCGCTTCCCGCACTGCCGGGCGACGGTGCCACGGCGGCCACAGCGACCGAGTCGGCGGAGTTCTCGTGCGACAGCGCCTGGAACTGCTGCGTAAACGCTGCGCCCCACTGCAGCGCAAAGCCGGTGTAGGCGGCTCCGGCCACCTTCGGCGTCTCGAACATATTCAGCCCTCTCTTGTCCTGCGGCCGCAGATACTGAATGACGTTCTGCGGCTGGAAGCGCGCCTGCGCGGTATCCACTGCCTGCGCGCCCGCAGTCGCCGGCACCGCAGTCGCGGCCGCGAGCGCGATGGCGCCGCTCCACGAATGAACCCTGTTGTAACGCATTGTCTGCTCCGAGTTGAGGTTGCACCTGCCTGCCTGCACTTGTGTCGCACCAGTCCGTCCGTTGAATCAGGGCACAGAGCTCATTCTCCCTCCTGCACGAGCAACCCGTGCGTTCCGCGAAATACGCCGCGCTCCTTCCAGAGTGAGTACACGGCTGGAATCACCAACAGCGTCAGGACCGTGCTCGACACCATCCCCCCGATCATCGGAGCCGCGATGCGACGCATCACGGTTCCGCCTGCGCCGGTACCCCACAGCAGCGGCAGGAGGCCGCCCATGATCGCTGTCACGGTCATCAGCTTTGGGCGCACGCGCTCGACCGCGCCCTCGATCACCGCGTCGTAGAGGTCGGCGAGTGTGGCCCGTCGACCCTCTGCCGTGCGCGCTGCCCACGCGTGGTCGAGGTAGATGAGCATCACCACGCCAGTCTCCGCCGCCACACCGGCGAGCGCGATGAATCCGATGGCCACCGCGACTGACCAGTTGTAGCCGAGGAGCCAGAGGAACCAGAGGCCGCCGACCAGTGCGAAGGGGAGCGAGAGCATCACGATCAGCGACTCGCCGACGTTCCCGAAGTTCAGGTAGAGGAGCAGGAAGATCAGCGCAAGCGTCGCGGGGATCACGACCTTCATTCGTTCCTTGGCGCGCTCCATATACTCGTACTGTCCGCTCCACACCACCGAGTAGCCCGTCGGTACGGTGACTTGCGCCGCGACAGCGCGTTGCGCCTCCGCGACGTAGCTCCCGATATCACGGTCCACGACGTCCACGTACACCCACGCCGTGGGCATCGCCCCCTCAGTCCGGACGACCATCGGCCCCGCGACCGGCGAGATGCGCGCGAGTTGACCGAGCGGTACTTGCGCTGGACCGCCGGAAGCGCCGACAGCAATGCTGCCCATTCCCGGCATCGCCCCTGCGCCCGCGGCGGCGGACGACCCGTGCGCGACCGGCACCAGCACGGCGGCCAGGCGCTCCGGCGAGTCGCGGAGTTCTTGCGGGTACCGCACCCGCACTCCGAACCGCTGGCGTCCCTCGACGGTCTGTGTAATGGTCATCCCGCCGATCGCCGTGGCAATCACCGCCTGCACGTCACCGACGTTGAGTCCGTGTCGCGCGGCGGCCTCGCGGTCGATCTCGATGTCGAGGTAGTAGCCACTCACCGCACGCTCAGCGAACGCCGTGCGCGTCCCCGGCACCATCCGTACGGCTTGCTCGATCTCCTTGCCGAGCCGCTCCAGTTCCCTCAAGTCAGGCCCGAACACCTTGACGCCGACCGGCGTGCGAATCCCGGTCGCGAGCATATCGTTGCGCCCCTTGATGGGCATCGTCCACGCGTTCGTCACGCCCGGCAAACGCACCGCCGAGTCCATCTCGGCGACGAGACGGTCGTAGGTCATTCCCTCGCGCCACTGGTCGCGAGGCCGCAGAGAGATGGTGGTCTCGATCATATCCAGGCCCGCAGGGTCGGTCGCCGTGTTGGCGCGTCCGGCCTTGCCCCACACGTGCTCGACCTCGGGGAAGCCACGGAGAATCCCATCCTGCAGCCGGAGCAGCTCGCGCGCCCTCGCAACACTCACGCCGGGCAAGGTCGTCGGCATATACAGGATGGTGCCCTCCTCGAGCGTCGGCATGAACTCGCTGCCGATGCGTGCCCAGGGGATCCACGTCAGGATCACGGTCGCCGCAGACGCCACGACGACAGGCCAGCGATGCCGCAGGACGAACGTGATCAACGGATGATAGGCCCGCATCAGCCAACGGTTGACCGGGTTCGCGGCCTCACGGTAGATGCGCCCGCGGACGAACAGACCCATGGCCACCGGAACCAGCGTGACGGAGAGCAGACTCGCGGCGGCCATCGCGAACGTCTTCGTGTACGCCAGCGGCCGGAACAAGCGACCCTCCTGACCCTCCAGCGTGAACACGGGCAGGAACGACACGGTAATGATCAACAGCGAGAAGAACAGCGCGGGCCCGACCTCCTTCGCCGAGTCTATGACCACCTGCCATCGCTCGGCACGCGTGAGGCGGCCAGTGTCCAGCCAGCGCGACTGAGCATTCGGCTCCTTTGCCAGCACCGCCCGCTCGAGATGCTTGTGCAGGTTCTCGATCATCACGATCGCGGCGTCGATCATCGCGCCGATGGCGATGGCGATGCCGCCGAGCGACATAATGTCCGCACCGACACCGACATATCGCATCGCGATGAATGCCATGAGGATTCCCACCGGAAGCGTGATGATCGCGACGAGCGCCGACCGCGCGTGCAGCAGGAACACGATGCAGACCAGCGCGACGACGAGACTCTCCTCGAAGAGCTTGAACCGGAGGTTGCTGATGGCGCGCTGGATGAGGTCACTGCGGTCGTAGACCGGTCGGATGACCACGCCCGCCGGAAGACCCGGCGTCAATTGCGCGATGCGCGCCTTCACGCGCTCGATGGTGGTCAGGGCATTCTCCCCGAATCGCATCACGACGATCGCACCCACGGCATCGCCACGGCCGTCGAGCTCTGCCACGCCGCGCCGAATGGCCGGCCCGACCGACACGCGCCCCACCTCGGCTACGCGGATCGGCGTGCCGCGATCGGTCGCGCCTACCACGACGTTTTCGATGTCGCGCAGCGACTTCAGGTAACCGAGTCCGCGTACCATATACTCCCGCTCCGAGAGCTCGACGACCATCGCCCCGATATCGGCGTTCGACGCCTGGATGGCCTGCATCACGCGGGTCACCGGAATGCGGTAGGCCAACAGCTTCGCCGGGTCCAGATCCACCTGATACTGCTTCTCGTAGCCGCCGACCGTCGCAACCTCCGACACACCGGGAACCGCCGTCAGCTCGTAGCGCAGGTACCAGTCCTGGAGCGCGCGCAGTTCCGCCAGGTCGAGGCGACCGGTCGTGTCCTCAAGGGCGTACTGGTACACCCAGCCCAGCCCCGTCGCGTCGGGTCCGAGGGCAGGCGAGACGGACGCGGGGAGACGGCCCTTCAGGCCGTTCAGATACTCAAGCACACGGCTGCGCGCCCAGTAGAGGTCCGTGTCGTCGTCAAAGATGATGTATACGAACGAGACCCCGAAGAACGAGTAGCCGCGGACCACCTCAGCGCCCGGGACCTTGAGCATCTCGGCGGCGATCGGATACGTGACCTGGTCCTCGACGATCTGCGGCGCCTGCTCGCTGTACTCGGTCTGAATGATCACCTGCACGTCGCTAAGGTCCGGCAGCGCCTCCAGCGGCGTCCGCTGGAGCGCGAGGATGCCGCCCCCGACCGCGGCAATCGTCGCCAGCGCCACGAGGAAGATGTTGCGGACCGACCACTCGATGATTCGCTTCAGCATCGTTGGCGACCTCAGTGGTCGTGGGTGGTCGGCGGCGCAGTCGGCGGCGGTGCTACCTTCGGCGGCGGCGCCATTCCGGGCATCTCAGCCATTCCGCCGAGGGCTGACCCCAGGTTGGATTCGGCATCCACCAGGAAAGTCGCGGACGAGACCACCCACTCGCCGACGGCGAGTCCGGACCGGATCTCGATGCGGTCGTCCGACGCGAGCCCGAGCACGACTTCACGCGGCTCGAGCATCCCGTCATCCAGCCGGACAAACACGATGTTCCGTCGTCCCGTGGACAACACCGCGGAACGAGGCACGAGCACCGCCGCCGCCGACGCCGTTGCCCGCAGCCGGATCGTCGCGTACATCCATGGGCGCAGTTGGCGGTCCGAGTTGTCGAGCTCGACGCGCACGCGCAACGTCCGTGTCTGCGGATCCACGACGGGTTGCAGGAATACGATGGGCCCGCTGCGCGGGCGCCCCGGGAACGCGTCGAGCTCCACCGTGACGCGCTGACCAAGCCGAACGAGTGCGAGGTCGCGCTCGAAGATCTCAGCGTCCACCCAGACGCGTCGCAGGTCCGCGATGCGCAGGAGCGGATCGCCCGCCATCACCCGCTGGCCCTCGAAGACGAGCTTCTCGACCACCACCCCGTCGTACGGGGCGCGGATCTCAAGCGTCCGGCGGCTCTCGCCGCTGGCCTCGACGCGCGCGATCTCTTCGCCGGGTAAATCCCAATTGCGCAACCGTGTCCGTGCGCCGACCAAGAGGCGCTCCGCGCCCGCACGGGTGGCACTGTCCGCATTCTGCACGTCGCGGACGAGACGACCGGCGAGCACCAACTCATCCTCTGCGCTCGCCAGCATCGGCGAGTAGGTGGTCAGCAGGGGTTCCCCGGCGCGCACGTCGCGTCCGGTGAAGTCCACGAAGAGCCGCTCCACCCACCCATCGAACTTGAGGCTTACGGTGCGCACCCGTGTCTCGTCGTAGGTCACTTGCCCCACGCTACGCACAGCGAGCTGTAGCGCGCCTTGCTCGGCCCGCGCGTACGTCACGCCGATACGCGTGGCCTGCGCGGAGTCGAGCATCACGGGAGTTGACGTACCGCCGGCCGATGACGCGCCGTGCGCGTGGCCAGCCGCCGCCTCCGGTGCGCTCGAGTCGCGTGTCGCCCACCACGCCACGCCGCCCGCCACCGCCAGCACGAGCGTGCCCAGCGCGATGCCACGCCACCCGATGCGCGTGCCTGTCTCGTTCATCATCGATCCCCCGGCGTTTCGCGTCCGCCTGCTGCGTCAAAGAGTTCACGTCCCATCAACATCTCCAGTTCTGCCAGCGCCACGCCTTCCATTGCCTCAATCGCCGCCAACTCTTGCTCATAGCGATTCACCGTGACCTGATTGTCGAGCAGTGTCATCAGGTTGACGCCGCCGACGCGATAGGAAGCGAGCGCCGCCTCTACGGCAGCACGCGCCTGCGGCAGCACCGTGCTCCGATACAGCGTTTGGAGATTTCGCGCACGCTGCCACTCGGCATACGCCGCTCCGATGCGCGCGCGGGTCTCGGCGCGCATCGCCGTGAGATCGGCCACTGCCATCGCCCGCATCGCTTCTGCCTCGGCGCGCATCGGCAGTTGGCGTTGGCGCGCGAAGATGGGGACGGAAGTCCCGAGCATCAGGCTTCCCATTCGCTCAGGGCCAGTCGCACCGGCGCGCTGGCCATACTGGAGCCCTAGCTCCACGTCAGGAATGAGCTCCCGATACGCGAGCCTGCGTGCGGCCTCCGCCGCCGCGACCTCCGCGTCACCAGCCAACAGCATCGGGCGGCCCTGCAGGGCGATGTCCTCCAGTTCGGGCTGCGTTGGCAGGGATGTGGGGAACGTCGGCAGCGCCGCCGGCGGCGTCGAGTCTCCAAGCGAACGGTCCAATAGCCCGCCGAGGCGAGCGAGCGCGACGCGCCGCATCGCCTCCATCACCGTGATCTCCTCCGTCATTCGGGCCACTTCGACCCGCGCCTTCAACACGTCAGCCTGTGGAGCCTCGCCGACGCGATACATCGCGTCGGCGACGGCCGAGACGTTCTCCAGAAGGAGACGCGTCTCGCGAGCGATCGAGACGGCCCGCTCGACGCGATACAGCTCGTAGAACGCCGCCGCCACTGCGGCCCGCACTTCCCACCGCAGGTCGCGCGCACGGAAGGCCTCGGCCGTCGCACGCGTTCGGGCAACGGTGGCCGACAGTCCCAGTTTGCCGGCCGTGGGCAGCATCTGCATCACCTGCAGTTGCGTCATCCCCAGGGGATCCATCTGCGCGAGTCCGGGCAACTCCCGATTCATCAAGCCGAGTTGGACGCGCGGATCGGGCGGCCGCGTCGCGGTGACGGCCTGCGCGGCAACGGCGTCCGCGCGAGCTGCCGCTGCTCGAAGTCGCGGGTTCACGCTGTCTGCCGCCGCGTAGAGCTGCGAAAGCGACAGGCTCGGAGCCTGCGGTCCGCGCGCCGCCGCGGCGCTCGCTTGGGCACGCACCGCCTCAAGGGGCGTCAGCTGCGCCAGCGCTCCCAGAATCGAGAACTGGATGAGCCTCCCAATCATCCGTCGCTGCACTGGTCTGAACCCTCGGCTCACGTGTCTCTCCTTCGTGGTGGGTGGCCCTGCCCCGATGGCACGGGCACGACGGTTCACGAAGCTTCGCCGGATGCCAGTGGCCGGGCTGTCGCCGATGTCCCTATTTTACGTAAGGTAAATTCCCACGACTACGTTTCACCCTCAGCGGCCCCGCCAACGTGGCCGCGTCGTCACACCGGACTCGGTGCGGCAATCGCGCCACAGCTGGATGCATTCGCTCGGCGTGATTGCACTGCGTCAGTGGTCTATTGTGCGCCCGTGCTTGGCGGGAGGGCGATGCCGAGCGCCTGGCAAAGCGTCGCGTGACAGTGCGCCACGCGCGCAACGACCTCGAGCGGATCGTCCGTGACCGTCAGGCCCGCAACGTCCTCTGGCGTGATTGTGCCGCCGGGAACCGCCGTGTCGCGCAACCACGCGACGAGCCCCAGCCAGTACTCCGCGCCGACGAGGATCACGGGGAACGATTCCAGTCGGTTCGTGCGACGGAGATTCAGCGCCTCGAACAGCTCGTCGAGCGTACCGAATCCCCCCGGCAGGAGCACGAACGCGCAACTGTGGCGCACCAGCGCGAGCTTCCGCAGGAAGAAGTAGTGGAACGGCACTCGGAGCGTGAGATGGACATTGGGCGGCTCGTCGTGCGGCAACTCGATGGTGAGGCCAACTGACGCGGCGCCCGCGCCGCGAGCGCCGCGGTTCGCCGCTGCCATCAGCCCTGGACCACCGCCAGTGATCACCGTGAAGCCGGCGGCAGCCAGTTGCGCGGCCACCTCCTCGGCCAGTGCGCCCCAGCGCGTTTCCGCCGCCGCCTGAGCCGATCCGAAGATCGTGACGCCGTTCCGGACCTGGGCCATCGTGGTCAAGGAAGCAGCGGCCTCCGCTGCGATTCTTTGGACGCGCTGCTGGTCTTCGATGCTGTTCGCGCCGACGAGCGCGGCCAAGCGCAGGTCCGCCAACACGTCGAAGGACGTCGGCATCGTCATATCACAACCTCACGCGCCGTAGCAGCTGCGCATTGATCGCGACCACGACCGTGCTCGCCGACATCAGGACCGCGCCGACGGCAGGCGTCAGCAGGATGCCCCACGCCGACAGTACGCCCGCCGCGAGCGGAATCGCGACGATGTTGTAGCCTGCGGCCCACCAGAGGTTCTGGATCATCTTCCGGTATGTGGCGCGCGACAGCGTCACGATGCGAGGGATGTCCCGCGGATCGGAACGCACCAACACGATGTGGCCCGCCTCGACCGCCACGTCCGTGCCGGCGCCGATCGCGATGCCGATGTCGGCGGTGGCGAGCGCCGGCGCATCGTTGACGCCGTCGCCCACCATCGCGACCTTCTTTCCCTGCGCCTGAAGGGCCCGCATCCGAGACGCCTTATCCTCCGGGAGCACTCGGGCGAATACCGTGTCGATGCCGAGGTCCGCGGCCACCGCCTTCGCCACGGGTTCCGCGTCGCCCGTGAGCATCGCGACCTCGATGCCTGCTGCGTGCAGCGCGTCGATGGCTGCACGACTCTCCTC
>Ga0268299_1003743_pt1 | contig 13249 bp, 16 predicted proteins | sample NOBtaG_FD_193484 | JGI IMG/M metagenome (GOLD analysis project Ga0268299, IMG submission 193484) | Activated sludge microbial communities from bioreactor in Nijmegen, Gelderland, Netherland - NOB reactor | ecosystem: Engineered > Bioreactor > Aerobic > Activated sludge | place: Netherlands...
CCCGACCCCAGGATCTCCACCCAGCCCGACTGCTTGCAGACGGCGCAGCCGCCGCCGCCGCAGACGCCGCACTGCACGTCCATCTCGGCCGACGGCTCGGTGAACGGGAAGTAGCTCGGCCGGAAGCGGGTGCGCGTGGACGCACCGAAGAAGCGCCGTGCGAAGTGCGACAGCGTGGCCTTGAGGTCCGCGAACGACACGCCCTCGTCGACGACCAGGCCCTCGATCTGCGAGAACATCGGCGCGTGCGAGGGATCGAAGAAGTCGCGGCGGTACACATTGCCGGGGGCGAGCACGCGGATCGGCGGCCGGTAGCGCTGCATGGTCCGCACCTGCACCGGCGAGGTGTGCGTGCGCAGCACCTGCTCGTCGCCGAGGTAGAGCGTGTCATGCATGTCCATCGCCGGGTGGTCCGCCGGGAAGTTGAGCGCGCCGAAGTTGTACCAGGCGTGCTCGGCCTCGGGGCCGATGGCGATGGTGAAGCCGAGTTCCCGGAAGATCTCGATGACGTCGTCGATGACGAGCGAGACCGGGTGCACGGCCCCGATCCAGCGCGCGCGCGCCGGCATGCTGAGGTCGAGCGCCGGTCCGCTCGTGGCCGCCGCGGCAGCGAGTGCCGTGCGGCGGGTCTCGAGGGCCTCCTCGATGCCGACCTTCACGGCATTCGCGCGCTGGCCGGCCTCGCGGCGATCCTCCTTGGGCAGCGCCCCGAGTCCTGCCAGGATCTCGGTGAGCCGGCCGGCTTGCCGCCCGACGAGCGCATTGCGCACCTCGGTCCAGGCCTCGAGGTCGGCCGCGGCCGCGATGCGGTCCGGTGCCTCGGCGGCGAGCGCGTCCAGTGCGGCGAGGAACTCGTTCAGCGACATGCGGAGGGGAGGAGGGTGAGGTGAGGGAAAAGTAAGGGGTCCGACGCGAGCGCGGCGGGAGCGGAGTGAACTCCGTCCCCGCCGCCCTTACGCCTAACACCTCACACCTCACACCTTCTTGGACGCCGCCTGCGCCTTCTCGGCGATGAGGGCGAAGGCCGCCGCGTCATGCACGGCGAGATCCGCGAGGATCTTGCGATCGACTTCGATGCCGGCGGCCTGCACACCGGCGATGAACGTGCTGTAGCTCATCCCATTGAGACGGGCGGCGGCGTTGATGCGCATGATCCAGAGCTTGCGGAAATCGCGCTTCTTGGCCTTGCGGTCCCGGTACGCGTAGACCCAACCGCGTTCGACCGTCTCCTTCGCGGCCTTCCAGAGCTTGGACCGGCCGCCGAAGGCTCCCTTGGCGGCCTTCATGATCTGCTTCTTGCGCTTCAGGCGCACCGAATTCGACTTGACGCGTGGCATGGTCCCGCCTCCTTATGCCTGCAGCAGGCGCTTGAGGTTCTTGGCTTCCCCGTTCGTCGCGACCGTGGTCGGACGGCGGAGATTGCGCTTCCGCTTGGAGGTCTTCTTGGTGAGGATGTGGCTCTTGAAAGCCTTCAGGCGACGCACCTTGCCCTTCCCCGTGACGGAGAAGCGCTTCTTGGCGCCCTTGTGGGTCTTCATCTTCGGCATCGGTCCGCCTCGTTTCCTATTTCGGCGTGAGGATCATCGTAAGGGCCTTCCCTTCGAGGCGTGCCGGCGTCTCGATCTTCGCGACGTCGGCGAGCGCCTGGGCGACCCGCTCCACCACAGCCATGCCGATCTCGGGATGCGCGATCTGCCGGCCACGGTACATCAGCGTCACCTTCACCTTGTTGCCGTCTCCGATGAACGACCGGGCGTGATTGGTCTTCGTGTCGAAGTCGTGCTTCTCGATGCCGGGACGGTACTTCACTTCCTTCAGCTGGATCACGTGCTGCTTCTTCTTCGCCTGCCGCGCCTGCTTGGCCTGCTCGAACTTGTACTTCCCGTAGTCCATGATGCGGACCACCGGGGGCCGGGCCATCGGGGCGACTTCGACGAGGTCGAGGCCGGCATCCGCCGCCATGTTCAACGCCACGTCCACTTCGAGCACGCCCAACTGGGCGCCGTCGGCCCCGATCACACGGAGCGGACTGATGCGGATCTGACGGTTGATGCGCGGGCCCCGCTTGGTGGTGTCCTGGATACGACGGCTCCTGGCGAAGGAAAAACAGAACGCGGACCCCGATGCCGGAGTCCGCGTCGCGCACGACGACCCACCAGCGTGCACGCCGTGGGTGATCGAAGTCGAGGACTCCTGCAGCACGACACTCGGGTGAGTGAAGGCCAGAGGGTGGGGCGAGCAGGCGCTCACCCACTTGCTGGTTGTGCCCTAAACCTAGGCCGGTCGGCAGCTTAGGTCAAGGGAGACGTTCCGGAAGCCGTCCCGGGAGCCTACAAGGCAGCCATCAATGGAGCCGTCATGGGGAAGCCAGTGAGTACCCTTTCGCACCGTGCTCCAACCGCCCCCACGCGGTGCTCGCGTCGTGCTCGAAGACCAGGAGCCAGCCGTTCGCGGATGCCTCGCCCCACAGCGCCCGCTTGGATTCGAGTGTGACCAGCGGCTCGACGTCGTACCCCATGATCCACGGCAGGGGGAGGTGCGCCGCGGTGGGACACACGTCGCCCAGGAAGACCGCGGTCTCGCCGCCGCCGTCCACCACGATGCTCTGATGATGCGGCGTGTGGCCCGGCGTCGCGCGGAAGCGGATGCCCGGCACGAGTTCGCGGCTGCCATCGACGAGCTCCATCCGGCCCGACGCGAGCAGGGGTTCCCAGTTCGCGATGAAGTAGCTCGCGGCGGTCCGTTCGTTGGGGTGCGTGGCGTAGTGGTGCTCGCCCACGTGTGCGATGTAGCGCGCGTTGGGGAAGGTGGGGACCACCGTCGCCGCGTCCGCACCGTCCACGCGGCTGGTGTTCCCCCCGGCGTGGTCGAAGTGCAGGTGCGTGTTGATCACGACCCTGACGTCCGCCGCCGCGAAACCCGCCGCCGCGAGCGCAGCATCGAGCATGCTGCGGTGCCCGGCGACGGTCGCCTCGACCCCGTAGATGTCGAGGAACTTCGCGTTCTCCTTGTTGCCGATGCCCGTGTCGAGCAGCACGAGCCCGTCCTCGTGTTCGATGAGGAGGCAACGCATGCCGAGGGCGATCCGGTTGCGCTCGTCCGCCGGGATGCGCTTCTCCCAGAGCGGCTTCGGCACGACGCCGAACATCGCACCCCCGTCGAGGCGCTGGCCGCCGGCCTGCAGGGCGTGGATGCGGGTGCGGCCCAGGAGCCGCGATTCGTGGAGGGGGGTCGGGGCGCTCATGCGACCAATCTATCGGGGGCGCAGGCGGCAGGTGATGTCGTGGAGGGAGACCTGCACCCATGGCTTCTGCGGATCGTTCCGCATCTCGACCTGGAGCGCGAAGACGCGCCCCTCGGCCGTGAAGAGCGTCGGAAGCACGTCTCCGGGGGATGCCGACGATCGCTGGGGAGCAAACCCCGCAGAGTCCAGCGACAGCAGTCGTGCCTCGCCTCCCGCGTCGACCGCAGAGAGGAGCACTCCGGACTCCCACGGCACCCACGTGAAGTCGCGGACGTCGGCGTCCTCCCGGATCTCGCCGAGCACACCCGCGCGTGAGAGTGATGCCCACCGCAATGACGTGCTCCCCTGCTCCGCCAGCCAGAACAACAGGAACGCGTCGCCTGCGCGGGCGACGCGCGGCGTCCAGATCGTCTCACGCTGCGGATCGACGAGCAGCCGCTGCGGCCCCCACCGGCCGTCGGGTCCTCGCAGCATCAGGCGGATGCCCGAGAGATACTCCTCACCTGCCGCGCGACGCGCGGCCTGGTCGGGGCCGCCCGCATCGAACACCAGGGCCAACGTGCCACCGACCGCGGCCACCGACACGACTCCCGTGGTCCCCACGTCCGTGCGGACCTGTTCGAGCCGCCACCGTCCCGCGCGGTACCAGATGAGGTTGACCACGCCACGCGCCGGCCCCCGTCCGCTCCCGGCGAACGCGACGAGGTGGTCGTCCCCGACCTGCACCACGCCACTCGAGCTCCGTCGCCCGATCACCGCCGTCGTGGTCTCCGCGAACAGGCGCGTGACACGGGACCAGCCGGTCGCACCGAGCCGACCCGTCCAGCCCTCGAGCGCCTGCACGATTCCGCTGGAATCGATCGGCGTGGTCACGAACCACAGTACGTCAACGTCTCCGTCGGCGCGCGCGATCGGGTGCGGCTCTTCGAACTCGGCTGCTCCAGCGGGACGCTCGATCACGCGCAGGCGGCCCGCACGGAGCCACAGCCCCGCCACACTGTCCTCGCGCAGGCTCGTCCGCGGCAGGGAGTCGGCGCCGAAGTCGTAGCCCCATGAGCCAAGGATCAACCGTTCGCCCGGTCGGGGCGCGAGTACCGCAGACGGGGTGACGAAATGACGACGCGGCAGGTGCGTTGCCGCAAGAGCGACGCATGCGCGATCGGACTGCGCCTGCAGCGATCGCACACCGACCCCACTCGTGAAGAGCAGCATCGACAGCAGTGCGACACGACGCACCGATCGCCCGCGCCGCTGCCCGGCTTGGTGCCCAGTGCGCTGCCCGGCCGGCTGGAGGGGCGATGCGCCCCTCCAGCCGGCCGTGACCGCAAGGCCGACCTCACCGCAAGGCATTGAACTCGCTCCACCGGCCGCGCCCGAGGTTCCCGATGCGCGCGATCGGGGCCCGCCGCACCTCGCGCAGCATCTCGCCAGCCTGTTGCCGCAAGCCCGAGGCCCCGGGCGCGATCTGCCCGACGCTCACGATCGTGGTGCGCGACAGTGTCCCCGGCTTCGTCGGTCGCCGCGACTCCGCGGCCGCGAGCGCCGCGAGCGCGGCGGCGAGATCCTCCACCGATGCGGCATCGGCGCGCAGGAGGATCAGATCGGACCGCCCGGGCTCGGCGAACCGGATGAGTTCGGCCCGCGCATTGGGCACCGAGAGCGCGTCCACCAGCGCGACCTGCACCGCGCGGCGCTGTTGTGCGAGCAGCGGCCGAGAGCCCAGGGCGAGCAGGGCAGCCACGAGTGCGACGGCGGAAATCAACATACGTGTGATCATGGGTGTGCTCCGATTGTGGTGTCGAGAGGGGTGAGGTCAGGGCGCGCGGCGGGCCAGCGAACTGCGCGATTCCGCCCATGGGATCCCGCCACCGCCGAGTGACTCGCAACGGATCAGGAACACGTCGACGACTGCGCCGTTACCATCGACCCACACCTCGTAATAGCAGATCTGCAGTCCATCGTTGGTCTGGAACGGAGTCGGGTCGGGCGCACCACTACCGCTCGACGGCGGCTCGCAGACCGCTTGCTGTGCGTGTGCACGGCGGGAATCCTGCACCTGCATGGCCCGGACGCCGGGGAAGCCGTTGTACACGGTGTACTTGGCCACGCCCTCTGCCGTCGCCCCGCACGGCGCCGGAATGTGGAACTCCTCCTTGCGGGTCGGTCGCATGTACCACCAGATCGGCACGTGCTCGGCACGGCTGCTCTGATCGAGGGGTCGCAGCAGGTTCCCCTCCGCGCCCCACACCGCACCGCCGAAGCCCATCTCGTAGCCCCATCCGCCGCCGAAGAATCCGTACTCGACGACGAGCCTCGTGCCGTTGATGGACATCGTCAGGAAGCTGCTGGCGATGATGGGGAGCGCCGCCGTCTCGTCCGTCGGCGCCGTCTCCGGATTGACCGTCTCGAACCCGCTCAGATCCGCGAACGCACGCTTGAGTTCGCTGATCGGCGCCGTACCCTCGGTCACCCGCACCGGCCGCAACGCCCCCACCTCGTCGACCGGCGCCCCCTCCGGCGACACCAGCACCGACGGCACGAACACGTCGAGGTCCCGCCCCACCGCCGCCGCGTCCGGTGCCAGCGCGTCCGCACACGCGCCCGCCCCGGCCGACGCCGCCAGCGCGCCGACCACCACCCACCTGCGCATTCTCATCGCTCCCTCCTTCCCACCGGTGACGCGTGTCGCGCGACACTCCACGTGACCTCGACACGCCACCGGTCACGCGGGCGTCATCGTACCGGTGCGAATACCGCGCATCCGTCACGCGACGTCGCAGCGCGTGACCACAGGGGGCGTCAGGTGCGCACGGATCCAGGTCCGGAACGCGGCGCACGCCACACGCTCCCCGCCCGATGCGCGCAAGGCGCTCGGCGTCGTGCGCAGATGACGGCGCACCGCGTTGCGCAGCGCCGTCGGAGACGGGAAGCACAACTCGTCCGCCACCGCATCGACCGTCCGCGGCAACGTGCGCAGCGCGTGCGCCGCCGCCAGCAACCGGCACCACCGCGTGAGGGCACGCATGTTGCCCATGCCGTGCCGCCGGCACCGCGTCCACAGCGTCTTGCGGTGCAGCCCCAACGCGTCGGCGATGGTCTGCACGCGCAGCGGTTCCCCCGCCCGCGCCAGCGCGTACCGCAGCACGGCGCGCAGCGCGTACGGCACGTCCGGTTCCAGCATCGGCCACACGCAGGCCACGAACTCCGCGCGCCACACGCGGCTCGCCAGCACTCGCTGCACCGACGCCAGGTCCAAGTCCTCCACGGTCGCGGTCGCCGCCGGGCCGGTCGCCAGCAAGGACACCGCAGCCGGCGACAGCGCCTCGGCGCGACGCAGCAACGCGATCACCGGCACGTCCCCGCAGACGCTGCGCAGCTGCAGGACGAACGGCGCGGTGGGGCGACTGTCGCCGTCGCTCGCCGAGCAGAGCAGCGCGGCAGGCTTGCCCAGTGCGAGGGCCTCACGCGCCTGCGCGACGGTCGCGCAACGCACGAGAGCGAACTCCTGCCCCACCCCACGGCGGATGCGTTCCACCGCCGTGTAGTCCGCGCAGAGCGCCAGCAGGACGGGACGGTCCGGACGCGAGGCCGACGCCACGCCGCGTGGCAGCGGCCGTGGCCCCTCGGCCTGCGGACGACCGCTCCCGGCGACGAGGGATAGTGGGCGTGGCGTGGCGAGGGACGCAGAGGCGTGGGCGGATGGCATCGCGTGGGGATGGGAGGTCCCCAAGGATCACCACGCCCCGTCACCCCAGCGTCATCGCTGGGGGTGTACGCCCGCGCCTAGAGCCCGTCGGCTCCCTCACTCCAGCTCGGCAACCCGCGGCGCGTCCGCGATCGCGCCGTGCGCGCGCCCAACAGGAGCTGCAGCTCCTCCCAGGTATGGACCCCGCGTCGCTCGATGTCGCGGATGAGGCCACGCAGGACATGCGCCGTCGCCATGGCATCGCCGGAGGCGCGGTGCCGCGCCTCGATCGACACGCCGTAGTGATGCGAGACCGCGTCCAGGTTCCGCCGCGGCAGGTGCGCGAGCACGCGGCGCGCCAGCCGCACCGTGCACAACCGACCGGCGATGATCGCCTCCAGCGGCGTCGGCGCCACCCGTCCGAACTCCGCCGCGAGGAAGCCGAAATCGAACGGCGCATTGTGGGCGACGAAGACACGCCCCACCAGCTGCGCCGCGAACTCCCCGGCGATGTCGCGGAAGGTCGGCGCGTCGCGCACCAGCGCATTGTCGATCCCGGTCAGCTGCGTGATCTGCCACGGGATGGGACGCTCCGGATTGACCAGCGAATGGAAGGCCAAGCGGACGTCCGCCCCGTCCACGTGGACCGCCGCCACCTCCGTGACACGGTCCGCGCCCCCGGGCTGCCCCCCCGTCGTCTCCACGTCCACGACCACGTACGGCAGCGTGTCCAGATCCATGCCACAAGGTAACCGCGGCTGGCCGGGACCCATTGAGGAGCGCGGCGGAAGGACTTAGCTTGTGAATGATTTCACAAGCACGCGACCTCCCTCGTGAAACACATCGCTGAGTCCACCGTCCGTCGTCTCTCCTTGTATCTCCGGTTCCTCGAGGAGTACGAGGCCACCGGGCATGCCACCATCTCGAGCGGCGAACTCGCGGAGTCCGGCGGCACCACGTCGGCCCAGGTCCGCAAGGATCTCTCGTTCTTCGGGTCCTTCGGCAAGCGCGGCATGGGCTACACGGTCCGCGACCTCAGCATCGCGATCCGCGAGATCCTCGGCCTCCAGCGCCCGTGGAGCGTGATCATCATCGGCGCCGGGAAGATCGGCGCCGCACTCGCCCAGTACCGCGGCTTCACCACACGTGGCTTCCGTGTCGTCGGCGTCTACGACCGCGACCCGGCGCGCATCGGCACCAAGCTCGAGGGCGTGACGGTGCGCGCGGAGTCGGACCTGGAACGCGACATCGCCAAACTCAAGCCCGACATCGCGGTGCTCTGCGTGCCGGGGGACGCAGCGCAGGCGCTGGCGGATCGCGTGACCGCCGCCGGCATCCATGCGGTGCTCAACTTCGCGCCCACGCCGCTCAAGGTGCCCAAGGGGGTCGCACTGCGCGCCGTGAACATGGCGACCGAACTCGAGATCCTCGCCTTCGGCCTCACCAACGACGGCGCGCTGCCGGTGCGTTGACCCGCAGCAGCGCCGCGAACTGCGCCGGCGCGAGCACCTCGGGACGCAGCGCGCCATCGAGTCCGGCCTGCTCGAGGATCCGCTCTGCCGCCTCCGCATCGAGTGACCACAGCGTGCGCAGCACGCGACGCAGTTGCTTGCGCCGGAGCCCGAACGCGCCTTGCACGAAGACCCGGAACGGCTCCTCCTCGTCCTCCGCGACCACGGGATCGGGCCGCGGGGTGATCCGCACCACGGCAGACTCCACCTTGGGTGGCGGCGTGAACGCGCGCGCAGCGACACCGAACAGCAACTCCGCCGATGCGACGGCCTGCACGTTCACGGAGAGGGCACCGTACGCCTCGCTGCCCGGTGCCGCCACGATCCGCTCGGCCACCTCGCGCTGCACTAGGTAGACGGCGCGCGCGGGGCGCGGGCGTCGCAGCGCGTGGAAGAGAATCGGCGTCGTGATGTTGTAGGGCACGTTCCCGGCGAGCAGGTACGGCCCCGCCGCGAGGGCGCCCAGGTCCTGCGCCAGCACGTCACCTTCCACCAGCGTGAAGCGCGGTTCGCTGCGCCAGCGGTCGGCGAGCAGCGGCGCGAGCTCACGGTCCAGCTCGATCGCGATCACCCGCCCCGCCCGTTCGAGCAGCGCGGCGGTCAGCGCGCCGCGGCCCGGACCGATCTCGATCACGGTGTCGTCGCGCGTCGCGCCGACGGCGTCCGCGATCCGGCCGAGCAGACGGGGGTCGGTCAGGAAATGCTGCCCGAGTCGCTTCTTGGGGCGCGGCAGCGCCATCGGCCGCTCAGCGGGAGCGCAGGACGACGACGGCCTGGTCGTCGTGCGGGCGCAGGCGGCCCATGTGCCCTTCCACGAGGGCGAACACGCCGTCCACGATGCGCGACGGCACTTCCTTGCGACGCGCCCGCAGGACCTCGAGCACGCGCGCCTCGCCCAGCGACTGGCCGCGCGCGTCGCGCGCATCACTCACGCCGTCGGTGAAGATGACCAGCAGGTCACTCGGGGCCCACGCGCGCGCCTGCACGTGCAGGCCCTCCGGACCAAGACCCAGCGGCGGGTCCGTGGCCGCGAGCCGCGTCACCACCCCATCCGCGTCGATCACGAAGGCGTGCGGGTGTCCCGTGTTGGTCCAGCGGATGCTGCCGACGTCGCGGTCGATCACGGCGTAGCACAGGCTCAGGAACATCTCCGTCTCGCGGAGCTCCTCCTCGACCGTCGCGAGCAGGGCCTGCACCGTCTCCGCGGGGTCCGCCGTGGTCTGCGCATGGATCGCCGCCGCACTCATCACGAGCGCCATGATCAACGCCGCACGATAGCCGTGCCCCGACACGTCGCCCACGAGCACGCCGGTGCGTCCGCCGCCGAGGCGGAAGAGGTTGTAGAAGTCCCCGCCGACACCGTCCGCCGCTTCCACGCGCGCGGCGCAGAGGGCCTCGGGTGCCACCGCCTGCCCGGAGGGGAGGAGGCGCAGTTGCAGGTCATGCGCGAGTCGCATCTCGGAGGCCAGCCGCTCCTGGTCGATGGACGCCCGCACGAGGCGCGCGTTCTGGATCGCCGTGCCGATCTGCGATCCCACCGCGGCCACCAGCTTCTCGTCGCCGGCCGTGAACACGGCGCCGCCGCGGCGCCCGGACAGGCTCACGACGCCGAGGGGGATACCGCCGTCAGGCGTCGTCCACACGATCGGCACGGTGAGCATCGCCCCCGAGCGGAACGCCGCCTCGTACTCGCTCTCGAGCACCCCGCCGTTCACCAGCAACGCATGCCGCGTGCGGAACACGCGCGCGGTCACCGAGATGGGATCGTCGGTAGGGATCGGCAGCGGCGTCGCCTTGGGGTCGACGCGCAGTGTGGTCACGGGACGCAGGAGGCCGGGCCCGGCATCGTGCACCAGCAGCGCGCCGTACTCGGCCCCGACGGTCTCCGCGACCTCCATGAGGATGGTCCGGGCCGCGTCCTCCAGCGTCACGGTGCGGCCGAGGATCTCGCTGATGGAATAGAGGAGATTGATCTCCTCGTAGCGTTCGGCGAGTTCATCCGCCGCGCGGCGCGCCTCCCACTGGCTCTGCAGCATCTGCGAGAGCACGGGCACGAGCACGGCGATCCAGCGTCGGGCGTCCGCGTCGTCGTCGGCCACCGGGCCCACGCCGAGCCAGGCGCGGGTGCGGCCGGGAACACGTGCGACCAACTGCCGTCCGAGTGCGGTGTCGCGACTCGCGGGTCCATGCTCGTCGCGCAGTGTGGCGATGGCGGGCGGGGTGACCTCGCCCCCGGAGGTCGCGAGCACGTCGAGCGGCTCGTCGGGGTGGCTCTGCGTCCAGAGCACGGCTCCGCAGCCGTAGGCCTCGCTGAAGGCCTCGAGGACGCGTGCGACCTCGCTCACCGCGGCCGACTCATCGCCGCAGCAGGGTGAGCCGCACGACGTTGCCGTCGGCGCGGAACCGTTCGACCTGGTCCATGAGGGAGCGCATCAGGAACAGGCCGCGCCCGGTTTCGCGCTCGAGGTTGTCGGGGGTCGTGGGGTCCATCGTGCAGGCATCGAGGTCGAACCCGTTCCCTTCGTCCTCGACCTCGAGCACCAACCGGAGCTCGCTCACCTCCGCACGGACGCGCACGTGTTTGCCGGCGTCCTCGCTGTTGCCGCGCAGGATGGCGTTCGAGAGCGCCTCGGTGAGCGCGACCGGCACGTTCAGGCTGAGTTGCCGCCCGTTGAAGCGGTGCTCCCGGCAGCGATGTACGACCTCGGCGACGATGCCTTCGATCTGCTGGACATCACTGGGGATCCGGATGTCCAACGCCGCGTTCGACGCCATTCAGAAGCTCTCGAGGGCGCGCTCGCGGGTATCGGCGATCTGGAACAGCGAATCGAGCTTGGTGAGCTCGAACAGCGTCTGCAGGTCGTCGTTGAGGTTGGCCAGTCGGAGGTCGCCGCCCAGTTCCCGGAGGCGCTTGGCCAAGGACACGAGCACGCCGAGCCCGGAGGAGTCGATGTACGCCGTCTTGGCGAAGTCGATCAGGATGCGGCGCGCCCCGCCCTCGGCCTCGTCGAGCACGCGTTGCTTCAGTTCCTGGCGATTGCCGACGATCAGCTGACCGTCCACGTCGATGACGACGATGTCGCCGTGCTTGGTGACCTGCAGACTCATGGCGTACTCGGGCCGGGGTTCGGTGTGAAAGATGGGGCCTCGTACTTCCGGCGCAACGCCTCGGCGACGGCCGGATGCACCAGTGCATCGATGTCGCCACCGAACCGTGCGACCTCCCGCACGAGCGAGGAGCTCACGTAGCTCACCTCCAGCGACGGCACCATGAACATCGTCTCCAGCGTCGGGGCGAGATGCCGGTTCATGAGGGCCATCTGGTACTCGTACTCGAAGTCCGCGACGGCGCGCAGTCCGCGCAGCACCACCGAGGCGCCCGCCGCCCGGGCGAAGTCCACCACCAGGCCGCGGAACGACTGCACCTCGACGCGGGCATCATCCTCCACCGCCGCGCGGATCAGCTGCATCCGCTCCTCGATGCTGAACAACGGCTGCTTGGAGACGTTGATCGCGACCCCCACCACCAGCCGATCGACGAAGCGCAACGACCGTTTGATCAGGTCGGCGTGCCCGTTCGTGATCGGGTCGAAGCTCCCGGCGTACAGCGCCACCTTGGGCATCGTCAGCGGTCCGTGCGGTAGAAGGTGAGGGCGGTGATCCCGTACTGGCGGCGGTCGGCGCCGGCCGCCGGCACCGGCAGGACCAGCGAGGCCGCGTGCTCCACCCCAAAGATCGCCGCGAACGGCGCGTGGAGCCAGCGCTCCGCCAGCCGCTGCGCGAGGTCGGAGTCGTAGGGCGGGTCCGCGAACGCCAGGTCCCACGGGGCCGGCGCCCCGTCGGGCATCCGCGCGGCCACGAGCGTGAGCGCCGATGCGCGGTGCACGGTCGCGCGGCTCGTCGCCCCCAGCGTGGCGATGTTCTCCCCGAGCGTGCGCAGCACCGTGGCGTCCTGCTCCACGAAGTCGCAGTGCGCGGCGCCGCGCGAGAGTGCCTCGAGTCCCAGCGCCCCCGACCCGGCGCAGAGGTCCACCACGCGCGCGTCGACGAGGTGCGGCTGCACGATGCTCATCCAGGCCTCGCGCACCTTGTCCGCCGTCGGGCGGACCTTGCCTCGCGGCACGCGGATCCGCCGCCCCCGCCACTCGCCCGCGACGATCCGCAGTTCACTCATGCCGACGCCGCGGCGGACGGGTCATGCGCTCGGAAGTCCTGCACCACGGCCTGCAGCGTGCGCGCTCCTTGGTACTCGTTGATGTCCAGCTTGTACGCGAGGTCGATGCGCGCGCCCGCGCGCAGTTCGCCCGCGCGGGCCGCGAGACCCCAGCCCACGCCATCCATCGCGCCGCCGGCGGTGCGCAACTGCAGCTTGAGGCCGTCGGTGCCCACCTTCCGCGGCGTGGCGATCACCTCCACGCCCCGCGCGACGAACACCGGCCCGGGATTGCCGACCCCGAAGGGCTCGAGGTGGCGGAGCGCGCGCTCCAGCGACTCGTCGGCCGCCTCGAGCGGGAGCGCGAGGTCCGTGCGCAGCTCCGGCACCAGGTCGTCGGGTGTGAGGCGCGCCCGCGCGACCGCGTTGAACCGCTCGGCGAACGCCGCGATCCGCCCGGGCTCGATGGTCAACCCCGCCGCCGCGCGATGCCCACCGTGCTTCACCAGCAGGTCGCTGCACTCGTGCAGCGCGGCGTGCAGGTCGAAGGCGCTGATCGAGCGTCCCGACCCCTTCCCCACCCCGTCCTGCACCGCGATCATCATCGCCGGCCGCGCGGTCCGCTCCACCACGCGCGACGCCACGATCCCGATCAC
>Ga0268299_1003744_pt1 | contig 13245 bp, 11 predicted proteins | sample NOBtaG_FD_193484 | JGI IMG/M metagenome (GOLD analysis project Ga0268299, IMG submission 193484) | Activated sludge microbial communities from bioreactor in Nijmegen, Gelderland, Netherland - NOB reactor | ecosystem: Engineered > Bioreactor > Aerobic > Activated sludge | place: Netherlands...
TTTGCCATCGATCGCCACTGCCCTTCAGGAACTCGGTGACCTTCTTCGCGACGAGCTTGGTGCGGTCGTCCAGGACGAGATTCCGGTCGAAGTCCTTCTGATTGTAAATGCGGTCCTCGACCTCGTTTCCGTAGCGATCCCGCTTGCCCTTCTCAGGCCGATAGCCCTGAACGTCGCGGTCGATGTGCACTTTGACGACCTTGTACGGCGCGAGAAAACCGTCCCTGATGCCGTCGCGCAGCGAGTACGAGTAGACCGGGTCGCCGAAGTACTCGATGTTCGAGACGTACTTGGTTTCTTTCGGCGTCGCCGTCATGCCGATCTGCGTCGCGCCCGCGAAGTAGTCGAGGATCTCGCGCCAGGCCGAGTCTTCGGCGGCGCTGCCGCGGTGACACTCGTCGACGACGATCAGGTCGAAGAAGTCGGGGGAGAGCTCGCGATAGAGCTTCTGCGAGTCCTCGGGACCGGTAATCGCCTGGTAGAGGCCCAGGTAGATCTCGTACGAGGTGTCGATCCGGCGGTGCTTCTTGTCGATCGCGGTAGGGAGCTCGACGGTCGTGCCGTCGGCGCGTTCGATGGTCTTGGACCCCGTGCTGAGCTTGGCCATCGCCGCGCCGAACGGCCGGAAGTCGTTCACCATCGTCTGGTCGATCAGCACGTTGCGGTCGGCGAGGTAGAGGATTCGCTTCTTCCGGCCGGCCTTCCAGAGACGCCAGATGATCTGGAACGCCGTGTAGGTCTTGCCCGTGCCCGTGGCCATGACGAGGAGCACCCGATTCTCGCCCTTCGCGATCGCTTCGACGGCGGCGTTGATGGCGTTCCGCTGGTAGTAGCGCGGCTCCTTGCCGCTGCCGTCGTCGAAGTAGTCCTGGAGGACCATCGCCTCGGCGTCGGCGTCGAGGTCCTTCCAGCCTCGGTAACGAGTCCAGAGCTCCGCCGGGCTCGGAAACGCACCCAATGAGATCTCGCGTTCCCGCTCCGGGCCGGCACCCGTGCGATCGTGGAAGAGAAAGGCGTCGCCGTTCGACGAGAACACGAACGGGATGTCGAGCGTCGCCGCATAGTCCAGCGCTTGCTGCATGCCGTCACCGACGCCGCAGGCGTTGTCCTTCGCCTCAATGATCGCGATCGGGAGGTTCGGCTTGTAGTAGAGCACGTAGTCGGCGCGCTTGACCTTCCCGCGCGTCACGAGCTTCCCGCGGACGATGATTCGGCCCTTCGTGAACGAGACTTCTTCGCGGATCTGCGCGTGGAGATCCCACCCGGCGGCCAGCACCGCGGGCGTGATGAACTTGCTACAGACGTCCCGTTCGCTGAGGTCGCGCTTGGACATGGCGGGCGTTGCTCTATCCAGCGTTTGACGTGCACCGGTCAAACGCGACACGGCACGAAAGATTGTCCAGATTTCAGGACACGAGCGGCCCCTCGGACAATCGCCGAAGGACTCTCGCCGTGCCGAATCGCCACATGAGACAAAGCGCCACATGGACGCTGGTCCGGCTCGCGTAGCGAGCCCATGGACGGCGGCGCCGCGCGCGAGGCACACGCGTTGCACGGTCGACGGCATGGTGGCTCTTGCACGCTGGCCGACGACCGTTTTCGTGGCGTTAGTCATGCTCGGGTGCGCCGGACACGCGCACGCGAAACGACAGTCGGCTTTCGGCGACGCCTACGACGCCCGCGAAGCGACGCCGCCGCGCGCCGGGGACGTCGACGACGTCCCGGACGTCGCGCGCGAGCGTTCGTCGAAGGCACCGCGCAAGGTGAAGCCTCCCCGCCCGGGGAAGCGCCACAAGATCACGCTCGACGGCAGTCAGGGCACGCGCGGCGAGACGGTCGAGATCGACGACGATTTCTGAGGATCGCTACTCGGCGCGCTCGGTGTTGCGGGCGAGATCGTGGATTTGCCAATCGCGCTCGAAGCGCGTCGGCTGACGGCGCCAGGTGCGACCGCCGTCCATGCTGCGCAACACGAGCGACGCGGGGTCGACGTCGAACCCGTTCACGATCGCGACCGCGGCGTCGCCGCGGAGACGCAGAACGTCCACGACCTGACCGTCGACGAGCAGGTCGATCCTCGCGGGATCCCACCGTTCGCCGTCGTCGGTCGCGAGCAGCACGGGTGCCAAAGTGCCGCTCGAGCCGTCCCCGCCGCCGGCGACGCCGGCGTGGTCACCCCGCAGGTCGATCGCGCGGAGGAACCGAGACACCGAATCGTCCGTGATCTGACGCTCCCACGGCGCCCCTGGCGCGGCGCTGCGTCGAACCGACGCGCCACGGGCTTCGGCGATCCATCCGACGGAGCCCACGGTGCTGAGGCCGTTCCCTCCCGCGAGCGACGTGTCCTCCGGTGGCGAGATCAGCATCGGCGGAATCGTCGCGTCGTCCAGCCGCACGACGACGAGGCCGCCACCGTCATAACGAACGAGCTCCGTCGCGTCGCCCCGGAACCCGAGCGCGTAGCTCCCGAAGAGCGGAAACCCGGTCGTCGGCGGAAGGGCGACGTCCCTCCACGAGAAGCCACCGTCGGTCGTCCGCAGCACGGAGGGATCCGTGAAATAGCCACGACCGACGACGTAGCCGACGTGCTCGTCGAGAAAAGCCGCGTCGAAAATCTGGTCGGGGTCGGCGGGCAACCGGTCGCTGAGGTCCTGCCACGTCCGGCCCGCATCGATGCTCCGAAGCAACATGCCGCCCGAGCCCTCACCTCGAGTGCCGAAGGCATAGGCGATTCGATCGGTGGCGAAGGTCACGCCGAACACCCCGGCCGGCTCGTCGTGCTTCAGCGGCACCGACTCCCACACGCCGGCCTCGTAGCGCAGCACGAACTGGCGATACTCACGCGCGCCGTTCCCCAGCGTTTCTCCGTACCGCGTCGCGACGCCGAGCACGATTTCGTCGAAGGCGGGGATCGGCGTCGCGGTGGGCGTCGGCAGCGGCGTCTCCGTCGGCAACGACGTCGCGGTCACCGCCGGGGTCGGGACAGACGTCGGACGGTCGTCGTCGCTCCCGCCTCCACCACCACACCCGGCGAGCATCAGAGCCAGCACGATCCCCGGGACCGACCCGCGACGCATTCCTCCTCCGACGTCCGGCCGCGGCGAATCTTTCGCCGCTACGGCCGCGACCGCACCGGGCGGATCGCCGGGACGCCCTCCGCGTCGACGTCGACCCGCACGGCGGCGCCGAACACCCGGGCGATCGTCTCGGCGGTGACCGTGGTGCGCGGCGGGCCGTCGGCCGCGATCTCCCCGTCGCGGAGAAACACGATGCGGTCGAAATACATCGCCGCGCTGGTGAGATCGTGGAGCACCGCGACCACCGTCACGCCCCGCGTCCGGTTCACGGCAGCCACGAGGTCGAGGATCTCGATCGCATGGCGGATGTCGAGGTGGGTCGTGGGCTCGTCGAGGAGGAGGATCGCCGGCTCCTGCGCGAGCGCGCGGGCGACGATCACGCGCTGGCGCTCGCCGCCCGAGAGCTCGGTGATGCGGCGGCCGGCGAGCGCGAGAATGCCGGTTTCCGCCATCACGCGCTCGGCGATCGCGACGTCGCGCGGGCCTTCGAGTCCGAGGCGCGGCCGGTGCGCGGCGCGCCCCATCAGCACCATCTCGGCGACCGTGTACGGGAACCCGACGCTCGTGTCCTGCGGCACGACGGCGACGAGGCGGGCGAGCGCGCGCCGGTCGTACGCGGCGACGGGCCGGCCGTCGACGACGACCGCACCGGAGACCGGCCGGCGCGTGCCGGCGAGGAGAGTGAGCAACGTCGACTTTCCCGAGCCGTTCGGACCGGCGAGCGCCAGCATCGAGCCGCGCGCGACGTCGAGGCTGACGTCGCGGAGCACGCGGCGCGCGCCGTAGGCGAAGGACACGCCGGTCGCGGCGAGCGCGGGCGTCGATCCCGTTGCACGCGACTCCATCGTCCCGCTCACGACTCCACCCGCCGCTCGCGGCGCAGGAGATACGTGAAGACCGGCGCGCCGACGATCGCCGTCACGACGCCGACCGGAATCTCGGTGACGCCGAGCACCGTCCGCGCGACCGTGTCGGCCCACACCAGGAAGATCGCCCCCGCGAGGTACGACGCCGGCAGCAGCAGACGATGATCGGCGCCGAAGAGGAGCCGCACGAGGTGCGGCACGACGAGCCCGACGAAGCCGATGAGCCCGCTCACCGACACGACCGCGCCGACGAGGAGCGCCGCCGCGACGAAGATCATCCGGCGCGCGCGCTCCACGTCGACGCCGAGCTCGGCCGCGCGCTCGTCGCCGAGGCTCAGGCAGTCGAGGTCGCGCGCGTGCCACAGGAGCAACGCGAGCCCGGCGAGGCTGTAGAGTCCGAGCGCCGCGAGCGTCGAGTACTCGCGCGTACCGACGTGCCCCATCAGCCAGAAGAGCACGCCCTGCGCCTGGTACAGGTCGACGACGCTGTTGATGAACATGAGCAGCGCGCCGGTGAACGCGTTGTAGATGACGCCGATCAGGAGCAGCGTCGTCGGCTCCACGCGCTCGCCGACGAACGCGAGCCGCACGACGATCCAGATGCTGACGAGCGCGCCGAGGAACGCCGCGACCGGCGCGACCAGCGCTTGCCCGAGCACGACCGGCATCGTGACGAGCGCGATCACGGCGGCGAGCGCCGCCCCGCTCGAGATCCCGACGAGGTGCGGCTCGGCGAGCGGGTTCCGGAGCAGCGCCTGGAGGGCCGCGCCCGAGACCGCGAGCGCGCCGCCGACGATCGCGGCGAGGAGCACCCGCGGCACGCGGGCGCGAAAGAGGATCACCGCGTCGGGCCCGACGCCCGCCTCGCTCCCGAAGACCCGCCGCCAGTCGAGCGCGACCGGCCCGAGCGTCACGGCCACCGCGATGCTCGCCGCGAGGAGGAGGAGCAACACGCCGTTCACGCGCGCGAGCCGTCCCCGCGTGAGGTGTGGGAGCGTCGTCATCGGAACCGCTCGGGATGGAGCAGGCGCGCGAGCTCTTCGAGCCCGCGCGCGAGCCGCGGCCCCGGCCGGAGCGCCTCGAACGATCGGAACGGGTAGACGCGGCGGTCCTTCACCGCGCGGATCGACGCGAACCGCGTCCAGTACTCGAGCGTCGCCGTTCCCGCCTCCGTTCCCATGGAGCAGTCGACGATCACCTCGGGATCGGCCGCGATCGCGACCTCGACGTTGAGCCGCGGCCACGCTTCGCCCGCCGGCGCGACGTTCACCGCGCCGGCCTCGACCAGCATCTCGCCGAGAAAGCTCTCCGGCCCGACGGCGATCAGCGGGTCCTGGCCGACCAACATGAGCGCCCGGGGCTTCGGCGCTCCGGCGACCTTCGCCCGCACCGCGTCCATCTCGCGCGCCATCGTCGCGACGAGCCGCTCGCCGGCGTCGGGCACGCCGGCGACGGCCGCGATCTTCCGCGTCGCTGCCGGAAGATCCGCGAGGCGTTCGGGATCGACGATCTCCACCCGCACCCCGAGGCGCCGCATGGTGAGCACGTTCTCGTGATTGCCGGGGCTCGGGAGGCCGATCGCGACGTCGGGCCGCTGCGCGAGCACGGCCTCGACGTTCGGCGCGTTGAACGAGCCGACGCGCGGGAGGCGGGTCGCCTCCGGCGGGTAGTCGCAGAAGTCGGAGACCGCGACGACGCGAGCGCCGGCGCCGAGCGCGAAGAGCGTTTCCGTCACGGACGGCGCGAGCGAGACGATGCGCGCGGGCATCGCGCGCGTCGTCGCGGGTGACGGCTCGGCCACTGCCGTCGCGAGCCACCCCGACACGAGCAGCACCGCGAACGTCCACGCACGACTTCGCCGCATCGGAATCCGACGGCTCTAACGTCTCGCCGCCGTGGCGTCGAGGACAAAGCGATACCGGAGCTGACCGCGCAGCTCGTCGCCGCCGGCGGGTACCGCGAAGCGGCTCCGGCGCGCCACGTCGAGCGCCACGTCGTCGAGGGCCGGGTAGCCCGACGAGCGGCCGACCCGTGCCTCCCACACGCTGCCGTCCGCCGTGATCGCGAGCTCGACGTCGACGGTGCCCTGCCAACCCTGCCGGCGCGCGCGGGCCGGATATTCCGGGGCGGGACAGCTCGCGCAGAACGCGCGGAGCCCGTCGGCACCGCCGCTCCCGCCGCGGCCGGTCCCGCTGCCTCCATTGGCAGTGGCGACCGCGCCGGCGCCCTGCCCCGACCCCACCTGCGCGGTCCCCGCGACGTCGTCGCCCGCGCCGCCGATCGCGCTCGTCACGGACGGCGGAAGGCTCGGCGCGACCGCCGCGTCCATGACGGCGGGCTGCGCGGCGGGCACGGCACGCCGCGGAGGCGTCGCCGCGCGCGTCGCCCGGGGCGTTTTCACCCGGGGCGCTGCCGGGACGGGAGCCATCGCAGGCCTAGCTTGCAGCGCAGCGGCGACCGCCGCCGGCACAGGGACCGCGTCGCCCGCCGCGGGCCGGGTGCCGCCGTCGCCTTCGCCCGCACCTCCCCGCGCGATCATCGTCACTACGAGCGGCCGCGTCGCATGCGCCTCCATCCGAAGGCCACGGAGCGCGACGAGAAGCGCCAGGTGGCAGACGAGCGACACGCCGAAGGCGACCGCGAGCCGACCACCGCGCTCGGTCCCGTACGCGTCCCGCCAGTCGTCCGCCGTCGCCGCCACGAGCTCGCCTCCTCCTACTCGCTCGTGACGCCGACGGTGCAGGTCGCGCCGGCGATCGGCGTGACGCCGTCGGTCGCGGTGACGTCCGTGAGCGCGCACGCGAACGCCGCCGCCCCCGGCGCGGCGCCGAGACAATCGAAGCGCACCGAAAGGAGCACGCCGTTACCGACGCCGTCACCGGCGACCAGGTTGAACTCGACGCGATCCTCGCGGTCGTTCGGCTGCCCGCCGAACAAGAGCGCACCCGGATCGGCGAGCGTCACGCGCTCGGCGGCGGCGTCGCCGCTGCCGGGCAGCGTCACGACGGTCGGCGGATACGCGAGCGTCATCACCGCCGCGCCGATCGATTGCGGGACCGCGAGCGTCACGGTCGCCGTCGCCGTCGCGCACGCCGGAGCCGCGCCCGGGCACGTGAGCGTCGGCGCGAGACCCGCCGCCTCGCGGAGCACGTTCACGCCGTCGGTCACAGACACCGCGCCGTCGTCGTTGACGTCGCAGCGCGCGAGCGTGCAACTGCTCGGCAGTGACGCGGCGGCGCGGAGCGTCTGCACGCCGTCGGTCACGTTGACGGAGCCGCTTCCGTCGGCGTCGCCGCAGCGCTCCTGTGCCCCGGCCGGACCCGCGATCACCAGCGCCAACAGCATCGTCCAGATGATCTTCGACATCGCGATCCTCACGGTCCTACGTTGTCCACCGCGAGCGTACATGCGGCGGCTGGGAGCTTGGTGACACCGTCCGGCGCGACGGCTTGATCGAGGGTGCAGGTGAGGTCGCCCGCGAATGGCGTCGGGGCGCCGGCACAGACCCCGAACGTCACCTCGAGGATCGGACCGAGGACGCCGTTCTGCGCGAGCAGCACGAAGCGCAGCCGGTCCGGCGTGAGATCGCCGTCGCTGTCCCGATTGCTCGGCGAGCCCTTGCTCGCGAGGCCGCCCGCGGTCAGATCCGTCACCGCCGCGCGCACCGCAGCGTCGTCACCGACGCCGTCGAGACGGAGGTGGTCCGGGTCGTAGTCGAGCGCGAGGATCGCGCCGCCGAGGAGCGGCCCGCCGGTCGTGATCGTGATCGTCACCTTTGCCGAGCGCGCCGTGTCGCGCGAGCAGAAGATCGGCGTCGCGGTCGGCGTCGGCGAGGGCGTCAACGTCGGGGTCGCGCTCGGCGTGAGCGTCGGGGTCGACGTCGCCGTCGGGGTGGGGGTTGGCGGCACGGCCGCGCAGGCGGGCGGGTAATCGGCGACGCCGGGTGCGGCGGCCGCGAGCGCGCAATCGGCGCGGGCACCCGCGCTGCACGCGAAGCACCCGACGAGATCGAGGTAGCCGGCGATCCCGGTCTCGCACGTGCCGACCCCCGGACAGCCGGGCGCGACGCCGACGAGCTCGCGCGCCAGATCGTCGCCGCCCCCGCACGCCTTGTCGCTACCGCCGCAGCCCTTGCAGACGTTCTTCTCCGCTTTGGTCCGCGCCTTCGCGAGCGCCGGCCCCGCCTTGCCGTCGCCCGGAAACGGGCACGGCTGATCGTGCTTGCCGGCGAGGCGCGCGGCGAGACAGCGCGCGTTCGCGGCGAGGCGCGCGTCGGCGAGGCCGGTCGCGGCCGCCGTGAGGGCCTTCTGGCACTTCACGATCGCCTTCTGCGTCTTCGGGTCGGCGAGCACGAGCGGCGCGTACGCGAGGTCGACGCCGCGCGCGACCGCCGCGTCGGCGAGGCACGCGACGCACGCCGGCACGTCGGCGCAGGTCGCGAGCGGCGCGGCGCACCCGCTGCCCTCGAGCTCCGGGCAGACGCTCGGCCACGCGATCGCCGCGAGCCCGACGTCGTCGGCGCCGCCGCAGCGCTTGTCCGCCCCGCCGCACGCCTTGTCGATCGCGCCCGCGAGCTTCGTCGTTTGTTGCGCGAGCCCCGCCGCGACGGCGGGCTCGTCGGGACAGCGCGGCAACGCCGGGAGCTTGCCGGCGCGCTTGGCGTCCTCGCACTTCCGGAGGGCGCCGAGGCGCGCGTCCGCGAGCTTCGCGGCGCCGCGCAGGATCGCCTGCCGGCACTTCGCGGCCGGGTCGGCGGCGCCCTCCGCGGACCCGGCGGCGCCGAGTGCGACTCCAATCGCGAGCGCCAGGACTCTTCGAAGCGACCGATGCATTCCCCCTCCCCTCATGGGCCCGCCACGAAGACGACGTCGAACGGCGGGAGACCAGTGTCGATCGGCGACGGCTGGATCTCGGTATCGTCGGCGATCGCGAAGCGTCGGATACCGGGACGCCGCAACGTCCGGTCGGTGAGATAGAGCGTGCCGCCGTCGGGACCGCGCTCGATGTCGACCAGGAACTCGTCGCCCGAGGCGAGCGTCGCCGTCACTTGGCGCATCGTCGGATCGAAGCGCACGACGCGGCTCCGCGCCGTCTCGTCGAGCACGATCGCGTACGCGCGGTGCTCGTCGATCAGCACCACGTCCGTCACGTTGCCGCCGAGATCCTGCTCGGTGACGAAAAATCCCGAGACCGTTCGCGTCACGGGATCGACCCGCTCGACGCCACCGTCGTCGGCGCGGCCGAACTCTCCCACTTCGGTCACGAGCAGCGTACCGGTCACCGGATCGGGGACGAGCCCCGCCGACTCGGCGAATGGGTTCGTACCGGTGAGCTCGATGCTGCCGATCACCGTGTCGGACGCAACGTCGACCATCGCGATCAGGCTCCGCTCGGTCGGCCGAAAGAAGTTCCGGCGGTCGAGCAGCTGGAGCGTCACGAAGAGCGTGCCGTCGATCACGACGGCCTGGTCCATCTCCGGGAGCCCGTCGCCGTCCGCGAACTGCGAGAGATCGACCGTGCCGCGCACGAAGCCGGCACAGTCCGGGCCGGTCGTCGGGTCGACGATCAGGAGCGACGCGCGCTCGTAGCGCGTGACGTACGCCTTGTCCGGCGCGGCGAACGCGATGTCGTGCGGATTCGTGCCGTTCTCGACCGAGCATTGCCACCGCGTGGCGTACCCCGCGCCCGGGTCGATCGCCTGCACGTTGTCGCCGCCGAGCCGGTTCACGACGTAGACGAGCCCGTCGTGGACGCGCGCGATCGCGTCGCTGTGGATGCGCTCGACGTTGGCCACAACCGACTCCGGCTGGAGCACCGGAAAGACCGCGAACGATCCGGTCTGGAAGTCGGACGTCACGACGAACGCGCTCGTCCCTTCGAGCGGCGGAGGCGTGCCGCCCGTGCCGCGATCCCCGACGCCGCCCGAGCTGCATCCCGCGAGCAGCGCGAGCACTGTCGTCAGCAGCAGGCGGCTACCCACGCGGCGCTCCTTCCCACGCGTACCGGACCGTCACGAAGAACGCGCGCCCGGGCAACGGATATCCAGCGACGTCCTCGACCTGATTGTCGGTGAAGTTCCGGACCTCGAAGGTCCCCACGAGCGGCACGCGCGCGACCGCGTCGCTGCCGACGCGCCGCCCGATCGCGGCGACGTCGGCCTCGATGCCGAGCGTCTGGATGGCGCGTGCGTTCACGACGAGGAAGTTCGCCTGGTCGAGAAAATTCTCGGCGACCCAGCTCAGCTCGTAGAACAGCCGGCCTTCGTCCCGCCGGTATTCGCTGCGATGATACAGGTCGTGCCGCGGTCTCCCCGGAAGCTGGTTGCCGTCGCGCGCCGGGATGCCGCTTTCGTCGCGCGCGTCCTGATACGTGTAATTGACGCCCAGCCGCACGCGCTCGAACAGGTCGGCGCCGGCCGCGATTTCGGTGCCCACCGTCCGCGCGCGCTCGACGTTCCGGTAGATCGACGTGCGCTGTGAGTTCTGCACGAGCACGATCAGGTCGTCGACGACGCTCACGAATCCCACGGCCTCGAGCCGCATGCGCGAGAGCGGCCCGAGCCCATCGCGGGTCGCCACGAAGCCGAGGTCGGCGTTGACCCCGCGCTCGGGGTCGAGATCCGGGTTGCCGAGGATCGAGCCGCGGTTGCCGAAGAGCTCGGTGAAATTCGGTGCCCGCTCGGCGAGCCCGACGTTGGCCTTGAGCGTCAGGTCGTCGCGCGGATCGACGCGAAAGCCGAGCCGGGGGTTCCAGAGATCGCGGCTCTTGCTCCGATTCTCGCGCGCGACCTGCCCGCCGACCTCGCTCGTGCCGGTGAAATCGTCGGAGAGGTGCTCCCAACGGAGGGTCGGCTGCACGAGCAGCCGGTCGTCGAAGAAGCCGATGGTGTCACCGGCGGCGAGCCCGATCCGCACGCGGCTCTGATCGGGACCGTTCGCGTCCGCCGCGAGCGTGTCTTCGGGGGTGAACACTTGGCCGCTGACGTCGAGGCGGCCTTCGAGGACATGGCGGCCGACACGCGTCGCGACGAGGTTGTCGAGCGCGCCGCTGTAGGTGCGGTTGTCGGTCGCGACGTTGCCGAGCCCGATCTCGCCGGCGATGTCGCGGTAGCGCTCGCGCTCGAAGACGAAGGACCCCGTACTGGAGAGATCGACGGCCGCCGCGCCGATGGTGACGAGACGCGGCTGCTCGTAGCGCACGTAGCTGAGGGTGCGGAGATCGCGGAGCGAGGCGTCGTCGGCCTGGAACGCGCCGATCCCCGGCACGCCCTGGCGGTTCACGAAGAACTCGGTGAGCCCCGTCACGGCGCCGCCGTCGGCGAGCGCATAGCGCAGCTTCGCGAGCATCTCGCCGGAGTCGAACGCGTTGTTGCGGCGCTTCGTCTTCTCGTCGTCGTCGGGATTCTGGAGTGTGCCGTTGTCGTCCTCGAACTCGAAGTCGCCGTCGCTCCCGAGGTACGTCGCCGAGACGAACCCGGCGAGCGGCCCGCGGGCCGCCGATCCGGCGGTGCTCACCTTGCGCGTCCCGAACGACCCGCCGCCCGCGAGGAGCGAGAAGCGCGGCGTCGCGTCGGGCGCGCGGCTCACGAGATTGATGGCACCCGCGAGCGCCGACGACGCGAGCGCCAGCGGCGCCACGCCCCGGTACACCTCGACCCGGCCGAGCTGGTCGAGCGGCAGATCGGCGAGGTTGACCGTCTCGCTCCGCGCCCGCGTCAGCGCGACGCCGTCGAAGAACACGCCGACCTGTCCCGGCGTGCTGCCGCGGATCGACACGGTCGCGAAGTCCCCGAGCCCGCCGTAGCGCCGCACCTGCACGCCGACGGCCTCGTCGAGCACGTCGGTGAGCGTCTCGACCTCTGCCGGCTGATCGGCGATCGGTACGACGGTTGCGAACGCGCTCTCGTCACGGACGGCCGTGTCGGCCTCGGGGGCGGCGCGAACTTCTATCGTGCCGAGCAACGGGTCCGCCGTCGGCGCGGTCGCCGGCTCTTGGGCGCGGGCGCCGGTTGCCGTGACGCTCAGCATCGCGATCGCTCCGACCAGCGCGATCCTCGCGTCTCTATGGAAGATCGCAGTCACCGGTCGCGCAGACGGGAATCGCCGTCGGCAAGGACGACGCGAGCCGGAGACAGAGCAGCAGATCCGCCGGGGTGAGCGCCCGGTCGTCGTCCGCGTCGCCGCAGGACCGTCCGTCGCACGGGGTCGCGCCGCAGAGATTGATCGCGGTCGGCAGCTCCGACACCGCCCGGAGCAGCAACAGCACGTCGTTCGGCTTCACGCTGCCGTCGCCGTTCGCGTCGCAGCAGGCGGCGCACGTGTTCTCGGAGTGGATGGCAACGACGGCGTCGAGGTCGAAGCCCGACTTTCCGGGGCCGGGCGTGGGGAAGTGATTGCCGACGTCGTCGATCGCCGCGCCGGGATCGGTGATGCGGAGGAAGCGCACACTCGAGAGCCCGATCGTCGCGAGATCGAACTGGTCGCCGCCCGAGACGGCCGGATCGCGCGGGTCGATCTCGTTGGTGTCGGGGTTGGCGTAGACCGGGACGCGCCCCGCCATGCCGGAAAGGTCTTGTCCGCCCGCGCCGTGCGGGAACTCGACGAACGTCACGCCGTCCGCGCTGGCCGCGACCACGCCGACCTCCGTGAAGATGCCGAGCCCGGGCGAGTTGAACGCGTTCTCGAACACCGTGAAGTCGGCGCCGGGCCCGTCGACGATGCGATTGTCGGTGAACGCGACCGTGATGCTGCCGCCGTTCCCGAGCGACACGACGTCGAGCGACCCGGCGCTCTGCCCGAGCCCGTACGGCGAGCCGAGCACGATGCCAGGCAACAGATCGTCCGTCCCGCCCTGGCCGGCGTTGTACCCGCCGTTCTGCCCCATCGTGTAGCTGACGACGTCGTCGAGGCAGGGGTCGGCGCCGGCCGGCGCCGGCGCGAGACAGGCGAGGACGAGAGCCATGCTCGTCATTCCTCTCGTGAAGATTCTCATGGCTCTCGCCCTCCTCTTCCGATCAGCCTGCGTGCCTAGCGCCTACGGCCGGCACCGCAGCGTGAGCGTGTCCTTGTCGCGACGTTTCCCGCCGCCGCTCACGTCGAACACGAGCTTCCGGCTCTTGCCGTCGGCCGTGACCGGCACGATCGTCGTCTGGCTGCACGTCGGGCCCGTCGTCGGGAGCTCGGCCGCCGCCGCCACGCCGATCGCCGCCGCATGCGCCGGCAACTGCTTGCTCGAGACCGTCACCGAGTCGATCGGCACCGGCGTGCACTTCGGCGCGCGCGGATCGGCGATCGAGAAGCAGG
>Ga0268299_1003745_pt1 | contig 13242 bp, 13 predicted proteins | sample NOBtaG_FD_193484 | JGI IMG/M metagenome (GOLD analysis project Ga0268299, IMG submission 193484) | Activated sludge microbial communities from bioreactor in Nijmegen, Gelderland, Netherland - NOB reactor | ecosystem: Engineered > Bioreactor > Aerobic > Activated sludge | place: Netherlands...
GCAGCGTCAAGAAGCGTGGAAGGATGTCGCGCGCCGCATCGCCCACGAGATCAAGAACCCGCTGACGCCGATCCAGCTGTCCGCTGAGCGCTTGCAACGCAAGTACGCGAGCGAGATCGCTTCCGATCCGGAGACCTTCCGCCGCTGCACGGACACGATCCTGCGGCAGGTCACGGATATCGGCCGCATGGTCGATGAGTTTTCCGCGTTCGCGCGGATGCCGACGCCCCGCATGGCGTTCGCCGACATGAGTGAGATCGCGCGCTCTGTCGTGTTCGCGCAGCGGCTTGTGCACGCCGACATCCACTTCGAAGCACTGGGCGTGGACACGCCAATCGGCCTGATCTGCGATGAGCGCCTCATCGCACAGGGCCTCACCAATCTGGTCAAGAACGCAGCAGAGAGCATCCAGGGTCGCCGGCAACGCGACGGGGAGCCGAAGGACGGGCGCGTGACGCTCCGTTTGCGCGATCTCGACTACGGCGTTCAGTTTGAAATTACGGACAACGGGCTCGGCTTCCCGACGCACGATCGCCATCGGCTGATCGAGCCCTATGTGACGACGCGGGTCAAAGGTTCGGGGCTGGGCCTGGCCATTGTGGCGCGTGTCGTGGAGGACCACGGCGGCCTCATCGAACTCGATGATGCGCCGCCGCCTGGCCAAGGGGCTGTCGTGCGTTTTGTTTTGCCGAAGCGCTGGGAAGCGCCAGCCGACCCGCAAGCGGAAGTCGGCGAGGGAGCACTGTGATGCCCGCAGATATTCTTGTCGTCGATGATGAGGCCGACATCCGAGAACTGGTGTCTGGGATCCTCGAAGATGATGGCCATGCCGTGCGCGTTGCGCGCGACGCCGATGAGGCGCTCGACGCCGTTCGCCGGCGCCGGCCCGCGCTCGTGGTGCTGGACATCTGGCTGCAAGGAAGCCGGCTCGATGGGCTCGATCTCTTGCTGATGTTCAAGGAGATCGATCCTGACATGCCGGTGATCGTGATCTCCGGCCACGGCACGATCGAAACCGCCGTCGCGGCGATCCGCAAAGGCGCTTATGACTTCATCGAAAAGCCGTTCAACGCGGATCGGCTGCTCGTCGTTGTGCAGCGCGCGCTGGAAGCGACGCGCTTGAAGCGCGAGAACGCCTCACTCAAGGCGCGCGCCGTGATTGGCGATGAACTCGTCGGCTCCTCGCCGGTGATGCAGCAATTGCGCGCAGCCATCGATCGCGTCGCCGCCACCAATTCGCGTGTGCTCATTGTCGGGCCAGCTGGCTCGGGCAAGGAGCTGATCGCGCGCCTGTTGCATGAGCGCAGTCAGCGTGGGCATGGGCCGTTTGTGGCGATCAACGCGGCTTCGATTGCGCCTGAGCGCATGGAGCAGGAAATCTTCGGCGAAGATGGGCCTGACGGAAGCCCGCGCAAGATCGGCGTGTTCGAGCAAGCGCATAACGGCACCCTCTTTCTCGACGAGGTCGGCGATATGCCGCCCGAAACACAATCGAAGATCCTGCGCGTGTTGGTCGATCAGCGCTTCCGGCGTCTCAACGGGACGGCGGACGTGCAGGTGAACCTGCGCGTGGTCTCGTCAACATCGCGCGATCTGCGCGGCGACATCGAGGCCGGGCGCTTTCGCGAAGACCTCTTCCACCGTCTCAACGTCGTGCCGCTCTCGGCGCCGGGGCTGTCCACGCGGCGGGAGGATATTCCAGAACTCGCGGCGTATTTCGTTTCGCGGCTTGCTGGCACATCTGGGCTCGGCGTGCGCGAGATTGGCGAGGACGCGATGGCCGCGCTGCAAGCGGCCGATTGGCCGGGCAATGTGCGCCAACTGCGCAATGTGATCGAGCGCATCCTCATTCTCGCCGGCGGTGATCCAAGTTCGCCGGTCACCGTCGACGCGCTGCCGCCGGAAGCTTGGCCCTCAGCCGGATTCTCCAAGCACGATGGCCTGCAAGAAGTGATCGGCATGCCGCTGCGGGATGCGCGCGAGCGGTTTGAGCGCGAATATCTCAACGTGCAGATCACGCGCTTCGGCGGCAACATTTCGCGCACCGCCGCATTCATCGGCATGGAGCGCTCGGCGTTGCACCGCAAACTCAAATCCCTCGGCGTCGATGCTCCTGGCCGTGGTGGCGATCTCGAATGAGCCGCATCGCCTATGTGAACGGTCAGTACCGCCCGCTCTCCGAACCGCTGATCGAGGTCGAAGATCGCGGCTACCAGTTCGCCGACGCCATCTACGAAGTGTGGGGCGTGGAGAAGGGCGCCCTGCTCGACAATGAGGGCCATTTTGCGCGACTGGAGCGCTCGCTTGGCGAACTGAAGATCAAGCCGCCGTTCTCCCGCGTCGCGCTGATGACGATCCTGAAGGAAGTCCAGCGCCGCAATCGTCTGCGCGATGGCTTGCTCTATCTCCAGGTTAGCCGCGGCGTTGCGCCCCGCGATCACGCCTTTCCGGTGTATGCGCGACCGGTCGTCGTCATCACCGCCAAGCGCGTCGATCCTGCGCTTGTCGCCACGCGCGCCGCGACCGGCATCGCAGTTGTCAGCGTGCCGGAGACGCGCTGGGCGCGGTGCGACATCAAGAGTGTCGGGCTCTTGCCCAATGTGCTGGCCAAGCAAGCCGCACGCGAGGCGGGCGCCTTCGAGGCCTGGTTCGTCGATGCTGACGGATTTGTGATGGAAGGCACGTCGTCCAACGCCTGGATCGTCGATAGTGCGGGCGTGCTGCGGACACAGCCGCTGTCGAACCGCATCCTGCACGGCGTGACGCGCGCGACGCTGATGCGGATCGCGGCCGAGCATCAAATGAAAGTGGAAGAGCGCCCATTCACGCTCGCCGAGGCGCTTGCGGCGCGCGAAGCGTACATTTCATCGGCCACAAACGCCGCGATCCCCGTGGTGCGCATTGATGGGCGCCAGATCGGCGACGGTAAGCCAGGTCCCGTCGCGCGTGCGCTGCGTGACGCTTATTTCGGCGCCGCCACAGCGCAGAGCTGATCTCCGGGTTCCAAACTTGCCCGTTTCACCGGCGCGGGGGTAAAAGGCAGCCAGCGCTGCGACGGGCGTAGCGCTCAATAAGAACGGCTGTGCCATGGATAAGAAACAGAACTTGCAGGACACGTTCCTGAATGCCGTCCGTAAAGCCAAAACTCCCCTGACCATCTTCCTCGTGAATGGCGTGAAACTTCAGGGCGTCGTGACTTGGTTCGATAACTTCTGCGTCCTCTTGCGGCGCGATGGCCAAGTCCAACTCGTCTACAAGCACGCGATTTCGACGATCATGCCAGGCCAGCCCGTGCAGCTATATGAAATCGACAAAGCAATGGAAGACGCCGACGCCTGAGGGCGCGGCGGGCGATACGCCCAAAGACTTGAATCCTGACAACGCCATCGTCCTGCGCCCGCGTCTGGCGCAGGGCGTGGAAACGCGCGACAGCGCGCTGCGGCTTGAGGAGGCGTGCGGCCTTGCCGCCGCGCTCGACCTCACCGTCGTGCATGACGAAATCGTGACGCTTCGCCGCCTCGAACCGGGAACGTATTTCGGTTCGGGGCGCGTCGAAGCGCTCGGCGCGCTTGTGAAGGAGAAAGAGTCCGGCGTCGTCATCGTCGACGCCGCGCTCTCGCCTGTACAACAGCGCAACCTCGAACGCGCGCTCAACGCGAAGGTCATCGACCGAACGGGCCTGATCTTGGAGATCTTCGGCCGGCGCGCGCAAACACGCGAAGGCAGGCTTCAAGTGGAACTCGCGCGGCTCGGCTACGAGCGCTCGCGCCTGGTGCGCACCTGGACGCACTTGGAGCGCCAGCGCGGCGGCACCGGCAAAACCGGCGGCCCTGGTGAAGCGCAAATCGAACTTGACCGGCGCCAGATCGCCGATCGCATCGTGAAACTGAAGCTGGAACTGGAGGACGTGCGTCGTACGCGCGGCTTGCAGCGGCGCGCTCGCTCGCGTGCCGGTCTGCCTGCAGTCGTGCTCGTTGGCTACACCAACGCCGGCAAGTCGAGCCTCTTCAACCGGCTCACACAGGCCGGCGTGCTCGCCAAAGACATGCCGTTCGCCACGCTCGATCCGACGGCGCGGCTGATCAAACTTCCGGGCGGGCGCCAGTTCGTGGCGTCCGACACGGTGGGCTTCATCACCGATCTGCCGACCGAGCTTGTGGCGGCGTTCCGCGCGACGCTCGAAGCGGTGATGGAAGCCGATCTTCTGATCCACGTGCGCGATATCGCGTCGCCCGAAACCGACGGACAGCGCGCCGACGTGCTCGGCGTGCTCGATCAGGTTGCGGCAGAAGACGCGAAGAATGGCGAAGCGCGTCCGCGCCCGCCGATGATCGAAGCGTGGAATAAGATCGATCTGCTGAGCGATGAGCAGCGCGCGGCGCGTCTGGCGCGCGCTGCGGAAGAGGCGGAAGAGGGGGCGCAAAACGACTCCCTGCCCCCTATTCCGATCTCCGCGCTTACGGGAGAGGGGACGGACGCGCTCCTCGCCGCGATCGACCGCGCCGCGTTCGGCGCAACGCGCATCGTGTCCTTCTCGCTCGATCCTGGCGATGGGCGCACGCGCGCGCGCATCGCGGCCAAAGGCCGGATCATCGAAGAGCATGTCGATGAAGAGGACGGCCGGCTCAAGATCACCGCCGAGCTCGGCATCGCCGATGCGGCGCGCTTGAGCCTTGAAGCGAACGCGTAGGCCAATCTCCCTCTTTCGGCGCAGCGCCGGAAGAGGGGGAGGGCACCCCTCGCCCCGCTAAGCGCGCCACACCAGCGCGGCCTCGCCGACGTCCGTCGCAGCGCGGACGTACGCGCGCAGCCGCGGCAGATAGAACGCCAATTCCTCCGTGTGCATCTCGCGCGCGCCTTCGTCGTTCGCGCCGCCATACACTTGCGCGCGCGCCATTGCGTTGAGATCGAGACCAGCGATCCACACGGCGTCGTCACGCGCCGCCAGGAACGTGTTAAAGGCCGCGACCGCCTGCGGCGCGACAAGGCAAGCGGGGCCGTAGCCCGTGTCCTCTCCGATCGGTGTGCCAGCAAACATGAGATTGCCTGGCGATGCCGTCGCACCGCCAGAGCCCGTCAGCGCGAAGTGGATCACGTGCCACGATTTTTCGAGCGGCAACGCGGGCGCCAGCGGCGGCTGGCGGCGCATGCGGTCGCGCGCTGCGTCCACCATCGCCATCGCGGCCTGCGCAAGTTCGCTCTGGCGGAAGGACTGCATCACCTGCTCGTGCGCGGCGCGCGCTTCCGCTTGCTGCTCGGCAGGCATGCCGGAGAACAGCGCTTCAAGCGAGGCGCGAGAGAGATCGTCCGCGGCCACGAGCGCAATATCGCGCGCGCCGGACGGATTGCTGCGGAGGGCCTCCGCGCGGTCAGCCGGTAGGCGCTGCACATAGAGATTGATGCTCATCGCGACCTCGCTGCCGGGAGCTTGCCGCCGAACGCGGCGGCGGGAAGGCGCGCTTGCGTACGCAATGCGGCGGCGCGCGATTTTAGGCTCGAACGCGCGCCCGGCGCGCTCAGGGCTCGAACGCGCGCTTTGCGCGCTCAAGCGGCCAATCGAGCATGTCGACGATCTCTTCCGGCTTCAGCTTGGCGCTATCGAACACCAGGTGCTCGCGCGTCCACGGTTCGCGCTCACGGCGTTGCACGTCAATCCAGTCGGGCAGCTTGAGGTTTGGAATGTCGGACGTGCGCGTCTCCACACGGCGCTTATGTTCGTCGCGGTTGGAGCAAACGATCTCGACCTCGACGAACGCCGCGGGCGCATGCTGCGCGACCAGCCGCCAACCTTCGCGCGACTGAGCGATCGGGTTCACGCAATCGGATATCACCGTGCGCCCAAGCCTAAGGTTATCCAGCGCCACAGCGTGCGCAACGCGGTAGCCTTCATCGGCGTTCACCGGCAGGCCCATATCGCGCAGCGCTTGTTCAATCACATCGACGCGCAGCCGCACTGCGCCCAGCCGTTCAGCCAAGATCGCCGTGATCGTTGATTTTCCGACGCCCGGCAGGCCCCCAAACGAAATGAGCATCGCCCTCTCCTCATCTGCGGAAGTCTAGAAGAGGGGGCCGGAGAGGGGGAGGGGGCTCAACCGCCCCGTTCGATGCGTTTTGCGTCCACCCACAGCGCCTCAAGCTCCTCGAGCGGCTGGACGCCGCTCTTGCCGTCGGCGCGCAGCCGCGCCTCGATGTGCTGGAAGCGCCGCGTGAACTTGGCGTTGGCTCGCCGCAGCGCATCCTCGGGATCAACGCCGATCTTGCGCGCCAGATTCGCCATCACGAACAACACGTCACCCATCTCATCGGCCATCGCATCCGCATCCGCATGCCCACGCGCCTCAGCGAGCTCGCCAAGCTCCTCGTCGAGCTTCTCCAACACCGCGCTCGCGTCCGGCCAATCGAACCCGATGCGCGCGGCGCGCTTGGTCAGCTTCTCGGCGCGCAGCAGCGCCGGCAGATTGAGCGCGACGTCGTCGAGCACGCCCGCGTCAGCGCGCTTGGCGCCGCGCTCGGCGGCCTTTTGGTCCTCCCACGCGCGCGTCTGTTCTTCGGCGGTGCGCACATCAGCAGCGCCGAACACGTGCGGATGCCGGGCGGTCATCTTCGTCGCGAGACCAGCTGCCACATCGGCAAAGTCGAACGCGCCTTGCTCCTCAGCTATCCGTGCGTGGAAGACGACCTGAAACAGAAGATCGCCAAGCTCTTCCTTCAGGTCGCCCATCGCCTTGCGCTCAATCGCGTCCGCGACCTCGTAGGCTTCCTCGATGGTGTAGGGGGCGATCGTCGCGAACGTCTGCTCGACATCCCACGGACAGCCGTCCGTCGGATCGCGCAGACGCCGCATGACCGCCAGCACGTCCTCAAGCGCCGCAGAGGAGCGCGAGGGCGCACTGGGCTCGGCTCTATCTATCTGATTGGACGACGTTTTCGGCGGCATGCGTGACTCGCATAAGATATATTATGGGAAGTAATGGTTATTTGGCTTGCCTGGGGTGCCGAGTCTTAGATCACCAAGCATCCGCCAATTGCTCCGCCCGGCCAAGGCTCGCGCTTAGCGCGCCAAATCGATCGCCATGCCGTCGAACGCAGGCTCGACGCCGTCCGGAAGCTCTGCCTTCAATCGCGCATAATCGAGGTCGAGGTGCATGTTCGTCAGCACCGTGTGCTTGGGCGCAATCTGATCGCGCCACGCCAAAGCCTGCTCGACGCTCGCATGGGTTGGGTGCGGTTTGTAGCGGAGCGCGTCCACGATCCACAGATCGAGGGCCCCTAACCGATCCAATGTTTGTTGCGAAAGCGCAACGACATCGTTCGAATAGCCGACGTCATCGAAGCGGAAGCCGAGCGAGACGACGCCGTGTCCGTGATCCTGCGCGAGCGGCGTGAACGTAATCGCGCCGCCCGGCCCGTCGATCGTCACGTCGGCGCCGTCGTGCAACTCGCCCGCATCGTTGAGGATCGCCGGGTAAGCGCCCTCTCCTACGAAGATGTACCCGAAGCGCCGCATCAGGCTCGCGCGTGTCGGCGTGTCCATCCACACCGGGATGCGCTTCCTCATGCGCAGCACGATGGCGCGGATGTCGTCGATGCCATGCGTCTGATCAGCGTGATCGTGCGTGTAGAGGATCGCGTCGACGTGGCTGACTTTCGCCGCGTAGAGCTGCTCGCGTAGATCCGGCGAGGTGTCGATCAGCACGCTCGTACTGTCTTTAGGGTCACCCGCGACGCCCTCCCAGCGCTGCACAAGCAGCCCGCACCGAGAACGCCGGTTCTTCGGCTCGTTCGGATCGCATACGCCCCAGTCGCCGTCTGCGCGCGGCACGCCGCCCGAAGACCCACAACCGAGGATGGTCACGCGCAGCGTGCTCATGCGTGCGCCTTCGCCGGAACGCGCGAGAACAGCCGGTGGAAGTTCTCCGCGATCCGCGCCGCGCAGTCTTCGCGCGGCAACCCGCGTAGCGCTGCGAAAGCGTCATACACGTCCGCCACGTGCACCGGCTCGCACCGGCGCCCCCGGTGCGGCACAGGCGTGAGATACGGGCAGTCGGTCTCGAGGATCACACGATCGAGCGGCGTGATCTCCGCGATTGCGCGTACGTCGTTCGCGTTCTTGAACGTCATGATCCCGGAGAATGAAACCGTTGCGCCGAGCGCGAGCGCGCGGCGGGCGAGGCGCTCTCCGCTCGTGTAGCAGTGCATGAGGATCCGGAAGGGGCCCCTCTCCCACTCCTCCTCCAAGAGGTCCCCCGTGAGGTCGTCCGCTTCGCGCGTATGCACAATGAGCGGAAGATCGGTCACGCGCGCCGCCTCGATGTGTGTGCGAAAGACGCTGAGCTGATCGCCAACCGGGCTGAATGTGTAATGCAGATCGAGCCCGCATTCGCCGATGCCGACGATCTTTGGATGCTGCGCGCGCGCGATCAACTCATCGGCCGTGAGGCTCGCATGGTCCTTGGCGTAGTGCGGATGCGCGCCGACGGTTGCGTAGATATCCGCATCGCCCTCAGCCACAGCGAGAACCGCGTCCGCGTTCTCGATCTTGTCGCAGATCGTCACCATCGTGCCGACGCCGCCTTGGCGCGCGCGGGCGATGACCTCGGCGCGGTCCGCAGCGTACGCCTCGTGGTGCAGGTTCACATGGCTGTCTATCAGCATCGCGTCCGTCATGAGCGGGCGTTCACCGCGCGGTCAAGCACGCCCGCCGCGCGGGCGAGCGCATGCGCCGCATCCATGTCGAGTTCGTCGCTCTCGCGGCGAATGTCTTCGAGGGCAGACCAGGCGGCCGCCCATCGGTTCTCGTGCGTCTCCTGCGCCCGCGCGCGCAACCAATCGCCTGCGATCTCGAGCGTCAGCGCAAGATCACCGCCGCCGCGCTCCAGCATCACAGGCAACACCGCGCCCGCGCCTTTGCGCGGCAGCGCGGCGAACGCCTCATCGAGCGCCTTTGCTGCATCTTCGCCGCCTTGCGCTTTGAGTGCGATCGCAAGACCAGGCCGGCCCTTCGCGAGCCGCAACAGCGCTGGGCTCACATCGCCAGCCGCCTCGCGCACCGTTGCGTCATCGAGCGCGCGGAGCGGCAAACGTCTGCAGCGTGAGCGGATGGTCGCAAGCGCGGCGCCCGGCGCATGACACACCAGAAGTAGCACCGCGCGCGGCGGCGGCTCCTCAAGCGTCTTCAAGATCGCGTTGGCCGCGTTGCGGTTGAGTTCATCGACGGCGTCCACGATCGCGACGCGCATGCCGCCTTCAGCAGGCGCCATAGAGAAGAACCGCCCGAGTTCGCGCGCATCATCGACGGTGATTTCACCGCGGGGCTTGCCGGTGCGCTCGTTCAGGCCGCGGCGCAGGACAAACAGATCGGGATGCGCCAGCTGCGCGACACGCCGGAAGATCGGATCATCCTCACGCACGTCGAGCGGCCGTGGCCCGTTACGCTGCGCACCGAGCGCAGCCCGCGCGAAGCGATACGCCAGCGTCGCTTTGCCGAGGCGGCGCGGCCCCGTGATCAGCCAGGCGTGGTGCAAGCGTCCGCCGCCGAGCGCGTCCGCGAGCGCAGCTTCCGCTTCGTCATGGCCGACGAACCGCGCGTTCTCGCGCGGATGCGTCGTGTCCGGCGCCTGATCCGGTTCCGCTGTCATCGCTTGCAGCCTAGCAGCGCGTGCGCCTTAGCCCAAACGCGCCGCGATCAAGGCGCGGGCGGCGGCCAGCGTCTCTTCACGCGGCTTACTGGCGTCGATCACGGCGCAACGCGCCGGTTCACGCTGGGCGATATCAAGAAACGCGGCGCGGACGCGCGCGTGAAACGCCGCGCCCTTCGCCTCGAACCGATCTTCCCCAGAGGCGCCGCCACGTGAGCGGCCAAGCCCATCGGCGGGATCAAGGTCGAGTACGAGCGTCAAATCCGGAGCGGGTGCATCGATCAGGCGCTGCAATGTCTCGAACGCCGCGGCGTCGAGCCCGCCGGCGGCGACTTGGTAGGCGAACGTGCTATCGACGTAGCGGTCACACAGCACCCACGCGCCGCGCGCTAGAGCCGGCCGTATCGTGCGATCGAGGTGATCGCTGCGCGCCGCAGCGAACAACAACGCTTCAGCGATTGGACTCCAGCGATCGGCGCGCCCGGTCACAAGCAATGCGCGGATCGCATCCGCGCCCGGTGCGCCTCCGGGCTCTCTTGTCTGCACGACGTCCCTGCCCTCAGCACGCAGTGCTTGCGCGAGTGCGGTCGCGAGCGTCGATTTGCCGGCGCCTTCGCCGCCTTCCAGCGTGATGAAGCGCCCGCGCGCCGTCACGAGCCGCCGCCGAACGTGCGCATCATGCCGGTCCACGCCTGCGCGAACCAATTGGCGCCGCCGATGCGCCTGCCCGCAACCAGCGGATATTCCCGCCGTGGAAAGCCCGGCCCTTCCACAACAAGCTTCGCGACTTCCTGGCCTTGTGCGATCGGCGCGCGGATCGGGCCTTGATACGCGATGTGCGCCGTCAGTCCGGCGCGCGCCGCGTGCGTGGCGCCGACATAGACGCCGCCCGGCGCAACCAGCGGCACTGTGTTGCGCCCTCCAAGATAAACCTCCGCCTCGCCCACAACGGCGTTCGGTTCCGCAAGTGCAATGACTTCGTAATCGTGGAATGCCGCGCGCATCAGGCGCAGGGCTTCGCTGCGCCGCTCCGCCATTGTGCGCGTGCCGTTGAACACGATGATGCGGCGCTGATCGTTGAGCACGGCGGAGCCAACGAGACCATAGCCGCTGTCCGCGGTATGGCCCGTCTTGACGCCGTCCGCGCCAGTGAATGCGCCAAGCAGCGGATTGCGGTTCTCTTGGGTGCGGTTGTTGAACGTAAACGTCCGCTCCGAATAGAGCCGGTAGATATCCGGATAGGTCGTGATCAGGTGGCGCGCGAGCCGCGCAAGGTCTGCCGTCGAGATGACGTGCTCGGGATCCGGCAGCCCTGTCACATTGCGAAAGCGCGCTGAGCGGAGGCCAAGTTCGCCGGCCCGCCTGTTCATTTCCGCGACGAAGGCTTCTTCAGAACCGGAAATACCCTCGGCCAACACGATGCACGCATCGTTCGCCGAGACGATGATCGCCCCGCGAATGAGATCGCCCACGCGCACGCGCGAATTGAGCTCGAGGAACATGTGCGAGCCATCGGACATCGCCCCATTTCGCCAGGCGTTCTCGCTCACCGCATATGTCGTGTCCTGGGTGATCGCACCCGATTGAAGCCGTTCGGCGACGATCAGAATCGTCATCAGCTTCGACATCGACGCAGGCGGAACTGGCGTTTCGCAATCGTCGCACGCCAGCAAAATACCCGTGCGCCCATCGAGCACCGTGACGTGTTGGGCGCCGGCAGGCGTTGGTTGAGCGGCCGCCGCCGCAGGCCGTGGTTGCGGACGGCGGCGCTGCGCATCGGCCGTGTCAGCCCATTGCAGCGATACCAGCGCCATGAGCGCGGTGAGGATGAGCGCGCGCATCGAAAACCCCTCGGCGTTGCTGCGCGCTGCTGGTCGCTGAAACGACTCAGGCGCGCCGGACGCTACGGTTTAGATACGCGCGGTTACGGGTGCGTCAAACGCGCGGCGCCGTGCGGCCGATATAACGCACGCGCACCTGCGCCACCCCCGCTTGGCGGAAATCGAGCGCATCGGCGCTAGCCCCCGAGAGATCAATCAGGCGCCCGCGGACGAACGGCCCGCGATCATTAACACGCACGACAATGGCCCTGCCGTTCGTCGTGTTGGTCACTTCCACCAGGCTGCCCAGCGGCAGGGTGCGGTGGGCGGCCGTGAGCGCTGCATGATCGTAGGCCTCGCCCGTGGCGGTGGGCCGGCCGTGCAGCATGCGGGCGTAGTAGGAGGCGACGCCTTGGGCCTCGTAGCCGCAGGCGGCGTCCAGCGCATCGCAAGTTGCGTGCGCCGTGGACGGCTCATCGGCGCTCTGCGGCAAGTCCGCCGGCGCTGCCGCGCTCGTCATCGTGAAAAGGGCGAGGGCCGCCAAGGCGGCGCGATAGGTCGGTCGCACGCGGATCCTGTCCGGATGTTGTTGGACAGGCCGGAAAGACGCAAGGCGCGCGCCAAGTTCCCTCGCCAGGCAGGCGAGTTGGCGTTAACTGCGTAAAATCCGTGGGTTAGCGGGCGGCGACGATGGCTTCTGGGTAGCCCAGGGAGGCCACTTGCGCCCGGGCCGCCTCGGCTGCGCCTCGGCTCTGGTAGCCAATCACGCGGACCCGGAAGACCTCGCCATTGGCCGTCTGGCGCGGCTCGACCAGCACCTGGCCCGCCGTTTCGAGCGCTGCGCGCACCCGGTGCGCATTGTTGAGGTCCGAGAACGCCCCGACTTGGACGACATAGGCGCCCCCTGCCCCGGCCGTTTGGGGCGCGGTCTGGATGAGCGGCGCTTGCGAGGGCGCGGGACGGAGCGGGGTGCCGATAAACGGCTCTGTTTGGGCAGTGGCGTGAGGCGGCGGCGCGGTGGCGGCGGCCACTTGTGCCCCCTCCCCTTCTCCGTAGCGGCGCGGGGCAGGGCCCAGATACCGGACGTGGACGCGCGCGGTGCCCTGGCCTTCGAAGCCCAGCACGTCGGCGGTGCGGCGGGACAGGTCGATGAGGCGATCCCCCACGAACGGGCCGCGGTCATTGATGCGGACGATGGCCTCGCGGCCGTTTGCGACATTGGTGACCTGCACGAGGCTGTTAAGCGGCAGCGTCGGGTGCGCCGCGGTCAGACCTTCCTGGTCATAGGTTTCGCCATTCGCGGTTTGGCGGCCGTGGAAGTCCGGGCCGTACCAGGAGGCAAGGCCAGTCTGTTCGTAGCCGGGCTCGGGCGTGGGCACGTAGGTGCGGCCGTTCACCTCGTAGGGCGGGCCGACGCGCTCACGCTCCAGCCATGCCGGGCGCTGCTGCGCTGGCGGGACTGCGGCTGCCAGCTGAACCTGCGGCGCAGGGTGATTGACCGGCTCGGCGTCTTCCGGCCCATCCGGTTGGTTCTGCAGCTCTTCAGGATCGGCAGGCGGCGAAAGCAAGTCGGGATCGCGGCTTGCCTGCCGATTGACCGGGCGAGTCAGATCGAGGAGGCCGCTCGAAGCGGGGCGCTGCTGGGCGCCATAATTGTAGCTGTCCGTGAGCGCCGCCATCCGGCGCGGCGCGGGCGCCGCTGCCGGCGCAGACGCGGGCGCGCCCTGCCCCAAATACGAAATCGGCGCACGGCCCTGGGCATGCGCCGCCGGCGCGCCGAGGAC
>Ga0268299_1003748_pt1 | contig 13232 bp, 10 predicted proteins | sample NOBtaG_FD_193484 | JGI IMG/M metagenome (GOLD analysis project Ga0268299, IMG submission 193484) | Activated sludge microbial communities from bioreactor in Nijmegen, Gelderland, Netherland - NOB reactor | ecosystem: Engineered > Bioreactor > Aerobic > Activated sludge | place: Netherlands...
CCGGAATTTATCAAGTCTCTGAACAAATCCGTACGCGTTCTGTCTTATGGATGGAATGAAACTGCGGACGTTCGCGCAGTCAAAGCCGATTTCGACTTCAGCGGCACGCGCTTGGAACTGGCTACACCAGACGGTCCTATGGAAGTCAGCCTGAAGCTGAACGGCGTCTTCAATGTCTACAATGCAATGGCCGCCTTGGCTATCTGCATCAACGAGGGCATAGATCGCGCGGATTTGAAAGAAGCAATTGAGTGTTTTGAAGGCGTGGCCGGGCGTTTCGAGATCGTCCGCGTGTCCGGGCGCAAGAATGAAAGCCTGGCGCAGCCGCTCTGCCTGGTCGACTATGCTCATACCCCGGACGGACTTGACAATGTTCTCAAAGCCGCAAGAAAGCTGGTGCCTCCGGGCGGCAAACTCTTTGTAGTCTTCGGCTGCGGGGGCGACCGTGATAATTCGAAGCGCCCGCAAATGGGCGAAATCGCAGAAAGCCTCGCCGATCAGGTGTTTGTCACTTCCGACAACCCGCGCACGGAAGATCCCCAGCAGATAATTGCCGATATTCTTGCCGGCATTAAGCGAATGAAGTGCGTAAAAGTCGAGCCGGATCGTTCGCAAGCCATCCATATGGCTATTGATGAAGCGGGCGACAGCGACGTAATTTTGGTAGCCGGAAAAGGGCACGAAACCTACCAAATCCTCGCCGACAAGACGATTCACTTCGACGACCGGGAAGTAGTTCGCAAGGCTCTTACCTCGAAGCTCAATTTGGAAGCGGCCAATTAGATTTCGGGAAGAATATAATTTAAGAAGCGTGCTTGCTTGTCCTACGCTTCCAAATCCGTTCCGGTTCTAGCTGGGTAGGCTTCTTTCCTGGTAAATTCGTTTCCGTGGGCATCAATTTTCACATCACCTCAGTTCGCGAAGGCACCATCTTCAATGTGATGCAGTTTTTGAGCCTGGAGAAAGTGACAGGCATTCTGCACGTGTCTTTGGGAAGAAATATTCCCAAGGTGATGATCTATTTCGTAACCGGCAACGTTACCTCCGCCGAATTCGGAGCGATCGTGGGAGATGCCGTTTTGGATGTACTGCTGTGCCAGGAGTACTCGATCAAGGAAGTCGAATTTGCCCCCGGCCGTATCGGCGAAATCAATGAATCGGCGCTGCTGGTCAAGGCGTCGTCCCTGTCGGGTGCTATGCTGAACGTATCGAAGGATGTTGACAAGTGCGATGCGCGCCCGCTTATTTACGGGCTTTTACCTGTTATCGGGCAAGACCATAAGAAAGCCGGTTCACTTTTTGATCTGTTGCATGACTTCGGACTTTGGGCGGATCAAATGGTTAAGATCCCAGAGAGCCCCAACGACAAACAGGCGCCGCTGCCACAGTGCGTCCTCATCCATAGAGCCTTATCGAAAAACGTGATCACGTACTCCACACCTTTAATCTCGCTGCGCTCTCTAGGTCCTCTTTTGACCCTGATCCAGCCGCTCAGCGACAAGGAGAGCAACAATCTGCGCGGATACTTGCGCAGTCTTCTGCCCCACCCCAAAGCCACTCACCTGCCTATCGAGCGGTTTTACGCCTTCGCCAGCGCCATAGAGTCTATTGCCCAGAGGCGTTCGCAGGAAGTCGGAGACAAAGCAAGAAGGGCTATTCATCTGCTCATTCAAAACACTGCCAAATCGGGCGAACCAGCCAATGTCTAACTCGAGCAGCAATCAAAAGTCTGAACATCGAGCACAAAACTTGACAAGCAAAGTGTCGAGCAATATTTCCGATGCGCTCGCAGGCTGGCATATGGAGCGTCTAACCGGTCTGGCCAAGCGGCTTTTGCCGGATGGAATGTGGCATGGTCAAACGGCCGGAAACGCAACGCCGTCCATTATTGACCCCACATATAGTGGCACGCACGAAATACACCTCACCTTCGACGATGGACCAAACCCGCACACAACGCCCTATTTGCTCGAGCTTTTCGAACAAGAGGGAGTGAAGGCGACTTTCTTTGTGATCGGCAATCAAGTCGAGAAAAACGAAGAGCTTGTGCTTGAAATAAGCCGAAATGGTCATTCCATCGGCAATCACACATACAGCCATCAATTCTTGCCCATACTTTCATCCAGAAAAATGGAGAAAGAGATACTTGTCACCAACAAGCGCATCAAAGAAATCACGGGCGTTGATCCTGTTTTGTTTCGCCCGCCCTTCGGCATCGTCGACAGTAAAGCGCACGCACTTCTAACCGAACAGGGAATGAAAACCGTTTATTGGAGCGCCTTTTCGGAAGACTGGAAGCAAATCGGAGAAAGGTCCGTCGTGGACAGACTGTCTAAATACGCAGTTCCCGGCGGAATTATGATCATGCACGAGCTGGAACCAAAACAGACGATAGCGGCGGCCCGCACACTCATTCGCAAGCTCAAGCAGGAAAATTACAATTTTAGCGCCATTGCTCATTAACCCCCACCCCACTTGCCTTTGCTGGGTTTTGCGTAGCAAAGAAGTGGAGCCGTCGATTCATTGTTATACTGAATTGCCCACCCCCTCCGGCTTCGGAAAAATTCGCGAGATCACGACCAGTGCTTGACTTTCGCCCTCCAAAAGACTCTGCTCTCCTGATCAATTTCATAAAGTTGTGCGCGCCTCTTTACAAAAAATATGGCATGCACGACACCCAGATCAAAATCAGAGAAGGTGCTCTGGACCGCTTTTCCAAACTGAAGGGCAAGCGCGCCCTGATTTGTCCGAATCATTCCAATCGCCACGATCCGCAGGCTATGTTTTTCTTCGGACAAGCGGCCAAAGAGAATTTCAACTATGTCGCCGCCCGCGAAGTATTCGATTGGGACAGGGGATTCAACGGCTGGTGGCTGCAGCACATAGGAGCGTATTCGGTTGTGCGCGGAGCACCCGATCGCGAGTCATTCAAAATGACAAAGAAAATTCTTTCGGAAGGCAAGCAAAAGCTCGTTCTCTTTCCGGAAGGCGAAATTTCTCGTCAGAATGACACGCTTTTGCCGCTGGAGACCGGAGCCGCGCAACTGTCATTCTGGGCGCTCGATGAGATGGACAAGCAGGGCTCGTCCGAGCATATGTACATCGTGCCCATCGCCCTCAAATACACTTATGCCACTGATATAAAGCCTGCTCTTACGGACACTCTCACAAGACTGGAAGCAAAACTGTCGGTGCCGAGACCATCGGGCTCGAAACTTTATCCGCGCCTGATGGCTGTAGCCGAGAAATTGATCTCCATTCTGGAAGGAGAATACGATCAAAAACCGGCTAAAGACGCCACTCTCAACGATCGAATCACGGCATTGCGCCTGTCCATTCTTTCGCGCATGTCCAATTATTTGAACATCGAATTGCCGAAAAGCGACCGCACGCTGGACGCTGTGCGAATGCTCAGAAACAAGATTGACGACTTCGTGTATGAATCTGAAGACGGGCTTTCCGAGTACGAAAAGGAGCGTCATGGAGAGAAGGCTGCCGCCATCAAAGGTTTTTACAAAGACCTCGATCGCGTGGTCAATTTTGTCTCCATATACGATGGCTACATAAAAGAACATATGACTCAAGAACGCTTCGCCGATGTCCTCGAGCGCATCGAACACGAAGTATTCGGACATATTTCCGTAAAGGGACCGCGCTGCATCAACATCGACGTCGGCAATGCCATTGATCTGCGCAGCTATCAAAACGAGTACAAAACCCACAAGAAAGTTGCATTGCAGAAAATTACAGACGAGTTGTCCATGCAAATGGCCGGCATGCTCGATACTCTCGAACATGAGCGCATGAAGAAATTCGTCGAATAGCCCAGCTCCTAATATTTGCCTTAAGTAGTCAAGAATTCCGTGCCCACCACTAGTTAGAGTGGTAAAATGCCGCTGTGGCCAAGCCAGGCAGGCGTTCAAGTTAGATCGAAATCACCCGAAAACGGGCAAAATCGTCGGCGTCTGTGGGATTTCAGGGGTTTAATCAAAACAGTCAAATGCAAAAGCTGGCGTTAGTAGGATTAGGTGCTTCCGGTCTCTTCGCTCTAAAGGAGCTTGCCGGCGCAGATATTGAAGTGCACGTCTTCGATGTTGGACCTGTGTACGACAAGCGATATGCCTGCCCGATCGACCAGGGCGTCCTTACTGTTTGCCCTCCGAAAGCCTGCAGCTATTGCGCCCCCGGGCAATCCGCCGGCAGTTGGAACGATTTCAAAGTCATTCTTTCCGCATCTCCCGTCATCGGCGGGCGGCTCTACGATCTGGTCGGCGGCGATGAATTGCAGAAGAAGCTCAACATCGTCAAAGAAACAATTCTCAAACATGCGCCTTGCGAAATCCCGGTTGTAACGCCGAATGAAGAAGATCTCGAATGGATCAAAAAGAAGGCGACGCTGGCAGGCATGACCTACCACTATCAAGAACTTCTGCATTGCGGCTCGGATAATGCGCCCGCGATCAACACCAGCATTTTGGAAGAGATAAAAGCTAAGGGATCGAACATCACCTTCCACTGGGACATGAAAGTGATGTCCGTCTCCAGGCGTGGTGAGCAATTCCACGTTCAGTACGACGGCTACAGAAAACAAGGCAACGAGCAAGAAGACCTCTTCGACATGTGCATTCTCTCGGTGGGGCGCGGCGGCGCACACTGGCTCACGCAGCAAGAATTCTACAAATCGCTGGATATTTACCCCGGTCAAGTCGACGTCGGCATTCGCGTAGAGACAAGCTGTTTCTTCACAGAAGAAGTCGACAGGCGCTTCTACGAGCCCAAGCTTTATTACAGAAGCAGGCACTCGAATGATGTCGTGCGCAACTTCTGTTCCAATCCAAAAGGCTTCGTAACTCCGGAAAATCACCGCGATTACGTGCTGGTGAACGGACATTCGAAGATGTACGAGAAGAGTGAAAACAATAATTTCGCAGTGCTCGTCTCGAAAACATTCACGCGCCCCTTCAAAGATCCGCAGCTTTACTCGCAAACCATCGCCAAAGTCGTAAACATGCTGGCAGGCGGTGGACCGCTCGTGCAAAGACTGGGCGATCTCAGGGCGGGCAGACGCACAAAGTCTCTCACCAACAATCTTGTAAAACCGACTCTGGAAGCGGAATGCGGCGACGTGTCTCTGGCTTACCCGCACAGGATTCTGGAAGGCATCATCGAATATCTCGATGCTCTCGACAAAATTTGTCCGGGCGTAGCCGACGATTCGACACTTCTTTTTGCCCCGGAGTGCAAGAGCTATCCTGATTCCATCACGGTTTCGAAGAACATGGAGACCAATGTTCCGAATCTGTTCATCATCGGCGATTCATCGAGCTGGACACGCGGTGTCGGTCAAGCCGCATCATCGGGGCTTCTTGCAGGCGAGGGCGTGCGCAAAAAACTAGGTCAATCAAAAGAGAAGACCACTGTGCCCGTCGGTTAGTTCAAAGTTTAAACTCTAATCTTGCCAGTTAGTGGATGGGGTATCGTCGTCTTCGCTGTCTGCCATGCGTTTTTGCAATGACGCATAGCGCGCGATCAACTCGGTCACGTCCGGGTGTTCGCTGCCCAGAGCCTTCTCCCCTACACCTAGTCCCCAGCGAAAGAGGCGATCTGCTTCGTCGTAATTTTCTTGCTCTTCATAAAGCTCTGCCAGATTGCGCAGTGCCTTTGCCACACTTGGATGTTCCGGACCTTGCGACTCTTGAGTTATTGAAAGCGCACGCCAGAAGAGCGGCTCTGCTTCGCTGTATTTGCCTTGATCTTGATACACCTCGGCAAGATTGTTGAGCATTTCCGCCACATGAGGGTGTTTGGGCCCCCAATCCTTGGTGCGCAAATCGACAAGCGTCTTGTACAGCGGCTCGGCTTGATCGTATTTGCATTGCAAGTGAAAGAGCAGCGCCAGACTGGCAAGACTCTGAGCTGTCGAAGGATGCTCGAGGCCCAGGGCCGTTTGCCTGATGCGCAGCGCTTTCCAATGAACTTTTTCGGCACCCGGGAAGTCGCCTTTCATGCGCAGCAATTCACCGAGATGATTAAGTATGGTGGCGCAGGAAGGATGATCAGCACCCCACGTCGCCTCGCAAATCTTCAAAGACCTATCGTAGAGCGGCTCAGCAAGGTCATATTTACCGGATGCATGATTGAGCAGGGCCAGATTCTGCAAGTTTGGCCCCATGGACGGATGATCGGCTCCAAGCACCGACTCACGCATGGACAGCGCCTTCTGAAAGAGCGGTTCAGCTTGATCGTACTTGCCGTGGGCGCGATAAAAATCGGCAAGCGTTTCAATAGCGGTAGCAACATCCAGTTTATTCGAACCGGCTTCCCTTTCATAAGTGGTCAAAGCACGCCGCAGAACCGGCTCCACTTCCTGAAACTTGCCCTGCGCCCTGTAGATAATTCCCAGCTTGCCCAAGACTTCCGCCACCGCCAAACTGTCGGGACCGGAGATCTTTTCTTTCAGGGACATCGCCTTTTTGTAGGCCTTTTCAGCTTCGACGTGCCAGCCCTGAACCAAATAAAGCTCACCCAGACTGCTCAAAATCTTTGCCTGCGCGACTACACGCTCCGCCGTCGTGGCATTCGAGAGTGTATCTTCTTCATCCGGTGCGCGCTTCGAATCAACCGATTCGGGCGAGCGCACGTCTTGCAGAGCCTTTTGAAAAAGCTTTTCGGCATCCGCATAGCGGCCCAGTTGAAAGGCCCGTGAACCCGCCTGCCAAAAGGTTTCCCAGCCGTTGTTCTCTTCGATTTCCGGGCTGTTTACAGTCTCTTCTGCCTGATTCATTGAGCAACCTTGAGCTACCGTTTCACCTGCCGCGGCGCAATCGCCTCAAACTAACAATTCCCATACTGGGCGTGAAAATCAACAATTTCGCCTTTTCGGCTCCTAATTCCACAAAAATCTCATGCGCGGGCAACAGTATATTAACTGAGCGCCGTTTGCTGCGCCGCCAATCTGCCAGGCTGTACGCTGAAAAAACCGTCCCGCCGAAAAGGATATGACCGTGAATTTAAACTCCAGCCAGTCAATGAGCGAAGATAAGGCAAACACCCCGGATGTTCAAGCTCAGGAAACGCCCAACCTGAAAGTAAGACTGCGCCGCTGGAAATTGAAACCGAGCGAAAAGCCCTCCTTCAAGAGAATGGCAATGATTGAAGCTGTCAAACTGTCCATCTTATTTTTCATCCTCTCGCCCGTGTGCCTGTTTCAACTGACTCGCCTCCTTCTTTTCTTTCCGGACCAGACCGCTTATGACATGAAGGCGCCGCTGGAGACAATTGCCGCCAAGCTGAAAACAAAAATAGAAGAGGTCAAATTCAAATCAGCCAACGGCAAAATGCTGAACGGGCTTTATTTCAAACGCGAAGGCGCCAAGCGAGTGCTCCTGCTCAGCCACGGCAATGCCGGCAATGTCGCGCACCGAATACCGCACGTAGTTCATATGTTGCAGATGGGCGCATCGGTCCTTCTGTATGACTATCAAGGATATGGAAAAAGCGAAGGCGAGCCGTCTGTCAGCGGCATCGTGGAAGATGGTTTGGCGGCCTATGATTTTTTGACCAAACAAATAGGCTGGCATGCCAATCAGGTCGTCCTCTATGGTGAATCGCTCGGATGCGCGGTCACTTGCCAGATAGCAAAGCAAAGGTCGGCAGCGGCGCTAGTCTTGCAGTCAGGTTTTGCGTCTTTGCCGGGTGCTGCCAGAGATCGTTTCATCTGGCTGAATCTCTTTCCTGATTTCACTTTTCCTCAACCGCAATTGAACAACTGTCAGATTTTGGCGGCGAACAAAACACCGCTTTTGATCATTCACGGCGAGAAAGACAACATCCTGCCGATTAAATACGCAGACCAGATGTACACCGCCGCCATTTCGCCCAAGCAATTCGTCAGATTGAAAAACTCCGGACACAACGATATTTTGGAAGCCGATTTAAAAGAATACGTTGGTGCACTTACAACTTTGTTCAAGCATCTGGACGAGGGAGCCTGAGTATTAGAAAGCGCATGCTTTCTGAGATGCAGTGATTCGATGCGGGTATATAAGTGATCTGCGCCCTGCTCGAATGGTGGTGTCTTATGCCAGCAGCAATTACGGTTTTTCCGAACAAGACTTGTCTGACCGCATGTTTCAGCATAGTTGTGATATCACTGTCCGGCGCCTCTGCCATCGACAACATTTGCAAAACAATTTTTCAAAACAAATCTGCCACAGTCAGCGAATATGACTGCAACATTCCTGTGGACGAGCAAACGGCAATTGACTTTACAAAATTCTGGGCCACGCGCGCCTTGAATTTCGATACCACCGGCTCGGAAAAATTGCACCAAGAGTCGACGCGCTGGATGGCTGATACCGCAATGGCGGAGAAATTGAAAAAGACTTTCTGGCTGGGACATGACTCAGCGCCAATTGTAAAAGGTCAGGTCGTTTCTGTGACTGACGCGGTTTTATTCGATCGTAAAACGGCTGGTGTGGAGCTCATTGTCCATTTGACCAGAGCCGGACGCGGAACAGAACGGATTCCAGTCCTCATGCATGTCGTGGTATCGAAAGAACAGGATGGATATCGCGTGCAGGGATTTCAGGTCGATTACTTCCATGACCGGGCCGCCTCGCTTATCTGCGGTCAATTCAGCCGCACACACTTGCTTGTGCATGACGGTCCGGAAAAAGGAACCGTACAAAAACGGAATCAAGCTTCGCGCATACTAAATTCTTTCGACGCGGATAGTTATTATGCGCAGGAGGCAACTTTCTTTATAGAATGCGTGGTGTCAGCTCTGGATAATTGATTGCAGACGCCGGATGCCGCCGAAAAAAAATTCGGTTGTGTCAGCAGATTTTAAGTACTGGTGCCCCTCTCGAGGGTTGCCGGCGGGCAAGCTCGTGCTACACTAAATGTAGTTAATGTCCCCGCCAAGCAACCTTAGCCTAGGCAATCGCAGCGATTGTTCGAGTCTAATTGCATACGGATCTATAGAATAGGGTGAGGAAAAATCCCGATATTGTGGTGCTGAAAATAGGCAGATTTAGGTACGTGCCGATCATCTTTCGAAGGAGGCAATAACCCATTCAAGTGATTTCTCCTGCTCTACCTGGCAGGAAGTGATTGTGTCTGAAACGATGGTTACAGTGAGACTGAAATACCGTCCGGGGCTTTCAGACAGATGAATTTAGAGAATAAAATTCGACCGGAGGCCTTGAGAATGTTTGGTGCGTCAAAACAGTCAGAGATTTTGCTGGAACTTGTACGCAGCGCCAACGTAGTTGACAATCAAACCCTGGACAATGCAATTTCGATTGCGCAGCGATTGAATCTGCCGCTGGAAAGAGCACTTATGCAATCCGGCAGCTTCAGCGAGGAAAGCATGCGCCCTCTTCTGGCTGCAAAGCAAATGGTGGAAAACAACACCATTCGCCTGGATACGGCAATCAATGCGATTCGTCTGGCCCAGCATGATGATATCGATTTCCATCAGGCCCTTAAGAAACTGATGTCGGTTCACCAGAAGACGCTCGTGACGCCTTCTATGAACAACGACCTCACTGATTTGCTTATGCAAGCGCAACTGATCAATCAAGATCAATTCGGACGCGCAATGCAAAAATCGCTGCAGACAAAAATTTTGATTGGTCGCGTGCTTGTAATCACAGGAGACATCACAAGCTCCTTATTCGGTTCAGCACTGCAAGCCGTTCTTCTAATCAGAGAAAAAGCAATCGAGCGCGGTGTGGCGATTGATGCGCTTAGACTGGCCCAGCAGAAAAACATTTGTTTGGAGCAGGCTTTATTCGAGATGGGCAGTTTTAAGACGCCCGCTGTCGGTTCACTAAAACTCTCCGAGCTGATGCGCATGTCCGGTTTGATTTCCGAGAGCGAATTGGCTGAGTGTCTCGAGATCGAACTGTTCAAAAACAAGCCTTTCGGCCAAGTATTGCGCGAGCAAGGTCTGGCAACGGATGAGCTTTTGGAGAACGCAATGATGTTGCAAGGCTCGGTTGCCGGAGGTGAACTCAAGGCGTACCAAGCCGCCGAAGCAATGCGTTTGATTGCCAAAGAAAACATGCTTTTGCAAAATGCCATAAACAGCGTCATGCAACGTTCGCGCTCGCAAGAAGAATTGAGACTGGGAGAATTGTTGATTGAGTCCTGCGTGCTGACGCGCGAAGCGGTAGAAACAACTGTCACCGCCGCCGTCACCAATAATGTCAAAATCGGCAAGATGCTTCTTGATGCCGGTCTTATTACGAAGAGCATGTTGCACCGCGCGTTGCGGTGCCAATCACTATTGAAATACGGCGTGGTCTCCAAAGATCAAGCAGTCAAAATCATGAGCAGTTGCAAACAAAAGGAGCAAACTCTCGACCAGGCTATAACCGGACTGGGTTTGGCGGCTCCGACGCGCATGCAGTGGTCATGGGTATGATATGTTAGCCGGCTAGACAGGCGGCCTATTAATACGTCCAGATAATGCCAGCCGGCACTTGAAAAATGTGGAAAATAGCCATCGTATTCCTTTTGGTATTCGTCAATTTCGGATACTGGTATTGGACGACCACGCCTTATTATTCAATTCTGGAAATCAGGGAAGCGATTGTTCATCACGATCTCAAATCGTTCGAGCAATATGTCGATGTCGAGCGCGTTTCCTCCAATATGATCGACGGCTTCCTGACGCCGCAGGTGCGCTCGCGCCTCAGCAAGGGAGTGCTGGGCGACATGCTGGGATCGTCACTCATCAGCCTGGTCAAGCCGACCTTGATGGATATTATCAAAAACGAAGTCAGCCATTTCGTGGAGAGCAATCAGCTCGCTGTCAACCAGGGAGCAAGCAGGATTACAAAAGGGCGAAAGAGAAAGGACAACGCCACTGCACCGGCGATTGGTCACGTTCTCAAAGTCACAAAAACCAAGGACAACAAATTAGTAGTTGAGCAGGTCCCTATTGAATCCTTGCCTGCCCAAGGACAAAAGACTGCAGTTGCAAAACCTTCCAATCTAACGCAATCGACAGGTCTGGACGCCGGAGACATGAACGATGAAGGTCCGGCAAAAAAGGAATCAAGCTCTTCATCTGGGTTCGGCCTGCGCGACTTATCCATGAAAAACGTCACCGGAAAACTCGGGTTTGGGAAGCAAGCGTTCAAAAAAATCGCCTTTGTTCGCGTCCGAAAAAATGATGCCACCATAGGCGTGATGCTGCATAACAAACGTTATGACACGGAGATGCTGTTAGAGCTGAAGATGGAACGGCAGGACGACCACTGGAGACTGGTGGAAGTGTCTAATTTCGCCAGTTTTGTCTACCTTATCGTTTCCTATGAACAGGCGCGCCGCGACCGCGCGAGCTGAGCCAAGCGGCGAGCGCTGCATAGTATAATTCCCGCTGCTTTTGTCTGCCGAAAGGTCTACGCTTTGGTGCCTGCGAGCGCGCCAACGAATTCCACTTTCACCTGTTCTTTGATGACGCCTCGTTTGTGCGCTTCTGCAAAGAGTCTGGAGATGGCGGCACGCCCTTCATCACCATAATCGACAGTCATTTCATTGACATACATGCCAACGAATTTGTCCGCCAATTCCGGTGGCATGTCGCGTGCAAATTCGAGTGCGTATTCGAGCGCTTCTTTTCTGTGAGCAAGCGAGTATTCGATGGAGCCCTTCAGCAAAGCCGTTGCGTGGGCAATCAAATCGGCGCCCAGATCTTTGCGGATTACATTGCCGCCGAGGGGCAAGGGCAGACCGGTCTCGTCGAACCACCATTGACCGAGGTCGACAATTTTCTCCAGTCCCATCGTTTGATAGGTCAATTGTCCTTCATGGATGATCAAGCCGGCATCAGCTTTTCCATCGCGCACTGTTTCCAAAATCTGATCGAATGGAACATCGATCGTTTTCAAACCAGGCATCCACATCTTCATAGTCAAATAAGCTGTGGTGAGCTGTCCCGGGATGGCGACAGTGAGGTTTTTCAGATCTTCTTTTTTGACACCGGGCTTGGCGATGACCATCGGTCCATACTTGAAGCCCATGCTGGCACCGCACGGCATCAGCGCATAGCGCTCGGCAACCGAGGGATAAGCAGCGAATGAAATGGCAGACACCTCATACTTACCGTTGATGGCGTCTTGATTTAGCGACTGAATGTCTTTCAAAACCTGGTTTACTTTCAGACCCTTTGTATCGAGTTTGTCCTTAGCAAGTGCGTAGAACATGAAGGCGTCGTCCGAGTCGGGACTGTGCGCAACCGTTATCTCTTTGTTCTCGAAAGACATGTCGAAGCTCCTTTATAAGCATTCAAATTGTCCTCCCGTCCGGCTTTGCGATCCTGAGGCGGAGATCATAATTGCCGAATCCAGCCGCACACGGCAATAATTCAGCCGCAAAAGCCCTTGTAAAGATTCTTGGTCGAACCCCGCTCAGTGCCGCGAGGTCCATTCCATTGGCTTGGAAGTGCTCACATTAGCGCCCATGGGCGGACATTCGTAGATTTTTTTCAGGGTGTTCAAATCACGCTGGGTAATGTTGCCCGGCTTGGCAAGCGAGAGTTTTCCCTTTCCTGAGAACAGCTCTCCGGCAAACATCACATCCTGAGATCCATCGCTGTGCCCGAAAAGACCGATGGCATGCCCTATCTCGTGAAGAGCCACGCTGCGAAGCAAGCGCTCGGGCACATCCGGGGGATAGAAGGTCGGGCGCAAAAGGTAAACCCGCACTTGCAAATGCCCCTGCAAGATTTGCAGACGCGTGATGCCTAGAAGCTTATTGTCGGCAAAGTGGTTTTCCCAGGTTAGTTCGATATCAGCAGGCTCGTTTTGAGACGCCACTTTAATGGGGATATAACTGCCCCACTTCTTGATCGACTCATCGAGATACTTGCGCCAGGACTCAGGAGACGATTGCGGCAAGCGAACCTTGAGAGGAAAACGGCTGAATCTCGCGCTGGCAATTCCCGGCGGTCTCCAAATTGCCGAAACATAGTCGCCCGCCTTTTCATCATACGGCATCCCTTTCACAACGGCGAAATAGTCTGTCTGCGCAATGTTTGGATTGTTGCCGACCGGTGCCATTGCCTGCGGTGCCTTGGGAGCGGCAGGAGGCTTCACCGCCTGTGGTGCCGGTATCTGCTGATTGGATTGCGGCAAAGTCGATGTGTAGATCGGCTGACCGTAAGCCGGATACTGCTGCACGGGCGGATACTGTGCTTGCGGCGCCTGTTGATATGCATA
>Ga0268299_1003749_pt1 | contig 13230 bp, 10 predicted proteins | sample NOBtaG_FD_193484 | JGI IMG/M metagenome (GOLD analysis project Ga0268299, IMG submission 193484) | Activated sludge microbial communities from bioreactor in Nijmegen, Gelderland, Netherland - NOB reactor | ecosystem: Engineered > Bioreactor > Aerobic > Activated sludge | place: Netherlands...
TACAGCCGCAAAAGACATGGGTCGCCTTTGAGTTGGATGAAGAAGCTGTAGTCGGCACCGGACGGCGAGGACACGCCGAATGGACGAGGACCAAGGGAGCCGGTCGCCAAGACCACCGTCGTATTCACGGCCAGGCGATTGGCCACTTCCGGCTGTTCACCTTCTTCCAGGAGGATGGATTCAAGCCGGCTTTGCACGGTCCGATGGCACGATTCATCCGACAAGCTCGTGATCTGCGCGACCGTCGTGCAGCCGGAGAGAGCCAGGCACCCCCAGGCCATCCAGCGCGAAGAGTAAGTGCCTCGTCTCATCTGAAGGGGCGCGACCCGCACGGCGGCGGTTACCCCATCACCGGGCTGCCATGATGGTGGATCATCAACCACTCATCGCCGATCCGCTCGAACAAATTGGTGGCAAGGACCCGCGTTTCAACCGGCTGATCGTCCTGACGGCTCGTCAGGTGTTCGGTGCAGATGACCCAACCGAGATCCCCGGCCACCTGCACTTGCACGTCGGTCAATTCGAACTTCATGGAAAAGGTGTTGTTGAAGATGAGGACCCAGGAATCCCGCACGGCCGGCCAATCACTGCGAAGGCTCCAGCCGGGATGGATGCAGGTCACATATTCGAGGTGTGCCCACACCTTGTCCATCTGGAGCATATCCAGACTTTCAAAGGCGGCATAGAAGGCGAGATTGGCGCGCGTGATTTCTTCGATGCGTTGTTCGACCACGGCTGGCTCCGGCGACGGTGCGGCATTGTACTGCAAACACCGTGGCCGGTGCGAGCCTCAATTACGCGGTGAGGGGGCGGACCCACGGGGAGCCGTTACACCGCCGAGAGTGGGACTTCTCTCGAGAGTGCAGGCCGCCGAGAGTCCCATCAGCCCGCATGGGTGGCGAGCAGCCCCTCTTCCAGCGCCGTCTTCAAGAGTTGCGCGATATTGGAGACCCGAAGCTTCTTCATCATGTTGGCGCGGTGGGCCTCCGCAGTCTTGATGCTGATATGCAACTGTTCAGCAATCGTTCGATTCGTCAGCCCCGCCCAGACCAGCTGCAGAATTTCCTGTTCTCGCGGCGTCAGATCTTCCGGACGGCGCCTGGTCATCGTGCTGCTGCTCGCCACGACATTCGTTCCCGGCGGAACCTCCCGCACATTCCCCTCCCGACTGAACCGCAAAACATTTTCATTGTCATTCCACATCGGTGACGCTCCTTTATTCCCGAACCTACACATTCAACTATGAACGAAGCTGACCGAGAACACCTGACACCATCGGCGCAAACCGTTGCACGTCGATCGACACGGCTCTGACTCACCCGATCCGATCCGACGAAGTCCGATGAGGCAGGCGACACATCGATCCCGTCCATCTGCCCCGCTTCGTGCTGCAACCGCCACCGATTTCTTGGCCCGTCCATCAGCCCGCAGCAATCGCTGATCTATCTATCAAGGATCGTGCCATAACTGCCGAATCGAGAAGGTTGAGGAAAAACTAGGGGTTTACGCCAAGGGCACGATCAACCGGCGGCGCCAGGCGTCAAGGAGATGGCACAAGGTGCTGTGCCGCACGTGTCTCACGTGGCGCAGCGCACACCTGTCCGCGACAGATTCGTCGGACGCGGAACTGAATGTGAGCCTGGGAGCGTTCGGCCCACAGGGCAACACTCTGCGAGAAACGGGGCCTGGCATCGGACGGATATTCTGGTGTGTCATAGGGGGAAAAGATGTTCGAGCCGGCATCGAGCGAGGTCACGGGCGAAAATCTTGAGCGGTGTCTTCGGAAACCGCCACATCATATTCGGCCAGACGCCGATAGAACGTTCGACGACTCATGCCCAACAATCGAGCCGCCTCGGAACGATTCCCGCCCGTCTGTTGCAGGGCCCCTACCATGCGGGTCCGCTCGTCTTCACGCTGAAGAGGGACATAGGTCGACTTCGGCTCGGGATGCCTGATCTCCGGCGGGAGATCCCCCAGCTGCACGACCGTCCCTTTGCAATGAATGAGCGCCGATTCGACCGCGCTTTTCAGTTCCCGCACATTCCCGGGCCAGGGATAGGCGGTCAGGACTTGCAGCGCCTCCGGACTGATTTGAAGCACCGACTTTTCCATGACGGAGCGAAACTGCCCCAGAAAGGCATGGACCAGCAGAGGAATATCCGACGGCCGGTCACGCAACGGCGTCAGATGGAGCCGTGCGACCTTAATGCGATACAACAAATCTCTCCGGAATGTGCCTTTTTCGACATCCTCCGCCAGGTTATGGTGCGTGGCCACCACCAGGCGCACATCGACCTTCCGCGGTTTCGATTCGCCCAAGCGCGTCACTTCCCGCTCCTGCAAGACACGCAGGAGACTCGTTTGGACCGCGGGCGAAATATCGCCGATCTCGTCCAGGAACAGCGTGCCTCCCTGCGCCGCCTCAAACACCCCTTCCTGGTTGTCGATGGCGCCGGTGAACGCCCCCTTTTTGTGGCCGAACAACTGGCTGCCGAGAATCGAGTCCGTGAAGCCCGCACAATTGACCGGGAGGAAGGTCTGAGGCGCACGCCGGCTGGCGAGATGGATCGCACGGGCCACCAATTCCTTTCCCGTGCCGGTTTCCCCCTCGATGAGGACGGTCGCATCCACCGCCGCGATCTTTTGAATGTCCTCGTACAGCACCACCATCGACGGGCTTCGGCCGATCAAGTCATGAAACTTTCCGTGATCCGCCATCTGCGATTGAAGCGCTTGCGCCTGATCCTCCGCAGCAAACCGCCGACGGACGCTTTCCACCCATTGTTCCGCAATCGCCAGGCGTAATTTCAGAAACTCGACGCCGAGGGGCTTCACGAGATAGTCGTTGACGCCCGCCTGCAGCGCCGTTCGCAAGGCATCCGGCGAATCATGCGCCGTGATCATCACAATCACACAACGATCACCGCCCGGGCTCGATCGGATAGCGCGGCACAGTTGCAGTCCATCCATGCCGCCCCCGCGCAACTCCCAGTCGAGCAGCACCAGTTCAAAGGCTCGCCGACCGTAGGCCTCCCAGGCCGATTCTCCATCCCCGCAGGCCGTCACCTCATGTCCGCGCGCGTCGATGACCTGTTGGAACAGACGCCGAATGTCGATGTGATCTTCCACCAGCAAGACGCGCATGATTCCCTACCCGTGACTTACACGTAGACCAATTGCAGGCGATCCAGATAGCTGGTGCACGCGCCCAACGTCTCCCGCACCGCCGCTCCGTCCTTGTGGTCGGCCGCCGCCTCGAAAGCCCGACCATACGCGCTGATCGCGTCGAGTCCGTAGGTCCCTCCGGCGCCCTTGAGGCCATGGCCGATGTCACGGACCAGGACATAGTCTTCGCGTGCGACCGCTTCCGCGATCTGGAGCAGATCCTGGCGCCGACGTTCCAGAAACCCCGGCATGAGCGCCTCGAACTCTCCGCTGATTTGCATCACCACGGGAGCCGAGGATGCGTCGGCCCCCGACGGCGCGAGCGACGCCGTTTGGTAATACAGCTGAATCGCTTCCATCAACCGTGCCTTCCGAATCGGCTTGGTCAGGTGAGCCGTACATCCCGCCTCAACACTGCGCTGCACCTCACCCTGCAGCGCATTGGCCGTCAGGGCCAGAATGGGAACCGGCCTGCGGCCCTGCGCCTGCTCCCATGCACGAATGGCCTTCGTCGCCGCGTAGCCGTCCATGACGGGCATCTGAATATCCATCAAGACTAAGTCGTACGATCCGCGCATGAACATGTCGACCGCCACCTGGCCGTTGGCCGCCGTTTCGACTCGATGCGGCGTCGCTTTGAAATAGAATTCCATCATACGGCGATTGTCCACATAGTCTTCAGCCAGCAAAATCGACAGCCCGGCCATCTCTTCAACCGGTTCAGTGCTGTCAGGTGCAGCGCCGAGGATACCTCCTTGCCGGTCGGCCGACGCCGCGTTCCTGATGACGGCCATCATGCCGTTGAACAAATCCGATCGCCGGAACGGTTTGGTGAGATACCGCACCACGCCACATTCTCTCGCGCGCGCATGATCGCCGGCTCTCCGTTCGGACGTCAGCATAATCAGCGACAATCCTGCCAGCCACGGCGAACGGGCGATGGTCTCCGCGACCTCCCACCCGCTGCGTTTCGGCATCCGCACATCGAGAATCACCAAGCGATACGGGAGCCCGGTCTTCGCTGCGCGACGCAATTCCTCCAAGGCTTCGTCGCCGCCGGAGGCCTCGGCTGCCGGGATTCCCCAGCCGGTCAGCGTTTCCCGCACAATCAGGCGATTGGTGGCGTTGTCGTCCACGATCAAGGTCCGTAGGCCGGCCAGTTGTTCCCACTGTGCCGGCGGAACGTCCTGGGCCGGTTGAAGATGTACGGCGAACTTGGCGCTGAAGCTGAAAAGACTACCCTTGCCCACCTCGCTCTCCACCCATAGCTTCCCGCCCATTCGCTCCACCAAGCGCCGAGAGATCGTCAGGCCGAGACCGGTCCCGCTGTACGCTCGGGTCATCGACGAATCGACCTGAGTAAATCGTTCGAAAATGGCCGTCAGTTTATCCGTCGGAATCCCGATCCCGGTATCGCGCACGGTGAACAGGAGAGTCCCCGGTCCTTCTGCCTGCGGATCGCGTTCCACTCGCAACACGACCTCTCCTTGATCCGTGAACTTGATGGCATTCCCCAACAGATTCAGGAGCACCTGCCGCAGCCGATTCGGATCCCCGACCAGCGACGTCGGCACGTCCGGCTGAATCTGATACGCCAACTCCAAATTTTTCTCGGCGGCGCGCACGGCGACCAACTCGGCCGCCCGCTGCACCAAGTCGTTGAGATCGAAGTCGACGATATCCAGGTCCAGATGTCCGGCTTCGATTTTCGACAGGTCGAGGACATCGTTGATCAGACTCAGCAGGTTGCTTCCGGCATCACGAAAAATCTGCACATATTCCCGCTGATCGTCGTTCAACGGCGTTTCCGACAGCAAATCGGCCATGCCCACGATGGCGTTCATGGGCGTTCTGATCTCATGGCTCATCGTGGCGAGGAAATCGCTCTTGGCCCGATTGGCGAATTCCGCCGCCTCCTTCGCCATCACCAGGGCGCTCTCCGCCTCCTGGCGCTGCTTGGCCTCGTAGGCCAACGTCACGAGATTCCCGATGGACGTCGCAAACTGCGTCTCTTCGCTGGTCCAGGCACGCGGCACGCCGATCCGCTCATGGCACACCACACCCGCCAGCCGCCCCCCGAAAAAAATCGGTACATCCAAGAGGGAGACGATACCCAAAGGCCGGAGATACGCGGACAGCAATTCGGAGGTGCGAGGATCTCGTTCCACATCGTGAGCGTCGACCACTTGCTCTCGAAGCAGTTCGGCACAGTAGCGAGGGTACTGCGCGACATTCAGGCGCTGCCCCCGTGAGTGCTGTGCCGCACGCTGCTCGTACAACTCCGCACAATCCAGCATGGCCCCGTTTCGGTCCAGTAACCAGACGCTGGCGCGATCGACCGCCAAGGCCTGCGCGGATGTCCGCATCAATTCTTCGAGGGCCGGCTGCCAGTTCCCCGACCCGATATGTTGACTCTTGGTCAGACGCATCAGCGCGTGTTGCTGCACCTGCAACACGGACTGACTGTGACGCAAGGCCGCCTCGGCCTCTGTCCGCCTGGTAATGTCCAGCACGAGCGTCAGCAGGCAATCCTCCCTGCCGATACGGACCGGTTCCACATTGAACAACCCATGCCGCACCTCCCCGGATTTTGTGCGAAACGCTTTCTCCAGGTGACGGAGGAATCCATCCCGACGAAGGGTGTCCGCCAACTGTCGACGGTCTTCGGGATTGACCCAGATGCCGACGTCTAGCGAGGACATGCCGATGAGTTCTCCGCGGCTGAATCCCGACACCCGCACAAAGGCCTCGTTGACGTCGAGCACCCGCCCGTCCTCCAGCCGACTGATGGCCATTCCCGCCGGGCTGCTTTGAAACGCTTTGGAGAAGCGCTCCTCGCTTTCGCGCAAGGCCTGCTCAACCCGTTTCCGTTCCGTAATGTCGCGCGCCACTACTTGAAAGCCGCTGACAGTCTGCTCCTCCATCAACAATTGCGCATGCTGCCCCAGCCAGACCTCGCGCCCGTCCTTCGTGGTAACCGGCACCTCATACACGGTTCGGGGCACTTGTCGGACAAACTGCCGCCCATAAAATCGCTCAGCTTGCGCGCGACAGGACGGGAGGACGATTTCCAAATAGTGGCGTCCGAGCAACTCTTCGGGAAGGTACCCGAGGATGCGCAGCGAGGTGGGATTGCAGTAGGTAAACCGACCGGCCGCATCGGTCCGATAGATGATATCGCCCGCCCGCTCGACCAATTCGCGATATCGTTCTTCGCTCGCTCGCCGAGCCTCCTCGGCCTGCTGCTGCTCGACCAATCGCTGGGTCAGTCGACGATTAGCGGCAGTCACACTCTGCGTCTGCTCCGCGACCTGCAATTCCAGCCGGCTGTTCGCAGCGCGCAGCGCAGTGTCTGCGGCGCGCCGTTGACTCAAAAGAAAGGCTGCCCCCCACACCATTCCCGTCCCCAACGCCCGGTTGAACAGCGCCGTACGCACGTCGACGCCCGGCGGCGCCAGGGAAAACCCGATTCCAAACAAGAGCGTGCAGAGCAAGGCATACCGTCGCGGTGCAGTGGGCGACTCGAGTCGCGCACTGAGCCAGAGTGGGAGGAGGTACAGCAACCAGACGACATGGCCGAGCGGAATCGTCACATCCAGCGCGAACACTCCGGCAGTCATCAGACTAATCACGGCCAGCATGATCGAGCGTCTCCTCGCCCCTTCAGGCGGATGACCGATACGCAAGTCGTCTGTCGGACAAACACCGGTAAGATACGCGTCTGTGACGGGGACGTAAACCCGGGCAATCGGCCCTACTGCGGCCCTACCGCCGGGAGGGGGACTGGGGTGCGGTGGCGACTCATCCACCGAGGAGCCGTGCGATCGACGATTGTCCCCGCACAACTCTCCGACATGTGGGTGGCGTGGTCTTAGATTAAGGGGAACATGCCTGCACAGCAGGAGCGGCAACCATGTCCCGGGCGGCAAGACATTCCCGCCCCGCACGGCTACGAGCTCCGGCCGAGTGCACCGAGCATGCGGGCAAAGGGACGAGTCGGCGGACGCCGGTGGCTCGATGCATTCCGCTACTGATCGGCCCCGATCAGTCCGGTCCGGATAGCCAGTCGGACCAATCCAGGCACGTCATGAATTTCCAGCCGTTCCATCAATTGAGCACGATGCGTCTCGACGGTCTTGGCGCTCAGGTCGAGCCGATGAGCAATCTCTTTGGTGGAGCTGCCCTCGGCGATCAACTGCAAAATTTCCCGTTGACGTGCCGTGAGTTTGCCGAGTGGACCTGCGGCGACGGCACCTTCACGACCGGAGGCATCCAGGGTGAATTTGGCCATGGCCGAGGTTACATAGGTTTTTCCTCGACGCACCGTGTTGAGGGCAAGTTCCAATTCTGCCCGGTCGGCGTCCTTCAGGAGATAGCCGGAAGCGCCGGCCCGCAGCGCTTCCTTGAGATATTCTTCGTTCGTGTACATCGTGAGCATGATGACTTTGGCGTTCGGGCACTCGTGCCGCATGCGACTCGTGGCCTCCAGCCCGTTCATCCCCGCCATCGCGATATCCATCAGGACCACTTCGGGGTTCAGCTCCCTGGCGACGCGCACGGCTTCCCGGCCATCGCTTGCCTCTCCAACGACCTGAACCGTATCCAGCTTCTCCAGCAAAGCCCGAAATCCTGCGCGCACCAATGTGTGATCCTCGGCCAACAACACCCGAATCCTGTTCATCGCCCATCCTCTCGACTGCATTCGGATGCCGCGCCGAGCGGAAACGACGCGCGAATTTCCGTCCCTGTAGCAGGAGCGGACGTAATGGTGAACGTTCCACCGGCTAGTTGAACGCGTTCCTCCATCCCGGACAACCCGACACTGGTGCCGGCTCTGGCATGCACGCGAACTGTCTCCGGGTCGAACCCGACGCCATTGTCACGAATCACCAACGTCAGTTCCTGCGCCGCGCACTCCAAGCGCACCTCGACCTTGTTCGCCTGGGAGTGGCGCGCGACATTGGTCAGCGCCTCCTGGGTCAGCCGGAAACAGGCGATCTCAACCTCAGGCGAAGGGCGGCTCGTGAGCGCCTCAACAGAAATCCTGGCGTTCCACCCCGCGCGCTCTGCCTGACGGCCGACATACCATCGGAGAGCCGGGCCCAGCCCCAGTTCGTCCAAGAGCGATGGCCGTAGATTCAGGGCCAAACTACGGACACGCTGCAGCACCTGCCCGAGAATCTCCAGACTGTCGACGATCTGAGGCTCCCCCGCCTCACGACCGGGCAGCGTGCGGATTTCTCGCAGGTTGAGCTTGATCGCCGTGAGCGCTTGCCCGATTTCATCATGCAAATCACGGGCTATCGCCCGGCGCTCCGACTCTTGAATTTCCATCAGACGACGGGACAATACGCGCAACCGCTCGTTGGCTTCGCGCAACGCGGCCGTACGTTCCAGCACCCGCGCCTCCAACTCCTCATGCGCATGCGTCAACGCGGCCTGCGTCCGCTTCTGTTCGGTGATATCGGTGTTCAATTCGAGACTGCCGCTCGGGACTCCTGATGAATCGCGGAGCAAAGTCCACCGGCTCGATACGGTGATGGTCCGTCCCGCACGCGTCCTATGCACCAATTCGCCCCGCCAGAATCCTGCCTGCAAGAATTCCCGTTTAATCTCCTCCAACGGGCACGGAAAGGTCGTGTGTAAAAATCCGTGAATATACGCCCCCAACGCTTCCCCGGACGTCCATCCGTAGAGCCGAGCCGCGCCCTCGTTCCAATACGTAATCGTATCGTTCACCAGGTCTCGCGCGAGGATCGCCTCGTTGGCCAGATCCAGCAATTTGGCCTGACGTTGAAGTAATGCCTCCGCCTGCGGTTGGTCTCGACGGTCCTTGATGACAAAACAATAACCCACAATCTGTCCACGCTCGCCAGGCAAGGCACTCACAACGAGTCGTACCGGAATCCGGCATCCGTTTGTATCACGATACGTCCACTCCTCCTCGACCATCTGTCCCACACGGACCAATCCGACGATCACTCCGAACGGATCTTCGATCACCGTGCCAACGTGAGCCACAATCGCACGTCGCCGAGCATCCACCTCGAGGGAGTCATGAAACGCGGCCGGAGACAGGCGACCAACCACGGTTTCCGCACTCACACCGAGTAAACGCTCGGCGGAGTGGCTGAGACCGGTGATGATCCCGCCGGGCCCGGTCGTGATCACCGCCACCCTCTCCGACCGATCGTCGCCGAATTCTCCCCTCTCACTGTTCAACGCGACGTCCTCACTTCGGGAAGCAACCGCAGCCGCATCATGATCGGCCCACGTCAGAGCGATCCTTACGAGTCCCCCCTGCTCCCGCCCGCACCGACACGGCGATCATCCACAGAGCAGCCATCGCTATGCGTGCATGACGCGGAGGCACCACCGGGCAACGTCCTGAGCCCGCAGTATTCATGCACCTTTCTGCTGCCCCCGCCGATCCCTGTTCCGACAAGCCTGCGGCCGACGGGCTAGCCCCGTTCCTTGAGTCGAGCCGACTGCCTTCCGACCAGCCAGACCCCGGCGAGGATAAGGACAATCCCCACGACTTCCCGAACCCCGATCGCCTCATCCAATATGAGGGCCGATAGGAGAAGGGCCGACACGGGAATGAGATTCACAAACACCCCGGCTCTCGAAGGCCCCACGCCCTGCACGCCATAGAGCCAGGCCTGCTGGCCAAGAGCGGTGGCAAACACAATCAAATAGCCCAAGGCCAACCACCCCGAAAGCGGAACGACGCGCATGCCGGTGACAAGCAGCTTTTGATCGGTCCAGAGGAGAGGAACCTGCAGCGTCAGGGAGAGGCATAAGGTCGTCCAATTGACCGTCAGCGGGGTCAGACGCTCCATCACCTGCCGGCCTCCGATCGAGTAGAGCGCCCAACTCACCAACCCCAACAGGACCAAGATGCCGCCCAACCAGGGATTCTCTCCACTCGGGGCATCTCCTCCGACTCCGGACACCAGCGCCACCCCCGCGAACGACACCGCACACCCTCCCGCCACGGTTTTAAAAGGCACATCGCGGACTAACAGCGAGGAGAGGAGGGCGGTGATGGCCGGACTGGCCCCGATAATCACTCCAGCGGTGGCCGCGCCGACATACCGCAGGCCGAACAGCGTCAACAGATGGTTCCCGAGCACGCCGAGACCCAGGAGCGACAGCCACTTCAGATCGCGGGCCGTCAGAGTCGTGCGCCCGCCTTCCGTCCACCACCACAGAGGAATCAGAATCGCCAACGCGCCGAGGCCGCGCAGCAAGGAGGTCTCCACGGCCGAGAACGCGCCGAGCGCGAGTTTCTGCCCCACGATCGAGCCGCCCCACACCAGGGCGGACGTGGTCAAGGCGGCATAGGCGGCAGGGGCTGACGGTCTGTCCATTCGTTCACGTTCTCCCTTCACTCCGGTGTACGACACCCCGGATGGTAACGACGGCTAGCGTGACGGGTTCGGGGAAATGACCCACACTCCGTCTCGAATGGTGGCCAACACCGCCGTCACGCGCGTATCGGCCGCTACGACTCGATTGAGTTCCTGAATGGCCGCTGTGCGGTCGTCCGGAGGCGGATTGAGCAGAACATCGCCGTCCCACAAGACATTGTCGATCAGGATCACGCCGCGCGGGGACACCAACTCCATCGCCCGACGGTAGTAATTCACATAGTTGATCTTGTCTGCATCGATAAAGATCACCTCGAAGGGGCCGGTCAGGTTCGCCATCGTCTCCAGCGCCGGGCCCATCCGAACGTCAATTTTCCCTCCATGCGGCGACTGGGCAAAGAATCGGCGAGCCACAGCGGCGGATTCTTCATCCACCTCGCACGTCACCACCCGGCCCCGGTCGGGCAGGGCTTCCGCAAAGCACAGGGCGCTGTACCCCGTAAACAGTCCAATTTCCAGTACCCGCTCGGCCTGAACGAGGCGAGTCATCATCGACAGAAATGCGCCTTCCAGCGGCCCCACCAGCATCCGCGCATACTCCATGGTCCGCTCGGTTTCCTCGCGCAAATTCCGGCGGACCGGAGTTTCCGGCAAGGAACAGGCTGCGGCGTAAACTTCGATAGCGGGCAAGACCAGATCAGTCATGAGTTTCACTCCAACAGGAACTTGTGCGACAATTCGCAACGGTCGCGAATCATACCATGGACATCCCGGCACAAGAGGCCCACAAGTGAAGACATTGGCAACGTTGGAACCATTGATGAACCGTCTCCTCGAAATACGGCGTATTCAGAGCGCCGCGTCGGTCCTTTCCTGGGACCAGGAAACCTATATGCCGGCCGGAGGCGGCACGGCACGAGCCGAACAGATCGCCACCTTGGAAGGACTCGCGCATGAGAAACTCGTATCCCGCGAAGTCGAGACGCTCCTGACCGGTTGGGTCGACCCCGCGACGGGCCAGGCTCCCGAAGGATGGGATGAGCCATCACGTTCGCTGCTCCGTGAAACCTGGCGGGATTTCAGTCGAGCGAAGAAGCTTCCCTCTGCCTTTGTGGTCCGACTGAGCCGCGAATGCTCCCTGGCGCAGCAGGCCTGGGTGACGGCACGGGAGGAGAGTCGTTTCTCCAAATTCCTCCCCTCGCTCAAGACCATCATCGGCCTCAAACGCGAGGAGGCCCAGTACCTCGGCTATCGGGACTCCCCGTATGACGCACTCCTAGACACCTATGAGCCGGGCGCCACCATCGCGCACCTCGCGCCGATGTTTCGCGAACTACGCGAACGACTCGTCCCGCTTCTCAAAAAGGTGCAAGGCAGCGGGGTGACCATCGACGACAGCTGTGTACACCAACGCTTCGATCAAGCCAAGCAAATGGAATTCGGTCGCCTCGTCCTCGTGGCCATGGGATATGATTTCGAGCGCGGTCGCCTCGACCTGTCGGCACACCCCTTCACGACCTCTTTTCACCCAACCGATGTCCGCGTCACGACCCGTGTGTTCGAAACGGATTTGCCCTCATGCCTGTTCAGTTGCATCCACGAAGGCGGTCACGGCCTGTACGATCAAGGGCTCGACCCTCGATATTACGGCTCGCCTCTGGGCGAGTCCCTGTCGCTTGGGTTCCACGAGAGTCAGTCTCGTCTGTGGGAGAACTGCGTGGGCCGATCGCGCGCCTTTTGGCGCTGCTTTTACCCGATCCTCCAACATACCTTTCCTGAACAGCTGGCCACCGTCCCGCTCGACCGCTTTTATGCCGCGATCAACCGGGTCGCGCCCTCCTGTATTCGCGTCGAGGCCGATGAGTTGACCTACAACCTCCACATCATGCTGCGCGTGGACATTGAGCAGGCGCTGATTGAAAATCGCATCCAACCGGACGACTTACCGGAACTCTGGAACGACACCATGCAGTCGTACCTCGGTATTGTTCCGCAACGGGATGCCGACGGCGTGCTCCAGGATGTGCATTGGTCGATGGGGGCATTCGGCTACTTTCCGACCTATACGTTGGGCAACCTCTATTCGGTCCAATTCTTCGAACAGGCCGACCTGGAACTACCCCAGTTGGAAGAAGACATCGCGGCCGGGCGGCTCATTCCGCTCCGGCGATGGCTGGAACAAAAGATTCACCGTTGGGGCCGTATGTTCACGCCCGACCACCTCGCTCGGCGAGTCACCGGCAACGGGGTGAATCCCGAGCCATTCCTGCGTTATCTGGAAACAAAGTACGGCGAACTGTATCAACTTTAGGCCCGTACGGCCATTCCCCGCGTTCATACCCTGGCCTTGAACCAGCCTCCCCAACCGCGCAAGCCGCGCCCCGCAAAATACCTAGGGCCATAACAGGACACTTCAGATCTAGGGAGACCTTCGAGAACCGTGGTACTTCTCAATGGGATACATCAACGCACCAGATCCTAAGTGCTGACCCTGCTCCAGGGAGTGAATCGGCTGAGCACGTGGGCGAAGGAATCGCACGAACGGCCTGGATCGTCCGCAGTCGCCGGACGTCTCCAACGAATCCATGGCCTCACCGTCGATGTCCATCAGAGGCTGCCACGACTAGACGACATGACGGGGCATGACGACGTGATCAATCCGTCCGACGATCCGACGCGACAGTCCCTC
>Ga0268299_1003750_pt1 | contig 13230 bp, 11 predicted proteins | sample NOBtaG_FD_193484 | JGI IMG/M metagenome (GOLD analysis project Ga0268299, IMG submission 193484) | Activated sludge microbial communities from bioreactor in Nijmegen, Gelderland, Netherland - NOB reactor | ecosystem: Engineered > Bioreactor > Aerobic > Activated sludge | place: Netherlands...
TGCGAATGTTCATGAACTAACCTCCATAAGGCGCATCATGAAGAAAATCACACGAATCGGCGTAGGCGGCCCGGTTGGATCCGGAAAGACGGCCATCATCGAAGCCATGACGCCCATCTTCGTCAACATGGGCGTCAAGGTCCTGATCATTACCAATGATATCGTCACGACGGAAGATGCCAAGCACGTCCAGCGCACCCTGAAAGGCATCCTGCTCGAGGAGCGGATTATCGGAGTGGAAACCGGGGCCTGTCCGCATACGGCCGTGCGCGAGGATCCCAGCATGAATCTTGCGGCCGTGGAAGACATGGAATCCCGCTTCCCCGACAGCGATTTCGTGCTCATCGAGAGCGGCGGCGACAATCTCACCCTGACCTTCAGTCCCGCATTGGTCGATTTCTTTATTTATGTGATCGACGTCGCCGCGGGCGACAAGATTCCACGGAAAAACGGCCCCGGCATTTCCCAGTCCGATATTTTGGTCATCAACAAGACCGACCTCGCTCCCTACGTGGGCGCGAGCCTGCAGGTGATGGACAAAGATTCAAAAATGATGCGGGGCGAGAAGCCCTTCGTCTTCACGAATTGCAAGACCGGCGAAGGCATCATGGACCTGGTCACACTCATCCAGCAGAATGTGCTGTTCGACATGACGTTCGGCAAGACGCACACATGACCGCGTTTCGTCACCTGCCCGAATTAACCTCGTTTCAGGATGAGCCCTCGCAGATGCCGAGCGGCGCCGTGGGCAAGAATGCATTCCTGCGTCTCGGTTTCGAACGCCGGGGGGATCGCACCGTCCTGGCGCATCTCGATCGGCGTGCTCCGCTTCTCGTGCAGCAGGCGCTGTACTGGGACGAGGCGCTCCCCGACCTGCCATGCGTGTTCATGATCACGACCACCGGCAGCATCCTGCAAGGCGACCGATTCAACATTGAAATCGCCCTCGCGCCCGACGCGCGGGCGCACATCACAACGCAAGCCGCCACCAAGATCCATTCGATGGATGCCAACTATGCCGCCCAGACACAACGCATCGTATTGGGCGAGAACGCCTACCTGGAATATCTCCCCGACCCGATCATCCCCCATGCGCAGGCCCGTTTCGCCGCCTTCACGCGCATGGACGTGCATCCCACCGCCACGGCGCTCTATTCGGAGATCTTGATGGGGGGACGCAAGCACCACAATGAGGGAGAGTTGTTTCAGTACGACGTGCTCTCTTCCACCGTCCGGGGACAACGACCCGACGGCACCGAGTTGTTCACCGAGAAGTTCGTCATCGAACCCCGCGTGCACGACGTGCGGCAGGTGGGAGTCATGGGCGCGTACGACGTGTTTGCCAACGTGCTGTTGCTGACGCCCCGGCACCACGCGGACGCGGTCTTCAGCCAGGTGCCCGCGATCGTGAATCGGGAGGAACAGTGGGCCGCCGGTGCGTCACGACTTCCCAACGACGCCGGTCTGGTCTTTAAAGTCCTCGGCCAGGAATCCGAACCGGTGCAGGCCCGGGTCCGGGAGTTCTGGTCCATTGTCCGCCGAACGGTGACCGGAGCGTCCGTCCAGCCAAAATCCGCATGGCGATGACGTATTCCCTACCGCCTTCCGGCCCAGAACAGTGGTTCGCTGTCTACGCCACTGATCTGACGGTTAAAAGAGATAGATCACGTCCAGCGAGAGAGTGGGTTGGTAAGTGGCTGCTCGTTCTCCAATCTGGAAGACGTGCTGATTGGACTTGTCGTACCGATACTCCAACCGGGTCGTCAACGACTTGAACGGTTTGTATTGAAGCGTCGTCGTCACCTCCCACAAGGTCTGCCCGACCGGAGGCGCCGACGTGGTCGACGTGGCCCCGAAACAGACGTTCGCTCTTGGTTGGTACGCTGTCGTTCCTTCACAGGTCGTGAATCCTCCCGCATCTTCATAGAGCTCGCTTCGCACACGAATGCCCCATTCTTTGGTCATATCGTAGATCAAGTACCCTGCGACTCCGTTCCACCGCGCGTTGCCGGCGGGGCTGATTGTGCTGCTGTTAGCCTGATTCGCATAGTAGGATTCGATGATAGCCGATGCCCGATCCGTCAGGTGCAGACTGAGATAACCACCAACCTGAACGAGCATGCCTCCCGGCGTGCCAACGGCACCCGGCCTTTGTCCAAGCAGGTTGTAGAGCACCAGGGTGACACGATCGGAGGGGGAGATCGTCAATGCCGCTTCCGTCAAGGGATCGTATCGCGTATTGGCGCGAGCCGAATTGATGAACGCGATCACACCGACAGAGAGGGACACATGTTTGTCGAAAGCATAGGTGCCGCGTACACCGCGAGTTGTAAAGGGCTGGCCGAGACCGAACAGCCATGACCGTGAATAATTCCCATTATAGGGGCTTTCGACGACCTCATACCCCACCAGGCTGTTCACCTGACCCAGCTTGATGTCTAAACCCGCGCCCACCGGTACGATGTATTGGGCATAGACCTCCTGAAAATCCGCCCAATCGCTCAGATTCATGCCTCCGATGAAATCCGAATCGCGCCCGGCATTGAACTTGACCTTGCCTCCCAGCCGGTCGAGCCCAGAACCGTCGGACTTGGCTTCACGCTCCAGCACCAACTGCGCAAGATTCGGTCGAAATTCGTTGGAATTCACGTCAAAAATTCGCAGCTGGTTGATGCGGTTGGATGGATTATTGAAATTCTGGGTATACGAACCCTCGAGGTATCCGTAGAACTTGAGACCTAAGGATTTCGACACAATGGTCTTCTCAATCGCCTCTTCCGTTTCTTTCACCCGTAAGCCCAGATGTTCCAATCGCTCGAAGGGAACATGGACCGGTCCGTCAGCCCTCGCGTCAATGACGTATCCCGTCACCCCGGACAGAACCAGAGCAAAGAAGGAGGCCAACACGCGGACGGAAACTCGTCGCATTCGGTGCCGCGCCACTTCTGACACAGTCGGGCCATGCATCAGGATGTCTTGCGTTCCACCATGCAGGGATGCCTCCTGGACTATTCGGACTCGCGCAACACCGACCTGGCGTCGATGAGATCCGGATTATCGGCCGGTCTTTCCCCTTTGAACATGGTCAGCGTCATGGAGGTGCGACGCGAAAGCATGAGTACATCGAATCGCCGTCCGACGTGGAAATAGTCGTAGGATTCCCGCAACGTCAGCTCCGCGCAGCGACGGAGGAAATATCGATCCAATGCCGCCTGGGACGTAAAGGCGCTGACGCGATATTCGACTCGAAAGACGTTTTCAGTGAGCTGCTCGACCTGGTCGTCGTCGGCCTCGGCCAACGGCGTGTAGTGTTTGGTCGCGCAGCCGGTGACCGTTAGGACCAGCGTCATGGCGCATATCACAACATGCCCCGGACCGCTTTTCGCCAAGATAGTTCGGACCTGGAATGTCCGGCGCCGTCTAATCATCGGAAAGGACAACTTCCTCCGACATTGCCGTGATGAATCACTCCGCAGTTCCACCGGTTGATGGAGATTGTCTTCCTCGTGCATTCACTTTTGCTCGATGCCGAGAAAGATCATACTCTGTCGGCATGGAATTCGCGACATGATCGACGAACCAGCGGCGGGGAACACGCGGATGAATCAGGAGCCATTCATGGCTGAAGGACCGAAGAGTCGGGACCCACTGGCCTCGTGGATCGACGGGAAGTCGCGCGAATTCGTCTCGCGACGGAGTGGAAACATCGGGCCGTCACACCGTCAGGTGCTGCCTGACCATGTCGGCGTTCAATTCGTCGCTCCTGCCGTAGGCCACGACCGCCCCCTTGGCCATGACCACATACTTCTCCGCCAATCGAGCGGCAAAATGCAGGCCCTGTTCGACCAGAAGAATGGCGAACCGTCTGGAATTCTTGAACTGGATGATCACGTCCTCGATCTGATCGACGACGGAGGGTTGAATGCCTTCAGTCGGCTCGTCGAGCAGCAGGAGTTTCGGACACGAGAGCAGGGCCCGCCCGATCGCAAGCTGCTGCTGCTCTCCGCCGCTCAAGACCCCGCCCGGACGATGGAGAATGTGGGTGAGCTTGGGAAAGAGTTGATACACCTCGTCGAACGCCTCGCGCTCGACCCCGCGTCCGGGCGCCTCGGCCCTCGCCCAAAATCCCAATTGCAGATTTTCCCGCACCGTCAGATGAGGAATGATCTCGCGGCCCTGAGGAACGTAGGCCAACCCCCGCCGCGCTCTCCGGTCGGTCGGCAGCTTGGTGACATCCGCTCCATCGAATTTCAAGTTTCCGGACCGGACCGCCAGCAGCCCCGTGATGACTTTCAGCGTGGTCGTCTTCCCCACACCGTTGCGCCCCATCAGGCAGGCCACTTCGCCGGGGGAAACGGCGAACGACACGTTCCGAAGAATGTGGCTTTCCCCGTAGTAGGCGTTGATGTGGCTCAGCTCAAGCATGCACTTTCTGCCGCCCCAGGTAGATTTCACGCACGCGCGCGTCGCCCTGCACCTTTTCGACCGTCCCCTCGCAGATTACCGTGCCTTCGTGCAACACGGTGACGATCCGCGCGATCTGGCGGACGAATTCCATGTCGTGCTCGATCACGATGATGGCATGGCGGGCCGCGAGAGACTGCAAGAGGATTCCGGTCTGCTCGGTCTCCTTGTCCGTCATGCCGGCGACCGGTTCATCCACCAGGAGCAACGAGGGATCCTGCAGGATGACCATGCCGATCTCCAGCCACTGCTTCTGTCCATGCGACAAGGAACCTGCCCGCGTCCTCGAAAATCCTTCCAGACTGATCGTGGCCAGCGCCTCGTGGATTCTCGCCTGTTCTTCTCGGGTCGATTGACTCAAGAGCGTGTGGAAAACGCCCTTGCTGGGCCGTTTCAACGAGAGATCGAGATTCTCCCAGACGGTCAGGTTCGCGTAGATGGACGGAGCCTGGAACTTCCTTCCGATTCCGAGCTTGACGATGTCGTCTTCCCGCTTGCCTATCAGATCCGTATCCTTGCCGAAGATCACCCGGCCCGCCGCCGGCTTCACTTTGCCGCAGATGACGTCGAGCAGCGTGGTTTTTCCCGCGCCGTTGGGTCCGATCACGACGCGCAATTCATTGAAGTTCACGATGAAATTAAGACTGTTGAGCGCCTTAAAGCCGTCGTAGTCGACGGTGACCCCTTCCAGATAGATGATCGAGCCCCGTTCGCTCATATCTGTGCCTCTCCTTCGGCCAGCCGAGCGGTCTTTCGCGAAGCAACCCGGTCCTTCAGTTTGTGGAGGATGCCGACCAGGCCGTCAGGAAACAGCAACACCACCGTGACGAACAATCCCCCCAGCATAAACGGCCACAGCTCGGGAAAATAGTTCGTCAGCACGCTGCGGCCCAGGTTCACGCTGACCGCGCCGAGCACGGCGCCCGCCAGCGTCCCACGCCCTCCGACCGCCACCCAAATGACCATCTCCAGCGAAGGCAGGACGCCGATCTGCGCGGGCGTGATGATGCCGACCTGGGGCACGTAGAGCAGCCCCGCCAGTCCGGCCAATGCCGCGGCGACGACGAACACGAACAGCTTATAGTTCGCCGGGGCATAACCAGAAAACGCAACGCGCTGTTCGCTGTCGCGGACGGCGATGAGCACTCTTCCGGCTCGTGACCGGATGATCCACTGGCACAGCAGATAGGCGCCTCCGAGACAGAGCACCGTGATCACGTACAACGCCCGCTGCGTCCCGGGTTCGGAGAGGCGGAATCCGAGCAGCTGTTTGAAATCGGTGAGGCCGTTGGTGCCGCCGAGATTCGTCTCGTTTCGATTGAAGACGAGCCAGGCGACCAAGGCCAGCGCCTGGGTGATGATGGCAAAGTACACGCCTTTGATCCGGCTGCGAAACGCCAGAAATCCGAACACCAGGGCAAAGAAGGTGGGAACCAGGACGGCCCCGAGCACCGCGAGGGGAAAGCTGTGGAACGGTTGCCAAAACAGTGGAAGTTCCTTGACTTGGTTCCAGACCATGAAGTCAGGCAGGTCGCTGCCGTAGACGCTTTCCTTGCCGATCGTGAGCATGAGATGCATGCCCATGCAGTACGCTCCGAGTCCGAAGAACACCCCCTGGCCCAGACTGAGGATGCCGGTGTATCCCCAGATCAGATCGAGCCCGAGCGCAAGAATGGCAAACGCAAGAAACTTTCCGAACCGATTCAGCGAGAAGTCGGACAGATGCAACCAGGAATCTTCGGCCGGCAGGACGTTCAACAACGGCATTACCACCAGCAATACGAACCCCGCGACCCAGAACGCCAGGCTCGCTTCGCGTGGAGCGGAATGTTGGATGTCGCGCGCGTCGGCCATGGGAGATGATGCGTCAGCCGGCTAGGAGTCGGCGTGGCGCCCTTTCACGGCGAACAGGCCCGAGGGGCGCCATTGTAGGAACAGAATGACCAGGACGAGAATACAGACTTTGCCGTACACGGCCCCCAGACCAGGCTCGAGCAGCTTGTTGAGCCCGCCGATGCCCAGCGACGCCACGATCGTCCCGGCGAGCTTGCCCACACCGCCGGTCACCACGACCATGAAGGAGTCGACGATGTAGTTCTGGCCCAGTCCTGGCTCCACGTTCCCGATCAAGGTCAACGCCCAGCCGGCGATCCCTGCCAGCCCGGATCCGAAGGCGAACGTATACGCGTCGACTTTCCGGGTCGGAATGCCAAGACACGCGCTCATGTTGCGATTCTGCGTCACGGCGCGGACGCGCAATCCAAGCGCGGACCGGAACAACACCGCATAGATGACCATGACGCAGATCACCGATAACCCGATCACGAACAAACGGTTGTTGGGGAGAAAGACCCCGACCATCACCTGCTGGCCCCCGCTGAGCCATGCCGGCGCCACCACCGCCGTCAGATCTCCGAAATATACCCGTGCCGCTTGCATGAGAATCAGGCTGACTCCCCACGTCGCCAGCATGGTCTCCAGCGGCCGGCCGTAGAGGAACCGAATGACCGTCGCTTCCAGCAGTAATCCACAGGCCGCAGCCAAGAGAAATGCGACCGGCATGGCCAAAACGAAATAGTAGTCAAAGAACGCGGGAGACAGAAACGCCTTGAAGAATTCCTGGGTCAGGAAAGTTCCGTAGGCCCCCACCATCATCAGTTCCCCGTGGGCCATGTTGATCACGCCCATCAGGCCGAACACGATGGCCAGGCCGACGGACATGATGAGGAGAATGGAACTCAGGCTGATCCCGCGGAAGATCGTTTCAATGGCGTTGGACCAGGCGGCCCAGGTTTCGATCCGTTCGATGGCCGCGGCAGCCGCCCGCGACAATTCTTGCTGGGGACCGCTCGCGTCAACCGTCCCTCCAGCCTCGACCAGTTCCTTGAGTCCCGGGACGGCGTTCTGACTCGACAGCGCGGCCAATGTGTCGATGGCCGCGAGTTTCGTCGTCTGATCGTCCACGGCCAGGCGAAGCAGGGCGCCCGACTCCTCCATCGTATAGCGGACCCATTTGTGTGTTTCCTTGTTTGCAGCCCGCTCCAGCCAGGGGATCGCGATCCCGCGACGGGACAGCCCGAGATCCGTGGCGGCGGACCGGCGGACGTCTTGGTCGAGACTCTCGAGATTGGCGCGGTTCTTCAGCAGGTCCATGACGGGCTTGATGGCTTGCCGGACCGAGCGATCCGCATTGGCGCGGATCGCGTCGAGACGAGGGACCAGACTGACGTCTCCCTGTTCGATGACCGTGCGAATCGCCGACTCACGGACGGTCTCATCGTCGCTGGTGAGCTGATTCAATGCCCGTTCGAGCGGTGAGTCGGGAGCGGAAGCCGGCGGGAGTTCGGTCGCCGCGGCGCGATCTCGAACAAAACACAAACACAACAAGAGGAGGACTGCGCAGAGTGACGAGAACCGGCCCGATCGTATCACAATCCAGAGAACTCCCGAACATGACAAGCGGGTGACGCCACATTCGTCCGCGTCACCCGCCGTATTCTCACCGGCTACTTTTTCTGGTAGGTGCCCTGATGACTGATCCAGTCACAGCCCTTGTCCGGATTCGTGTATTCACTCCAGGGCTCCGGCTTGACCAGGCCCTTTGAGCGGGAGACGACCTTGAACTGTCCGTCTTTCAAGATCTCCCCGATGAGCACCGGCTTGTGCGTATGATGGTTGCCGGTGTCCATCATGACCTCGCCGCCCGGCGCGAGAAACTTCTGGCCGTAGACGGCCTTACGAACCTGGTCGACATCGACGGCGCCGGCCTTCTCGACCGCCTGCTTCCACATATAGACTCCGAAATACGCCGCTTCGATCGGATCGTCCGTCACCCGCTTGTCGCCGTCCGGCAGACTGTTCTTCTTGCAATAGGCCTTGAAGTTCGAGACGAACTGCTTGTTTTGCGGCGTATCGACGCTCTGATAATAGTTCCAGGCCGCCAAGTGTCCGACCAGGGCCGTCGTATCCATCCCGCGCAATTCGTCTTCCGCCACGCTGAATGCCATGATCGGCGCATCTTCGGCCCGCAACCCCTGATTGGCAAACTCTTTGTAGAAGGGGACGTTGCTGTCGCCGTTGATGGTGCTGATCACCGCCGCGCCCCCGCCCGCGGCGAACTTCTTAATCTTGCCGACGATGGTCTGATAGTCCTGGTGATGAAACGGGGTGTACTCTTCCATGATGCCGGCTTCCGGAACATGCTTTGCCAGGAGCATGGCACGGAGGATCTTGTTCGTGGTGCGCGGATACACGTAATCGGTCCCCAGCAAATAGAACTTCTTGTAGCTGCCGCCATCCTTGCTCATCAGATATTCCACCGCCGGCACCGCCTGCTGATTCACCGCCGCCCCGGTGTAGAACACGTTCCTGGAGCACTCTTCTCCCTCGTATTGAACCGGATAGAACAGCAATCCGTTGTTTTTTTCGAACACGGGCAGGACGGACTTGCGGCTCACCGAGGTCCAGCATCCGAATACGGCGGACACTTTGTCCTGAAGCAGGAGCTGCTTGGCCTTTTCCGCGAACAGGTCCCAGTTGGAAGCCGGATCCACCACCACCGGTTTTACCTGACGTCCCAACACGCCGCCTTTTGCATTGATTTCTTCGATGGCCATGAGGACGACGTCACGGAGCGACACCTCGCTGATCGCCATCGTTCCGCTCAAAGAATGAAGCACGCCGATCTTGATCGGCTCCTTGTCCGCCGCATAAGAGAGCGCCCATTGCCCCAGATTCCCCAGCAGGGCCGCCACACCAACGCCGGCCGTGAGCCTGGCGCCTCGCACCAAAAAATCCCGTCGGGACGGACCGCCGTCCATGGATGGCTCGGTTGATGTAATTTCGGTCTGTTGCTTCTTATTTTCCATCGTCAGATTCCTTTCGCCGCGAACGTGACGCCGGACCATGGGCGATGAACGCCGTCAGGCGGAACGCAGGTTTAGAAGTTGTACCAGGTCGACAACATGAAGTTGTCGCCGGCAAAGCGTTCATTGGTCGACCATTCGGTCATCAGATGGTTCCACTCGAACGACATATAGAAGTCGCTCCAGATGTGACGAACGGCCGTCACATAGGTGCGATGGTTCAGAAGGTACTGGGTGTCCGGACCAGCCACATCCCCTTTCAGATCGGAATTGAGAGGATTGTCGAAGCCGTAGCCCGCAATAAAGGTCGTATCTTTATCATGCGCGTAATCAATTTCGCCCCATCCCACCGTCGTGCGAATCGGTTTTCCGGTTCCGAGGTTGCGATCCTGACCGAACCGGAAGAATTCGACGCCAAGTGCCTGACCGTAGGCAATTTCTCCGGAAAACTTCAACTGCCTGGTGATCGGGACCACCAATTCCCCGCCGATTACATAGGAGTTGATGTCTTGACCCGACGGAATACCACCGACCAAGGCCGTCGGAGCCGAACGATACCAACGATAGGCACCACTCACCGCCACCATCATTCCCTGGAGCTTACCCGTTCCGTTATACCCAAACCTCGTTCCCGTGTACGGCATCTGGACGGGATCATTGAAGGCGTTCTCGGAACAGGCAAAGTTCCCCGTCGGATTGTTGCAGGAGACCGGAGGCACGCCGCCGACGCCATTGCCTGTGAACGGACGCCGCTGCGTCTGCGGTTGGATCGCCGACAGCCCTCGTTCAAACCGGAACACCGTCACGAGCGCATCGATATGCTCGCTGAACTGGTGCCGAACCGTGACCTGCGGGAGACGCTGCCAGAGATTGCCGTTGTAACCCATGATCGAAAAGTCGACAAGATTTGGGTGCAGGCCCATGACCGGCGTCCAGTCCATACCAGCCGTAACACTCGTCCTGCTGTTGTTGGGAGAGTACCGTGCAAACGCAAGGCGAAGGCGCGGGGAGATGTTTCCCGCGTTGTCCGTCTGCGAATAAAAATCCGTTTCGACCACGCCGGTGATCACGTTGGCGCCGTCCGTGCGGTCGGCACGAAGACCGAAGACGCTGTAGCGCGGATTGAACGTCGAGGAGGAATTGCTGCTCTTTCCTGCTGCCGTGGCGTATCCATTGAATTGACCGGGATCGAGCGGATTGGTATTGCGGGTGCTGTAGATGCCGTCCAATTCGATGCGGCCGTATGGAACGATGCTGCCTTTGGCTTGGGCATCATGAGTATGGGTCACGCACCCTCCGCAGATGACCGCGGGAGGAGTCTGCGTTTCACGTGACAGACGACCGCCGCCGGTTGACTCACCTGCACTCTGTCCTTCTTCATTTCCCATAGACGGCTCGGATGAGGCAGGGGGACTCTGCATCTCACGAGACTTGCGACCCGCACCGGTTGATTCTCCCGCGCTCTGTGCCTCCGCAGCCGAGGCGACAGCACTGAAGAGCGCCAGGGTCACTACCGCGACGCCAATGCTTCCAAGTACATGGTGACGTTTTCTTCCGCCCTTCATAACAGTGGATCTCCCTCTTGGTTGACTCAATGCCCTGGCCAGTTGGGATCGGACTTCAATTCAAAATAAAAAAGCGCCCTTCCGGCCCACATGATGGACCAAAAGGACGCCATTGTCCTTTTCTCATGTCCTCGTCTTTGGCGGTCCAGATTCGGACTCCCTTGTCCGCCGCTGAAGCCGTTAGACGGGCGTACTTATAAAAGCTGCCGCCCCCACCTGTCAAGCGGATACTTTCAAGGGTTGAGATCGAGGCCTCCATATCGTCTACCGTGGTCGTGTGCTAGACTGCACGGATGCCCGAGCGAGATTTTCGAATGGGGTTACCTTCTAGTTTCCTGCGTAATGCGGCGGTCGTTTCCATCCTCAGCCTGGCCGCCTGCGCCACGTCCTCGGAACTGGATCTCATGCTACAGGAGTCAGATCGCGGCACCGTCGTTCTCGAACGGATCACCGATCGCTCCTTTCAGGCCGCCCATCCCATCAAGCTTCCCGCCGGCACAGTCGCGCGCGTGTTGCGCGGTGTACTCGTACGGGACGATCAAGGATTTCTGCAGGATATTGGAGTCCGCAAAGCAGATGCCTTACAGGCTTTTTCTGAAGAAGACGTGGCGTACCTGGCTCCGCTGATCACAGACGGACTGAGCCGCGCCGCTTCCGACCAGCAGGTGGGATTCACGGTCAATCAGCAGGGACCGCCGGTCTATTCTCAACGGGTGGGGGCAGCCGTCGGTTCCTCCGAGCCCCCGTTGCGTCTTGCTCCGCCGGAAACCACCGCGGGGTCCATCTATGCGTACGGCCGCTCGCTCTACGTCACCTTGACTCAATATCGATACCGGGTTGAGCGCCCTGATACCATCAATATGCCCAATCGCCGCGTCCCTGACCGCACCGGCCTACTGAATCACACCGTGATGTTCATCCCGGAATCGGCCAAGCGCGACGACAAATATCGAACCGCTCTGTCCACCGATACGACGCTGGTGATCGATTACGAATTACTGGCCGGTCTTCCGCTCGACGCCGGCCGCGAGATCGTACGCCAGCCACCTCCCGCTGCGCCTGCACCCGCGTCCGCCCAAGGCGCACCTGCCAAGGTGGGAGACACGAATAAAAAAGATCCAGAATTGGAAGCTTTGCGAAAGGAACTGGAAGACATCAAACGTCAACTGGCGGATCAAGATACGCGGAGACAGCCGGCTCCACCCAAACCCTCCGGAACACCGAAGTCACCGTAGCTCACGACCGATGCGAATGGACGACCGCTCGCACTCATCCTCGTTGTTTGTCCGCCCGCTCATCCAGTTCTCCCGCCAATAGCACGGCTTCGGCAATTTCCCGCATCGACTTTCTGAGATCCATGCTCTGGCGCTGAATGAGCCTGAAAGCTTCTTCTTCAGACAGTTTTTTGGACCGCATCAGGTAGCCTTTGGCGCGATCGAGCAGCTTTCGCACGGCCAATGCTTCCTGCATTTCAAATGACTTCTCAAGCAGGGTCGTATGTTCGATTGCGATGGCTGCCTGGTTGGCGATCGCCTGCAGCAGCTTGACCTCCTCGCTCGTAAATGAGTACGGCGCAGAGGTATAGCTGTTGATGACACCGACCGCCTTTTCCCTCACGAGCATCGGAACGCACAACAGCGAACACAGTCCTTCCTTCCTCGCCATGTCCGGATACATGTAGTTCGGTTCCTTCATGACGTCGGCCACGATGATCGGCCGCCGTTCTTGTACCGCACGCCCGCTGATGCTTTGCCCGATCTTCAAATTGGGCTTGCGCCGGTAGAGCTCGCTCAGACTCTGCGTCGCTTCGATGCGCAGATCTCCGGTGGCTCCGTCGAGCAACATGATGGAGCAAATTTTCGAGTTCATCATTTGCGCCGTCATGGTAACGAGCAACTGCAGGACGTCCTCGATGAGCCGATTCGACGCGACCGTTTCGGACACCTGGGACAGCGTTTCGACCTGCAATGCTTTGCGTCGCATTTGCTCATACAAACGCGCATTTTCGATGGCACCTCCCACCTGATTGGCGATGGTGGAGAGCAATGCCAGTTCATCGGGGCGATACCGTTTGGGCCGCCGATGTTGCACGTTGATGACCCCGACCACTTCCTTCTTGGCCATGATGGGGACGGACACGAAGGCCTGGTGCCGATCTTCCGGAAGATTATGAAAAAACTTGAAGCGGGAATCGTCGCTGGCATTGCTCGGAATCACCACCCTGGTGCGCTCCTGCGCGACCCAACCGGTAATACCTTCGCCCATGCCGATGGTGATGCGTCCGATCAGCTTCGGATGAGGGTTCTTCGAAGCCCGAAGAATGAGTTCGTCGCCCT
>Ga0268299_1003751_pt1 | contig 13228 bp, 8 predicted proteins | sample NOBtaG_FD_193484 | JGI IMG/M metagenome (GOLD analysis project Ga0268299, IMG submission 193484) | Activated sludge microbial communities from bioreactor in Nijmegen, Gelderland, Netherland - NOB reactor | ecosystem: Engineered > Bioreactor > Aerobic > Activated sludge | place: Netherlands...
GGCCCGCTGGGCCCGGGCGTCGGTCAGCGATGCCGACCAGTGGGTGTCGAGCGCCGCAGCGTCGGCCCCGAGCAGATCAGCCAGAGCCAGATAGGTCTCGGCCGACCACACGATGTTGTGCACGATCGCAGGTGCCGCTGTGTCTCGGGAGGCGCCGGCGGCGTCGTTGAAGATCCGCTCCAGCGCGTCGGCCCGTCGTTGGGCGTCGGTGCGCTTCAGATCCGAGATCGTCACCGCGTCGCCGATCCTGGCCCGGGCTTCGGCCCAGTCGGCACGCCATTCGGCTTCGACGTAGTGGTCGAAGATCTCCCGCATGCGGGCTCCTTGGTCCGACGCGAAGTGTCCGCCCAGTTCCCACACGTCTTCGATGCTGTTGAGGATCAGGCGGACGTTGCGGTTGTCGTGGTGGCGTTGGTTCGTGCGGTGCCCTCCATCGAGGTCGACCGTGCGCTCCCAACTCAGGACCTTGAGCTTGAACTCGTTGAACGACTCGGTGTCGGCCCACCGCAGGAACCTGCCCTGCTCGTCGGGCACGTGGCTGGTGATCCGGGGGTTGGCGTGTACCTGTGCGATCACCTGCACGTGATCGAGCCCGATCCGCCCAGTCTGCAATGCCGCCGCGATCTCGGGCAGGTCCCGTAGCGCCCGGGCCGCCTGGGCCCGGCGGGCCGCTTCGGCCGGCGACACCTTCAACACGTGGCAGGTGTGGGCCTTCACCGAGCGGTGCCCATCGATCCGGTGCAGCCGCTCGGTGTCGATCCGGGCCACATTGTCGATCTGGGCCGCCCCGACGAGGCGACGCAGATGCTCCAACTGACGTTCGGCCGTAAGCACGTCACCGGCGAGCTGAGGTTCGTTCAGCTCGACGGTCAAGGCCTCCACGGCGGCGACGGCAGCGGCGACCCGGGCGCTCAGCGCCTCGTTCGCAAACCCCGGTTCCGCCGTCGTGTCCATGAGGCAACCCTACGCAGGGGGTGTGACAGTGAGCCCGAATCTGAGGCCTTCTCAGGAAGAAAAAGGCAGAATAAGGAAAACGTGACGCAGAATGGAATGGCCCCGACCGGGTGCTGAGCTGGCAGCGGTCAGCCCAACCAGCCGGGCTCGTACGACGCGAGCTCGCAGTTGTCGAGGTGGCGGCCGAGGATGCGGGCGAAGAACGTGCCGTGGCCGACCACGACGATGCGGGGGTGTGCCATCTCGTCGAGCGCGGCGAGGAACGACGCCACCCGCCCGTGGAACACGTCCTCCGGTTCGACCGGCACGCCGAGCTCGTCGAGGGGCCCCTGGTGCCACCAGATCGGGTCGAGGTGGTCGAAGCGCAGGCGGGGGAACCGGGCCGCCAGCTCGTGCGGGGACGATCCGATGTCGTCGGTGTTCGTGACCCGCTCCCGGTGCGTGGCGTCGACCAGGATCGGCACTGCACCGCCGTCGCCGAACAGGCCCACCGCCGTCTGCACCGCCCGGGTGAGGGGCGAGGTGATCACCACGTCGGGCTCCAGCGCCTGCGCCGCGGCCCGGGCGGCCGCCACCTGGGCATGGCCCAGCTCCGACAGCGGCGCGTCCCGGATCAGCGGATCGGTCCCCGTCGCCGCCCAGTGCCGGTTGAACTCCGATTGCCCGTGGCGGATGAAGGTGACGGCACGCACGGCCCGGAATGTACCGGCCGACCGATCCGGGAGCCCACCAGTAGCCTGGCCCGGTGCCCGACATCGCCTCGCCCGCCCCCACGGTGGAGGGCTGGCGCTCCGGCACCGGCTTCCTGCTGGCCACCATCGGATCGGCTGTCGGCATCGGCAGCATCTGGAAGTTCCCCTACGAGGTCGGCGCCAACGGCGGGGGAGCGTTCGTGCTCGTCTACCTGGCCGGCCTGGCCCTGGTGGTGGTGCCGCTGATGGTGGCCGAGTTCGCCATCGGCCGGCGGGGGAAGGGCGATGCCGCCTCCAGCCTGGGCGTGGTGGCGGCCGAGGCCGGTCAGTCGTCCCGCTGGACGGGGATCGGCCTGCTGGGCGCCGCCACCGCCTTCGCCATCCTCAGCTTCTACGCCGTCATCGGCGGCTGGACCATGCACTACACGGTGACCACGGCCGCCCAGGGGCTGCCCGGCTCCTCGGCCGCCGACGCCCAGGGCGCCTTCGACGGCCTGCTCGCCAACCCGACACGCATGGCGGTCTTCCTGCTGCTGTTCCTGGCCACGGTGGCGGCCATCGTGCTGCGGGGTGTCCAGCAGGGCATCGAGCGGGCCATGAAGGTGTTGATGCCCCTCCTCGCCGTCCTGCTGGTGGCCCTGGCCGTCTACTCGATGGCTGCCGGGGACGCCTCGGCCGCCCTCCGCTTCCTGTTCGTGCCCGACTTCGGGCAGCTCAACGGCCGAGCGGTGCTAGATGCCCTCGGCCTGGGGTTCTTCTCCATCGGCGTGGGCCTCGGCCTCCTCATCACCTACGCCGCCTACAGCCCTCCCGATGTCGCCTTGCGCCGGGCCGCCGTGGTCTCGGTGGGGGCCGACACCGCCATCTCGATCGTCGCCGGCCTGGCCGTCTTCCCCGTGGTGTTCGCCAACGGGCTCGACCCCGCCGAGGGGCCGGGGCTGGTGTTCGTGTCGCTGCCGGTCGCCTTCGCCGCCATGCCCGGCGGCCGGGTGGCCGCCGTGGCGTTCTTCGCCCTGCTGATCATCGCCGCCCTCGGCTCCGCCGTGTCCATGCTCGAAGGGGTGGTGGCGGTGGCCGACCGCCGCCTCGGCTGGCCCCGCCGCCGCTCGACGGTGGTGGCCGCCGGCGCCTGCTTCGTGGCCGGCCTCGGCACGGTCTGGTCGTTCAACCGGTGGGCCGGCGTCCACCCGCTGGGCTTCCTCGACCGGTATCGCGACGCCACCGTGTTCGACCTCCTCGACGAGGCGACCTCGAACGTGATGCTGCCGCTTGGCGGCCTGGGGCTCGCCGTGCTGTGCGGCTGGGTGCTCCCCGCCCGCTTCCTGGGCGACGAGCTGACGTTGACCGGCTGGCAGCTGACCGGTCTCCGTTTCCTGCTGCGGGTGGCGGCCCCGGTCAGCATCGTCGCCGCCTCGGTGGCCGCCCTCAGTGGCTGAGGGCGGGGCCGATCAGGCCGACACCGGCACCGCCGCCGCCCGGCCGAAGCGGAAGCCGGGGTAGTCCGACGAGGCGACCTCGTTGCACTTGTCGACGTAGGCCGGGAACCCGAGCAGGGGCATGAACACCCGGGGCTTGCCCGGGATGTTGGCCCCCACGTACCAGCTGTTGCAGGTGGGGAAGATCGTGCGGTCGGCCACGGCGTTCACGTGGGCCACCCACTCCGCCACCGCCTCGGGCTCGGCCTCGATCGTGTCGTGGCCGTGGGTCGCCATGTAGTCGAGGCAGTCGGCGATCCATTCCACGTGCTGCTCGGTGCCCACGATCATGTTGGCCAGCACCGACGGGCTGCCCGGCCCGGTGATCGTGAACAGGTTGGGGAACCCGTTCACGTTGAGACCGAGATAGGTGACAGGCCCCGCCTCCCAGGCGTCGGCCAGGCGCCGCCCTCCCCGGCCCCGGATGTCGACCCGCAGCAGCGACCCGGTCATGGCGTCGAACCCGGTGGCGAAGATCAGCACGTCGAGGTCGTAGGTGTCGTCGCCGCAGCGGATGCCGGTGGGCGTGACCTCGGTGATCGGCGTTCCCTTGGCGCTGATGTCGACCAGGGACACGTTGGACCGGTTGTACGTCTCGAAGTAGTCGGTGTCGATCACCAGCCGCTTGCACCCGATGAGCCCGTCGGGGATCAGCTTGGCCGCGGTCTCGGGATCCTTCACCGTCTCCCGGATCTTCTCCCGCACGAAGTCGGCCGCCAGCTGGTTGGCCTCCGGCGTGCGCATCAGGTCCCGGAAGCTGGACAGGAACAGGCTCCCGCCCCGCTCCCACAGGTATTCCATCTCGGCCCGGAACTCCTCCGGGTCGGTCTCCATGGCCACTCGCAGCGGGCGCTGGTAGCGCGACCCGAATGCCCCGAACATGCGCTTGTTGGCCGCCACGATCTCGGCGTAGTGGGCCTTCACCTCGGCCTGCTCGGCTGGGTCGAGGGGGCCGTTGCGGGCCGGGATGGTGAACTGGGCCGTCCGCTGGAACACGGTGAGGTGCCCGGCCGTCTTGGCGATCACGGGGATGGCCTGGATGCCCGACGATCCCGTGCCCACGATCCCCACCCGCTTGCCGGTGAAGTCGATCCCGTCCTTGGGGTAGCGGCCGGTGTGGGCCAGCTCGCCCTGGAACGAGTCCCGCCCGGGGATGTCGGGCATGTTGGCGCTCGACAGGCAGCCGGTGGCCATCACCACGAACTGGGCGCTGGTGACGGCGCCGTCGTCGGTGGTGACGGTCCAGCGGCCGGCGTCCTCGTCGAAGGTGGCGTCGGTCACCCGGGTGGAGAACCGGATGTCGCGGCGCAGGTCGAACCGGTCGGCCACGTGCTGGGCGTAGCGGAGGATCTCGGGCTGGGTGGCGTACTTCTCGGTCCACACCCAGTCCTGCTGCAGGTCGGCGTCGAAGTCGTAGGAGTACTCGAGCGACTCCACGTCGCACCGGCAGCCCGGGTAGCGGTTCCAGTACCACGTGCCGCCCACGTCGGTGCCGCCCTCGAAGCAGACCACGCTCCGCCCGGCCTGGTGCATCCGGTGCACCATGTACATCCCGGCGAACCCGGCGCCCACCACCACCACGTCCACCTGCTGCGTCTCACTCATGGCGTTCGAGCGTAGTGGCGCCGGTTCCGGCGGCTGGAACTGAAGCAGGGTCGTACGGATGCCAACGTGGGGGCGGACGTATCGGATGGTCGAGGCCGGAGGCGGCTGACCGGCCGCTCACTCCTCGCACACGCTGTCCACCGTGATCCGCCACCCGCCGTCGGTGCGGTACAGGAAGCGGATCAGCGACCGGCCGGCGCCGTCGACCGCGGCCACCCGGGCGGCGTCGGGCGAGTCGGCCGACACCTCTACCTTCACCATCGTCGTGTCCCAGTCGAGGCAGTCCTTCTCGGCCCGCCACGCCGCACCGTCCTCCAACCCGCTCCGGGGGACCGACACCGACCGGTACAGGTCGGCGTCGTCGGCCCGCAGCGACCACACCCACGTGTTGGCCACCTCGGTGGGGCCGACCCGGCCGCACGCCACACCCAGCACGCCGAACGCGCCGACGAGCAGCGCAACCCGGTGTCCCCGTCCTGTGATCGGCTGGCCCTCCGCCGGCTTCAGCACGCCCGAAGGCTAGCGAGTCGACCGCGTGATCGTCACGCCCGCGGCCCGGTGACACGCGGGGTTTGCCGGTCGGAGCAGGGGGAACAGGGTGTGCCATGTGCGAGTGGGCAAGGTGAGGCGATTGGTCCGCCGGGAGTTGACCGGGATGGTGGCCGGCGCGGTCGGGACGCTGGCCATGGATCTGTTCCGGTACCGCAACGCCAGGCGGACCGGGACGGCGTCGCGCTTCGCCGAATGGGAGCTGTCGAGCGGCCGGATCACCTCCTTCGCCGACGGTGGCGCGCCGGCCGAGATGGGCCGGCGGGCGGCGGACCGCGTCGGGGTGCAGATCCCCGACCGGTGGGCCGGTGCCACCCAGGACGTCGTCCACTGGAGCACCGGCGCGGGGTGGGGTCTGGTGGCGGCCGCCGTGGCGGGCCGGCGGCCCGGTGCCGGGGTGAAGGCCGGCGTGGCCACCGGGGTGACGGCCTTCGCCACCAGCTACGCCGTGCTCGGAGCACTCGGGATCTACGAGCCGATCTGGCGCTACGACCGGGAGTCACTGGCCCGTGACCTGGCCGGCCACGTGATCTACGGCGCCACAACCGGCGCCGGCCTGGCCGGCCTGGCCGGGTTGGGGGTCGGGCTGCGGCGCCTCCGGCCGCGGAGGCCGCAGGCGGCGTAGCCCAGCTGCGGGCGTCCAGTCGACCGGCGATCAGCCCCAGCGCTTCTCGGCGTCGGGATCGACGCCCAGGCTGAGCTTGCCGATGATCTCGTGGGCCAGGAGCGTGTTGCCGGGGTGGAAGCGACCCATCCGGGCGTCCCGGAACAGGAGCTCCAGCCGGTTGCGCTTGAAGGCCGCCGCCCCGCCGCTCAGATCGAGGGCCCGGTCGACCACGCCGAAGGAGTCGTTGATGACCCGGTGCCGCAGGGCGAGGAGCCTGATCGGCCAGTCCTGATGGGCAACGCCGGTGGCCCAGTCGGTCGCCACCTTGGTGAGCAGCGCCTCGTTGGCGTCGAGGGCCATGCGCATCTCGGCCACCATGTGCTGGACCTCGGGATGGTGCGCCATCGACGCCCCACCGAGGGCGATGGAGGTCTTGGTGGGCAGCGACTCGACGGTCAGCTCGAAGGCCCTCCGGGCGATGCCGTCGTAGACGGCGGCGAAGTCGGTCAGGGCCCAGGCGAAGATGGCGACGTGGAACAGGTCGGCCCCCGCCATGCCCGGGGCGCAGACCCGGGCCACCAGCTCGTCGGGGCACACGGCGTTGGTCAGCACCGTGTCGTGGCTCTGGGTGGCCCGCATCCCGATCGTGTCCCACGTCTCGACGATCTGGATGCCCTCGGCGTCGCGGCGCAGGAAGCCGTGGACGATCCGGGGGTTGGCTTCGTCGCTCGAGTCCATGGCGTGGAAGCCGCCGTAGTCCCACACCGGCGACAGGCTGCCGAAGATCTTGTGGCCGTTCAGGCTCCACCCGCCCTCCACCCGTTCGGCCGACGTCGTCGACAGGAACAGGGGCACGTCGTTGCCCCGCTCGCCGTGCAGGGCGGCGAACACCTTGCCGGACGCCGCCTCCTCCAGGATGAACCGGCAGGACTCGTCGCCCTGGCGGAGCAGGTCGGCGGCCACGCCGGTCCAGTAGATGTGCATGTTGACCGCCAACGCCGTGGCCGGAGCGACCCGGGCGATCCGGCCGATGGCGCGTGACACCACGTCGAGCCCGCAGCCGTGCCCGCCGAGCTCGGTGGGGATGGCGATGTCGAGGAAGCCGGTCGCCCGGAGCTCGTCGAAGTCCTCTTGGAAGAAGGCGTTGTCGCGGTCGTACTGCGGTGCCCGCTCGTCCATGCGGGCGAGCAGATCGTGGGGCACGAGGCGTTCGAGGATGTCGTCGGTGGTGTCGATCGTGGTCATGGCGTTCTCTCCGTCTCGATTCGGGGCTGAGCGCCTAGCCTCGCCGGCGGCCCGTTTCCCAATCGTTCCGCTTTCGGAGCCGAGCGTTCCGCCATGCGGTGGAGGAAGCGAGCCGCCACTCAGGACGCGGCGAGCTCGCGGAGCGCAGCCTCAGCGTCGGTGATGTCCCATCCGTGGTGATGGGGGCGCACGAGATCGAGCTCACCCTGCACGATCTCGGCCACCGACCGGTCCCGGGTGCAGCGGAGCCACTCGGCGGCGACCCGCAGGGCCATCCCGTGCGCCCCCATGGCCCGGGCCGCTTCCACGCCGGCCCGAGCCACCTCGGCGCAGCCCGGCTCGCCCTGTTGACGCAGGGCTCGGGCCCGCAACCGGGCCAGCTCGGGCATCCAGTAGAGCTGCCCGCGCTCCCGGGCGAAGAGCTCCGCCTCGTCGAGGTACCTCAGGGCCCGGACCTCGTCGCCCGCCTGGATGCGGAGCTGGGCCAGCACGCCGAGCCATTTCACCAGCTCCAGCCACCTCCCGGGGGCCCTCCACGACTCGGCGATGCCCTCCAGCTCGGCCTCGGCTTCCGGGCTCCCGGCTTCGGCCCGGGCCCACAGGGGGCCTTCGCGGTCGGTGGTGGCGAAGAACCCGCGGGCCTCGCCGTCCGGTGGCCGGCCGACCGTCTCCCGCCGCAGGTAGCGGTCCATGGCGACCCGCCAGTGCCACACGTACCAGGCGGTCAGGGAGTCGTCGAGCCGGGCCGAAAGGGCCGCCGCCCGGCTCATCAGCCGATCCCCCTCGACGGCCCGACCCTGGAGCGCCCTGAGGTAGGCGAGGCGGGAGAGGCACACCGGCTCCGGGTCCTGGCCGAACCGGGTGCGGTGCTCCGGGGAGTTGGCGGGGTCGTAGCCGTCGATCGCCTGCTGGAGATGATGCTCCGCTCCGGGGAACTCGCCCTGCCAGAACCGGGCCACGCCGAGCACATAGTGCCCCTCGACCCGGGCGATCGGGTCGTCGAGCTGGCACAGGGCCGTGCCGTAACCGACGGCCCGGTTGAACCGGCAGCTCACGACACCGGCGAGGCCGAGGCCCCGGAGCACCGACGCCGACAGCGACGTCCCGAGCCGTGCGTTGAGCGCCTCGGCCCGGGCCCAGGTCCGCTGTGTCTCCACCCCGCCGTAGCCGTCGCGGACGACGTGGGCGATGCCCAGGTCGGTGACCAGCTCCAGCTCCCGGTGGTCCCGCTCCGCGCCGGCCGGTTGGCCGCCCAGAAGGGAGAGGGCCCGCTCCAGGTGTTGGATGGCCTGGGCGTGGGCTCCGATGGTGGAGGCCCGGTGGGCGGCGGCCCGCCGGGCGTCGATGGCGTCGTCGACCAGCCCGGCGTGCTCGTAGTGCTCGGCCAGCCGGTCGGCGACGGAGCCGACAGCCGAGCCCCGCAGCGACACCAGGGCCCGGGCCACGTCCTGGTGGAGGCGGCGCCGCCGGGCGGGGCTGATGGCGGCCAGGGCCACCTCCCTGAACTTGTCGTGGCCGAAGTCGAACTCGAACCCTTCGGTCACCACGAGGCCGAGCCGCCACAGGTCGTCGATGGCGTCGATCACCTCGTTCTCCGGGCGGCCGGTGGCTGTGGCCAGCTCGATCGGTTGGAACCGGCGGCCGAAGACGGCCGCCATCTCCAGCAGCTCACGGTCGAGGGGTGCGAGGTGCGCGAGCCGTCGCTCGATCGCACCTTTCACCGTGGCCGTCAGATGATCGGCTCCGGGGCCCGACCGGGCCGCCTCCACGACGAACAGGGGCAGGCCGTCGGTCTCGATGTGGAGCTTGGCCACCTCGTGGTCGGACCACGGCTGCTCGCTGGCCAACCGGGCGATCGTGGCCGTGTCGACCGGCTGCAGCCGGCCCAGGGTCCGGTCGTCGAGGATGCCCTCGGACCGCAGGTCGGCCAGCTTGGCGTCGATGCCGCGATCGACCGGCCGCTCGTGGCCGCGACGGGTCATGGCCACCATCGCCCCCTGGAGGCCGCCCCGGCGGAGCAGATGGAGGACGAAGTCGATGGTGTCGGCGTCGCACCAGTGGATGTCGTCGAGCACGAGGAGGAGCGGTGAGCCGATCCCGGCCACCGCCGACGTCGCTGCGTCGAACAGCCGGGTTCTGGCCTCGGCGGGATCGCCCGCCGCCCGACCATCGCCCGGGGTGGCGTGCTCGGGCAGGAGCCGGCCCAGCTCGGTCCGCAACCGGTCGGGTAGCTGGGCGATGGCCCGGATCGCCGGTTCGTGGCGCAACCAGTCGACGACCGACAGCAGGGTGCCGCTGCCGTCGGACTCGTAGGCCCGGCTCCGCAGCACCGGCACGCCCCGCTGCTCGCAGTCCCGGCTCAGCTCCTCGACCAGCCGGGTCTTGCCGATCCCCGACTCCCCGGTCACCAGGGAGGCCAGCGCGTCGCCAGACTGGGCTGCCGCCCAGCGTCCCTGGAGCCACGCCAGCTCCCGGTCCCGCCCGATCAGGGGCAGCCCGCCCATCCTCGGCTGCGGGTTACGGAATCTCACCGGCGGGCGGGCTAACGGCGCGACGGTGGGGGTCGCCGTGGATCGTCGGATCGACTCGTACGCGGCCACCGTGTCGGCGCTGGGAGGCACGCCGAGCTGCAGGTCGAGCACGGCTGTGCAGTCCTGGAATGCCCGCAGGGCCAGGGCGCGGTTGCCGACGGCGGCGTGGGCCAGCATCAGGGCCCGGTGGGCCACCTCGTCTGTCGGGTCGAGATCGAGCAGGCGGTGGGCCGTGTCGATCCGGGCGGCCGGATCGTCGGCGGCCTCGAGCAGCCGTCGCAGAGCGCCGGCCAGCGCGTGCTCCAGCGTCCGACGTTCGTCGACGACCCAGTCCTCCCAGTGGCCGGGCAGCAGGATGCCCCGGCAGCTGCCGACCGCGGCCCGGTCGTCGCCCTGGTCGAGTGCGGCCCAGAACCGCTCGACGTCCACCTCGACCCGCTCGGTGCACAGCCGGGCCCGTTGCTGGTCCAGCTCCAGCCACCCGTCGTCGGGTAGCCAGCCCCGCAGCTCGTGCAGCACCTTGCGGAGGTTCGTCCTGGCTTGGCCGTCGGTCGAGTCGGGCCACAGCCGGCAGGCCAGCACCGCCCGCTCCACCGGCTGGCCCCGGGCCAGCGCCAGGGCGGCCAGCAGCGTCCTGGTGCGAGGGCTGGCGCCGTCGTCGATGCGCGAGCCGTTGGCCCACACCTGCACGCCGCCCAGGACCTGGACCCTCCGGCCGGGGCCGGCTGTGCCACCGGTGTCCTCCGCCTCGTGCAGCAGGCGGCGGTCGTCGCCGAAGACCACCGCCTGCACGTCCCCCTTGGCCACGAGCGTCTCCTAGCTCACCTGCGAATGGCCACGCCCCCGGGTGAGCCTACACCCGTGCCCGCCAGCCGTTCCGGGGTGTTTCATCCGAAGAGGCTCGGGGCCAGCTCGTCGAGCGAGTGGGGAGTGAGCTCGCAGATGGTGCAGCGCTCGACGCCGAGCTGTTCGTACCCCAGCAGGGTGTCGGCGACCTGCCGAGGTTCACCGGCGAGCCCTCGGGCCCACCCGTGACCGAACAGCTCGACGGCGCGGGCCGTGCGTTCGGGCCCACCTGCAGCCACGAAGACGCCCAGGCTGATCGGCGCATCGGGGTTGGCCCGCCGGGCGCGGGCGACGGCGCGGGCGATGTCGTGGGGGGAGCCGGACGACCACGCAGCCAGGTCGGCCTCTCCGTTGCGAAGGACGTGGGCGAACGGTACGACCTCCACCCGATCGGCGAAGGGGGCGACGTGGTCGATGACCCACGGGCCACCGACGGCAACGGTGAGGGGCGGTGGCTGGGGCACCTCCGCACCGATGTCGTCGATCTCGACTCGGTAGTACTCGCCCTGAAAGCTGCACCGGCCGTGGCGAAGGATCTCGCCCGCGATCTCGACCGCTTCGCGGTACCGGCGGGCTCGTTCGGGTGGTGCGGGAAACCGCTCACCGTTGACCTCGCAGTCTTTCGCCGCCCAGCCTGCTCCCAAGCCTGCCTCGAAGCGCCCGCCCGAAGCGGCCTGAAGGGTGCGGGCGGCATGGGCGAACTCGACCGGTGACCGGTACAGGTTGTTGGCGAAACCCGACATCAGCCGCAGCGACGTCGATGCCGCTGCCATCTGGGTGAGCCCCACCCACAGGTGGGGGAAGCTGCGTCCACCGGGCGCCACATGGTCACCGAGGCTCACGCCCAGCCAGCCCTCGTCCTCCCTGCGGCGTAGCCAGCCCAGTGGCTCCGACTCGCCCGGCATCAGCGCCGCCACGTACTCCATGTTCCATCCTTTCCCGAGCCCGTATTGTCAGCGATCCACATTGCAGGAAAGATGTGACTTGATTGCACAGGACGCGCCGGTGACGGCGCCGATGCACGGTCGACCTTGACGGGGGAAGGCGCCGATGTCGGACGAGCGCAAGGGGCCACCGCTGCGGGTGTTGGGCCCGATGCACCTCGAGATCGACGGCGTCTCGGAACCGGTCGGGGGCCCCCTGGCGCGGCGGTTGCTGGCCGCTCTCGTCGTCAACCGCAACCGGGTGGTCCATGTCGAGCGGCTCATGGACATGTTGTGGGGCCCGGTTCTTCCCGCGACGGCGCTGCCGACGCTGCGAAGCCACCTGTCACGGCTCCGAACGAGGCTGCCGCCCACCGTCGTGCTGCAAGCGGTCCCGCCGGGCTATCGGCTTCTCATTCCCGGGGACGGCACGGACGCGGAACGGTTCGAGAGGGCCGTCGCTGCTGCGGAGGAGCGAAGCGACGACGGCGCCCGGGCCCTCGAGCAGCTCGACGCGGCCCGTGCCCTGTGGCGTGGGCCCTTCCTGGCCGAGTTCGCCGACGAGGACTGGGTCCGGCCCGAAGCCGCCCGGCTGGAGGAGCGCTACCTTCGGGCGTCGGAGCTCCGGGTGGAGGCGCTGCTGGCCGTGGGCCACGTCGACACCGCGGTGGCCGAGGCCCGCCTGCTCGCCACTGCCCACCCGACGCGGGAGGCGGCATGGACCGTCCTGGTGCGAGCGCTGCACGCTGCCGGGCGGCGGCGTGAGGCGCTGGCCACTGCACATGGCTATCGGCGGCGTCTGCGTGAGGAGTCGGGGCTGAGCCCGTCGGCCGAGTTCGCGGCTCTGGAACGGCAGGTGGCGACGGAGCCGGCGGCGGCCACACCATCGACCGGGGTGCCTTCGTCCGCAGGGCGTTCGCCCGTGGGAGCGCGGGGCCTGACGTCGCCTGCCCCTGGCGGGGTCGGACGGAACGTGCCGGAGCCATGGACCCGGTTCTACGGGCGGTGCACCGAAGCGGAGCAGGTGGCGGAGCTGCTGCGAACCGAGCGGTGCGTAACCCTCCTCGGTGCCGGAGGTATGGGCAAGACCCGGCTGGCCTTGCACGCGGCGACGGCCGTGGATCTCCCTGATGGAACCTGGTTCGCGGCGCTGGCCGAGGTGGCCGACGACCGCTCGGACGCGGTCCCCTACGCCGTCGCCGAGAGCCTGGGCATCCGCCCCGAGCCCGGCGCCGGTATCGCCGACACCGTCGCTGAGTGGATCGGCCAGCGACGGGCGCTGCTGCTACTCGACAACTGCGAGCATCTCGCCACGGGCGTGGCCCAGCTCGTCACCTTGCTGCTGAGCCACTGCCGGGGTCTGACGGTGCTCGCCACCAGCCGGGATCCGCTTCACCTGCCGGGCGAAGCCCGCCTCATGGTCGGTCCGCTGGACCCCGAATCGGCTCGGGCGCTGTTCGTCGATCGGGTCCATGCGTACGATCCGGCGGCACCGGCTGCCCTCGACGCCCGCGACGTGGCCGATCTGTGTGACCGGTTGGGCCGGATCCCGCTGGCGATCGAGTTGGCCGCCGCCCGCTGCCGGGCGACGTCTCCCCGTGAGTTGGCGGCGCGTCTGGAGGATCGACCGCATCTGCTCTCCGACCCCAGCAGGCCGCCGGCGCAGCAGACGCTGACCACGGTCCTCGACTGGTCCGTGGATCGATTGCCGGCATCGGCCCGTCATGTCTTCGCCCGGCTCTCGGTGTTCCATGGCGGGTGCCGCCTCGACCAGGCGGAGGCCATTGTCAGCGGCGACGGG
>Ga0268299_1003752_pt1 | contig 13218 bp, 14 predicted proteins | sample NOBtaG_FD_193484 | JGI IMG/M metagenome (GOLD analysis project Ga0268299, IMG submission 193484) | Activated sludge microbial communities from bioreactor in Nijmegen, Gelderland, Netherland - NOB reactor | ecosystem: Engineered > Bioreactor > Aerobic > Activated sludge | place: Netherlands...
GCTATACCGGGCGTCTGGTTGAGGAGACCGATGCCCGCCACTAGACCATCGCGTGCAGGCTTGCGGCGGCGTGCGGCGACTCGACGGCACTCGCCGATTGGGTCCGGAAATGGTATAACCTCTGCCGCGATGCTCGCGGTGCATTCGCATCCATGCGGTCGGAGCACTACTGACGATGAGTCCTGACAAGCACACGCTCGATGCCTTGCGCATCGACCGCGCGAACGCCCCGACGCGAACCCTGCCCATTACCGCGGTACTCACCGTGCTGACCATCGCGGCGCTTGTCATGGGCACGATCTGGTGGTTGAAGCGTCCGCGGCCGGTCAGCGTGCGCACGATGACCGTGCAGGCCGTCACGTCTCAGGATAACCGCACGCTGCTGAATGCCTCCGGATATGTGACCGCGCGGCGTGAAGCGACCATCTCCTCGAAAGTGACGGGCAAGGTCTCCGAGGTGCTCGTCGAAGAGGGCATGAGCGTCCAGGCGGGTGACGTGCTGGCCCGGCTGGACGCGGTCAACGTCGAACGCAGCCTGCACCTGGCGCGGGCGCAACTGGAGTCCGCGCGCCGAGCCATCGACGAAACCAAGGCCAACCTGATCCAGGCGGAACGCGAGTTGCTCCGGCTGCAACGCCTGGCCACCGATCACGCGGCAAGCCAGATCGAGCTTGACCGCGCCGATACCGACGTGAGATCGCTGCAGGCCCGACTGGATCGTCAGGCCGCCGACGTCGCCGTGACCGAGAGCGAGGTCGCGCTGTGGCAGCAGCAGCTCGACGACACGATCATCCGGGCGCCGTTCAGCGGAATCGTCACATCCAAGGACTCTCAGCCGGGCGAGATGATTTCGCCCGTATCCGCTGGCGGAGGGTTCACGCGCACGGGCATCTGCACCATCGTGGACATGAGTTCACTGGAGATCGAAGTGGACGTGAGCGAGAGCTATATCAATCGCGTTCAGTCGGGTCAGCCGGTGGAAGCGACGCTTGACTCGTACCCGCAGTGGCGCATTCCGGGCAAAGTAATCGCAATCATCCCGACGGCGGACCGGCAGAAGGCCACGGTGAAGGTTCGCGTGGGATTCAACGAGCTGGACCCGCGCATACTGCCCGACATGAGCGTGAAAGTGGCCTTTCAGAGCAGCGGAGAGGCAACAACCGCACAGGCCGGCGTCCGAATTCCGAAGGCGGCGCTCAGCCAGCGCGACGGGCGCGACGTGGTCTGGATTGTGCGCGACAACCAGGTGGAACGCCGGGCGGTGACGATCGGAACGACACACGAAAAGGAAGTGTCCATCGCAGCCGGAGTGAGCGCCGGCGAGCGCGTGGTGGTGGAAGGGTCGGAGCGACTTGCAGACGGCGCCCGCGTGACGGAGCAGAATCCATGACGTCAGGTAACGGCATTCTCGTACGGGTAAACCAGGTGGACCGGACGTTTCGCCGGGGATCGGAAGTGATCCAGGTGCTCTCGGGTCTGGACCTTGAGGTGCCGCAGGGCGATTTTCTCGCGCTGATGGGGCCGTCCGGCTCCGGCAAGTCTACGCTGCTTAATCTCATCGGCGGGCTGGATCGACCGACCACCGGGTCCGTGACCATCGGCCACGACCGGATTGACGACATGTCCAGCCGGCAACTGGCGGCGTGGCGCGCCCGGCACGTGGGTCTGGTGTTTCAGTTCTACAACCTGCTGCCGGTGCTGTCGGCGGAGCGCAATGTCGAGCTGCCGCTGTTGCTCACGCATCTCTCCAAATCGCAACGGCGCAAGCACGTCGAGGCGGCGTTGAACATCGTGGGCCTGTCGCACCGCACGCGGCACATGCCGCGCACGCTGTCCGGCGGCGAGCAACAGCGCGTGGGCATCGCGCGGGCCATTGTCACCGACCCGACGCTGCTGCTGTGCGACGAGCCGACGGGCGACCTGGACCGCAAATCGGGCGACGAGATTCTGAGCCTGTTGCAGGCACTGAACAGCGAACACGGTAAAACCATTATCATGGTGACGCACGATCCGCACGCGTCGGCGCGGGCGAAGCGCACGCTGCACCTGGACAAGGGGCGGTTGTCCAAGGAGCAGTTGGCATGAAGTTCCTGCACCTGGTCCTGAGCAACCTCAAGCGCCGGAAGCTGCGCACGTCGCTCACGCTGCTTTCCGTCTTCGTTGCGTTCTTGCTGTTTGGACTGCTGTTCGCGCTCAAGGAGGCGTTCAGCGTCGGCGTGACCATGGCAGGGGCCGACCGGCTCATCGTCCGCCACAAGATTTCACTGATCATGACGCTGCCGGAGGCGTACACCGCGCGCATCCAAGGTATTGACGGCGTCAAAGACGTGGTGCATAGCACGTGGTTCAATGGGATTTACCAGGATGAACCGAAGAACTTCTTCGGCTCGTTTCCGGTGCATCCGGAGCCGTTCTTCAAGGTCTGTCCCGAATACGTACTCTCAGACGAGCAGAAGGAGGCCTGGCTAAAGACGCGCACCGGCGCGATCGTCGGCCGCGCGCTGGCGGAGCGCTTCGGCTGGAAAATCGGCAGCCGCATTCCGCTGACTTCACCGATCTGGCCGCGCGAAGGCGGTGAGGCCTGGGAGTTCGACATCGTCGGAATATTCGACGGGGCCCAGAAGAGCACGGACACGTCCGGCTTTTTCTTCCGGTATGACTACTTCAACGAGGGCCGGGCCTATGGCGACGGGCTGGTCGGTTGGTTCCTGGTGCGCGTGAAGGATCCCGGTCGCGCGGATGAAATCGCCCGGGCCATCGACGCGGAGTTCGCGAATTCGCCGTATGAAACCAAAGCGGAGCCGGAAGGCGCGTTCGCCCAGGGGTTCGTGCAGCAGATGGGCAACATCGGGGCGATCCTGATGGCGATCCTCAGCGCCGTGTTTTTCACCATTCTGCTGGTGGCGGGCAACACCATGGCGCAGGCGGTGCGCGAGCGTGTCGAGGAGCTTGGCGTGCTCAAGGCGATGGGCTTTACCAACGAGCTTGTGCTGATCCTGGTGCTGCTCGAGTCCTGCGTGCTCGCCGTGATCGGCGGGGTAACCGGGTTGGCCGCGATCTGGCTGATCGTCACCGTGGTGGGCAGTCCAGTGCCGAGCATGTTGCCGGTGTTCTTTCTTCCCGCGAAGTACCTGATTATTGGCACGGGCATTGCCCTCGCACTCGGGATCATCGCGGGATTTCTGCCGGCGCTGCAGGCCATGCGGCTGCGGATCGCCGTGGCGCTCAGGAGGCAGGCGTGATCAACTGGCTCTCGCAGATTTTCTCGGTAACGCTGTTCAACCTGCGCACGATTCCGCAGCGCAAGGGATCGGCGGTGGCGGCGGGCGTGGGCATCGCGGGCGTGGTGACCGTGCTGGTTGGGGTTTTGTCTATCGCGGAAGGATTTCGCGCCGCGATGACCGTAACCGGCCCCGACGACATCGCCATCGTCCTGCGCAGCGCGGCCGACACCGAGATGACCAGCGGACTGTCGCGCGAGGAGACGCGGCTGGTTGCCGATGCGCCGGGCGTGGCCCGGTCCGCCGACGGCCCACTGGCATCGGCGGAACTGTTCGTGATGATCAACCTGGCGAAGCGGAACACAGGCACAGACGCCAATGTGCCGTTGCGCGGCGTCGAGAAATCGGCGATGGCCGTTCGCGGAGACATCAAGATCATCCAGGGCGAGATGTTTCGTCCCGGTCGCGACGAAGTGATCGCGGGCGCGGGCGCGGCGCGTGCGTTTTCCGGGCTCGAGGTGGGCAACATCATTCGCGTCGGACAAAACAGTTGGACGGTCAGCGGCATTTTCACCGGCGGCGGCGGGGCGGCGGAGTCGGAGATCTGGACCGACGCCGCTGTGCTTCAGCCGGCATACCACCGTGGTGATTCGTTTCAGTCGGTCTATGTCAAGCTGGCTTCTCCGAGCGCCTTCCGGGAGTTCAAGGACTCCCTGACGTCCAATCCGCAGCTCAAAGTCAAAACCATGCTGCTCAGTGATTTTCTGGCGGACCAGTCGATCATGGTCACGCGATTCATTGAGACGCTGGGCGTGGCCATCGCCGCGCTGATGGCGGTGGGGGCGCTGTTTGGCGCGCTCAATACCATGTACAGCGCAGTCGCCGCGCGCACGCGGGAGATCGCCACGCTGCGGGCGCTGGGCTTCGGCACCAGCCCGGTCATCCTCTCCGTCATGTTTGAATCGCTCGCCCTGGCGCTGCTGGGTGGCGTATGCGGTGCGACCGCCGCTTACCTTGCGTTCAACGACCACCAGACCACGACGATCAACTGGCAGACCTTCAGCCAGGTGGCGTTCGCGTTTTCCGTTACGCCGCAACTGCTGATCAGCGCCATCATCTGGGCTGCAATGATTGGGCTGCTTGGCGGTCTGTTTCCTGCGTTGCGCGCCGCCCGTCTGCCGATCGCATCCGCCCTGCGCGAAACGTAGAGATTCCGCGTGCCGCGGCTGCTTGGGCACCCGTGCTGCGCTGTTTAAGTCATGCGCTCTCGCCGAAGCGTTTACGGATCCACGCGGTAGAAAGGGTCATGGCGGCGCGGGTGGCGTCGGCTTCGGCAAGGGCGTTGAGCATGACAAAGTCGTGAATGATTCCCTGGAAGCGGACGGCGGAGGTGGGCACGCCGGCCGCGCGAAGTTTATTGGCGTATGCTTCGCCTTCGTCGCGGAGCACGTCGGCTTCAGCCGTGATGACCAGCGCCGGGGGAAGTCCGCGGAGTTGCTCGGTCGTTGCGCGCAGCGGTGACGCGGTGATTCGGCTGCGCTGGGCACGATCGGGCAAATACTGATCCCAGAACCACATCATCGCATCGCGGCGCAGGAAGTGGTCGGTTGCGAACTGATGGTATGAATCGGTGTCGAACGCGGCATCGGTCACCGGATAGTAAAGAAGTTGACCGGTGATGCGCGGACCGCCGCGCTCCTTGGCTACAAGTGTGACCGCAGCCGTGAGGTTTCCGCCGACGCTGTCGCCGGCGACGACCAGGCGCGATGCGTCGAACTTCTGCTCGCCGCCCTGTTCTGCGATCCATTTCAGCACCGCGTAGCACTCCTCGAGCGCGACGGGATATCGGGCCTCGGGGGACAGGCTGTAGTTGGGAAACACCACCGCGGCGTCCGCCCGGACGGCGATTTCGCGAATGAGTCGGTCGTGCGTATGGGCATTCCCGAATACCCACCCGGCGCCATGCGTATACATGACCACCGGCAGGGTTTCGCGCGCATTCGGCGGACGAACGATGCGGACGGAGACGCTGCCGTCCGGGCCACCAGGGATCGTGCGGTCCTCGATGGCGGCATCGGGTTTGGCAACCGGGCTGGATTGCACTTCATCGACCACGGTTCGTCCCTTTTGGGGACCGAGGTCGAAGAGAAACGGCGGGTTGGCGGTCGCAGCCGCGAACTCGCGAGCCGCAGTTTCGAGGACGACGGGGTTCATTGGCGTTTCTCCAAAACTCGCGCCGCGGCGCGGCCCGTGGTTCCAGTGGAATATGCGGTATCCGCAGGATCCGGCCATGCGCCAAGGGCGACGCGGGTGACAGCCTTCAATTCTGCGCGGGTCGCACCGGCTGCCGCCTGCACCGCCATGCCGTAGATCACGGCCCAAATGTACCGGGCGAGTTCCGTTGGGTCGATGCCGCCCGCCACGAATCGCCGAGTGGAATGCCGGGGGCCAGGGCAGCAACTGATTTACAGGGTCCTGAACCAGAAAGTCTTGGGAGTCATGCGCACGGGGCGAGCCTGGTTTATGCATGGGCCGGCAGGTTGGCTGGTGCGCATCAGCACGCAAATCGGGTGCGGATGCACAAAAAGCCGTGGGCGACCATCCCAACCTAGGCCGATTTTGGCCATCCGGGACGCTTTCTGCGGCGAGGCGCGCCGTTTGCACAAGTTGCCCGCAGGCGACTCTCTCGAGCCGCGGTCCACCAACTCGCGGCGGACCGACTCGCGCGAGCTTCGAGGTGTCGCGTTGCGTCGCCCAGTCTGATCGCGCTGCCGATACAGGAGAAACCCATGATGTCCGCCCAAACCATCGGTTCCATGAGGGTGCTCGCGGTGCTTTCGGCACTGCTCGTTTCCACGACGGCGCTCGCGGCGCCGAAAGACCGCACTCCGCCTACCACACCCACCAACCTTCGCGTGACCGCGGTGTCGCCCACCAGCGTCTCCCTCGCATGGGACCCTTCGACCGACAACTCGGGTTCATTCTTCTACGTTCTTTATGCCAACAACGCAGTCGTGGCGAACGCATCGATGACGGCCACGACGCACACTTTGACGGGGCTTAACTCCGAGTCGACGTACACGTTTCGCATCCGCGCACGCGATCAAGCCATGAACTGGTCGGGCTACAGCAACGCGGTAACGGCGACGACGTTGCCGGCGAACACGCCGCCCGCGGCGCCAGTGTTGTCGGCCAGTGTCGGGCCGACGCACATCTCGCTTTCGTGGACCCCGCCGGCCAACGGCACCCCGCCTTTCCGCTACTGGATTTATCGCGACGGCATTCAGATCATCACCTGGCACCAGACGAACTCGATCACCTTCTATCTCCTCAATCCCGGCACAACACACACTTACACTGTGCAGGTGCGGACGGGCACCGGACTGTTCTCCACGCACAGCAACGCCGTGACGGTCACGACACCGCCGGCCGACCCCAATGACCACACGCCGCCCACCACGCCGACCAATCTCAGCGAAAACGACTTTGGCGACGCCGAGTTCTGGCTGGACTGGACGGAGTCCACTGACAACGTCACGCCGCAGGACTTCATCCGCTACGACGTTTATGTCAACGGCGTATTGAGCGATATCAAGGTTGGGTCAGGAGTAAATAGCGTAAACTACGGTAACTTCGGAGAATGGAACACCGTCGAGGTTTTCGCGATCGACGAGTCGGGCAACGAATCGGCGCCGGCCACGTTGACGTTCTTCCTGAACTGAGCGCTCTCACGGACATGAAGTCGTCGCAGACGCGGCTGGCCCGCAAGCAGCGCACGTCGATGGATGGGCTGCCGCTGAGCACCCGGCTGCTTTGCGAAGCGCACCAGCGCTAGATGAAGGGCGCGCTGCGCCCACAAGCAGCCTGGTCGGCTGCGCCGCAGCGGCTCGATCGTGCACAGCACCTGGTGCACGCTGGCGGGGCCCAGTTCGTGCGACGCCGCCCATTTGAACAGATGCCGCAGCTGCTTGATCTGCGCGTTGATGTAGCGCCGCGACCAGGGGCGCGGGTTGCGTGCGCTCTGGCCCTCGCCGCGGATCATCACGTCGCGCAGCAGGCGGAGTTTCTTGGGGCCGAAGTCGGCTGCCGGCGTGGAGCCGTAGCTGCGCCGCAGCAGGCCGAGCGTCACGCCCATGGTTTTCGCGAAGCGCGGGTGATAGGAGCTGTTGGCCCACTCGGCGTACTCGGCGATGAGCTCGATGATGGTTGTGCCGTCGCGCGCGGTGGACCGCGCGGCGACCGGCCGTTCGAGTGGCCAGCAGCGTCCGCGTGCTTCCCACTCGGCGATGAGCTGGTGGTAGGCTTCGCTGGCCTCGGGCGTGTCGGCCGCGCCCAGGCGAAATCGTTACGTTTGCCGGTCCGATCATCGCGCAGGGTGACCAGCGCGACGCCGTCGCGGACGCGCATTTGGGTTACTTTGGGGTTGTGATTTTGGGGCAGACATGATGGCGCTCCTGAGCCTGCGCGGTAAAACACCGCGCAGTTTTGCGGCTCAATCCGCACCACCGACCGTCGGCGGGTCGCCCTATCCCTAGGGCTCGTATAAGTTTACGTGAAAAGCGGGCGACGCGACTCGAACGCGCAACGTTCAGCTTGGAAGCCTCTATCCACTCCATCGCTATCTCGCGACGGGGGCGCTAGTTAGGGGTAATGCCCAATGGTGCTTACCGCAATCCTTACCGGATGTGAAGACGTAGGGAAAAGCCATATCGGTAAGGTGATACCATATCGTGTCATGCTGTGTCAGGAAAGCGCAGGCATGATTCAGAGCGCCCAAGTTTCAGGCCGTTTGTAGCGCGAAACGCCGTTTTCCCGTTACCGTTACATTTCCCGTTACAAGAAAAACGCCCTTCTTGATAGCGCCGCACGCATATAAGAGCATCTTGTAACGTGTAACGGGAAATCTCCATATAGGCGCACGTCGCTAATAAATATGATGCGCGCCTATATACGCGCGCGCACGCGTTACACGTTACAGCTGATTCGGTCAGCGCCGATCCATGTTCATCGTTGACCGTCTACCGCTGTACTGCTATTCTCAAGTGAACAACGGCAACGGAGCGCTTCGGGCGGGTCTAGACACCCGAAACGCCCTGAATAACCCGAGGCGCTTTCAGGGGCGCGGCGGTCACCAGACTGTCGCGCCCTTTTTCGTTGCCGATCAGGAGTAGGCGATATGCCGTGACCACGCAGATGAGCCAGCATCGCTTGAAGCTCACCACCATTGCCCGCCGACCGCATTTCCCAGGAATGCCGCGCAGCATCGCCACCGACCGATCAAATCGATCGCATGGTTCCTTCCCGGGCGAAAATTGGGAAAAGGCCGGTGGGAACAGCTCCCATTGGACAATGACGTTGTTGCGTGTGTCCGAGTTTCATTCATGGGGGCGCGTAATGGCATGAACGCACAAGACTTATCGCAATCGAGTGCGCGCACCCAGGTGTTGTCAATTGTGTCCGAACTGGACCGTTTGCTCCGGATCATGGCGCGATGGTGGCGCGGCTGGAATTCGGCGCGGATCGCCCGTGAACAGGGCCTCAGCCGGCAGCGTGTTGGTCGGCTGCTTGCGCGGGTCGGTTGCACGCGGGCGCTTTGGCAACGGGCGGATCATCGCCGCACAGGTACAACGCGGCGGGTGCTCGCTAGCCAGGTCGCTGTGGCCCGCGAGGCCCTGCTGCATCGCTGCGCCGGGCGGCTGACAGCTCGTCAGCGCGCCGCGCTTGCGTGGCGGGCGCTGGGTCTCGGCTCGGTGGAGACCGCCCGGCGGATGGCAACGACCCCGACCAGCGTTCGAAACCTGATCGTCGCGGCGCGATGGCGGCTGGAACGGCTGTCGCGCCCGAAGCGCAAGCGCGCGGGGATGCGTGTGCAGCGCGATGCGTCGGGCATGGCGCCGCCGGCTGGCGACGAACGCATCGCGATCGACTGGGATCGGCTGCTCGACGGGACCGACGACGGGCGCACGCGCGTTAACAGCCAGCCCGTACGGGCGAGCGCAGAGCGTGGCGGCACGGGCCAGGCGCGCCAGGTTGGCCCAGGACGCGAACGGGGCGTTTGTGGGCGACGCGGCGGCGCCGCTGGTACGGCGGCACGTCCTCGTCGCAGGCGCCCACGGGGGCGGACGGGCCGCGACAACGGGATCAGGCGGAGCTGATCATGAGTGAAGTGCACGGGACCCAATTGGCGCTGAGCGGCGGGGCGAACATCCGGATCTGCGGCACGCCGCGCAGGGGGCGAGTGGCGCTTCGCGTGACCAAGCCGAATGGGCGCACGCTGTCGGTGCCCCTGGACCTTTACGAGTGCGCGGCGCTCAGCCGGGTGTTGCGGGCCTGCTATCGCGTGCTGGCGGACGCGCCATCGACGGCGGAAGCGGAGGAGCCACGGGACATGGAGGTTGCAAGATGAAGATTCAGATGCGGCCGCTGGCCGAGATCAAACCGTACGACCGGAACCCCCGCGACAACGATGCCGCGGTGGCAGCCGTGGCAGAGTCGATCCAGCGCTTCGGCTTTCGCCAGCCGATCGTCGTGGACGCCGACAACGTCATCGTCTGCGGGCATACGCGCTGGAAGGCGGCGACGAAGCTGGAGATGGAGAAGGTCCCGGTGCATGTGGCCACCGACCTGACGCCGGAGCAGATTCGCGCGTACCGGATCGCGGATAACAAGACCAGCGAACTGGCATCCTGGAATCTGGAACTGCTGCCCATCGAGTTGGCCGAGTTGCAGGACGCCGGGATCGACTGGTCGTTGCTCGGGTTCGACCAGGACGAGCTCGCCAAGCTGCTCGGCGGCGAGATCAAGGAGGGCCTCACCGACCCCGACGACGTGCCCGAGCCGCCGGACGAAGCGATCACCCAGCCGGGCGATCTGTGGATTCTGGGTGAGCACCGCTTGCTTTGCGGCGACAGCGGTTCGGTCGAAGACCTCGATCGCCTGCTCGATGGCGCGCCGATCCACCTGACCAATACAGATCCTCCATATAATGTCCGCGTCGAGCCGCGCAGCAACAACGCGATCGCGGCCGGCGTCACCTCGTTCTCGCGGCGCGAAGACCTTCAGTGCGAGCGGTCCACCACTGAACGCGGCAAGCAGGACCGCGAACGGCTGGCCAAGCGCACCCACCACCAGTCGTTCGACGTCGCCCGCCAGGGCGAGAAGAAACGCACCACGCAGAAGATGCGGGCGAAGGACCGGCCGCTGGCGAACGATTTCGTGTCCGACGACGCCTTCAACGCCATGCTCGCCGCGTGGTTCGGGAACATCGCTCGCGTCTTGCTGCCTGGTCGTGGCTTCTACATCTGGGGCGGCTACGCCAACCTAGGGAATTACCCGGGTCCGCTCAAAACCGCTGGTCTCTACTTCAGCCAGGGCATCGTGTGGGACAAACAGCATCCGGTGCTGACGCGCAAAGATTTCATGGGCGCGTTCGAGATCTGCTTTTACGGGTGGCGCGAAGGCGCTGCGCACGTCTACCTCGGCCCGAACAATGCGACCGACCTCTGGCACGTCAAGAAGATCAACCCCCACCTGATGGAACATTTAACGGCCAAACCGGCGGAGCTTGCAGTGCGCGCGATGCAGTATTCGTCGCGTCCGGGCGAAAACGTTCTCGACCTGTTCGGCGGTAGCGGCAGCACATTGATCGCGGCGGAGCAAACGGGCCGACGCGCGTTCCTGATGGAGCTCGACCCGCCCTACTGCGACGTTATTGCGGATCGGTTCCAGCGATTCACCGGACAACCCGCGGTCCTGCAGCGCACCGGCACGTCGCCGATCCCCATGAAGCCGCGCGAGGAGAACATGCGATGATGGAAAGCACAATGCGATTCTGTCACCGGACGAACGCCCCGGCGATTGCCGAGGCGTCGGTGGAGGGTGCGTGATGTGGTCAGGCCCCGGCTTCCAGGGCGAAGTACTCGGTCATCGCGTCGAGGTGGACGCCGGCCGTGGTCGCGGCGTAGTTCTTGCGGCTGCGCGTATCGATGATCCCGCGCTCCTTGAGGAATGCGACCGCCACCGCGACCTGCGTCCAGGGCAAATCCTCGTTCGCATGGATGGTTTCGAGCGTGAACGGCTCGTCGCCGAGTTCGTCGATCGCCTGGGCGACGCGGTCCAGCACCGCCACCGGGCAGCGGTGCTCGTAAGGTTGGCCCCGGCGCGGCGTGACCTTGCGGACCAGGTGGCCGTCGAGCACCTCGAAGGTTTCATCGCGTTGCGTGGTCATGGTCGTCATGCCTCACTTCGCAGCCGCGGTGGCAGCGTTGAACTCGAACCGGCCGCGTTCGACCTTGCGGAAGCGTGCGGCCTCGCCCTTGGTGCCGATCTCGCGGAGGATCGCGCTGTAGAGCGTCGCGTGCGGCGTCTTGCCGCCGGGGCTCGTCCAGAGCTTCTGCTCGTCCATCGCGGCAATCATCTCCATGGTGTTCATCGCGGCGCCTGCCGCCTCGAGCACCTGGGCGGCTGCGTTGATCGCGCTGGCGCGCTTGGGTTTGGCTTCACCAGCCTCGGCGGCGGGCTTGCGTGTGCGCTTCGGCTTGGGTTTCGACTCCGCGGCGGCTGCGGTGTTCGTGGCCTCCGCCACTTCGATGATGGCGTTGGTCGCCACCGTATCCGCATCCACGATGTTCGCGGCGGCGCGGGCACCTTCCTCCTCGTTGGCGCACTGGCGATCCCAGCACTTCTGGCAGAGCGGTTTGCCCAGGTGGGTCAGCGCCGGCTTGCCCTTGCAGCGCGGCGTGCCGCACTTGTTCGGGTCGTACTGCTTCGGGCTGTCGGCCATCGCCCGTTCGCTGGCGGTCTGGCCGTCCGGCGACTTCGCGCGTTCGTCACGCAGCCGGGCGTTCTCCTGGTCGGCTGCGGCAACCGCCTTGGCGCTCGCGCCCTTCGAACTTCGCGCTTTGCCGCGCAACTTGGCTGCGCTCTTGATGTGCACCTTCTTGTTCGTGGCCAGGTTGGTCGCGTCCCAGCCGCCGTGGCGCTGCTGGCCTTTGGCGGTGGATTTCGCGGCGCGCTCGCGATCGATGCGCACGGTGACGAGGTTCCCGCTGATGCGGGCGGTGTAGTTTTCACCGACCTTCACGTCTGCCTGTTTCATGGTGATGCTCCTCGGTTCATGTTCCCGGCGCCACCCGCCCACGCGGGCGGGATCGTCGGCGTCGGCGCTGGGGCCCGCTCGCGCAGGCCGTCGCGCGGACGCCGGCTAGCGCAAGCCGTCCTCGACGCACCAGATACCGACCAGCTCGTCCGCGAGCCGCTGCAGCTTGCGGAAGCGGTCAGAGCCGGCGCACATTCGCGTCGCGGAGACCGCCTGCGCCACATTGCCGGCGATCTGGATGTCGGCGGCCCAGCGCTTGACGTCGTCCGCGATCAGCCAAAGCGTCTCGACCAGATCCTCGACGCGGTCGGCGGCGATGATGGTGGCCCGCTCCCTGTCACTCGGTCTGGTTCCGGCTTCGAAGTGCGCGCCGCGGATCGCGTTCGCGATCTGCTTCATCTTGGTCTTGGGTGCTGTCGTCGTCTTTGCCATGGTGGTTCTCCTTCAATTGCCGCGAATTCGTTCGCGGATTTCGTCCAATGCGGTTTCGGCCTGGCTGATGAGATGCGCGTCGAGACCGGTGACGCCGTCGCAGTTGCGAACGAGGTCATCTATTGCGCTCAGCCAGCCGTCGATTTCGTTGCCTGCGGGCTTCGCGTGGCCCGCTTCCATCCCCGCCGCGTACGCCGCCTCGAGCGCGTCCTTCACGCACCACACCGCCGTCTCGTGGAAGTCGGCGCTGCTCTTGGTCGTGGTCAGGTCTTTCATCAGCATCCGTTCGCGAGCGATGGCCAGCAGCGCTTCGTCGCGTCTGCGTCTCTCGGCGTTGGTCAGTTGTGTTGCCATCGAAAAGTCCTTTCGAATCTCGCGCTGCGGCGGTCAGAAGTTGTTGGAAACGATGCACCAGGGCTTGGCGATGGGTTCGTAGCGCTCGGGCCAAACCCGCTGCCCGCGGCGTTC
>Ga0268299_1003753_pt1 | contig 13216 bp, 10 predicted proteins | sample NOBtaG_FD_193484 | JGI IMG/M metagenome (GOLD analysis project Ga0268299, IMG submission 193484) | Activated sludge microbial communities from bioreactor in Nijmegen, Gelderland, Netherland - NOB reactor | ecosystem: Engineered > Bioreactor > Aerobic > Activated sludge | place: Netherlands...
TCGAGCGTCGGGCCGAAGCCGTCCTGCTCGTAGGGCAGCGCCGACAGCGCCGCGACATCGGCCGGGTTGCTCCTGGCCACCAGGTCGGCGGCGGCCTTCACGAAGGCCAGGAAGGATTCGTTCTTCGAAACGAAGTCGGTTTCGCAGTTGACCTCGACCAGTGCGCCGGTCGTCCCGTCGACACTCGCGGCGACCACGCCCTCGGCGGTGACGCGCGCGGCGGCCTTGCCGGCCTTGTTGCCGAGCTTGACGCGCAGGATCTCCTCGGCGCGGTCGGCGTCGCCGTCGGCCTCGGTGAGGGCCTTCTTGCACTCCATCATCGGCGCATCGGTCTTGGCGCGCAGTGCGGCGACCATGCTGGCGGTGATTGCAGGCATCGTGTTCTCCGTTCGGTGAGCCGGTCGCGGGCGCTGCCGCGGCTGCCGGCTCGATGGACTTGGAAAAAAGGGGCTGAACCAGCCCCTTCGAGAGTGCGCGGGGGCGCCGGCGTGCCGTCAGGCGGCGTCGCTGACTTCCACGAACTCGTCGGTGCTCTGGGCCGCCGTCACGATGTCGTTGACGGCGTTGACCTTGCCTTCGAGCACCGCGTCAGCGATGGCGCGCGCATACAGCGCCACGGCCTTGGCCGAGTCGTCGTTGCCCGGAATCACGTAGTCGATGCCTTCCGGCGAGTGGTTGGAGTCGACCACGCCGATCACCGGGATGCCGAGCTTCTGCGCCTCGGCGATGGCGATCTTGTGGTAGCCGACGTCGATGACGAACATCGCGTCCGGCAACGCGCTCATGTCCTGGATGCCGCCGATGTCCTTCTCGAGCTTGGCCAGCTCGCGCTCGAACAGCAGGCCTTCCTTCTTGCTCATCGCCTCGAGACCGGCCTCCTTCTGGGCCTGCATCTCCTTGAGCTTCTTCAGCGAGCCCTTGACCGTCTTGAAGTTGGTCAGCATGCCGCCGAGCCAGCGCTGGTCGACGTAGGGCATGCCGGCGCGCTTGGCCTCCTGGGCCACGACCTCGCGCGCCTGGCGCTTGGTGCCGACCATCAGGATGGTGCCGCGCTTGGCGGCGAGCGAGCGGGTGAACTTCATCGCCTCGTTGAAGAGCGGCAGCGTCTTCTCGAGGTTGATGATGTGGATCTTGTTGCGATGGCCGAAGATGAACGGGGCCATCTTCGGGTTCCAGAAGCGGGTCTGGTGTCCGAAATGGACGCCCGCTTCCAGCATTTCACGCATGGTGAACGACATGGGAGCTCCAAAGGTTGAGTCTTAAAACCGGCCAGAATCGCCCGGAATCTGCGCCGCGGTCGAGCCGCGCTGCGAGCTTCCTGGGCGACACCTTCTGGTGGCCGGGTTTGCGGATTGCCTTCCGATCCGTCCTGCCCGTCACCGCAGACGGCGCGAGCAAGGATCACTTCGAAAAGCGCTAGGAGTCTAACACGCCGATGAGCCCCGACCTGACCCGCTACCGCGCCCGGATCGTCGCCGGCGAGACCTCCGCCATGCTGGAGATCGATCGGTCGCTGGCCGCCCTCGCGGCAGCGCCGGCAGCCTTCCTGCACGTCGACGCGCCGGCCGCCCGCGCCGCCGCGACGGCGGTCGACGCGGTACGGGCCGGCGGCGGCCCGCTCCCCCCTCTGGCCGGCGCAGCCGTCAGCGTCAAGGACCTGTTCGACGTGGCGGGCCAGGTCACCGCCGCGGGCTCGCGGATCCTGGCCGACGCGCCCCCGGCCACCCGCGACGCGCCGGCCGTGGCCCGACTCCGAGAGGCTGGCGCCGCGCTGATCGGCCGCACCCACATGACCGAGTTCGCGTTCTCGGGCGTCGGGCTCAACCCGCATCACCCGACGCCGGCCAACGTGCCCCTGGCCCGCCTGGACCCCGGCACGCCACGCATTCCGGGCGGCTCCAGCTCCGGGGCGGCCGCCTCCGTGGCGAGCGGCGCCGCCTGGGCCGCCCTGGGGTCGGACACCGGGGGCTCGATCCGCATCCCGGCCGCGCTGCAAGGCCTGGTCGGCTTCAAGAGCACGGCGCAGCGCGTCCCGACCGCGGGTGCGCTGCCCCTGTCGACGACGCTCGACACCGTCTGCGCCATCACGCGCTCGGTGCGCGACGCCATCCTGTTGCACGAGGTGCTGGCGGCGCGCCCCGTGATGCGACGTCGGCGGCCACTGGGCGCAACCCGCTTCGCAGTCGCCACGACCAGCCTGCTCGACGGGCTGGAGCCGGTCGTCGCGGCCGCCTTCGAGGACGCGCTCGCCCGGCTGTCCCGCGCCGGCGCCGCCATCGAGGAAGTGGCCATGCCGGCACTGGCCGACCTGGGGCCGCTGCAGCTCCATGGCGGCTTCTCGGCCGCCGAGAGCTGGGCCTGGCATCGCCAGCACCTGGCCTCGGACGGCGCACGCTACGACCCGCGCGTCGCGCTGCGCATGCGCCGCGGCGCCGCGATGACCGCCGCCGAGTACATCGACCTGCACCACGCACGCCGCGCCTGGATCCTGCGCATGCGGGCCGCGCTGCGCGGCTTCGATGCGGTACTCTCGCCCACCGTGCCGATCACCGCCCCGCCCATCGCACCGCTCGAGGCGAGCGAGGACGAGTTCTTCCGTGTCAACGGGCTGCTGTTGCGCAATCCCTCGGTGGTGAACCTGCTCGACGGCTGCGCGATCAGCCTGCCGTGCCAGGCGCCGGACGCCTCCCCGGTCGGCCTGATGCTGTGGGCCGATCACCTGGCCGACGACGCACTGCTCGACGCCGCAATCGCCGTCGAAGCCTGCCTGGCCGATCGCCCATGAGGGTCGCGGTGATCGGCGCCGGCATCGTCGGCGTGAGCAGCGCCTACGAGCTGGCCGAGGACGGCCACGAGGTCACCGTGTTCGAGCGCCACAGCAGCGTCGCCGGCGAAGCCAGCTTCGCCAACGGCGGCGTCATCGCGCCGGGGCACGTCGCACCCTGGGCCGCACCGGGCATGCCCTCGCGGCTGCTGCGCGACTGCTTCGGGCGGGATCCGCTGATGCGCGTGCGCCCGACGCTGGAGGTCGCGCGCTGGCGCTGGCTGTGGCGATGGTGGCGCGCCAGCCGCGCCGCCGCCTACCAGCCGCATCGCGGCGAGCTGATGCGACTGACGCAGTACAGCCGCGACCGGCTGCGCAACCTGAGCACGCGGCTCAAGTTCGAGTTCGAGCGCACACAGGGGCTGCTGGTGCTGCTGCGCACCGAGCAGGACATCGCGACGGCGCAATCGGGGCTCGCCCTGCTGCGCGAGCTCGGCACGCCGTTTCGCGAAATCGACCGGGCCGCCTGCCACGCGCTCGAGCCCGGGCTGAACCGCGATCAGGCGCTGGCCGGCGGCATCCATTTCGCGCAGGCCGAGGCCGGCAATTGCCGGCAGTTCGCGCACCTGCTGCGCGAGGCGGCCGAGCGGCTCAACGTCGAGTTCCACTTCGGCACGGTCGTCAAGGCCATCCATCCCGGCGAGGCGGGCCAAGGCGCCCGCGTGCAGGTCGAGCAGATGGCACTGACCACCGGCTTCGTCAGCAGCCGCGCCGGCCCGAACAACGCGCCCGCCACCCAGACCACGGCGCACCGGGCACGCGCCGCGGCCCGCTATCTCGACCCGGTGTCGCACGAGCACTTCGACGCCGTCGTCGTCGCCGCCGGCGCCGATGCCGGCGAGCTGCTGGCACCGCTCGGCCTGCGGCTGCCGATGCAGCCGCTGTATGGGTACTCGCTGACGGCGCCGCTGCGCTCGCCGGAGCGAGGCCCGAAGGCCGCGCTGATCGACGAGCATCACCAGGTCGCATTCAGCCGACTGGGCCAGCGCATCCGCGTGGCGGGCGGCGCCGAACTCGGCGGCTCGCCGGAGCGGCATCGCCGCGGCGGCGTCGAGGCGCTGTACCGGCGCCTCGACGACTGGTTCCCCGGCGCGGCCCACATCGCCAAGCCCCAGGTCTGGAAAGGCGCGCGGCCGATGCTGGCGGACGGCCCGCCCCTGGTCGGCCCGGCGCCCCAGGCGGGGGTGTGGCTCAACCTCGGCCACGGCAATGCCGGATGGGCCCTGGCCTGCGGCAGCGCGCGACTGCTGGCCGATCTGATCGGTGGCCGCAAGCCGGCCTTCGACCCGGCGGCGCTCGATGTCGGACGCTACCGGGCGGGCGTTCCCGGCTGACGGCGGGTCTCATGGCAGCGCCGCAACGGATCGTCGGCCGGGATGGGCCGATGTCGCCCACGGCAATCTGGCCACTGCACGACACCGCCGCGAGCCGCCGCTGCGAGGCTCAGGCAGCGCTCGACCTGCCAACCCACACGCTGATGCAGCGCGCCGGCGTCGCCGTGGCCCGGCTGGCACTCGCGCTGGCGCCGCACGCCGGGCGCACCTGGATCTTGGCCGGCCCGGGCAACAACGGCGGCGACGGCCTGGAGGCGGCCGCACTGCTGCGCCGGGCGGGCAAGCGCGTCTCGGTCAGCCTGCTGGCCGCGGCATCGATGCCGGCCGACGCTGCTGCCTCGCTGGCGCGCGCCCGCGAGGCCGGCGTGACGATCGACCACTCGCCCACTCCGCCCGAAGCGCTGCGCGGCGACGACCTGGCGATCGATGCGCTGTTCGGACTGGGCCTGGCGCGTCCGCCGCAGGGTCGGGCCGCGCTCGGCATCGCGAGCCTGAACGCCGGGGCGGCCCCCGTGCTGGCCGTCGACCTGCCCTCGGGCCTGGAGGCAGACCACGGCCAGGCGTTCGACCCTTGCGTCGTCGCGCGCTGGACCCTGGCGCTGCTGACGCTCAAGCCTGGCCTGTTCACCGCCGCCGGCCGCGACCACGCCGGCGACCTCTGGTTCGACGATCTCGGCATCCACGCCGACCCCGAGACCGCTGCGGCCACGCTGGTCGCCGCGCCGCCGATCGGCTGGCCGCCGCGCCGGCATGCCAGCCACAAGGGCACGCACGGCGATGCCTGGATCGTCGGCGGCGCGGCCGGCATGGCCGGTGCGGCGCTGCTGGCGGCGCGGGCCGCCTCGGCGGCCGGCGCCGGCCGGGTGCTGCTGCTGCCTCTCGACCCTGCCGCGCCTCGACTCGACCTGCTGCAACCCGAGCTCATGCACCGGCCTGCCAGCGTGCTGCACGATCGCGACGTCCCCCTGGAAACGGCGACCGTCGTCGTCGGCTGTGGCGGCGGCGAGGTCGTGCGCGAATGGCTGCCCGTGCTGATCTCGCGCGCGGGGCGGCTGCTGCTGGATGCGGATGCCTTGAATGCCCTCGCTGCGGACCCGCCGCTGGCCCAGGCGGTGACGACCCGCGCCAGCCGGGGCCGCTCGACCGTGGTGACCCCCCATCCGCTCGAGGCCGCCCGCCTGCTCGGCATCGACCGGTTGGAGGTCCAGGCCGATCGGCGGGCTGCCGCCCAGACCCTGGCCGAGCGGCTGTCGGCCACGGTGGTGCTCAAGGGCTCCGGCAGCATCATCTCCTCGCCCGGCCATCGGCCCCGGATCAACGCAAGCGGCAACGCCGCGCTCGCCACCGCGGGGACCGGCGATGTGCTGGCCGGCTGGATCGCCGGCCTTTGGGCCCAAGGATTCGGTGCCGAGGATGCGGCGGCGCTGGGCGCCTACACCCACGGGCTCGCGGCCGGCACCGTGGATGCAGACGGCCCGGTCCTCGGCCCGCTGGAAGCCAGCCGGCTGATCGACCGCCTGCGCGCGCTGCGCGCCTAACGGCGCGTGCGCCGTGTCTTGCGAGCCGCTTCGGTGGCCGGCGTCTTGCGAGCACGACCGCCGGCGGCCTTGCCGGCCACCTTCTTGGTCGCGCGCTTGTGCCCCCGATCGGCTTCCTTGGCCGCCTTCAGCTCCTCGACCGCCGTCGTCGCCTTGTCGCGCGCGCCGCGCAGCGCCGGGCCGGTGTCGTGCACCAGGCGGAAGTCGATCTTGCGACCGTCGAGGTCGACGCGGCTGACCTGCACCCGCACCCGGGTGCCGATCGCGTAGCGCACGCCGCTGCGTTCGCCGCGCAGTTCCTGGCGGACCTCGTCGAAGCGGAAGTACTCGCCGCCCAGCTCGGTGATGTGGACCAGGCCTTCGACGTACAGATCGTCGAGCGTCACGAACAGGCCGAAGCTGGTCGCGGCGCTGACCGTCCCGGCGTACTCTTCGCCGAGGTGCTCGCGCATGAACTTGCACTTGAGCCAGGCCTCGACGTCGCGCGAGGCCTCGTCGGCGCGGCGCTCGTTGGCGCTGCAGTGCGCGCCGGCGGCCTCCCAGGCCTGGGCCTCGGCCGTCAGCTTGACCTGCGACTTGGCCTGCGCCATCGACGCCGCCGTGGGCCGCAGCTTGCGCGTGTGCACCGCCGAGGTCGCCAGCTCGGTGACCTGCAGGTGGTACTTGCGCCCTGCCAGTACCGCCTTGATCACGCGATGCACCAGCAGGTCGGGATAGCGGCGGATCGGGCTGGTGAAGTGCGTGTAGGCGGGATAGGCGAGGCCGAAGTGGCCGCTGTTGATCGGCGTGTAGATCGCCTGCTGCATCGAGCGCAGCAGCATCGAATGGATCTGCTGTGCGTCGGGACGCTCCTTGGTGGCCTGCGCCACCGCCTGGAACTCGGCCGGCCGGGGATCGTCGCCGATCGACAGCCCGAGACCGAGACCCCGCAGGTAGGCCTGCAGGATCGCCCGCTTCTCGGGCGTCGGCCCTTCGTGCACGCGGTACAGCGCGGCATGCTTGTGCGTCGCGATGAACTCCGCGGAGCACACGTTGGCCGCCAGCATCGCCTCCTCGATGAGCCGGTGCGCATCGTTGCGCGTGCGCGGAACGATCTTCTCGATGCGCCCGTTCTCGTCGCAGACGATCTGCGTCTCGGTGGTCTCGAAATCGACGGCGCCGCGCGCCGCGCGTGCCTTGAGCAAGGCGCGGTAGACCTCGTGCAGGTGCAGCAGGTGCGGCACGAGCCCCTTGCGCTTGTGGGCCTCGGGTCCGCGGGTGTTGCCGAGGATCGCGGCGACCTCGTTGTAGGTCAACCGGGCCTGCGAGTTGATGATCGCCGGGAAGAACTGGTAGGCGTGGATCTCGCCGTGCGCGTCGACCAGCATGTCGCAGGCCATCGCGAGGCGGTCTTCGTTCGGGTTCAGCGAGCACAGGCCGTTGCTCAGCTTCTCGGGCAGCATCGGAATGACGCGCCGCGGGAAGTAGACGCTGGTCGCTCGTTCGTAGGCGTCGTCGTCGAGCGACTCGCCGGGCTTCACGTAGTGGCTCACGTCGGCGATCGCGACCACCAGGCGCCAGCCGTTCGGCTGCTTCGCGCGGCCGATCGTGGCCGGCTCGCAGTAGACGGCATCATCGAAATCGCGGGCATCCTCGCCGTCGATCGTCACCAGCGGCACGTCGGTGAGGTCGATGCGGTGCTTGCGGTCCGCAGGACGCAGCCTCTCGGGCAGCTTGGCCGTCTGCGCCATCGTCTCGGCGGAGAAGCGGTGCGGCACCTCGTACTTGCGCACCGCGATCTCGATCTCCATGCCGGGATCGTCGATCTCGCCCAGGACCTCGGTCACGCGGCCGAGCGGCTGCGAATGCATCGAGGGCGGCTCGGTCAACTCGACCGCCACCACCTGGCCGGCGCTCGCACTGGCGATGCCGTTCTTCGGGATGATGATGTCCTGCCCGTAGCGCTTGTCTTCGGGTGCGATCAGCCAGATGCCCCCTTCGTGCAGCAGGCGGCCGATGATCGGGGCCTTCTTGCGTTCGAGGATCTCGAGCACGCGCCCTTCCGGTCGACCCTTGCGGTCGTAGCGGATCACGCGCACCTTCACGCGGTCGCGATGCAGCACCGCATGCATCTCCTGAGGCGACAGATAGATGTCGGACTCGCCGTCATCGCGCTGCAGGAATCCGTGGCCGTCGCGGTGTCCCTGGATCGTGCCTTCGACCTCGCTCATCAGCGCAGCGCCGAGGGTCGCGTGGCTTGTCTTGTCTTCGTTCTTGATGCTAAACTCTCCGACTTTCGTACCTAGCCCAGGTGGCGGAATTGGTAGACGCACTAGTTTCAGGTACTAGCGGGTAACTCCGTGGAGGTTCGAGTCCTCTCCTGGGCACCAAGGCATAAGAAGATGATAAGAGGCCAGCACGCATGTGCTGGCCTTTTTGCTGGGCGGTCGCCAAGGCCGCCGTTGTCGCGGCGTTCAGGGCGCGAGGCGCCGGACCAGCGCGTCGGGCCGCAGATCGTCGTAGACCTCGAAAGGCTGATGGATCCACGGGCTCGTCGGCAGGACGTCGACGTAGTAGTCGGGCGTGTAGCTCGACACGCCCTTCACCCAGATCACCGACGAGCGCAGCTCCGCGATCGACGGCAGTGCTCGCAGGCGATCGACGACGGCCTTGAGCGTCACGCCCGTGTCGGCCAGGTCATCGACCAGCAGCACGCGGCCGGCCAGTTCACCGCGCGGCAGGGTGACGTACTGCGCCATGTCCAGCCGCCCCTGGATCGTTCCCGCTTCGGCCCGGTACGAACTCGTCGACATGATGGCCAGCGGCTTGTCGAACAAGCGCGACAGCACGTCGCCCGGGCGCATGCCGCCCCGGGCCAGGCACAGGATCTGATCGAACTCCCAGCCCGACTCGTGCACCTTGAGCGCCAGCCGCTCGATCAGGAGGTGGTAGTCGTCCCAGGAGACGTAGAGGTGCTTGCCGTCGTCGGTCAGCATGGGGATCTCAGGCCTTGTACGGATGCCGAAGCAGGATCGTGTGCTCGCGATCGGGACCGGTCGAGACCATGTCGATCGGCGCGCCGATCACGGCCTGGACCCGCTCCAGGTAGCGCCGCGCGTTGAGCGGCAGGTCGTCCCAGCGCGTGCAGCCGACGGTGCTTTCCTTCCAGCCCGGGAAGGACTCGTAGACCGGCCGGCAGGCAACGATCTCGTCGGCATCCAGCGGCAGGATGTCGACGTGCCGCCCGTCGAGTTCGTAGCCGATGCCCATCTTGATCTCCGGCAGGCCGTCGAGCACGTCGAGCTTGGTGATGCACAAGCCGGACAGCCCGTTGATCAGGATCGAGCGCTTCATCGCCGCCGCATCGAGCCAGCCGCAACGCCGTGGGCGACCGGTCACCGTGCCGCGCTCCTGCCCGACCGTCGACAGGTGATGCCCGACGCTGCCCGGTTCGTCCATCGGCAGTTCGGTCGGAAACGGCCCCGAGCCGACGCGCGTGGTGTAGGCCTTCGTGATGCCGAGGATGTAGTGCAGCTTGTCCGGCCCGACGCCCGAGCCGGCGGCGGCATTGCCGGCCACGCAGTTGCTGGACGTGACGTAGGGGTAGGTGCCATGGTCGATGTCGAGCAACGTCCCCTGCGCACCCTCGAACAGCACGTTGCCGCCGGCGACGTTGGTGTCGTGGATGCGCACGCCGACATCGGCCAGCATCGGACGGAGCTGCTCGGCGACCTTCATCGCATGGTCGAAGATGGGCTGGAACTGCAGCGGCTCGGCGTGCAGGAAGCCCTGCAACACGAAGTTGTGCAGCTCGAGCAGGTCGCGCAACTTCGACGCGAAGCGATCCGGGTGCTTCAGGTCCTGCACGCGCAACGCGCGCCGCGCGACCTTGTCCTCGTAGGCCGGGCCGATGCCCTTGCCCGTGGTCCCGATCTTGCCGGCGCCCGAACTCTCGCGCAGCGCCTCGCGCGCCTTGTCGACCTCGACGTGGAACGGCAGGATCAGCGGGCAGGACTCGCTGAGGAAGAGGCGCGAGCGCACCTCGACGCCGGCCGCCTCCAGCCGTTCGATCTCGCCCAGCAGGTGCGTGGGATCGACGACGACGCCGTTGCCGATGTAGCAGGCCACGCCGTCGCGCATCACGCCCGACGGGATCAGCTGCAGGGCCGTCTTCTTGCCCTTGATCACCAGCGTGTGACCGGCGTTGTGCCCGCCCTGGAAGCGCACGACGGCTGCCGCGTGGTCGGTCAGCCAGTCCACCACCTTGCCCTTGCCTTCGTCGCCCCACTGGGTGCCGACCACGACCACGTTGCGGCCTGGGCCTGTCTTGCTCGCTGCTTGCATCGTCCTGTCCTGCTACACCTTGCCTGCGACGCGCCTCAAAGCGCGCGCACGACCCATCGGCCGCCGACCTCGACGACCTCGCGATCGCAGTCGAATTCCTGCGCCTCGTGCTCGTGACCGGGCAGCACGCACAGCACCGTCTCGCCGCCCGCCCGCAGCGCGCGGATGGCGGCCCGCAGCGACGCATCCTCGCCCCAGGGTGCACGCACGGCCGCACGACGCCCATCGACACGCGCACGCGCGACCAGTTCCTTCAGGTCGGTGCTGAAGCCCACCGCCGGCCGGTTGCGTCCGAACACGGCGCCGACCTCGTCGTAGCGGCCGCCGCGCAGCAGCGATTCGCTCGAGCCGCCGCCGTAGACCGCGAAGCGCGCGCCGCTGTAGTAGGCGTAGCCGCTGAGATCGGCGAGGTCGAAGCCGACCTTGACCTCGGGATGCGCGATCGCGGCGTGCGCGGCCAGGCTTCGCAGGTCGGCCAGCGCCGCCGTGACGAGGGGCCGCTGCGGCAGCCGAGCCTGCGCTACGGCCAGCACTTCGGCATCGCCATACAGCGACGCCAGCGTCAGCAGGCCTTGCCGCACGTCGACAGGGAAGCCGTCAGCCACGCGTCCAAGCGCCGTCGTGTCCTTGGCGGCCAGCGCGGCATAGACCTCGGTCAGCCGCGCCGCGTCGCAGGCCACACCGGCCAGCAGGCCGCGCACGATGCGCGTATCGGCCAGATCCAGCACCAGACCTTCGACCCCGGCCGCCCGCAGGCAATCGAGCGCCAGGTCCTGGATCTCGAGATCGGCCTCCAGGCCGGCGTGCCCGTAGAGCTCGGCCCCGAACTGCAGCGGCTCGCGGCTGCCCTGCAGGCCTGCGGGTCGGGTGTGCGCCACGGGCCCGCAGTAGCACAGGCGGGTCACGCCGGTCCGGTTGAGCAGGTGCGCATCGATGCGCGCCACCTGCGGCGTCGTGTCGGCGCGCAGGCCGAGCGTGCGACCGCTGAGCTGGTCCACCAGCTTGAAGGTGCGCAGGTCGAGTTCATGGCCGGTGCCCGACAGCAGGGACTCGAGGTGCTCCAGCAGCGGCGGCATCACCAGCTCGCAACCGTAGCCGCGGGCCGTGTCGAGGACGGTGCGCCGCAGCTCCTCGATCCGCCGCGCCTCCGAGGGCAGCACGTCGGCGATGTGCTCGGGCAGCAGCCAAGCAGACGTCATGAAAACGACCTGGGGTTAAAACCGCATTGTACCGGCGGGCCCTGCCGCCGCCGGCCGGGAGCACGCCTTCAGAGCGCGATCACCAGCAACAGCACGAGGCCCCCGAGCATGCTGCTCAGCCCGAGGAAGCGCAGCTGTCCGTCGCTCAGCTGCGTGGCCTGCTCGAATAGCCGGCGCCAGCGCGGCGGACTGAGGAAAGGCAGCAGACCCTCGAACACCAGCATCAGCGCCAGCGCGCTGAACAGCGTGTCCCACATCAGGCGATCCCGGACGGGCGTCGGGCCGGCCGGCTCACTTGCCGCGCGGCGGCGTGTTGCCGCGCATGGCGCGGAAGAACTCGCTCTCGGGCTCGACGACCATGATGTCGGTCTTGTTCCTGAAGCTGGCGCGGTAGGCCTCGAGGCTGCGATAGAACTGCGCGAACGACGGGTCGCGGCCGAAGGCATCGGCGTAGAGCGCCGACGCCTTGCCGTCGCCTTCGCCCTTGACTTTCTGCGCGTCGCGGTAGGCCTCGGCGACGATGACCTCGCGCTGCTTGTCGGCATCGGCGCGGATGGTCTCGCCCTCGGCCTGGCCGGTCGATCGCGTCTCGTTGGCGACGCGCTTGCGTTCGGACTCCATGCGCCGGTACACCGCCTCGGTGATGTTGGCGACGAAGTCGACGCGCTTGATGCGCACGTCGACGATCTCGATGCCGAAGCTCGTCGCGTCGTCGCGCAGCCGCGTGATCACGCCCTGCATGACCTTCTCGCGCTCTGTCGACAGGACCTGGCGCACGCTGACCTTGGTCACCTCCTCGTTCAAGGCCGCCTGCACGATGGGTGCCAGCCGCGCCTCGGCGTTGCGCACGTCGGCGCCGTTGTTGCGGATGAACTGGCGCGGGTCCTTGATGCGCCACTTCACCAGCCAGTCGATCACGAGGCTGGTCTTCTCCGCGGTGAACACCGGGCGCGTCTCCGGACTGTCGAGGCTCTGCACGCGGCGATCCAGGAACACGACGTTCTGGAACGGCGGCGGCAGCTTGAACTTCAAGCCGGGCTGCGAAATGACTTCCTTGATCTCGCCGAGCGCGTACAGCGCCGCGAACTGCCGCTGATCGACGACGAACAGCGTGCTGGAAGCGAGCATCAGGGCGATCAGGGCGCCCGCAATCATCAGGCCGATGCGATTCATGTTCTTGTGCTCCTCGCTCAGCGGCTCTCGCGATCACGCGTGCGCTGGTTGTCGCGCGTGCGGGCGTCGCCGGACGGGACCGCCGGCACTTCGCTGCCGGAGGTCGCCGGCACCGTGACGGTGGCACCGGCCGGCACCGCGCCGGCCGACTGCATCAGCTTGTCCAGCGGCAGGTAGAGCAGGTTGGAACCACTGCGCGACTCCACGAGCACCTTGCTCACGTTCGAGTAGACCTCGCGCATCGTGTCGACATAGAGGCGATCGCGCGTCACGGCGGGCGCCTTCTCGTACTCGGTCAGCACCTGGCGGAAGCGCGACGCATCGCCCTCCGCCTGGGCGATCACGCGTGCCTTGTAGCCCTCGGCCTCCTGGCGCAGGCGCGAGGCCGTGCCCTGCGCCTTGGGGATCACGTCGTTGGCGTAGGCCTGGCCCTCGTTCTTGAACCGCGTGCGGTCGGCGCTGGCGCGCACGGCATCGTCGAAGGCCGCCTGCACCTGCTCGGGCGGTGCGACGCTCTGCACGTTGACGTTGGAGATCAGAATGCCCGCCTTCAGCCGATCGAGCTGGATCTGGATCGACTTGACCAGGTCCGTCGCGATCGCGTCGCGCTGCTCGTACAGCACCGAGTCCATGTTGCTGCGCCCGACGATCTCGCGCACCGCCGATTCGGCGGCCAGCACGACGGCCTCGTCGGCGTTGCGGTTCTCGAACAGGTAATCCTTCGCATCCTTCAGCCGGTACTGGACCGTGAAGCGGATGTCGACGATGTTCTCGTCCTGGGTCAGCATCGACGAATCGCGCAGGCCGGTGGCCTGGACGACCGAG